>WNFW01003097.1_pt1 | contig 11515 bp, 7 predicted proteins | sample 5400131 | NCBI WGS metagenome assembly WNFW01 (sample SAMN13153362, study PRJNA577476) | soil metagenome | isolation source: 20 cm soil or saprolite under grassland replicate 1 | place: USA:California | collected 2016-06-15
CTCGAGGGCCAGCGGGAGGAACTGATCCGCCTGGTCGAGCAGTTGACGGACCGCAAGAAGGAGGGACTCGCGAAGGTCTTCACCGCGATCAGCGAGAACTTCACCCGCGTCTACGCGGAACTGAGCGAAGGCGGCGAGGCGGACCTGGTCCTCGAGGACCCGGAGAAACCGTTCGAGGCCGGCCTGATCCTGAAGGTGAAACCGGCGCACAAGAAGGTGCTGCGGCTCGAAGCCCTCTCCGGCGGGGAGAAGTCCCTCGCCTCGATGGCGCTGATCTTCGCGATCCAGGAGTACGACCCGTCGCCCTTCTACCTGCTCGACGAGATCGACCAGAACCTCGACGCGATCAACGCGGAGAAGGTCGCCCGGATGATCCGGCGGAACAGCACGGCCGCGCAGTTCGTGCAGATCTCGTTGCGCAAGGTGAGCCTGAAAGAGGCGGACCACTTGATCGGCGTCACGATGACGCCGGAATCCGTCTCCGAGGTCATCATGCGCGTGAACCTGGCCGACATCGAGGACGAGAAGCCGACCGAGGTGATCCCGGCATGAGCGAGAATTACCAGACTGTGCTGAACCACCTGCTCTTCCACAAGGCGCTCATCAGCGAGACGGAAGGCGGGCAGCGGATCAACCGTTATCTGTCGATGCTGAACGAGATCGACCAGGGCATGCACGTGGCCGTGCGCGATCCGTTCGAGAAGTCCGTCGTCGCGGCGTTCGAACTCGTCCTCGAGCGGCAGATGGACCCCTGGGAGATCAACCTCGTGCCCTTCACGAAGCTCTTCCTGGACAAGGTGAAGAAGGACGGCTCCGTGAACTTCGTGACCGCGGGCAAGCTCGTCTTCCTCGCCTGGTCGATCCTGAAGCTGCAGAGCGACAAGGTCTTGCTCGACGCGATGCCGCCGGAACCCACGCCGGAGGACGGGGGCTGGGACCTCGACATGTTCCGGGATCCCGCGGACCTCGACTACAACCAGGTCGTCCTGGCCGGGACCGCGACGCCGCTCACGGAGGCGATCCACCGCGAAGGCCGCCGGGCCGTGACCCTGATGGAGCTGATGGACGCCTTCGACGAGGCCCGCCGCGAGGCGGACATCCAGATGCAGTTGAACGCCTTGCGCGAGCAGGCGATCCGCAAGTTCGCCCCGAACTTCCACCAGAAGGTGCACGGGGAGGACCTGACGGAGGACATCGCCCTCACCTGGCAACGCCTCGCCCAGTTCAACGGCGAGCCGATCCCGCTCCGCTCCCTGACGGTCGGAGACGTCTGGGACGAGGTGACCGTGTTCATGTCCCTCCTCTTCCTCGCCCACCTGGAGAAGGTGAAGCTGTGGCAGAAGGACTACCCGTACGGCGAGATCTTCGTGAAGCGCTTGTCCATGGAGGTCGATCTCCCGACGGAAGAACTGCTCGCGATCCCAGTCCTCGGACCGAAACCGACCGCGACCCCGGAGGCCGTGCCATGAACCCGCGGGCGATCGTAGAAGCGGCCCTCTTCAGCGCCGGGAAAGCCCTCACGCCCGAGGAGCTCGCCCGGACGACGCGGCTTGAGCCGGACGTGATCCGGGAGCACCTCCGTGCCCTGTCGAAGGAGTACACGAAACGGGAAAGTGCGATCGAGGTCGCGCAGATCGGGACGAAGTGGACGATGCAGATCCGTTCGGATTACTCGGAACGGGCCCGGGCCTTCGCCCCGCCGGAGATCGACCGGGACCTCCTGAAGACGGCGGCCTTGATCGCCTACCACCAGCCGCTCCTGCAGAGCGACCTGTTCGACATGATCGGCTCGAAGGTGTACGAGCACACGAAGGGCCTTGAGGACCTCGGCCTCATCAACCGCAAGCCCTCCGGCCGCTCCCTCGCCCTGACGACGACGCGGTATTTTGCGGAATTCTTCGGACTGAAGTCCACGGACCGCGAGGGGATCCGCCGACTCATGGCGGAGAAGGCCGGCGTCCCGTACAAAGGGAGGCCGGAAGGCACGCTCTCGGATGACGCGACCGAAGCGAGTCCGTTGCCCGCCCCGGAATCGAGCGCCGCGGTCCCGGCCTCGACCTCCTCGTCTCCCGTCGCCGCGGGAAACGAATAGGGCCGTCCGCGGTTCCGATGCCCGCAAATCGGGTCCCCAAAAAGGACGCGGTGAATCATGCGTGATAACCAGGGGCTAACGCGTTTATAAGCTCCGATTTCTGACAACCGTGCTGTTTCTCCGAGGACGAGCCGAAGCCGTCCATCGAGGCAGCGGAGCCCCCGACCCGTGAGCGGGTACCTGCGCGACAACGCACTGCGAAAGCAGTTGGACGAGAAAGTTAAGGAGACGGCCCGGACCCGTCAGGCCGCCGAGGACGGCCTGAGGGCCGCCCAAGACATGCTGGACCAGGCGCGCCGCGTCGACACGAACGTCGCGGAAGCGGAACGGGCCCTCGCCGAGGCGAGCGCCGCGATGGTCGCGAAGGACTACAAGGTGGCCGTCGACAAGTCCGCCGAGGCCCTCGAACGCGGGAGGCGCAGCTATCGAGAACGCGCCCGAGGGATCGTCGATTCGAGCGCCGCCCTGGGACGACTCGCGAAAGGCCTCGGCGCCGACCTGGCGGAGACGGAATCGACGCTCGCGAAAGCGGAAGGTGCCCTCGCCGCGGAAGACCTCGGAGGGGCCATCGACCACGCCAAGAAGGCGTGGAAGCGGAGCGAGAAGATCCTCCAGGAACATCTTTCGTCCTCCTTCTCGAAGGCACAAGCCCTCATCCTCTCGGCGAAGAACATGAGCCGGGACGTTGCACCAATCGAGGACCTCCTCTCGCGGGCCCGGTCGGCGATGGAGAACAATGACTTCCAGAGCGCCCTGGACTTCACGAAGGAAGGGCTCGACACGATCCGGGAGGACATGACCGCCGCCATGACGAGGGAGATCCGGGTCGCGGAGGACCTCGTCCGGACGGCCGCCGAGCTCGGCGCGGACACGACGAAGCCCGCGAACCTGATCGAGCGGGCCCGCGGGGACATGACCAACCTCGATTTCGAGAAGGCGAAGAACGCCCTCAACCAGAGCCGGGCCGAATCGGAGAAGGCCCTCCAACGGTCCCTGGACGGCCGGGCCAGCGACTTCTCCCGCATCCTCCAGGAAGCGCGCGCGATGGGGGCCGACCCGTCCGCCGCCCAAGAGGTGCTCACCCGCGCGGAGAGCGCGATCAAGAAAGGCAGTTACCAGGAAGGGGCCCAGCTCGCAAAGCAAGGGTTCCAGGCGGTCCAGCAGGCGCAGTTCCAGCGGGTCGTCGCCGTGCTGGGCACGTCCCGCGAGAAGTTCGCGGCCGCCGCGAACATGGGCGTGGATCTGAAAGGCCCGTTCGAGGACCTGAACACGGCCCGCGAGGCGATCCGACGAGGCGCGTTCCAGGAGGCGATCGCGCACGCGAAGCGCGCCGACGTGGCCGTCGACGCGATCCTGGACCGGTACCGCAAGGTCGAGACGCGGTTGAAGGAACTCCATCGGTCCTTCGCGGAGGTCGAGGGCTTCGGCGTCCAGACCGTCCGCGCACGCAAGTTCTCCGAGGTGGCTCGACAGGCGTACCAGGAGCGGAATCCGGCCGAGGTCGAGAAGGCGGTCCAGTCCGCCTTCGACGAGCTCCGACGGGCGGAGCGGGAACGGGTCCTGGAGGCGATCGAGCGCGCCGAGTTCATCCTGACGCTGGGCGAACAGAACGGGGTCGATCTCTCGGAGCCGTCGAAGCTCCTTCAAGAGGCCATCGTCGCGACGAAGTCGGACGACTACCGACATGCCCTCGATCTCACCACGATACTCCAGGGCAAGGCGGAGCGGAGACTCGCCGAACTCGCGGCCAGACAGATTTCGACCCTGCGGACGTCCCTACCCCATCTCGGCGACGAGAGCGGGAGCCTGAAGGCCCTCGTGAATCGGGCGGACGCTTCGATGGCGTCCCAGGATTTCGAGGGGGCGTTCAAGGCGGTCGCGGAAGGTCAGAGGCTCGTCGAGACACGAGTCCGGACGCGGGCCGAGGAGATCGTGGCCGACCTGGCCCTCGCGGTGCGGGTCGGCGTCGATGTGGGAGCGAACGTCACGGCCCTCGAGACGTTGCACCGAGAACTGAACGCATACCTGGGGGGAGGCCAGGTCGCGGAGATCGTCGCCACGCGCGACAAGGCGACCGCGGCCCTCGCCGGCATCACGGACACCCTAGTCAGTCTGGTCCGCGGACGGATCGGCACCGCCCAGGGCCTCAAGATCGAGGTGGACGACCTGAACGACCTCGTGCGCCGCGCGCGCATGGCCTTCGGCGTCCAGAACTACCACGAAGGGTTGCGCCTCCTGAATGATGGGAACGAGCGCGCGAGCAAAGCGAGCGCGATGCACCGCCAGGCCTACAACGCGATCGCGACCGCCGCGGCTTTCGTGGCGGAGGCGAAGAAGCGGAACGTCGACGTCTCCAAGGTCGTGGAGATGCTCGTCGACGCGAAGAAGGCGTTCGAGCAGCTCGATCTCGAACGCGCCGTGCAGCTCGCGGGCGCGGCCCGGACGGAGACGGACAAGCTGACGGTCCTGTATTCCTCGGCCCAGAAGATCCTTTCGTCCCGGAGCCGGCTCGAGCTGGCGGAGAGGCTCGGGATCGCGGCGCCGCACCTCCGCCAGGTGTTCGCCGACGCCAAGGAGGCGATGAAAGCGAAGGACTACGACAAGGCGCTCGCCTTCGCGCAGCGCACGGAGGACGAATTCACCGGGCTGATCAAGGCCCGGCTGGCCTCCTCGTTGATGGCCTCAGAGGAACTCCTGGGTTCCCTGGAGGGCGTCGACCTTGCCGGGTCGAGCGACACGCTCGTCCGGGCGCGCGGCCACCTCGAGGCCGGGGAGGTCGAACAGGCCGCGGAGCTCTCCCTCCAACTCAAGAGCCAGCTCGATACGCGGAAACGGCAGGGCGAGGAGACGGAGGCCGCCCTGCGACAGATCCAAGACATCCTCGCCGACGCCGAGGCGATGAACGCTCCCCTGGAACGGACGCGGGCCCTGTTCGAAAGGGCCGAACGCGCGCATCGGCTCGGGCAGTTCGACGAGGCCCTCGACATCGTCGCCCAGGCCGACGTGGAGGCAACGAAGGAACGGGATCAGACGATCGCCGCGATGATGAACCGCTTCGAAGAGAGTGTCCTCCGGGCGAAAAGGGAAGGGACCGACACGCGGTCCGCGGAGAAACTGTTCGAACGCGCGCGCGAATTCTTCCGCGGGAAGCAGTACCGCCAGGCCATCGCGACGGCCCTCCAGAGCGAGGCGGAGGCGGAACGAATCAGCCTCCAGCAGGCGATCGCGAAGCAGGCCGTCGACAGCGTGGAGGGCAAGCTTCGCGCGCTCGGCAAGGGATCCGAACTGGTCGTCGGCTTCGTCGCCGACAGCCGGAAGGCGTACTCGGACGGCGACTACGTCAAAGCGCTGGACACGGCGATTCACGCATCCGATTCCATCGCGGACCTGCGGGTCCTACTCGAAGAGGTCGCGGAGGTCCGCGAGAAGGCGCGGGAGCTCCTGCAGGTCTTCACCGACGTCGGGGCCGACGCCACGAAGTTCGAGAGGTCGTTCCAGGAAGGGGAGGCCGCCTTCGAGATCGGCGAGGTCGAGCGGTCCCGCGCCGCGTTCACGGACGGCATCGAGTGGGGCCAGAACCTCCTCGGTGCACACCTGCGCGACGAACTCGCGAAGGGCGAGGCCCTCATCGACATGTGCCGCAAGATGGACGTCGATCCGACCGGGGCCCAGAACAAGTTCGCGGAAGCGACGGTCCAAATCACGTCGGGACGTTTCCGAGAGGCGGCCGCCAGCATCCGTGCCGCCCGAGACGAAGCCAGCACGGCGCTCGCGGCGAAACTGAACCGCGCCCTCCAAGACGCGGCCGACAACGTCGCCCATGCGAAGAAGCTCGGTTCCGACTCCCGGGACGCGGAGGCCCTGCTCCGGCAAGCGAACGACCGCATCTTGCACGGGGAGTACGACCGCGCGATGGACGTCGTGAACAACGCACTGGAGCGGGTGGAGTCCGCCAAGATCATCGAGAAGCGGTTCATCGATCTCACATTCAAGGCCGAGACGACGATCCGGAACGGGCGCAAGTTCGGCATCGACATGAAAGCCGCGGAAGGCAAATTGGCCCAAGCGGTCCAGCTCCGCAAGTCCGACTTCGCCGAGGCCACCCGGGCCGCCGAAGAGGCGTACCGGATCGCGTGGGAGGCCACCGAGGCCTTCGCCCCGAGCATGCGGGGTTTCCTCGACGTCGTCGCGGCGCGCATGAACGAATGGGCGGACGCGACCCTCACCGTCGAGAACGAGGGGAAGGGGGCCGCGAAGGACGTGCGCGTCCGAATCTTGGGCGACGCGGAGACGGAAGGCCTCCGGGAGCTCCCCGCGGTCCGCGCCCGCGCCCAGGAGGTCCTCAAGTTCCGGCTCAAGATGACCGCCCCAGGATCCGTGCCGCTCGCAATCCAGATCGTCTCACACCGCGTGTTCGACTCGAAGGAATACACCCAGGAGATGATCGCCCAGATCGACGTCTCCGAGGTCGGGGCGGAAAAGGCGAAGCGCCTCGTCGCGGACCTGGAGACGCGGTGCCCGATCTGCAAGGGACTCATCAAGAAAGGATTCAAGGTCACCCGGTGCGGCTGCGGACGCGATTTCCACGAATTGTGCGCGAGCCGCGTCGGTCGGTGCCCGGTGTGCTTCCGAGGACTCCAGGGCGCCAGCGACTGATCAGGCGAGTCGACCCGAGACGTCCTCCACGGCTTTGAGCAGCCCGCCGGTCGCCATCATCTCCAGGATTCGGTTCGCGTCCGGGGCGAGGGAACGGTCGTCGACCAAGGCGGGGATCTGGGAACGGACGAACACGTGCGCCGCCCGAGGCCCGATGCCGGGGCGCAGCGGAAGGAGGAACTCGAGGCCCTGGGCCGCCGCCAGGAATTCCAACGCGACGACGCGCGCGGCGTTCTCGAGCGACTGCCGAGCCTTGAGGGCGGCCGACATGCCCATCGGCACGAAGTCCTCCTGGTTCGCCGACGTCGGGATCGAGTCCGCGGACGCCGGATGCGCGAGCACCTTGTTGTCGCTCGCGTAGCCCGCGGCCACGTATTGCACGATCATCATGCCGGAGTTCAGCCCGCCCTTCCGGGTGAGGAACGGCGGCAGTTCGCTCAGTCGGGTGTCGACGAGCCGCGCGATCCGTCGCTCGGAGAAGCCGGCGAGGACGGACATGGCGAGGGCGACGTGGTCCAGGGCCATCGCGAGCGCCTGCGCATGGAAGTTCCCTCCGCTCACGCTCGTCCCCTCCGGGAAGATGAGCGGGTTGTCCGTCGCGGCGTTCATCTCGATCCGCAGGGACGCCGCCGCGTTGTCGAGCGCGGCCCGAACGGCCCCGAGGACCTGGGGGATGCACCGCAAAGTGTACGGATCCTGCACCTTGTGCGGACCCTTGTGAGAGGGGATGATCTCGCTCCGTCGGAGCAAACGTCGGAGGTTCGCCGCGACCTCCCGCGAGCCCGGCTGCGGCTTCAACCCGACGAGGCGGTCGTCGAATGGTTTCGGCGAGCCCCGGAGGGCCTCGAAGGACATGGAGGCGGCCACCTGCGCGTCCTTCAACAACCGCAGGCCGTCGTTCACCAGGAGTGCACCGACCGCGGCCATCACGGACGTGCCGTTGATGATCGCCAGGCCTTCTTTGGACTGAAGGGTGAGAGGAGACACATGCGCCTTGGCGAGCGCCTTCGCGCCGGGCAGGACCTGTCCTTCGACCTCCGCTTCTCCTTCGCCGATCAGCACGAGGCCCATGTGGGCCAGGGGAGCCAGGTCGCCGCTCGCGCCGAGCGATCCGCGGGAGGGAATCACGGGATGGATGCCGCGGTTCAGGAAGTCCAGGAGGTGCGTCACGAGGATCCGACGGACGCCGGAATAGCCCATCGCGAGCGTGTTCGCACGGAGCAGGATCGCGGCCCGCACCTCATCCCTCCGAAGCGGCGGGCCCTGGCCGATCGCATGGCTCCTCAACAGGTTGAGTTGCAGCGCCCGGACGTCCGCGTCGGAGATCGCGACGTTCGCGAGCTCCCCGAAGCCTGTCTTGACCCCGTAGGCGAGCGTGCCCTTCGCGACGACCTTCTCGAGGGCCCGACGGCTCGCGTCGACGCGCTTCGCGGCGGCCGGTGCGAGCCGCACGGGTTCCTGCTTGCGGGCCACGGCGATCACGTCGTCGAGGTCGAGGGACCGGCCGTCGATCGAACGCATGGAGACCGCCGCGGCATCCCGGTTCCGCGATATAGTTCTGGCGCGCACGCCTTGCGGACACACCTTAAAGGTCCTCCCGTGCTGGAAACCTCCTGCTGTGCCGAGGAAACGTCCCGTGAAGAGCGTTCCGGAACCGCCGTGGAGCTACGCTCCGTCCGAGGTCGCAGAATGGATGGCTTCGACAGCAGGTCCCCGTCGCCGCGGATCGGCCTCTCGCCGTCAGGTCCGAGTGAAAGGCTTCGTCGGCCATTGCCCGATGTCGGCGGAAAAGAGACTGCTCCGGCGTCTTGCCAGTCTTGGCTTCGAACTTGATGAAAGCTCCTCTCGGTTTCCCGCCATCCTCGCACACCTTCCCCATTCGGCCGACTCCCGGTCCTTTCGGGGGAACCTGGGAGGGACTCAGGTCCACATCCGTCTCCGGAAGGACGCGGCCTTGGAACTTCGAGTCGCGTTCGTCCCGCGCCTTTCCTTCCGACGGGCGTCCAAGTTCCTCTCCCGACTCGGACTCCGTGGTCTCGAAGGCACCTGGACGTAAGGCAACGGCCGCCCGGTCCAAAGGCGTTAAGCGTCTCCGGGTGTTCGGGAACGGGTCCATGCAAATCGTGTTCCTCGGGACCTCCGGATCCTGGCCGACCCCGAAGCGGAACGTGAGCGCGGTCGCGGTGAAGCGGGGCCCGGAGATCGTCCTGTTCGACTGCGGCGAAGGCACGCAGCGGCAATTCATGCAGAGCCGCCTCAGCTTCATGCAGGTCTCCCGCGTCTTCCTCTCCCACTTCCACGGGGACCATTTCCTCGGATTGCCGGGCATGATCCAGAGCATGTCGATGAATGGACGCGAGGTGCCTCTCGAGGTGTATGGACCGCGGGGCGTCGAACGGCTCGTCACCGAATTGCTCTCCCTCGGATACTTCACGCCAGGCTTCGCGGTTCGAGCCAAGGAGCTCCCGCCCGGTGGCGAGGTCGACTGCGGCGAGTACACCGTGAAGGCGTTCGAGGCGGTCCACACGGTGCCCTGCAACACGTACGCCCTCGAGGAGAAGCCGCGCCCGGGGCGATTCAGCGTCGATCGCGCGGAAGCGCTTGGTGTCCCGAGTGGACCTCTCTACAGTCGGCTGCAAGAAGGAGAGACGATCCGAGTCGGAGACCGCACGGTCCGGCCGGAGGACGTGCTCGGGCCTCCGCGGCGAGGACGCAAGATCGTGTACACGGGTGATACGATGCCACACGAAGCACTCGTCGAGATCGCCCACAACGCAGAGGTCCTGATCCATGACGCGACTTCGGACGCGGCGTTGGAGGAGAAGGCGAACCGCTACGGGCACTCCTCCTCAAGGCAGGCCGCGACGATCGCGAAGGAAGCAGGCGCCGGGGTTCTCGTCCTGACGCACGTGAGTCCGCGCTACGAGGACCCGACGACCATCCTCGAGGACGCAAAGAAGATCTTCGGGAACGTGCGGGTCGCCGAGGACTTCATGGAGATCGAGGTCCCATATCCGGAGTAAGGCCGCTCGGACGCGTCCACCGATCGACTCCGTTATCGTCGGATAACGATAGCGGACCTCACGGAGTTCCCGCCATCTCCGCCTTCGCGAGCTGGACGAAGCGGCCCATCTCGGTGCGAGCACGATCCGCATAGGCTGCCACGCGGCGGGTCACCTCGGCTCTTGCCCGCTGGTCTGAAACAGGTCCGATGTATTCCTCCACTTGTTCCCGGCGACCCCCTCGGTCCTCATAGTGCCAGAAGTAGAGATATCGACCTCTTCGGATCGTCTTCACGCAGTAGCCGCAACCCATCATCATTTCTCGATCACCTCGCACCCAGCGACACAGAAGGTGTTATCGTTATTTAACGATAACCACGAGGGGTGCGAAACTACCTTCCGGGCCTGTTCCTCCGGAAAGTCGGGGAGGCACATTCATAGTCCAAGGTATTCACGAGCCCTCTGCACGGCCCAACCGACCAAGACGAGAAACCCAAGGATGAGGGGAGCAAGAACCAGAGAAATCGGATCCGGGAACAACACAAACACGAGCAGCCCAGCCGCGGTCCCCATAATCAAAGCCACCATGAACGCCGGACGATATCTTGTGAAATCTCCCAGTCGAGGCCATCGTTCACCTGCAAGAAGCAACCCCACCGTCAGCGCGATCAACAACGTGGGGAAGGCCGCTGCTATAATGGGCAGCCGCAATGGCGTCCATGGCCATCCCACGATGCCAATCGCTGTTTCCGCGGCCAGGGCGATTAGCGAGACCAGCCAAGCTCGACGGGTGACGATTCGGACCGCCGGGGAAAGTTGACTCATTCGGGGAGATGTCATCTGTTTGACCGTTCAAGACGGTTTCGCGAGGGAGGACCGCGTAAGAGTCGCCGACCGGGGGCACCGTCCCCATCGATTGCTCAGAGGAGTTTCATCAAGTCCGACTTCGTCACGATCCCGGTGACCTCGCCCTTCGCGGTCACGAGGACCGCGTCATAGTGACGGAGGAGGCCCGCCGCGAGTTCCACGGGCGCCTTCGAATCCACCTGAGGGAACGCGGGCTCCATGACCTCGTCCACCCGGATCCGGGCGAGGTCCTTCGGGTCCCGGCCGGACAGGATCAGGTTGTTGATCACCTTGTCCGAGATCGAGCCGACGGGATGGCCGTTGTGCATGACCGGCATCTGGGAGAACTTCCAGCGGCGCATCTCATTCACGGCGGACTCGAGCGGGATCCTCGCCTCCACATACTGGACCTTGCGGCTCTGGATCTGGTCCACGAGCGCCTTCTTCTCCTGCCGTTTCAGCTCCGCCTGGAGGGCGTTCATGATCCGCTTCACGCTGTCGTACGACGGGTTCATCTGCCGCTTCTCGATCTTCACGATCGTCGACTGGCTCACGTTCGCGAGGCGAGCGATCGCGGTCTGCGTGAGTCCGAGCGCCTTGCGAAGCCGTGGGATCTCCTCCAGGTCCGGCATCATCGGCCTCCGAGAAGGCCCGGAGGTACATATTCCTTTCGGAATTTTCGGCTCAATCAGATATTATCCGAACGTCAGCCGTCGGGAGGATCGGAGATGGTATGTCCGGCATTCGTTCCCTCCGCCGCGCGAGCCAGGGCGACAAAAACCATATATGGAACGGGACATCCACGCCGCACACCCGTCGGAGGACTTCCGTGGCGCGGAACATCTTTGTTGAGGAACTCGTCCACACGCCGATCGAGGAGCAGGGCGATGAGATCGTCGAGCGGAAGGGGATCGGTCAT
>WNFW01034113.1_pt1 | contig 11515 bp, 13 predicted proteins | sample 5400131 | NCBI WGS metagenome assembly WNFW01 (sample SAMN13153362, study PRJNA577476) | soil metagenome | isolation source: 20 cm soil or saprolite under grassland replicate 1 | place: USA:California | collected 2016-06-15
CCCAGCGCCATGCCGCCTTGCAGTACGAGCAGGTACATTGATAAGGCCCGTGCCCGCAAAAATGATGGAGACATAGTCTGCGCGGCAACATTGAGACAAGCGAGAATCGCGATCCATGCGGTCCCGCTGGCGAACAATACCAAGCTAAGCCACCCAAAAGATTGCGTGCGTCCAGCAGCAAACGTCATTGCGGCAAAAAGCAGGATAGCGAAAACGACAACTCCGTCCACAGAAAAGCGGCTGCGCATTCGCGGTAAAACCGTCGCCCCGGCAAGTGCGCCAAATCCGAATGACCCGAGCAACAATCCGTAACCCGTCGCCCCATGTGGTTGCGCAATGATCGGAAGCAGCGCCGGCAATGAACTTGCCGCCAGGCTGAAGGCTACCGTCCGAATCAGCACCGATCGCACCACCGCCGCGCCCCGCACATAGCGCAATCCAGCGAGCAGAGCATCGCCAACTCTGCCAGTCTCCAGATGCTCAAAATGCGGCCGCTTCCAGCGATATAAAAAGAAAATCACGCCAAAGAAAGACGCTGCATTCAGCAGAAACGCCCACCCAGAACCGGCGGCCGCAATCACCAGTCCACCCATGGCTGGACCCACCGCTCGCGCCACATTAAACCCCACCGAGTTTAGCGCGACCGCCGGAGCATGATTTTCGGCACAAACGATTTCCGGAGTGATCGCCTGCCAGGCAGGATCATTCGTTACCGCACCCAGACCAAGCAGAAAAGTAAATGCCAGAAGAGTCCACGGGGTCACTACCTTCAGCAAAGTCAGAATTCCAAGCACCGCAGAGGCCGCGACCATCCAGCTTTGCGTAATCAGCAGAAAACGCCGGCGGTCAACCAGATCGGCGAGAGCACCGGCAGGCAGCATGACGAGAAAAACCGGCAATGTGGTCGCTGCAGTTACCAAACTCACCATCAACGGTGACATGGTGAGCTGCGTCATTAGCCAGCCCGCGCCAACGTTCTGCATCCATGTCCCTGTGTAGGAAATGACGGCGGCAATCCATAGCGATCGAAATAATGGCTCGTGCATCGGCGCCCAGGCTGAAGCCATCGGCCTTCGACGCAAGCTCCCCGTCATCGGTGTTTTTACTCCTGCAGCCATACTAATTCGTCGGAACCTCGCTAACTGCAGCCGGCAAGGTTTGGCCGAACGGCCAATCCCGATTTCGCCACGCTCGAATAAAGTAGATCAGGAGGCCCGCGATGAGGATAACGGCCGCGTAGCGGATTTCCCTTAGGAAGTTCTTGCGCGAAATGAGGATGAATACAAATCCAAAGCTCGCAATTAGTGCCGGCAACGGATAGAACCACATGCGAAATGGCCGCGGAAGATCGGGACGGCGAATCCGCAGCACGATGACGCCAATCGCCTGGACTAAAAATTGCAGCAGGATGCGAATTACAACCAGCGCTGCAATGACATCAGCCAGTGAGAAAAAACAGAACAGCAGGGCCACGCCGCCCAACGCCAGCAGTGAAACATACGGAAACCGGTGCTGCGGGTGCACACGCGCGAACGCTCTGAAGTAGTTGCCGTCCAAAGCTGCCGCGTAGGGCACGCGCGAATAGCCGAGCATCAGTGAAAACACGGAAGCGAACGCGGTCCACATCACCAGCGCAGTTACCAGATTCGCTGCCCAGACGCCATAAATCCGTTGCATGAAAATGGAAACCACGAATAATCCGCTGTTCGACTGCGCCGGACGAATGAGATCCCACCACGGCACCACAGCGAGAATGCTGACGTTCATAACCACATATAGACATGCCACCAGCAAAATGGATAGCAGCAGCGCGCGTGGAATGGTTTTGCTCGGCTCTTTGACTTCATCTCCGAGAAAGCTGATGTTGTAGTAACCCCAATAATCGTACGTGGCGATGAGCATCGCCGAGCCTAGACCGAGGAAAAAATCGTGTGATAGCGCGAACGCGCCTGGCGGGAAGCTGAAGACGCGGGCGGCATTGAAGTGAGTTAGTCCGGCAAAAATGATCCAGCCGATCGTTCCCAGCACACCAGCCAGCAGCAGTTTCGACATCCATCCGATGTGCGTAATTTTGCGATAGAGAAGAAGCGTTGCGACCAGCACGATACCAACCGCCACAAATGTCGCTCCGGAAATCAGCCATCGTAATTGCAAACTTCCTAGCAGCGGAAGCGCGAGGCTCCAATCGCGGGATGCGTATTGATTTTGAAGCGCTGGCCAAAAGTACGAAGCATATCCGGCAAGCCCGATTGACCCTGAGGCAATCGAAAGCGGGGCGCTGAATGAAAGTTGCCAGATAAACAGAAATGAAACCAGCCGCCCTAGCCGATTTGGGCCGTATATTTCGCGAAGGTAGCGGTACGATCCGCCGGAGCCTGGCAACGCCGCACCCAACTCCGCCCAAACCAGACCATCGCAAATGGCGAATAAAGCGCCGAGAATCCAGCCAAGCATGGCTTGCGGGCCGCCCATCGCGCTCACGATCAACGGAATCGTGATGAACGGACCTACGCCGATCATGTCAATCATGTTCAGCGCCGTAGCGCTGCCGAGACTGATACCTCGAATGAGCTGCGGTGAGCTGCTTTCGGCGGATTGGGAGGGGTCATGTTGCATAACAACTCTGTGATCCCCTGTGTCCGCTGTAGTTAACAAACTAGACAAACCACAGAGGGCACAGAGGCTCACAGACGCGGAGGCAATCTAATGCCCAGCGCCATGCCCTGCAGCCAGCAAATTTACATACAGCCGAATCGCTCCGGGCACGCCCGCCGGCAACTGCCGAAAGAATGCGTAGGCGTTATAGATATACACGCCCTTGCCGTACTGGGCTTTCAGCAATCCACCTTTTTGCGGCTGTTCTCCCGGATCGTGGCATGCCAGCAACGCCTTGAAATTGCTGTCCCACTGGTTCATGAAATATAATCCGCGCTCTTGCACCCATCCGTCGAAATCTCGCGGCGTGATCTGATTGGGATAATGGAAAACCGGATCATCCGGGGCAAGAATCTCGACCGGCGCCTCCTCAACCGAAACCCGCGCCCGGCTGAGTTGAGCTGGGTAGGGGGTGAGATGGCCGCTGTTGAAATCGCTCACTCCGGTGTCGTACTGCACAATTAGAGTGCCGCCTGCGGAAACATAATCAAGCAGCTTCTTGTTATTTGCCCCGACATCCTTTTGCGTATCGTACGCGCGGATGCCGAGGACAATTGTCCTGTAGCGGCTCAGATCTTCGCTCGCCACCTTCTCCGCTGGGATTACGGTGACGTCCAATCCAATCTGTTTCAGCACAGTTGGAATGTCATCGCCCGCGCCCATGATGTACCCGATCTTCACATCGTTTGGAATCTTTACATCCACAACGCTGACGCGCTGAATCGCAGGTTGATAGTAATAAGTGCTCTCCAGATCTTCGCGCGTGACCAGAAATCCTGTTTGTCGCCGCGTTTGGACAGACGCACCTGCAGTTCATCGGGTTGGATGCGCCAGCCCACGGGCGCTTCCAAACGCAATTGGCCGGGTTGAGCGCCTGTCAGATTGCAGCTCACGCCAACTTTTACCGTCGTTGCCGTACCGTTATTAACACGAATGACTTGCTCTCCCGGCTCGAGCATGACGGAGTAAACCGGGGTTACATTCAGCGGCCTGTCTTGCGTCTGTCCCTTTTCGTCGGTAAAGGGCACAACCACAGGCGCGGAAATCTCAGGAAACGTTGCATACGTCTGCACCCCTGAATCGCGATGCGTGGGCGAGGCAAGATCGGGAACATCGTAATGCGCAATCACGCGAAAAGGAGGCGGCGGGAACGGCAGGGTTGCGTATTGAGGCTCATCCACCACGTAGACGCTGTCCCTCTCAGGATCATTGCGATGCACCGCCGGGCGAGTGACCGGAAAATTCGAGGGAAGTTGAACTTGAAAATTGGTCTCGTAATCGCTGCCTGGCTGTAACACACGGTCTGGTTCCTTCACAGCAGCGGGAGTGATTCCATCAAGAATTATGTCTTTGATTGAGAGCGGATGCTTTGAGCCGTTATGGAACTTCGCGTGGACATCGAACTTCTGTCCCGGCGAAATCGCTAGAGAATTCTGCTGATTCGGAATGTCACTAGGAATTATCGCCGTTGCCTCCATGGAGGCGTTTAGGGCGAGGTTCAGCGCAGCCTGGATATGTTCTTCTTTTTCTTGCAGACGCGCGACCAAGTCTTGGCGCGCAGAAGCGCTGAGATCATTGTTCTGCCCTACGAAATGGCCGAGAGAGTCTAGAGCAGCCAACAAGGGGCGTACGGTGTCATTTGGATCCGTACCCAACTGTGCCGCTTGCTTCAGTTGACCCGCAATCTCAACCAGCCCTGCTCGCAACTGCGGAACTTTCTTCTCCTCATCCCCCAGGCGCGATGCCAGTCCGGGCAAACTGGTGTCAAGTCCATCGAAAAAATCTTTTTCATGTCCATCCTTGTCCGTCGTAAGCGGGAGCACCGAATCCACCAGCTTGTAATAAGTGAAACGGTCACCCGGCTCGACCGACCATCCTCCAGCTCCTTGCGAAAGTTGGTGCCGCAAGCCTTCCATAGCGAATTGCACATAGGACACGCCGAGCACGGGATTCACGACTCCCGTATTCAGTTTGACCGTATAGTTTTCTGCGGGACAGGTCATCGCTCCGAAGCCGCAAACATTGCCGATATACAGCTTCTTTGGCTGCCAGGGAGGAAGTCCCGCCGCAATTTGCTCAGGAAAGCGCTTGGAATCGGCGGCCGCCCGAAACGCCTCTTTTGTCAGGATGGCCGAAGCCTGGTGATGCCCATGGCCGTCGCGCTCTGTGCCTGAAAAGCGCGTGGTCAACACGTCTGGGCGGAACGTGCGTATAACGCGCACAATATCGCCGAGAGCAACATCGTGCCCATGCCATTTTTCGAATGTCTCTTCTGGATTCTTCGAATATCCGAAATCTGCCACGTGGCTGAAGCGCTGCTCGACTCCGTAATAACGATCCGAAGCCGTTAGCTCGAGTGTCCGCAGAACTCCGAGCTCATCGAACAGATTGCTGCCAAGTTTATTTTGTCCGCCTTCGCCATGGGTCAGCGTCAGTAAGAGGGTGGCCACACCGTGTCCGCGCGATTCCAGCGTGAGCATCCCGCCATCTTCATCGTCTGGATGCGCCACAACCTGCATTAGCCGGGCCGTGGTTTGCAATCGAAGCAACTCTTGCTTCAGCCCGAGGACGCCTGTGTCCTGGGGGAGCGGCTGGTAAGGGTTCTGTGAGGCCGGGGTCTGACTTAGGCCCGGCAAGGACAAGGACATCGCGAAACAGAACGCCAACGAAGCTAGACGAAAGAATCCTCCAGCACGACCGGTCTTGATCATGGCTATAGGATTGTGCTTCGCGAGAATGGGAGCCAAGATTTTTCCTGGATTCAGATCTTAAAGATAACCACAGAGGGCACAGAGGATCACAGGGTCTTTTCTCAGTGGCCCGTATCCTCGTGGTTATATTTTCGACTTCATGAGCGATGAAAAGTTAGCTGCTGCTTCATGCTATCCGAATTAGTGGTTTCCTGTCTGAATGGCATCCTGGCACGTGTGCGCAGCAGTGAGAATTTCATCGAACTTCGGGTCGCTGTGCAGGTTTCTGACCAGAGGATCGGATAACAGGTTGGAATAGGAGCAGTAGTTGGTCTCGATCGCGGTTCTGAGCATGCGAAAGGCAGCATCCTTCTTGCCACAGTAGGCAAAGATTGCTCCCTGGTAATAGGCCACCTCGGGGTCCGCTTCCGACGGCCCGTTGGTTACTGCATCGCGAGCCAGACGATCCAGTTCTGACGCCGAGCCGTCCAGGCAGGCCTGCAGCAGATCGCGATGATAGCGCGGGTTCGTCGGCATCGTCTTCACCGCGGCGCGGGCTTCGGCAATTCTGCCTTCGCGGAGAAGCAGTGAGGGAGTGACATAATTCGCCCATTCCGATCCGGCATCGATTTGAATGAAGTCCAGAGCGCGATGTGTGTTTCCCAATTCCATAAATGCCCAGGCGCAGGAACGGAATAGATAATTACCAGGATCCAGAGACAACGCTGCGTCACACTCTTTGGCCGACTGTTCCAGCATGCCAGCGTAGCGGTAGACGTATGCGAGTGCGAAGTGTGCTTGTGAACTCTCTGGACGTCGTTTTACCAGTGCTCGCGCGGCTTCGTATGCCTTTCCAACCTCGCTGCGCATCACTCGATTGGTGATCTGCTGCCCCGCAGCCAGCATCAGATTCGGATCGAGCGCTAGAGCGCGCTCGTAGCAGCGATTTGAGCGCTGGAACGCAGCTTCGCCGCCTGTACCGTAATCCGCGTCGTAGTAATACCTGAGGCCAAGCTCTTCCCAGGCAGGGGCGTAGTTCGGGTCTGTTGCCACCACATGTTCCAGCACTGCAACGGCGTCTTTGTTCGGTCCGGGATCATGGGGCAGCGCGAGGCTGTGCAGGTATAGGTCGTAGGCTTCCTGGCTACTTGGCCGGGTACCAGTTTCGAGAAAGCCGCCGGCCGCACCCAAAGCCGGCAGCAAACTTTGGCGCACTTCCTTGCCGAGTTGCTCCTGCAACGAGATCAGGTCCTGGCTGGACGCGCTGATATTGGCTTGCCAAAAAAGCCGGTCACTGACGACTTCAACGGCCTCCAGCGTGACGCGCAGACGATCTCCTTCCTTCAGAAAGTGCCCGGTCAAGACGTGGGCCACGCGCAGTTGGCGACCCACCTGCTGCGGATCCACGTCCGCGCTTGCGTATTTTCGTGTGATGGAAGAGGGACGAACGTCCAGTGTCCGTGTGTAGGTGAGGACATTGGAAATTTCATCGGCCAGCGCGAAGCGGAGAAAGTCAACGCTGAAATCTCCGTTGATATTTTGCAGGGGAAGCACAGCGATAGTGTTCGTTGGAGCAACACCCGCGCCTCCCATGCGATGCTTGACCCACCATGCTCCCACGAAACGTATCCGTCACGATTCGGTATGGCAGGCCTTCGCGTCGCCCCGTCTTGGTTAAGCCTGATTCTGTTTCTTTTTTCAGAGCCTGCAGGTCAGCTTTCATGGCTTCCGCGCTTTGGTAGCGTTTGCCACGATCCTTTTCCATCGCCCTCCCGATGATGCCCTCCAAGTCGCTGGGCAGGGCGGGATTCACTTTGAGTGGGGAAACAGGTTTTTGGTTCAGGATGGCATCCAGCGTGGTTACCACGTTGTTTCCGGTAAAGGGCTTCTTCCCGGTCGCCATTTCATAGAGCACCACGCCGAAGGAAAACAGATCGCTGCGCGCGTCGAGCGGCTCGCTACGGGCTTGCTCGGGCGACATGTAAACCGCCGTGCCGGGAATGACGCCCACAGCGGTGAGGGAATCTTCGACGGGAGTCTCTTCACTGGTTGCGAGATGATCATCGCGGATCAGCTTGGCGAGGCCGAAATCGAGCACCTTGGTCTGCCTGCCCATTCTTGGTCAGAAAGATATTTGCTGGCTTGATATCGCGATGAATGATCCCCTTACCATGCGAAGCGCTCAGAGCGTCCGCCACCTGAACCGCGATCTCCAGCAGCTGATCCAGTTCCATCGCCTTGCCGTGGATCCGCTGTTTCAGGCTTTCGCCCTCCAGCTTCTCCATCACAATGAACGGATACCCATTGTGATCTTCAACTTCGTGGATAGTGCAGATGGACGGATGATTTAGCTGTGATGCAGCGCGAGCCTCGCGCTCGAAGCGCTCCATCGACTTCTTATCGGCCATTAGATTTTCAGGGATGAACTTGATCGCGACGTGCCGGCCGAGGCGGACATCTTCAGCCTCATAGACCACACCCATACCGCCTCCGCCGAGTTTCCCGATGATGCGGTAGTGGGAAATCGTCTGCCCGATCATCGGGGCGCCGGTTGTGGTCGAACTCGCGGCTGTTTCGGGGTTCATAGAGAAACTCCCCCGCAGGCGGTAATCTTAGGACGGTGTGCAGGTTAGGTCAACTGTCGTGCGGCAGTATAGGGGAATCCCCTACACATGTACACACCCATTTCTCGATACCTCGGCTCAGGCCATGGAATTAACACAGATTTCATTCAGCCGACATAATTCAGCAACATTGAGGATACAAACTATCGGAGGGCAGTATGACCGTCTCGATTGTTGCGAATGGATTCTTGCGAAACAGCCCGATATTCCCTCTTCAGAAGCCAGCCGAATCGAGTACAATTCGCCCGTCTGCGTGCTGCACCCTCAATCCTGCATATCAACGGAACGCCCGGGACCGGACGTTTACTCAGTCCCGAATATAACGACCAGAATATAACGAATGGAGGCCCGCCATGTTCAAGCTCAGTCTACAGCTTCAAAAGGCCGCGCAGCATTTACGTGGAACAACTCTGAATGTCACCGCCGTGTTAGCGACGCTTGTCTTACTGGTTGTGCCACGGGCGTTAGCTGCGACGACGGCCACAAATAGCTGCCAGCTCAAATCACCGAAGGGCGCCATCCAGCACGTGATCTACGTCCAGTTCGACAACACGCACTTCCGACGGGACAACCCCGACATCCCCTCGGATCTCGAGCAGATGCCTCACCTGCTCAATTTCATCCAGGACAACGGTGTACTGATGTCGAACGACCACACCGTGCTGATCTCGCACACCGCCACCGGCATCTTGACCTCGCTCACCGGTGTTTACCCGGACCGTATGGGGCAGCCGGTATCGAACAGCTTCCGCTACTTTAAGACCGATGGCACGACCCGGACCGGCGTCTCGTTCGCCTATTGGACGGCGCCGCTCTTTGACCCGGCTGGCAGCACCACCGATACGACACCCGAGATGATCAACGAGAACGGCAAGATCGCTCCGGCACCTTGGGTGCCCTTTACGCGGGCTGGGTGTGATTTCGGCGCAGTTGCCACAGCGAACACAATTCTCGAGAACACAGCGATTGATATTCCGACGGTGTTCGGCGCCGGCTCACCCGAGGCGATGGAGGTCGCGTCTAATCCTGGTCAAGCCTTCGCAGATTTTGTCGGCATCGGCGTGCATTGCGCCCAGGACTCAGGCATCTGCGCACAATCGACGCACGCGCGGCCCGACTTACTGCCCGACGAGCCTGGCGATTACAGTGATTTCAACGGTCTTTTCGGTGCCAAGTACGTCAATCCCGTCATCAAGCCAAGCGGACCGATGACAGATCTCGACGGCACTGTGATCCAGCTGGCATTCCAGTCACATATGCATACATCTCGGATGCGCATGATGGTCACGGCACTGCCGGCAGCATCCACTTCGCATATGGTCCTGGCGAATTCGGTTATACACAGCAACTACAAGCTTACGATCAGGCATTCCAGAAGTTTTTCGACCGGCTGGAAGCGGATGGAATTGACAAGAGCAACACGCTGTTCGTGTTCACTGTTGACGAAGGCGACCACTTCGTCGGCGATACGCCGACCCCTGCGGGTTGCGATGGCTTGACTACACCGTGCACTTACAACCGCGTCGGCGAGATCAACGCCGACCTGCGGCGCATGGTCTACACTCAATCCGGCGACTCGACCCTTTTCTCAGTTCACTCGGATGATGCGCCGACCGTGTACGTCAATGGCACGAGTGCTCAACCTATTCGCGACCAGACCGATCCGCTCGTCCGCAACCTTGAGCGGGAGATGAGCCAGCTAAGCTGGTTGAACCCGTACACCGGTGTGGTCGAGAACAACATTATGGTCGCGCTTGCGGATCATATCGGGATGAAGACGCTCCACATGGTCACCGCGGACCCGTTCCGCACCGGACGAATCAAAGCTTCGCCTGGAACCACGGCGATATTCAGGACGAGATCGCCTCAACCTGGGTCGGTTACGTCGGCCAGGGTGTCGACCCTGCTGGGGTTGATAGCACAACCTGGTCAGATCACACCGATGTGCGCCCGACAATCCTGGAACTCGTGGGATTGAACGATGACTATGTCCATGACGGGCGGGTCATATCCGAGATACTGGAGGGCTATGCTCGTCCATTGGCTTTGAAGAAGAGCACCAGCTTCGTTGCACTCGCGCAAGTGTACAAGCAGCTGAACGCGCCATTCGGCGCCTTTGCGATGGCCACGCTCAGGGCTTCCACCAAGGCGCTTGCCTCGAACGACGCGGACGACGCGACTTACAACTCTATTGAGGGGCAGATCCAGGCTCTCACCACGCAGCGGAATACACTCGCTGCTCAGATGATTAGTCTACTGGATGGCGCCGAATTTAACGGCCAGACCTTTAGTGACGCACAAGCTCAATCACTCATTGGGCAAGGCCAAGCATTGCTGAATCAAGCGAACGCATTGCCGCACTAGCTTGCGAGCGTGATGAGGTGTTGATTAATCCGCCAACTCGCGCCGCACGTCTTGATGACGAAGCTTGGTCCAGGCTGACTTCTCGAAAGAACTCGGCTCCAGTGCGGCGCGGGCCTCTCCTGAGCTCAACGCGAAGGAGCCCAGTGTGGGGCGGGCGCCCTCGCCCGCCAAACAGGCCTCGCCCGATCTGTCTTCCTCTGCCGTTTCTTCCGCCAACAACGCGAGTTGAAAAAAGCAGAGCGCGTTATGACGGCGCTCTGAATGGCGAATGGCGCGATTTAAGAACACTATTTGAGTTCGCCGGAATCTATCCACCCAAAGACGCCGCGCTTCCTACCGACTCATTACGCTTGACATGGCTATCTGAGATGGCTATTATCTAGATTATGCAAGTAAGCGTTGCGGACGCTAAAAACAAACTTCCGGAATTGATTAAGGCAGTGGAGGATGGAGAACCCGTAACCATCTGCCGCCGGGGGGTGCCGGTGGTGGACATAGTGCGCACGAAGAAGCCAACTCGCAAAAAGAGGGTGCTCGGAACCCTCAAGGGCAAGATTCAGGTCCTCGATCCGAATTGGTGGAAGCCGATGACCGACGAAGAAGTGGAAGCTTTCCTGGCCGGGCAGGATTGAAGTGCGCCTGCTTCTGGACACTGTAATTCTGATTTACGCCGTGGAATCGCCAGAACGGCTCAGCAAGCGTGCGATCGCCGCTTTAGAGAACCCGGAAAATATTCTCGAGCTGAGCGCAGTTTCTCTTTCCGAGATCGCGATCAAAACAGCACTGGGGAAGCTGAAAGTCTCAGCCGCTCTTGCGCGCCAGGCCGTTGAGGATCTGGACATTCGTATACTCCCGTACACCGCAGGGCACGCCTTCCATCTGTTCGACCTGCCGCTTCACCACAGCGATCCCTTTGATCGCCAAATCATTGCCCAGGCCATGCACGAAAGGATTCCTATTGTGACGTGCGACGAGAAATTCAGCCTCTACAACGGGATCAAACTCGTCTGGTAACAATCATACTGGGCATTTTTGAGCAGCGTCGCGTTAGAGCTTCTCGAAGAATTCGCAGGCTGAGCACGAAATAAACATTCCGCCTGGGACACCACGCTCGCGATCTTTCATGCGCTTCACGATGCGCGTCGGCTTACCGCACTTGGGGCAGTCGGTGCTCTTGGATGT
>WNFW01003098.1_pt1 | contig 11512 bp, 10 predicted proteins | sample 5400131 | NCBI WGS metagenome assembly WNFW01 (sample SAMN13153362, study PRJNA577476) | soil metagenome | isolation source: 20 cm soil or saprolite under grassland replicate 1 | place: USA:California | collected 2016-06-15
CCTGGGTGATCAGCCTCCACCATCGACTCATCGGAGAGCGACGTAGGTTCATCTTTGGGCGCACCTTTACCTGGCTGCGTCGACCAATAATAAGGTTGCGGAGGATATTCTATGTCATCATCCTCCAGGGATGGCCGTCCTTGTTCTTGTTCCTGGAACTGCGACCCCTGGAAAAATTCTTGTTGACTCATAACAGGAACTCCTTCCCCCACCTGGGGGGTATATGTGGACCCTTCATTACTAATACGCTAGGGAGATACGCGAGTTGCATTCACCCTTTCGGCTGAACACTCGCAACCCTTGGATCTTTTATTGCGCCCCATTGGGCGCTAAAAAGATCAAGCCCGAGAGATACCTGTTTGGGAAAGACATTCAGCCGAAAGGTACTACAAATGAAACCAGGTTGATTAACTATGCGTTATAATAAAACGGTGTATATCTTTATTTATCTTTATCAGCATCTCAGGCGGTTTAGTAGGCAAAAAAACCTACCATTGTAAACCCTTAGGAAGGGTATAATATTCCTATGAATGAACAGCACAACAACCATCAGCAAAAAGACGTACTTACTATATATAACGAAGCCGACAAAGCGGTAACAAACGAACATTATCTATCCGTTTCTGGCACACCTGCGCAAACTGGCAAGAAGCTTCCCTTAGCAGTGGAGCAATTTGTGCCATCTCGGCGAACTCGCATCAATCGTCTCATCATTCGTAGGCGTTTACACGAACGCTACCATCGAGATATTGTTCCTCACCTGGTGATTGGGACAATTATTTTCTTCACCATTCTCATCTCACTCTCATCAAGCGGTGTCGGCGCTGCCTATGCCTATTACCAGGCACAATTGCCGCTGCTAAATGGCGTTGCAGATCACGCACTCTTTCAATCAACCCATATCTATGACCGCAACGGACACCTCCTCTATGAACTCTACGACCATCAAGATGGCCATGGTCGCCGCACCTATGTCAACTACAGCGATATTTCACCCTTACTCATCCAGGCCACCGTGGCTGCCGAAGATCATAGCTTCTGGCAAAATAATGGTGTTGACCTGCAGGGCACTATTCGTGCCGCTGTTGCCAACCTGCAACATCAAACGGTCATTGAAGGAGGCAGCACCATTACCCAGCAGCTCGTCAAAAATCAACTCTTTTTAACGGATCCGCGTACCATTCAAATCAAAAGCGAGGAAGCCATCTTAGCCTATGGTCTGACCCAACAATACCCCAAGTGGAAGATCATGGAGATGTACCTCAACACCGTTTATTATGGCGACTTGAACTATGGAGTCGAGGCGGCAGCGCACGACTACTTCAATCTGCAAGCGAAGTGCACCAGTCGTAGATGTGAGCCTGCGGTATCCCATCTCGACCTGGCCCAGGCCACATTGCTCGCCGGTCTGCCGCAAAGTCCATCCTACTATAATCCCGTTATCAACAAGTCAGTTGCACTGGACCGGCAAAAGGTTGTCCTGCAGTCCATGATTGACCTGGGCATAATTACGTCAGGCGAGGCGAGTTCTGCAGAAGCAGAGATGGGGAAGTACACTTTTACCTCCCATGCCAATGACCAGGGCATCCAGGCCCCGCATTTTGTGCGCTACGTCATTGACCAGGTCCTCGTTCCCCTCATTGGGGCGCAAAACCTGTATAACGGTGGCTATAACATCTACACCACCCTCGACCTCAACCTGGAAAAGAAGGTCGAGCAGATTGCCTACAACCATCTCTATAAACAGGTCTACGATCCCTATCTGAATAGTTATGGGCCGTTGAATATTGAGCATAATGTCAATAACGCTGCCGTCGTTGTCATGGACCCTGCCAACGGCGAGATCCTCGCTATGGATGGCAGCGCCAATTACAACGACCGGAGTCCTCAGGTGCGCGGGCAGTTTAATGCCGCCACTGCGCCCCGCCAGCCAGGCTCTTCCATCAAGCCTGTTGTCTATGCGACTGCCTTTGAGATGGGCTGGTACCCGGCGATGATTATTCCCGATCACAAGACGATCTTTCCCAGCCAGCCGAGCGGGAACCCGCCCAGTTATTACTCGCCGCCAAACTATGATCGCACCTACCACACAGGCTTTCCCATGACGGTGCGCAATGCCATTGCCAATTCCTTCAACATTCCCGCCGTTGATGCCATCGAATATGCCGGTATTCCTAATGTTCTCAACATGGCGGGTCGCCTGGGCTTAAGCGAGATTTCCAGCCGATCGCTCAACTCCCTTGGACCCTCCATGGCGCTTGGCACAACCGAGGTCTCACTCTTGCACCTCACCTCCGCCTACGCGACCTTCGCCAATCGCGGGGTGCGCGTGCCGCCTACCTCCATTCTGGAGATTACCGATAATCAGAGCCACCCGCTCTACACCTATGATTCGACTCATCCGCAGGGCGTGCGTGCCCTACGCGAGGATGTGGCCTTCCTGATGAGTAGCATCCTCTCCGACAAACGTTCGCGTTATCACGAGTTTGGCCCAGGCAATCCCCTGGAACTGGATCGCCCGGCAGCGGCCAAAACCGGTACGACCGATAGCTTCCGCGACAACTGGACCTTGGGCTACACGCCCCACATAGCAGTCGGCGTCTGGGCTGGCAACAGCGACAACAGTTTCATGAATAACGTCATAGGTATCACCGGGGCCGGTCCCATCTGGCACGATGTGATGGAGTACGTTTCCAACTTCTATTCCTTCCCGCCCGACGACTTCATCCGGCCAGCCAATGTGCATGCCGCTAGCGTCTCTGCCCGCACTGGCCTGCTGCCCCATCCCGGCGAGCCAACGGTGACCGACTGGTTTATCGATGGCACACTGCCCACCATCTCGGGCAGTTACTACTACGGTCCGCCTTGTAAAGGCAGGGAGTGCAACCGACCCTGCCGTGGAAAAAATTGTAACGTTCCCCCAACACAATGAGGAGGGTGCGCTGGACAGGAGAATGCAGGAGAATGCGGGAGAATATCTGGAGGGAAGGGCGCATTCGATGAATCCCCTTCAATGAAAACACATCTCATCAAAGGGAGATCACCGTATGACCATTGGACCGGATAGATCAGGAGGATTAGTGGGCGCAGATCAAAATACCGGTAACCCTGTCTGGGGAACAGGTGACCAGGAGCCGCAAAAGAATACGGCAGAAACGGGTATAGGCACAGATAGGCAGCCCTCCCAGCCATCTGAAGAGGCGGGCGAGGAAGTCGGAGGAGATGGAGGGAGCCAGGAGATCGCCTTTCGCCCATTGACTCGATCTGAGCGGCGCAACCTGTGGTTAAAGGAGTATGGCGAACAGGACTTTGCCCTGCAAATCTGGGCGCGCCTGGTCGAGCAGCAGGACCTGGAAATCGAGATGATGTTCCAGATGTCGGGGCTACTCGTCTTCGGAGTCATGGTGAGCACGGCTCGTTACGCGCATTTCTATATAGACCTCAACGAGGAGCTGCATCGCGAGCGTGACCCCGATACGGCCGATGCTCTGCGCGAATTCTACACAGCCCTGGTTCCACCCGCCAATCAGCCGGAGATAGGGCCCGAAGGGCTGCCCGTTGCCTATCGCTACGCCCATATGCGCGACGTCACCATTATGAGCGCCGGCCACAAGATCAAGGTCCCCTACTGGCGCGGCAAAATCAACCAGGTCGATGCCTTCGTCGTGGGCGCCGCACCCGGCGAATAATCTAGCTGTTAAGTAGGGGTGCAGGGGACGCAGTCCTCCTGCCGGGGTCTGCGGGGCTCCGCCCCTAAGTGCCCCCAGATTCTCCTTCTCCTCACTCGCCGTCGCAGGCAGCATGCATCGGGTACCTGAATTGTTACTATTCAATTTTTAAAACAGCGACATCTGCTGTGGAGGCTCCTCTTTTTTTACACTGGCGGGTACTGCTGGCTTAGCTGAAACTTCTGCAGCTAGACGCTCAGCCTCTGCAAGAGCAACAGGTATCTTCTTGAAGTCCTCGCGCAAGGCTATTTTGTAGCTTTCTGTGCGCAAAGCCGCAGCCGGGTGGAACATGGGGATACAAATATAGCCATCTTTTTTACGGGGCCGGCCATGAATAGCGCTGATCTTTTCTCCGCTAAAGAACTTTGCCATAGAGTGGCGGCCCAGGGTAACGATGACCAGCGGTTGAATGGCGGCTATCTGCCTATCAAGATAGTCGTTGCATGCGTCAATTTCTGAGGGCAATGGATCGCGATTATCGGGGGGCCGGCACTTTACCACGTTGGTGATAAAAACATCTTCGCGTTTCAAATTGATACTTTTCAGTAGCTCTTGCAGCAATTGTCCAGAGGGACCAACAAATGGCCGCCCTTGCTTATCTTCGTGGAAGCCAGGACCTTCGCCAATAAAGAGTATTTTGGCCTGGGGGTTGCCTTCACCAGGAACTGCCCTGGTACGACTTTTACAAAGATCGCACCTGGCGCAGGTAGAGGCTTCTGCGGCTACTTCTTTCAGTATCTCTGCTGACGACATACATTTCCTCTCTTCAACATGCAGGGACGCAATTTATGTATTGCGCCCCTGCACCTGATAACCTTTTGTGTGGAGGCAGAAAGCAAAACCTACCCCTGCCACGGTGTTACCAACCGCGCCGCTCGGGCGGGCGCTGGCCGAAGCCACCTTCGCGCCGTGGGCCGCGATTAGGGCCACCAGGACCGCTGGGGCCGCCAGGACCCATTGGGCGGCGCTGGCCAAAGTTACCGCCGCTATCGCTCCGGCGATCGCCGCCGTAGCCCCCACCGCCGGGGCGGCCGGAGCGGTCATTATAGCCGCCTTGTCCGGATCGCTCTCGTCCACCGTAGCCTCCCCTGTCGTTGTAGCCACCCGGGCCCCGGTTGGGCATGACACCCTCGCGTTCGCGCCCGGGGCCAAAGCCGCCAGGACGACCTGGGCCACCCCTGCCTCGTCCTGGGCCACGCTCGCTGTCCAGTTCAGCCTGGCTGGGCAGTTCACCACTCAAAGCAGCGCGGCGGGAGAGATTGACGCGGCCCTGAGGATCGACCTCGATGACCATGACGGTGATTTCGTCGCCGACGGAGACAACGTCCTCGGGCCGCATGACCTGGTAGTCGGCCAGTTGGGAGGTGCGCACCAGGCCTTCTTTGCCTGGCAGGATTTCCACGAAGGCTCCGAAGTCGACCAGGCGCCGGACGGTGCCCGTGTAGATGCGGCCAACCTCCACCTCCTCTGTCAGCGCCCGGACTGCATCCATGGCCAGCTGCATGGCCTCGCCGGAGCTGGCGGAGATATTGACGGAGCCATCATCCTCGATATCGATCTTGGCGCCGCTCTCCTCTTGAATCTTGCGAATCATCTTGCCACCCGGGCCAATGACTGCACCAATCTTGTCCGGGTTAATCTTGATAGTCTGGATGCGCGGAGCGTAACCTGAGAGTTCTTCGCGGGGCGCGTCGATGGTATCGAGCATTTTTTCCATGATGAACATACGACCCTCATGCGCCTGTTCGAGGGCACGGGCCATAATCTCATAAGTAATGCCTTTGACCTTGATATCCATCTGCAGCGCGGTCACGCCATCGGCCGTACCGGCCACCTTAAAGTCCATATCACCTAGAGCGTCCTCGATGCCCTGGATATCGCTGAGGACAGCCCACTTGCCATTGCGCTCGCCCTCACCGGTAATCAGTCCCATGGCTACACCGGCCACCGGTGCAGAGATTGGCACACCGGCATCCATCAACGCCAGCGTGGTACCGCAGACCGAGCCCATGGAGGTCGAGCCGTTGGAAGAGAGGACGTCGGATACGGCGCGAATAGTGTAGGGGAATTCTTCCGGCGGGGGAATGACGGCAGCCACAGCCCGCTCGGCCAGTGCGCCATGCCCGATCTCGCGGCGACCCGGGCCACGCAAGGGCTTGCTTTCTCCCGTCGAAAACGGCGGGAAGTTATAGTGATGCATGAAGCGTTTGCTCTCACTCGCACCCAGGCCATCGAGCACCTGTTCGTCGCCAGGGGAACCAAGAGTTACAACGCTGAGCACCTGCGTTTGCCCACGGGTAAAGAGAGCCGAGCCATGCGTGCGGGGTAAGAGACCGACCTCACAGGTGATGGGACGGATGGTCTTCAAATCGCGGCCATCGGGGCGTATACCTTTATCGAGGATGTTGCTGCGCACGTAGGCCTTCAGTTCCTTCTCATAGAAGGCTATAATTTCTTTCAGACGTTCTGGATACTCTGCGCCCAGGCTCTCCACCAGCTCTTGCTGGACCAGGCTCAGCGCAGCCGAGCGCGCTGTCTTGTTGGGATTGTTTACCGCCGCCTCAAAGCGAGGCAGGACAAATTCGACGACTTTGCTTCTCAGCTCTTCATCAACAGGAGCGGGAGTAAAAGGCCGCTTGGCGATATTGACCGCCTGCATGAGTTTCTCCTGCATCTTGACGATATCTTGTAGCGTTTCCTGGCCGAGACGTACCGCTTCCAACATAACGTCCTCGGGCAGTTCCTTGGCTCCGGCCTCGACCATCATGACGGCATCAGCCGTGCCAGCAATAGTCAGGTCGAGCCTGCTGTTGCTCATATCTGACTCAAGCGGATTTACCACTAGCTGGTCATCGATATAGCCAACGCGCACCGCGCCCACCGGACCAGAAAAAGGAATATCCGATACGCTTAGGGCAGCCGAGGCGCCAACAATGCCCAGGATATCAGAATCATTCTCCTGGTCGACCGAGAGGACGGTGATGACGATCTGCACATCATTGCGGTATCCCTTGGGAAAAAGTGGGCGGAGAGGACGATCGGCGAGACGACAAGCGAGAATGGCGTGTTCTGAGGCTCGCCCCTCACGTTTAATAAAGCCACCGGGGATCTTGCCCGCGGCATACATACGCTCTTCTACATCAACGGTTAAAGGGAAAAAGTCAATGCCTTCACGAGGCTCATCGCTGCCAACCACGGTTGCCAGGATAACTGTATCGCCATAGCGCACTAATACAGCGCCACTGGCCTGTTCTGCCACGCGGCCGGTCTCAATGCTCATGACGCGGCCACCGATGACAGCTTCTTGACGGTGAATCATATTTCCTCCGACTAATAGCACCCTATACTTAACGTGCTTGTTTCAAATCTCCTAGGGCCAAATTTCTCGCGCCCTTGAGTGTAACGTAACGCTCTGCTCGTCTTCCTGCGTTTTTCCTTATTGAAGGGGGTGTCTTTTACCTGTTTTCGTTGCTTCGCTTGTTCGTCTCTTCGTCTGCTCGTTTCAATTGCTCTTTAACACAATGCACTGGTCGTATGGCAACCTTGTCCGGAAACATTCCGCTGACTGTGCCCTCTACGAAACCATACCCCATTCACTCCATCCACGAAAATGGACGGTCTTTAGAACTAGTGCCGCAAGCCAAGTTTTGCGATCAAAGCACGATAGCGGTCTGGACTCTTCTTGCTTATATATGCAAGCAGCCGCCTGCGCCTACCAACCATCATCAATAATCCACGGCGCGAATGGAGGTCATGCTTATGGATTTTGAGGTGTTCGGTCATTTGATTGATGCGCCGGGTCAGGATTGATACCTGTACTTCCGGCGACCCTGTATCAGTCTCGTGCATACGAGAATCTACGATAATCTCCGTTTTCTCTTCGACTGTCAATGCCACGCTTGTTTTTTACCTCCTGCTATGCAGCAATGGAACAGAAAATCACACTGTCTGATTATAACATTATACCTGTAGGGGCGCAATTCTTTGCCCCAACTAGGGGGGTGCAGGGGGCTTTGCCCCCTGCCGGGGTCTGGGGTGTCCCCCAGGATTACTTAATAGTAACCTTTGCGCCGACTTCGGCCATTTTGTCAGCGATTTTCTGAGCCTCTTCCTTCGAGACACCTTCTTTGATAGGCCTGGGCGCCTCGTCAACGACGGCTTTGGCTTCTTTGAGGCCGAGGCCGGTCAGTTCACGGACAACTTTAATGACATTGATCTTGTTGGGGCCAACCTCGCTGAGGATGGCATCAAACTCCGTCTGCTCTTCGGCAGGGGCCGCAGCAGCAGGAGCCTCCTGAGCAACGGCAGGACCAGCTGCCTGAGCAGCAACGGGTGCTGCACTTACGCCCCATCTCTCTTGAAGTTCTTTGGTCAACTGCACCAGATCAAGGACGTTCAACTGTTCAATCTCGGCAATAATGGATTCTACGGACATTGTATGTTTCCTCCTAATTAGATTACTCGGGAGTCGCTCCGCCGTTCAACTGGTCGGCGTGCGCTTGCAGTACATAACATAGGTCGCGCATTGGCGCGGTAAGCAAACTATAGGTTGTGGACATTGGTCCTTGTATGGTACCGACGACTTGTGCCCTGGCATAGTTCTTGCCGCCAGGTATCCTGGCCAGGTTTTCAACCTGGTCAGCGGTCAAGGATCGACCACCAAGGATACCCGATTTGAGTACGGCGATCTTGGATGTGCGTACGTAATCACTGACTGCTTTGGCGGTGGCCACTTCATCGTCATAACCCAACGCCACAGCAGTCTGACCGTTGAAGATACCCTTGTCCACTCCGGTCATATTGTTACGTTCGGTGGCAATACGCAGAAGCGTATTTTTGGCGACTTGGAACTCGATCTTAGCAGCGCGCATTCTATTGCGCAAGTCGGTCATATCTTTGACCGTCAAGCCTTGCGTCTGTACCAGGATGGTGACTGCTGCACGCCCTAATTTTTCTGTCAGTTCCTCAATTTTCTCTGCCTTTGCCTGTGTTGGCATATATGTGCTTTCCCCTCCTTTCCTGGGAAGTTTTCGTAGGGGCCCGATAACTCAAGCCCCCTGCAAAGTATGAAAAAAGGCCTTCGGTAGTCAACCGAAGGCCACAAGAATGTATAGGTTACTCTATTGCACCTTACTCATTTCAATCCGTACTCATCCCATAAAACGGTTGGACTAATACGGCTGGGTAAGAACCTATTTCCCTCGGCAAGCCGACACGTAGGTGCCATTTATATGCCTGGAGGCATACTTGCTGTCTTCGGTTGCTGTTATTCTATTGTTAAGCAGGGGGTGCAGGGGGACGCAGTCCTCCTGCCGGGGTCTGGGGTGTCCCCAACTCCCTTCCCCTCCTTGCATTAGCCACAAGCGAGGCATAGATGAGACGTGGCGTAATGCATTTCAAGTCCCTTCTCATTCGTCGCCGTAGTCGGCTTGAGTTGGCAACCCGAATAGTTGCTAAAATTACGGTTTGAGTGCCAGGGCGGCTGGTACATCCAGCCGTACGGAAGGTGACATAGTGGATGCAAGCACCACACTCTTCACATAAGTACCCTTCGCTCCAGACGGCCGGGCACGGACGACAGCATCAATGACCGATGCAATATTGGCCATCAATGCATCTTCATTAAATGACAATTTCCCGGCAGGAACATGCAGCAGCGATGTCTTATCGACCCTGAATTCAACACGTCCAGCCTTCACTTCACGGATGGTTTTCGCCAGGTCGAAGGTAATCGTTCCGGCCTTGGGACTTGGCATAAGACCGCGTGGCCCAAGCTTTTTACCGAGCCGACCAACCTTGCCCATCACATCAGGAGTAGCAATGGCCACGTCAAAGCCAAACCAGTCTTCTTCAATTCGCTTGATCAAATCGTCGAGACCCACGAAATCCGCACCGGCTGCCTCCGCTTCAAGCGCTCTCTCGCCCTGGGCGAAGACCAGAACCTTTACCTCTTTACCGGCACCGGCGGGCAACATGGCTACACCGCGTACCATCTGGTCAGCGTGACGGGGATCAACCCCAAGCCGCATATGGACTTCAAGCGTTGGATCAAATTTGACGTAATTCATTTTCTTGAGGAGTGAAACAGCTTCCTGAGGCTGATACAGCCTTTCAGCTTCAAGCTGTTTGAGTGCTTCGAGATATTTTTTGCCATGCTTTTTTGGCATAGTATTTTTGCCCTCCTTGTGGCAGGATTTTAACCGCAGTGACTTACGGGCAATCCTTGACTAACTAACTTATGGTGATACCCATACTTTGTGCTGTGCCTTCAACCATGCGCTCAGCACCCTCAATATCGATGACATTGAGGTCTTTCATTTTCAGTTCAGCGATTTCGCGCAATTTGGCACGGTCAATCGTGCCGACCTTGATCTTGTTAGGATTAGCAGACCCTTTTTCAACGCCAGCCGCCTTCTTCAAGAGGTCGGTTACTGGCGGTGTCTTGGTGATAAAGGTGAAAGAGCGATCTTCATAGATCGTAATCTCAGCAGGAATAATCGAGCCCACCTGATCCTGGGTACGCGCATTATACTCCTTACAGAACGCCATAATGTTGACGCCCTGGGGGCCAAGCGCAGTACCGATAGGGGGCGCGGGATTGGCCTTCCCAGCCGGTATCTGTAGCCTCACTACAGCTTTGATACGTTTCGCCATGTTGTTTCAAACTCCTCAGAACACATTCCTTGTAATGTTAGCTTAGATTTTCTCAATCTGCAGGAAATCTAGTACCACTGGTGTCTCACGACCAAAAAAGGAAACCAGCACCGTAACCTTGTTACGGTCCACGTTGATATCACTTACCGTGCCGATAAATTCAGTGAACGGGCCATCAATGACTCGTACACTCTGGCCTTTGGCAAAACTTATTTTGGCCTTTGGCTTGTCCGTCTCCTTGGTTACCTGCTTCAGAATGGATTTAATCTCATGCTCCTGAAGAGGAACTGGACGGGTGCCAGAACCAACAAAGCTCGTGACACCAGGGGTATTCCGCACAACGTACCAGGCTTCATCGCTCATAATCATCTCCACCAGCACATAGCCGGGGAAGACCTTACGTTGCACTGTACGCCGCTGACCCTGCTTAATCTCCACCTCTTCTTCCATGGGGACAATGATGCGGAAGATTTTGTTGCGCATGTCCATGGAAGCAATACGCGCTTCGAGGTGGCTTTTTACTTTGTTTTCATAGCCTGAATAAGTGTGGATAGCATACCAGGCACGTTCACCCGTCCCAGAATCCGGCTTCTGCCCAGTATCGCTGGGTGGCACACTTGGACCACTTGTTTCAGTATTATTGGTATGCTCAGTAACCACGATGTTTCCCTTCATGCTTTCTGGGTCGCAATACTATTCTAATGAACAAGCAGGACATAGAGATGTTGCAATCCAAAATCTGCCAGGCCTAATAGTGCACCAACCGCGGCGGAAAGCAAGAGTACGGCTATCGTCATATTGCGAGCTTCGTTAAAAGATGGCCACGTCACTTTATGGCGCAATTCATAGTAAGCGTCAAGCACAAAGCGGATAGAACGATTACTGCGCAGGCGAACTTGCCAGTTAGAAGGACCTTTGCTCTGACTCTTGTTCTCGCGACGCACAGGTTTACTTTCCTGTACTTTTCGCTCATCTCTATCCCGCGCTACCGCTTTGACATTCTTGCTCTGCTCTTTTTCGTCACCGTCAGCTTTAGGCGTAGCCATTTCGTCGCTGCGCACTTTTGATGCTGCCATTCGGTTCCGGTTCCGGCTTTGCATGCGCGTTGCACTCTGGCTAGGATTTTTCTT
>WNFW01003099.1_pt1 | contig 11510 bp, 9 predicted proteins | sample 5400131 | NCBI WGS metagenome assembly WNFW01 (sample SAMN13153362, study PRJNA577476) | soil metagenome | isolation source: 20 cm soil or saprolite under grassland replicate 1 | place: USA:California | collected 2016-06-15
GTTGGTGAGGCAGTGCCTGCAAGTATCCCCGGCAACGCATCCGCCCTGCAACGCGCAAAACTCGTGCAAGCTGATCGAGGACGAAATTCAGCGAGGATGCGGATTGTTGGGCGCGAATGCGCCGGCGTTTTGTGGTGAGACCAAATGAGAGGAGTTTCTCGGCAAGTTCCTATAAGTCGTTATCGGAACCAACCGACTACCCTAAATTACCCTAAATTTAGCCTAAATAAGGTTCCTGGGAGTTGTCCGGGCTCACGTGCTATAGTGCTTCAGCTCAAATTGTGAGCCGGTACAAACTGCGGCAGCCTCGGCGGCCGCTTTTTTTGCTTGCAGCGCTAGAACCTCTGCAGACCCTTCTGACTCTGGGCTTTTCACCTTTAGAATCAACACTTCCAAAAGTGCGTCAAAAGAAAGGATTTTATCGGCGATTATGTATTTGACACCGAGCAATGGTGCGGTATGGAAATCGTGGCCGGATTTCTCGTCTTGGAATCGTGAAGAACTTGTCGACTCACGTCCGGACTCGGAATCCTTGCGGACCCGCCAATCCTGTTATCCTGCGCGTAAGATGAAAGTGGAAAAGCGAAAATTCGACCAAGCCCTGACTAAAGATGCTGAGGGCCAAGCCGGAGCCTCACCTCGTAATCTGTGTCAAGTATAAAATCGCTCTTTAAATCCCTTTAAAATCAACAGGCTCGAAAAACCCTGGGCCGCAAATCAAGCCGTGCTGAAATCAAAGGAGTTAACGTCGTGAGCTCTGCCTTGACTAAGATTGAGCTATTTTCATGAGGCTTCACGGGCCGGAGGCCCTAAAGGACACTCATGAAAAACTTGGGGGCTAGGGTTGTTATGGTTAACTAGAATCGATTTTCTTCAATCCGCGTGGTTTGGGCCGGACTGATTCGCATAATTTGCTCCGCCAATTTGCGCACTTCCTCTTCGAACCTTGTGTACTTCTTGCTGCCATAGGGAAGAGCCGCGCTCAGGCCAGAGTGAAACTCGCGCGCCCTCGTTAGCCGCGCGACTTGCTCGATATTGCGGGTGCTGATTCCCGCTCCTGGGAGAATGACGATCCGTTCCCCCGCGGCTTCGATAAGTTTGGCAAGCACCGCGGCTCCCTCTTGCGCGCTTTTCGCACCGCCAGACGTCAGGATTCTCTTCGCGCCGCTTTCCATCACCACTTCGAGTGCTTGGCACAGATCGGCGGATTCGTCGAATGCGCGGTGATATGTCACCGGCAACGGCTTCGCAAGCTCGACGAGCTCCCGCGTTCGCTCGACGTCGACTCGATGGTCTTTCGTCAAGACGCCCAGTACGACTCCATCCATTCCAGATTCTTTGGCGCCAACAATGGAACGCTTCATCTCCGCGAACTCCGCAGTCGAATAGACGAAGTCTCCCGCGCGTGGCCGGATCATTACAAAAATGGGAATGCCAACCTGTTCGTGCACAGTACGAACGAGATCTGCGCCGGGTGTAACGCCGCCGAGAGACAAATCACCGCAGAGTTCGATGCGGTCCGCGCCGCCGCGCTCTGCCGCCCTCGCACCTTCAAGAGTCTCAACACTGATTTCGAGCAGGCATTTCCGGCTCATGCGCGAAATCTCGCGGCGGAGACGGCATGTGTAAGCGTTCCGTGCATCCAATTCCAGAACATTCCCAGCAGAGCGGCGGCGTTCCAACCCCACAAGAAGAGACGCATTTCTTTTGGACGATAAGCCTGGTTTTTCCACAGTAAAGTCGCATCCAACGAGAACCACAGCGCACCGAAGGCGAGAAAGCCCATGATGATCCAGTCCCGAAAATAGATCATCACCAGGGCGGTTTCAACACACAAGAAAGCTGCAATCAAGAATTTGGCGCGCACTCTCCCGATCGAGCTCGCTGTCGTTCGCCGGCCACTCAACTGGTCGGGCTCAATGTCCATCACCTCGCCGAAAATATGAGAGTGCATGGCAAACAACGCCCCAAAAAGGAAAGTCTGCCATGGCAGTTGCGGGACGTTGTTCAGCCAGCTGCTCAACACGAAAACGAGCAGGTAGCTCGCCTGAATCAACACGTCGAACGGAGGGCGGCCTTTCCAGGCGATGCCAGGCGCATTGTAGAGGCCGACGGCCAGTAGAAGCAGGGCGTACCACCACAAAATGCGCGGCCCGATGAAAAAATAGAACGCGATCACCAACGGGACTTGCACCGCGGCAATCTGCCATTTCAACGCTGCCAACTGTTCGCGCGCTCCGCGCGAACCAAACATGAATGTGCCTTTGCGCGGGTTCAGCGAATCGGTTTCGGCGTCGACGATGTCATTGACGCCGTACAGCAGAAACCCGAGGGGGAAAAGCACGAAAAACAATCCCAACCAGAGTTTGCCGGAATGCAAGATATCTGCATGTCCGAGCGGCATGAGGTAAAACAGGGCCGTCGTGCTCCACAGCCCGGGCCGTGAGACTTGAAGCAAGAAAACCAGATAGGAATGAGACTGTTGACGACTCTTGGTACTTGGAGAGGCTTGGGCGGCTTCGGCCATCTGGCCCAATATACCGCGGTTCGGACCGGGCCTGGCCTTCAAACTGGCGCGATGTGATGAATCGTTGCGCCCGTTTCAAACTCTTTGCAGAACAAGTATGCGATAAGGAGGCCGACGGGCAGCTAAACGCGCGGACGCTAGATGAGACCGAATGAGGCGAACGCCGTGATCGATGCACAGCCCAGAGCAACTCCCATGACCACACCCGCCAGGACATCGCTCAGAAAGTGCATACCAAGCACGATGCGAGATACCGCAATGCTTAGCGCCAGGAAAAAAAGCACGCCTTCGAGCGAGGGATAAAAGTAGCTGACCACCAGCGCGATCGAAAACGTGGTCATCGTGTGGCCCGACGGAAACGAAAACTTGTCCGGCGGCAGCACCTTCGACCAGCAGTGCGGCTCGATCTGGCAAGGCCTCGGCCGCCGGCTCAGTCTCTTCAAGGCTTTGAATACAAAAATGCCCAGAACCGCTGCGGACCCCGCAGCGCCGATGGCCGAAAATCGCTGCGGGCCTCCATAGGCGAGCAACATCAGCCCCAGACCGTACCAGATCCAGCCATCGCCCATGCGTGTGGCCGCGATCATCCAGATGCGAAACCAGCGCGGGGCGCGCCAGCGATTCATCCGCCGCATCAGCCGGTGATCGCGCCGATCGATATATCCCCAGAGGTTGCGTGCGACTGCCACCGCCTTACCTCACCCAGACGGCCGGAAACAAACATGCGCTTTCAATAGGAAAGATGCACAGATAAGCGAGAAAGATTTCTCGCATGCAAATCGCGTGCGCAAGCAAGGCCCTTCGCCTTGCTTGCATCGACGGATTGGAGGTCTTGCGCACGCGCATCTCAACTTGCCCAGTTGGCCTCGAATTTCGAATCCATATCCCAAAGCATCCGTTTGCGCTTCCCACCGCGCTCGACGGCCGAGGACCATTTCCGGCAAAAACGAATCTCGTTCATCCAGTGCCCCACAGTAAAAGCCGGTACCAGAACCGCGAGCGGCGACAGTGCCAGCGTCCACGGTTTGTCCCGGAAAAGCGATCTGACGATGCTGAACACGTCTGCCGTAAGCTTGCCGCAGCTCCCATGCACGCCGTGTACGCCTCCGCATCCTGCCCGCAGCCCGGCGAAAAACTCATCCACCGTCCGCGCCCCAGGCACTTCCGTGAAGGTATGTCCCACACCGGCGATCGTGTGCGAGTCGCTGCCGGCAATCCCGATTTTTCCCAGCCGCGCCGCCAACCGTGCCGCACTGCCATTGGCCGCCGGCCACATCTGTCCGTTGCGCGTTTCAAACGCCGGAACATACGATTCAAACCAATGGAAATCTTCCTCTTTCCGGCGGCCCGTCAACCCGGAGAAAACGTGATTGGCGCTGAAAAACAGCTTACGCTCCGTGAGGTACATCAGTAGCGCAATAAGATCGTTTCTACGGCGCTGAATTTCAGCATGGTCGCGTTCCGTGATGCCATAGACGCCCATGTGCATCTCGGTGCCGCTGGGCATCCGAACAGTGACCTCTTCGCTCAGGAAGAAGTCTGGGTGGCGCCGCAAGGTCTCCGCGCCGTCGATGGAGTCATGGTCGGTTATGGTGACCATGGACATGCCCATCCGCTTCAGCCGGTCATAGACTTTGCCGGGATCGTTGTAGGACTCCCGGCAGATGCGATTCAGCCCGGGAACGCTGAACATTCCGGAGGCGATCGAGTGAACGTGAAGGTCGCAGCGCATGGGACAATTGTCCGCCCCCGGATATGAACAGCCTATAAAGAGGTCGCGAAATTTGCGTGAACGTGCCCATGAAACTCATTGAGCACAAGCGGCTTGTTGACTTATCCACATGGCATGGAGGGTGCTCTAGTGCGACGCCCCAATCGTGTGGCACAATCGGCGCAATGAAAAAAGTTCACGTCGTCTTCCATGATGGCGGAGGGGGACATCGCAATGCAGCCGTCGCTCTGCAAACTGTCATTGGGCAGCAACAGCGCGACTGGCAGATCGAACTCATCCAGTTTCAGGACCTTACTGACCGGCTGGACGTCCTGCGCAAGCTGACTGGCATCCGCATCCAGCAGCAATACAACACTCTGCTACAAAACGGCTGGACGCTGGGCAGCACCTATCTCCTCCGCGTGCTCCAGGCCACGATCCGCTTGTTTCACAGGCCGTTAGTGAATCTGCTCGAAAGATTTTGGCGTGAGAAGCCGGCGGATCTGCTAATTTCCGTGATTCCCCATTTCAACCGGCAGATTTCTGAAAGCTGGACCAAGATTTATCCCGCCCGCCCGTTTGTCACCATCATCACCGACCTGGCCGATTTTCCGCCGCGATTCTGGATCGAGCCGATCAAAGATCAATATGTCATCGCGGGTACGGAAAAAGCCGCCGATCAAGCGCGCTCGATGGGGCATGACGACGCTCACATTTTTCTGACTTCGGGAATGATCTTGCGACCGGATTTTTATTTGGAAGACAATTCCAACCCGCTGGAATTGCGGAAAGAAATGGGTTTGCGCCCCGACTTGCCGACGGCGATTGTTCTCTTCGGCGGCCACGGTTCGAAAGTGATGTACGACATCACCGAGCGATTGAACGCGGCGGGCTTGCCGCTACAACTAATTTTGATTTGTGGCCGAAACGAAGCGCTAGCGGCCAAGCTGCGCGCTCGCCAGTGGAAGTTGCCCAACCATGTCGTGGGCTTCACGAAGGAAGTGCATCGGCTGATGCGTGCAGCTGATTTTCTGATCGGCAAGCCCGGCCCCGGCAGCATCGCGGAAGCTATGGTTCGCAAGCTCCCCGTGTTGATCGAATGCAACGCCTGGACGCTCCCGCAGGAACGGTACAACGCAGAGTGGGTGCAGGAGAAAGGTGTAGGCATCGTATTGAAGAGCTTCGAAGATGTGGCGGAGGGTGTGAAGCGGATGCTCGATCCTGCGGCGTTCGCCGAGTTCCGAAGGAACGTGGCAGCGCAAGAGAACCGCGCCGTTTTCGAAATACCCGAGATTCTGGCGAAGGTTCTCGGTGAGCCTGGCGCCGAGCCCCGTTCTTGCACGCCAGCGCCGGTAGCAACGCACACTCGCTAGGCGGTTCCGCGGCGGAACTACATACAACTGACAACTTAGAACTGCTTTCAGAGCTGGGCATGCTCGGCGCGGTCAGGATGCGGGAATCTCGGACCGGCGTTCGAATTATGGGTTGGCGTCTGCAAGTGGGGTTTCGCGCACTTTGCTGCCCGCCAGCGCGAGACGTAGCGCTTCGAATCGCACATCTTCACGCAGCCGCCTCGCAGGCGCGATTCCGCACAATGGCAGTAGCACCCGCCTGCCGGAACACTCCGCAGCAGCGCTGGTGTGTTCCCGAGGAGCCTGAGCGAGCAGCCCAGGAGAATGATTCCAAGAAGATAGAGTCTGCAGAAGGGACCCCGCCACGACAAAGGTTTGCTGAAGAGCCGGCCCATGGGGGTATTCTGCGGAAAGCAGGGGAAAAAACCGATAGCCCCGCGAGTTCGAAAATCTTGTTACCAGGGTCCTGGAACCAGGTGGCAAGGGTGCGCTCGACTGCGATGGAGAGGGGCCGTTCCCGATTCAGACTGGAGCCAGTTCCGGATTGAACTGGAAGTGCGGATTTGGCGCAGGTGGGAGAGCTCTTTAAAGCTAATCTAACCAAAAGTAAGATGCTTATCTAACTTCTAAACGAGCTTTACATTGGCGGGAGCCGTGCATTAGAGGGTTGCGTGGGCGCGCTTCAAATGACGAGATGTGAAAAGTGGCACGCGAGGGGGAAGGGTCACTTTTTGCAGATCGTTCCCACCTGCCTCTGAGAGGGAAGCTAGGATGGATGACCCCACGCGCTGGTGTGAAAACGACGCCAGCAATTGAAACGCGCCTTCCGGGGCCCCCGATCCCAAGCGGGGGGTCCCTCTTTTTTGCAATCCTGCCCCAGGATCTAAAACTCTCAGCTTGAGCTTAATACACTCTGCGGGCGACGGCGATGCGCGCCTGGCCCAGCACATGCGCGACCTGCGTCTCGCGCAGGCGTGAGGCGTCGTACTCGAACGAGAGTTGCTTCTTCGATTCGTCGACGCGAAAACTGCGCAATCCATAGGTGTTTGCGAATTGGCCGAGATGGCGCAATTGCTCTTCTGTCAGCGGTGACTGCAATTCGTAGGTAATTTCCACGAGTGTCATGCGCGCATTATAGCAGCGTGCGGCAAGCGGGCCCGCAGGCGCGCTCGCGGACGCTTGACATTAGATAGGGAGAGGGGGTATATATAGGGGTGGAGGGTATTATGATGTCAAGGACGGCCAAATCCATTCGCGGCCCAAGAGAGCATGGCCGACCGAGCGTTGCAAATTGTGCCTGCGCATCGGACGCCGGTGGACGCAAGGCCACGGGGGTCGATCCCGGTCTGAAGGAGGCCAATCAAAACCGCCTCCGTCGCATCGAGGGCCAGGTACGCGGCCTGCAAAAAATGGTCGAACAGGACCGCTATTGCGCCGACATCATTACCCAGGTTGCTTCCGTCCAAGAGGCGCTGCGGGGTGTCGCCCGCAACCTGATGAAGAACCACTTGCATCACTGTGCTGCCAAAGCGCTGAAGAGCGGGAAGAAAGAAGAAACCGCGGCGATGTACAACGAACTGCTCGAACTAATCTACACGCATTTGCGGTAACACCGCCGAAGCAAGGGGAGATCACCAAATGAATTCGCAGGATGCAGGCGGAGTGTCACTTCCGATTTTGCAGGGGCCGACCAAGCACAAGGATCCCGTGTGCGGAATGACGGTTGCTCCGGAAAAGGCGGCCGGCAAGGTTGAGCACGCCGGAAAAACGTACTACTTCTGCTCAAAGCGCTGTGCGGAACGGTTTTCCGGCGAGCCAAAGAAGTTTCTTGCTGCTTTGGGGACCGCACCCGCGGAACACGGAGCTATGCAGCGCAAGGGAGCGGACGCGTCGCGCACGGCGGACGAAAAAAAGGTTCGTTACACCTGTCCGATGCATCCGCAGATCATCCAGATCGGTCCGGGGAGCTGCCCCATCTGCGGCATGGCGCTGGAACGGATGGATGTTTTCGCCGATGTGGAGGCCGATCCCGAATGCGACTCGATGCGCTTGCGCTTCTGGATCAGCGCGGCATTATCGCTTCCGGTCTTGCTGCTTTCCATGCTTGGCGAATCGCTCGGCTTGCCTCTTGCCCCACCGGTTCTAAACGCAATCGAGTTTTTTCTCGCGACACCGGTGGTCCTCTGGGGCGGCTGGCCTTTTTTCGAACGCTTCTGGTCGTCGCTCGTCAACCGCAGCCCGAACATGTTCACGCTGATTGGATTGGGCACAGGTGCTGCGTATCTCGACAGCCTGGTAGCTACGTTTATTCCACAATTCTTTCCGGCGTCCTTCCGGGATATGCACGGCGCCGCGCCGGTTTATTTCGAAGCGGCTGCCGTGATCACCACGCTGGTTCTCCTTGGGCAAGTCCTGGAATTGCGCGCGAGGCAGCGAACCAGCGGAGCGATTCGCGCGCTGTTGAATCTCGCGCCGCAGCAGGCGCATATGCTGGGCACTGACGGTACCGAAAAAGATGTACCGCTGGACCAAGTCAAGAGCGGCGACCGACTCCGTGTTCGCCCGGGAGAGCGTGTTCCAGTGGACGGCGTGATCCGCGAAGGCGCGAGCGCCGTCGATGAATCGATGGTAACGGGTGAGGCCATGCCGGTCGAAAAGGCCGCGGGCGATAAAGTCACCGGAGGCACGCTGAACACCAGCGGCAGTTTCGTCATGGAAGCGGAACGCGTCGGCAGCGAGACCACGCTGGCGCAAATTGTGAAGCTCGTCAGTGAAGCGCAGCGCAGCCGCGCACCGTTGCAGCGCCTTGCCGACCGCGTCGCGGCCTATTTTGTACCAGCAGTAATTGCCATTGCGACTCTAGCCTTTTTCGGCTGGATGCTTTTCGGCCTGGAGCCGCGCTTTGCCCGCGCACTGGTCGCAGCTGTATCGGTGCTGATTATCGCGTGCCCCTGCGCCCTCGGCCTTGCTACGCCAATGTCCATCATGGTTGCCGTCGGCCGCGGCGCCCACGCCGGCGTCCTCGTTCGCAACGCTGAGGCCTTGGAGACTTTGGCGAAGGTGGACACGCTTGTCGTGGATAAGACAGGAACGCTGACAGCAGGAAGACCGTTTGTTGCGGATGTGGCAGTTTTTGAAGGAGGGGGCTTTTCGAAGGATGGCCTGCTATGGCTCGCCGCCAGCGTGGAACGCCCTAGCGAGCATCCGCTGGCACGGGCCATCGTGACAGCCGCGGAGGCGAAGAGCGCACCACTTGCAGAAGTCAGCGGCTTTCGAGCGACCGCGGGCGGGGGCGTTGAAGGGCAAGTACTCGGTGATCGCGTTCTCGTTGGCACGCCAAAGTTCCTGCAAGAACGTGGGGTCGTTTCCGCTACGGTTTCAGGCCAACAGAATTGGCACGTGGACGTCGGGGTTGACGGGGCCGCTTCGATCAGCCACGTGTGTGTTGCGGTCAACGAGAAACTGGTGGGCCTGCTCGTCTTGAGGGACATGATGAAGGAGTCGACGCCGGACGCTGTCGATGCGCTGCGCAAGGAAGGTTTGCGGATCGTGATGCTTACGGGGGACCGGAAGGAATCGGCTTCGATGATCGCCGCGCAGTTGAAAATAAGCGAGGTTGAGTCCGAAGTGTCTCCAAGGCGAAAGGGCGAGATCGTCAAGAAGCTGCGCGGGGAAGGGCGTGTGGTGGCGATGGCGGGAGATGGCCTCAATGATGCGCCGGCGCTCGCGGTTGCCGATGTTGGCATCGCGATGGGCACGGGGACGGATGTGGCGATTGAAAACGCGGGGATCACGCTACTGAAGGGTGATTTGCGAGGAATCGTGCGGGCGCGAAAACTGAGCCGCGCGACGATTCGCAATATCAAACAGAATCTCGCGTTCGCGTTTGTTTACAACTTGGTGGGGATTCCCATTGCTGCGGGCGTTTTCTATCCCATTTTCGGCTGGCTGCTGAGCCCCATGCTAGCCAGCGCCGCGATGAGCTTCAGTTCCGTCTCCGTCATCGCCAACGCCTTGCGGCTCCGCAAGGTTTGTCTGTAAAGCCTGCGGATTTGAAGATCCTTCCCGGCCACTGAAAAGATACTTACGGGCGGCATCATGAGCCTGGCCCCGGAATCCCCTCCAACTTCCTGACGACTCTGGCGCAGGGACCTGACCAAACGCCTCGCCCATCGTCTAAACGAGCAGGGCAAGGGAACTTTTCGGTCGGGCTTGCGTACTTATGTGTAGAGACGAGCGAGAAATAGCGGGGGTCGTGTATGTCCAGCAATGGCAATGGTTTGGGAAACGGGAAAAACGGCAAGAAACGCCGTCGCATCTTCTGGGCGGCGATTGCCCTAGTGGTGCTGGGGGGCGGGGGTTATGGCGTCAAGGCGGCGCTCAGCCCAAACCGCACCATTGACCCATCAAAAATTGCTGCCGTGGAGCGCGGTGACCTGGCGCGCGTGGTTGTGGCCACCGGCAAGATTCAGCCGCTTTCCAAAGTGGAGATTAAGTCCAAAGCCAGCGGCATCGTGAAAAAGCTTTACGTGGATTACGGTGAACGGGTGAAGCAGGGCCAGTTGCTCGCGGAACTCGACAAGGTGCAGCTCGAAGCCGCCGAACGCGCCTCCCGTGCAAACTTGCAAGCCGCCGAGGCGGCGCTGGATTCTTCCAAAGCCACACTCGAGCGCAACAAGGTCGATGCGGAAGGCCCTGATGTGCCGTTCCTCAAACTCAATATGGAGCGCGCGGAACAGATGTACAAAGACGGCGTGATGTCCAAGAGCCTCGTCGAAGATGCAGAGAAAAACTACCAGCTGGGGCTGAACAAGCAGGTGAGCGCGCAGCGTACCCTCGCCGTATCCCGAGCGGAAATTGCCAAGTGTGAAGCCCAGGTGGCGCAGGCCAAAGCGTCACTGGAAAACGCGCAGGAAGATTTGCGTAACTCCACGATCGTCAGCCCGATTGAAGGCTTGGTCCTCTCTCGCGATGTAAATGTCGGCGACGCGGTCAGCTCCATTCTGGTGCTCGGCTCGCAGGCCACCTTGATCATGACGCTCGGCGACGTCAGCGAAGTTTATGTGCAAGGTAAAGTCGATGAAGCAGACATAGGCAAAGTCTTTCTCAGTCAGCCCGCGCGCATCGTGGTGGAATCGTTCAAGGACAAGAAATTCACCGGCAAGGTCACCAAGATTTCCCCACTCGGCAAAGAAAAGGACAACGTCACCACCTTCGAAGTGCGTGTCTCGATTTCGAATCCCGGCGGCGAGCTCAAGGCCAACATGAGCGCCAATGCCGAGATCCTCCTTGAGGAAAAGAAAAACGTCCTGATGGTTCCGGAAGCCGCGCTCATTTACGACAAAGAGCGAAAGGCTTCCATCGAGATCCCTAACGCCAAGGCCGACAACGGCAAGAAAAAACTCGGCGTAAAACTTGGCATCTCGAACGGGGTGAAGACGGAAATCCTCGAAGGTCTCAACGAGAAACAACAAGTCATTCTGCAATAGTTGAATCGACCGGCGGAGCACCATGTCATTTCAGGACTTACTGCGAGACACGCTGGCAACGCTCTGGGCTCATAAGCGCCGAACCATGCTGACCATGTTCGGCATCGCCTGGGGCATCATCTCCATTACCGTGATGGTGGCGGCGGGTGAGGGACTTGGCAAGGGCATTCAGAATAACCAGGAAACGTTTGGCAAAGACGTGATGATCGTTTTCGCGGGCCGCACCAGCATGCAAGCTGGAGGGACGCGCTCCGGCCGCCTCATCCGCTGGCGCGAGGAAGACTACGTCCAGGTCGCGAAGGAAGCACCCGCCTGCAAATACGTCATGCCGGAGCTTGGCAACAACGTCCAGGTGCATAGCCCCTTCAACAGCGGTGATCTCCAGGTTGTTGGCGCACTACCGCCATTCACCGAAATTCGCAGCATTACCG
>WNFW01003101.1_pt1 | contig 11510 bp, 9 predicted proteins | sample 5400131 | NCBI WGS metagenome assembly WNFW01 (sample SAMN13153362, study PRJNA577476) | soil metagenome | isolation source: 20 cm soil or saprolite under grassland replicate 1 | place: USA:California | collected 2016-06-15
ATCCGGATCTCTCCGAAGGTGCTCGCGCGCCTCCGCCGCCTCGCCGCCAAACAGCACAAGCCCTACCAAACCTACATTCACGAACTCCTCGAACAAGCCGCCGGCAGGAAGGTCGCCTAAATGCGGCTAAAACCAGGCGGGAAACCCGCCCGCTAGAGCCGTTCGTCTCCGCCTACGAAAATGGGTCCTGCGTCGGGGATCGCCTGGAAATCCCTAATCAAAGCATAGACGGCGGTGCGGATGGGTTTATCAGACGGGGATCCGACGGGTTCACGACCTAGCTGGGCCGTGACAGGGTGAAGCCCTAACGAGAGGGCGGCGTTCTAACCGCGCTCGTCTCCGGCTCGCTGTGAAGCCTTCCATTGAAGTGCGCTTGAACGTAAAGCTATATGTTAAGTGGAATAGGTCGGGGCTGCAGTTCGCCCGCTGACGTTCGCGTCATTAGAGCATAGCTGCGTTTCGATGGCCACTCCTGAAACGGAGGCCTGCGACGCCGTAGGCGGCGCGCTTAGGCCGAAGTGGAGGGAGTGGCCATCCGCGGGTACAGACGCTTCCCAAGCTTCCGCTAGCGAACCCTAACACGCTGAACTGAGGCTCACATCCTAAAAGGCCAATAATGCTGCTCGAGAACGAGGCAGGCGAGGCCAACTAGACTCAGGACAACCGTAAGGATCGCCAAGCGTCGCGACACCGAGGGATTCTTGGCATTGCGGTGAATGATTGGCAGATTGACCAGAGCACTCGCCACCGACGCCAAGACGACGCCGTAACCGGCCAAGGCCGCCCGCATTTCCCCGTGGCCCACCATGTTCGCCGCCGCCGCGGAAGTACTTGCGCTGCTCACCAAGCCTCCGAGCACGCTGATTCCCAGGAAACCAATCTTGCCAAGGTAGCGGTCGCTCAACGCCGAGACGATTTGAATCAGCAAAAACAACCCGGCAAAGGTCAGCACGCGTTTGAGCGAGACAGGAGATTCAAGATGGATCTCGCCCGAGCTATTCTCGATTCCCGCTCTCTCGCGCCGAACAAAAATCAGCGCGAGTAGGGTCATCGCGACAATGGGGCCGACAGCCGTCAGCACCGCCTTTGGCGAAAATAGGACGAGGATCAGTAGGTTGCGGGCGAACATCGCTACGATCGTCAACAGCAGCGCCGCAACTGCCACGCCGGAAGACGTGCCGCCGGCACCGAGCGGTCTCGCCAGTTCCACGGCCGCCGCGCTGCTATTTACGACCCCACCCAGAAAACCGCTCACGTAAACGCCTCGGGTGCCGTAGAGCTTCAATAGAACGTAGTTCACGAAACCAATTCCCGCGATAACAATGACCGTTATCCACGCCTGTCGGGGGTTGACTAGCTCCCACCTATCTACGAAACGGTCGGGCAGAATCGGGTAAACCACAAGTCCCAATAGCCCTAACAGCACCGCACTCCGAATCTCGGCGGGCTGCAAACCCCCTGCGAACCGGCGCAGTTCCACTTTCCAGGCAAGGAGCATCGTCAGCAAAATCGCTGACGCGACAGGCGTAAACAGGTGCCCCTCTCCTGCCAACGCACCCAGAACAAAAATAACGAGCAAGGCCGCCGATGTGGTCGCCTCCAGGGACCGGTCGACTAATAAGCTGCGCGCGTTCGCGAAAATGACAATCAGAAAAACACCGACCGAAGACACGACGGCCATCGGTGGACCGTACAGAGCCGCGATGGTTCCAAGTAAGGCCGTGAGCGCGAAGGTTCGAATTCCGAGGTCTTTGTTCGACCACTCCCTTTCGATTCCGACAAGAAGTCCGATGCCCAATGACACGGCAATTCTTGCTGCGACTTCCGACGGAGGAAAGCGATCCACGACCATTGACGCGCAGGTCCTGACACACGTACAAATGCAATATACACTCGACTAAATCAAAAAGGGTACGCATCCATACGGAAAACGATGAATTTTCTTGCTCGCTGTCATTGAGATAAGCAGAGTGAAAGCTTAAACTGCCTTCCCCATGTACTTCGTTTCCGATTCGCAGAAAGGAATTCCAAAGTTGAAACAACACCGTTCAAAGCTTGTGGTTGGCATCCTCTTTTGCGCTCTGATCGCGTATCAGGTATCTCTATCAGCGCAAGCCTACGACAACTGGTCTTTCGCCGTTTCTGGCGATTCCAGAAACTGTGGAGACATCGTTATGCCTGGCATCGCCGAGGGTGTGCGAGCCGATAAGGCACAGTTTTATTGGCACCTCGGTGATTACCGAGCAAACTACGACTTTGACCAGGACCTGCTCGCTTCCCCGGAGTATCGCAGCCAACATCTTTCCATCGCCGACTACCAGCGGATTGAGTGGCAGGACTTCATTTCCCAGCAGATGGATCCATTCGGCGACATTCCGGTCTATCTGGGAATTGGGAACCATGAGCTTGCTCCTCCCAAGACCCGGTCGGATTTCATCCAACAGTTTGCCGATTGGCTTGATTCTCCAACGATCCGCACGCAGCGACTCCGCGACGATCCGAGTGATCACAAACTTCGGACATATAACCATTGGATTCAAGGAGGCGTGGATCTCATTTCCCTAGACAATGCCTCCTACGATCAGTTCGACGATGCTCAGGTTGCCTGGATCGAGCGCACCCTTGCGCACGATGAAACCGATGCCAACGTACGTAGCGTAGTCGTTGGCATGCATGACGCTTTGCCCGATAGCATTTCAACGGGACACGGCATGAACGAATCGGCGCAAATGGAAAGAAGTGGGCGTCGTGTATATCAGGACTTGCTTGCATTCCGCAACAAGACGAAGAAATACGTGTACGTGCTGGCCAGCCACTCGCACTTCTTGATTGAGGACGTATACAACAACGTCTGCCATCCGAAACCGGAAACTGTACTGCCTGGCTGGATCGTCGGAACGGCTGGAGCTGCCCGTTATCGGCTGCCCGCAAATCTCGCCGGGGCAAAGCAAGCAAGAACTGATGTGTATGGATATCTTCTTGCGACTGTTCATCCCAACGGAGAGATCCAGTTTGTTTTCAAGGAAATCAAACCCGCCAGCATCCCAGCTCAGACCGTCGAGCGGTACGGAAGCAAACAGCTGCAAGCGTGCTTCGATGAGAACAAGTCGACCTATGCTCCTGAAGGACCGAGTTGCGCAGCCAGTACCGCGGGTGGCAACTAGAGCGACAAGCAGCAGGCTCAGCAGGTAGATGCGACGAGCTTTGTGCCAAATCAGATTGCAGCCCTAAGCTTTGAGGGGCAGGATCTCACCTCATTGGTTTCGCTGCTGGAAATCTATCTATCCGGACAAACGCAGAAGCACGATTCTTTATATGAACGGTATCGTGCAAAAAAAGGCGGAACTGAACGAAAAAGACCCTGCCCCAGATCAAGATACCCAACCGCGACGGCTTCGTGCCCGATCCGCGCCCGGACGTCCCATCAACGCAGCCTAAGAAGTGAATGAAGGTAATTTTTGTGGTTTTAGATCAAGGAGATATGAATTCGAGAAACATCAAAGATCATCTGTGATCGGCTCCGTAGGGTAAGAAGAACGCCCTAGATGTTATTCTGATTGTCGGTCGAACAGGTTCCAGTTCCTAGGAGATATAAATTGCGAGAATTACTGATGATTTGCATGATGACATTGGCTTCGTGCGCGCTAGTGAAGGCGCAGGAGAAGCCTCCACTGAAATTGATTGCGACCACTCCGATGCCAGGTTTCACGGGTGATTTCGACCATTTTGGGCTGGACCTCAAGGGCAACCGGTTATTCCTTGCGTCCGAAGTTCAAAAGACAGTCGAAGTGTTCGACCTACGGACAGGAGAGCGGATTCACAGTATCAAAGGCTTCGGCCAACCGCTCACCATGGCTTATTTAGCCGAGTCCGACCGTCTTGTCGTCACGGACGGAGGCGATACCGATGCCGTCGAACTGGTGGATTGTGCAGACTACAAAATCATTAACACTCTCAAACTGGGTAAGGGCGTAGACCATAGCGCGTACAACCCTCATAACAAATTCTTTTATGTGGAAAACGGCGGCGCACCAGACGCAAAGACCCACGTGCTCAGCATTATTGATACACAATCCTTCAAACAAGTCGGTGAAGTTGGCGGCCTTCCTGGAGATTCCAACGAGGGCATGGTCATTGACCGTGAGGGAAAAAAACTTTATGTGAATCTGACGGGCACGGATGAGGTCGGAGTCATTGATCTAAAGACTCTCCAACTTGTTGCCAAATGGCCCCTGCCACCGGACGCGCACGTTGCCCATGCGATAGCCCTGGACGAACCGAATCATCGACTGTTTACCGCCGCTCGTAAACCCGGGCAGTTTATAGTCTTTAACATTGATACCGGAAAAGTCGTGACCACCCTACCGTGTGTGGGTATGAATAGCGACATGTCGATTGATTTCGCTCACAAACGAATCTATGTGACTGGAAGTGAGACGGCATCCGTTTTTGAGCAGCGCGATGCAGACCATTATGAACACGTCGCAGAGGTGCCGACGGCCTACCGTGCGAAATCATCGATTTTCGTGCCCGAACTGAAACGGCTTTACGTCGCCGATTCAGGTAAGGGAAAGCCAGATGCGAAGTTGGCTCTACAAATATTCGAAGTTCAATGACCTCAGAGTTCTCCTTGACACATGAAACTTCATCGCCCGCAGACGTCCAGCTAATGAATAGAATCTCCACGAACTCGCGCAGTTCGCGTCGCGAATTTTTGGCCAATGCGAGTGTGCTCTCAACCGCGGGAATGATAGGCTCATCTGTCCCCTTAACACTCCGAGCCGCTTCTTACTTCGAGGACCAAACAGCCCCCGAGTACACCGGGCGCATTCGCGCTTCCGCAGTGGACATTGGAAACAAACACATCGTCTCGGCGGTCACCTACAACGATCAGTTTCCCGGACCGCTCCTGCGATTCAAGGAGGGCCAGCCGGCAACAGTCGAGATCCACAACGACACCGACACGCCGGAACAATTGCACTGGCATGGACAATTCGTTTCGCCAGAAGTGGATGGAGCGGCGGAGGAAGGGACGCCCTTTATCCCCGCGCACGGAATGCGCCGCATCACGTTCACGCCGCAGCCGGCGGGCTTTCGCTTCTATCACACGCACAACCGGGCCGGGTCGGACTTGCACGCCGGACAATACAGCGGTCAGGTTGGACCTGTGTACATTGAACCAAAACACGACCCGGGAGAGTACGACCGGGAGGTGTTTCTCGTTCTGAAAGAATTCGAGCCGTCCTTCAGCCAGGGCGGCGACATGGCGGAGGATTTTCTGATCCCTGCGACGAAGGTGAAAGACCTCGAAACCGCCGGCGAGTCCTCGATGAAGGCTTCGCTGGCCAAGGGAATGCCGCACGGCTACGAGGTCGGCTATCGCTATTTCACTATCAACGGCCGCATGTTGGGGCACGGCGATCCTGTTCGAGTAAAGCAAGGAGAGCGCGTGCTCTTCCACATCTTGAACGGCAGCGCGACGGAGATTCGCAGTCTGGCGCTACCAGGACACAGCTTTAAGGTTGTCGCACTCGACGGCAATCCGGTGCCGACTTCCGCGGAAGTGCCCGTGCTCTGGCTGGGTACCGCCGAACGCATTTCGGCCATCGTGCACATGAATCATCCGGGCGCGTGGATCATGGGTGACCTGGCCGACGACGACCGGGCCCACGGGATGGGCATCGTCGTGGAATATGCCAGACACAAAGCAAAGCCCGTATGGGTCCCGCCGAAACCTTTTCACTGGAGCTATGCCCGATTCGCCAAACCGACTGGAACTCCCGCGGACCCTGACGAGGTCATTAATATGACCTTCACCAAGCAGAATGCCGCTGAGCACGGCTTCAACTTATGGGGCATCAACGACAAGGTTTTTTCGAGCGACTCGATGAGCGCGGCGTACCATCTACGGCAAGGCAAGCGCTATCGCATTCGCATGCGCAACGCCAGCGACGACATACATCCGATCCATCTTCACCGGCATAGTTTCGAACTCACCAAATTTGCCGGGAAAGTCAGCACTGGAGTAATGAAAGACGTCGTCATGATCGGAGGCTACCAGGAAGTCGAGATCGACTTTGTCGCCGACAATCCCGGCCTCACGTTGTTCCATTGTCACCAGCAGCTGCACATGGACTTCGGTTTCATGACGCTGTTCGACTACGTCTGATCCGATTTGCAAGAACTCGCGCAAACGCTGAGATTCAACGAGAGATGATTTCATGATCACAAATCCTGACACAGCTTGGGCGAACCGCGCGGCGAAGGCGACCTTGTTGATTCGTATTCTCGTGGGCTGGGTCTTCCTGTCGGAAGGGATTCAGAAATTCCTGTTCCCCGATGCCCTGGGAGTTGGACGGTTTGTGAAGATCGGTATTCCTTGGCCGCAGGTCATGGCTCCTTTTGTTGGTGTTGTCGAGATTGTTTGCGGAGTGCTGTTGTTAGTCGGGTTGATTACGCGCCTTGCCTCCGTCCCGCTTCTGATCGACATTTGCGTGGCGTTGTACTCGACAAAGATCGTCACGCTTGCAAAGAACGGGCTTTGGAGCACGTTGCACGAAGCCCGCACCGACGTAAGTATGCTGCTTGGTCTGATTTTTCTACTGCTGGTTGGCGGCGGAACGCTGTCCCTCGACGCACGTGTCTCCGCAAAGGCTAGCTCAAATAAATGGCTAGACAGAACGTAGCAAAACTCGCCTTCTGATTCGTCCTGATCATCGGGATCGTCAACTTGTTCGCAGACATGACCTACGAGGGAGCACCAAGTATTGTCGGACCTTTGCTTGGCTCCCTCGGTACGAACGCGGCAATCGAGGGTTTTGTTGCCGGATTCGGTGAGTCCGCCGTAGCTGCGATGTGCCCCCCGCTTCTCGCGCCTATTCTTCCTGAGTCCAGTAGGTGACTCTTTTTCTGTCACTCATTTTCTTGGGCACTGCTTCAGGCTAATTCCTGCGTCCTGCAGCTTCGCGGCTTCTGCTTTCCCGGTTCCGCCCATACACCATTGGGTTCCCTCCCATAAAGCAGCCGCTCGCTTTGGAAGCAGAAGCTCTCGCTTCTGATTTGATAACGGCGTCAGCTCCTTCGACTGAGTAGACTTGGTGCCGCTTACGCGACCAAGACTCGGAGGAGAGGAGCCGAGCCATGTTGATTATAGGATGCGATTTTCATTCACGGTTCCAGCAGATTGCAATGCTGGATCCGCAGACGGGCGAGATCGTGGAGCGCCGGTTGGAACACGAGAGCGGTGAGGCCGAGCGGTTTTATCGATCTCTACCACGCCCAGTTCGTGTCGGGTTGGAATCCAGCGGTCACGCGCAATGGTTTGAACGATTGCTGGCCGAGTTAGGGCACGAGCTGTGGGTGGGAGATGCCGCGCATTCGGGCCGCAGTTGTACGAAAACAGAAGACGGATACGCGCGATGCTTCGCACATTCTCGATTTGCTGATGACCAACCGCTTTCCACGAGTCTGGAGGCCATCGCCGGCCGAGCGAGACGTGCGGCAGCTGTTGGTTCATCGGCAGAAACTGGTGTGGGCTCGGATCAAGGTGAAGAACCAGTTGCAGACGCTAGCCATGAACCAGGGCGTCTGCATACGACGAAAGCTTTGGGCCAGCGCTGGCCGTCGTGCATTGGAAGGCCTGACACTCGGACCGTGGACCAGCCGCCGTCGAAAGGAGTTGCTGCAAATGTTGGATCAGCTCAATGGTTCGGTCGAGGAGTTGGATCGAGCCGTTGGGGAAGAAGCACAAAAGCGTGCAGACGTCGTTCGATTGATGACTCATCGTGGAGTTGGTCCGGTGACGGCCCTAGCCTTCGTATTGACGCTGGGACCGGTCGAGCGCTTTCGCCGCAGTAAGCAGGTAGTGAGTTATCTGGGACTAAATCCGCAAGAACACAGCAGCGGAGGCCGCCAGCGTCTGGGTTCGATCAGCAAACAAGGAAACACCATGATGCGCTACCTGCTGGTCGAAGCGGCGCAAACGGCATCTCGGTTCCATCCGGAACTTCGTCGGAATTATCAACGACTGAAGTCCCGTCGTGGGAGTGCCGTGGCCAAAGTGGCGATCGCCCGCAAGCTGGCAGTGAGGTTGTACTGGATGCTGCGTGAGAAAGCCGATCACGCGCAGCTGGTTCGCATGCAAGGCAGCCCGAGGGGCACCCCGGTGGACGCAGGTCCATCGCGCTTTTGAGTGGGCGCCTTGCCTCCCTCTGATTCCGCGGAGAGAGTTTGAAGCAGGAATCATGGTCGGAAGTCAGTGACCGAATAGATGGGTGATGGAATCAGCGTCCACCGCAGGATTCGAAAGGGAGCCTTGGTCGTGAGCGAAAAAAGAGATCCTGTTCAAGACGAACCCCGGTGGGCTTCGTCGCGTGGGAATTCTGGCGAGCCATCCGCGGCGTCAAGGGTCTGCGATGAACGGTTCGGCAAAAACCGCCGAACCGCCCTTGACTCCGCTCCCGGCTCGCAAAACCATCGGTGTCTCTTGACAACGCCGACGCCGTTATAGATGGGTGCCCCAGAAAAATGGGGCAGAAAAAGGAGACATTTTCATGTCCTACTTGAACTCAGTAACGATCGTCGGATTTGTTGGGGCCGACCCGGAGCAACGTCAAGCGCGGAACAACGGTTCAAAATTCACCGTTCTTTCCGTCGCTCGAGCGAGGTCGGTGAGGCAAAGATGCCGTAGGCTGTGTGGCGTAAAACGAGGTAGATTGCACTGCTCGGCCACGCGCGCAATTGCTTTGGACCAAGTCCAGATCGAAATCGGTTGGCCATGATTGCGGCACGACTCAGAAAGGAACAACGGGCCTCGTTCGCGACTTAGTGCCCGGCGGATGAGCAGATATCTGCCGAACAGCTCACTCGTTGCTGGGGAATATGGAACGATTCTCTCTCTACGATTCTTTGTCTTCTCCGCCCGAATGCGCAGCATTCGATGCGCTGGGTCAATGTCCGTCGTTTCCAGGGAGCAGATCTCTTCACGACGAAGTGCCGCGTCGTAGGACATTGCCAGCATCAGCCGGTTGCGTAGCGGCTCTTGTTTGCAGACTTCCAGGATGGTCTGCCAGCCTTCTTCGTTTGGAATCCACGGAAGCCGGTGCTGTCTTTGAATGAAGCTGCGCCCGGCTACAGCCGGGCGCAGAGGGTTTCGCGCACAGATTCTCTCTTCCACCAAGAAGTCATGAAAGAGCCGAACTACTGTCAGATGCTGTTGCAGAGTTGCATGCGCGAGTGTTGTCCTCACTTGCAACCCCTTTTTCCGAACCCTGGGAACGGCCAGATCAGTAATGCTGCGGACGTAGGCTCCAATCGTCGGACGAACTACGGAATCGAACGCAATGTTTTGGGATTCAAGAAATCCGAGATACGAGTCCAGGTCTCGACCGTAGGCTTCGATGGTGTTGGCTGCCAGGCCTCGCGTGGCCTGAAACTTCAGCCATTCTCTCGCCTGCGGATTCTCTGAAACTCTCCGATATCGCTCCCAGCGGACTTCACAAATCGAGAACTCCAGGGCCATTGGTTCCTCCATTTTGGGTTCGGCCCCCTCGGGGGCCGAACCCAACGATACGTCTGGCGGGAGAACCAGCCCTATTCCACATAATTGGAGGTTTGCACCTTGGGTCTCCTAGCTCCAGATAGAGAAGATCGTGAACAACTGGAGCCTGTTGGGCGGTCTTGGGGGCTGCGAAGCTCATAAGCGCGCAAGAAAACTTTTGCGCTAAACTTGCGCTAAACGATGGGGAATGACGGGCAACGACTGGCAATGACGGGCAGTTAAGTCGTTGAAAAGATTGCTAAGTCGTTTGTTTAGAGAGGCAGGGTGCCGTTTCGTAATTGGCAGGTCGTGGGTTCGACTCCCACCCTCGGCTCCAGAATCTAAATGATTGATTCATAGTGAACTTCACCGGGAGCGTCTGGCGTGGTAACCAGAAGGTCGCGAGTTCGAGTCCCTCGGGCGCGCCATTTTCTCTCATGTCGTCAATCACCTAGGCCACACTCACTACTGAAGGTTGGTCGACGACTTCTTGGGTGCATTGGGTGCAACAACGCTACTTTGGCTGAAAATAGCTGAACGGAGTTTTCGGTACAGGTCGAAACAACAATTCGCCCGGGACGGGATTTTCCGCGTTTCGCATTTTCGGTGACAGCGGTCGCAGCTGATGCAGATGTAATAACATTCGCCGTCGTGTCGCAATGGACTGCGCCTACCCCTGCGCCTACCCCAGAGAGGAATTTCAGGCGTGTCGAAAGTAAGTTAAGTTAAGTTTTACGAAACGCCCAAAACGCAGAAGACGGCAAAATTGCTCCTAACTGGAACGTATCTGGAACGCGGGAGTTTCACGTTTCCTCTCTCGCAAAAAAAGACACAGGGGTCGCCGGATTCAGAATCACAAAAGCAGATGCTGCGTGTAGCACTGCTTCAAATTTAGTGTTCACCGCCAACTTCCCAATTCATTTTCCCTACGACCCCAAGTGACCCAGCGACTCCCCCTATACCAAGCGGGATACCGATTCCCATCTCAAGCCGATGCTTGAAATGTCGGTACAGTCCAGATGTCAGATAGAACGAATTCTTGCCGTCCAGCCGGCGGCCATTGAACTCTATCGTCGGAAACCAGCGACGCTTGATTGGATAGACACTCGCGACGTTGTATTCGAGCGAGGGTTTCCACTCTTCCACATCCGAAAAAAGGCTTGCATGTATTTGAAGCTTCCGGAAGGTCTTTGCAGCCAGAATGCTTGGTTCATAGCCCAGTTTGGCTGTGGACCGAACAGGCACTCCAAACGTCATCCCGGCCGAAAGGGCGAATGGTCGATCACTTTGTATGATTTGATAGAGCAGTCCAACGCTCGTCGAGCTCCACACTGCAGGGACTTCGGCGTTTTGGCTCGCCGTGATCCCATAAGGCGTTTGGAAACTAATCTGCAGCCGATTTGTCAGCCCATACTCTATTTGCAAGGCTGCATTGGTGCCGATTCTTTGTCGTGAGTCACCGGCAAACGTAACCTGTTGTTCGCCCTTGTCCTGGCTGCGCACCTTCGGAATTGTAGAACAGGTGCAAGTTGACCTAATGCCGTAATTAGCGTATATACAGTAATGTGTTCTCTGGGGAAGCGCGCAAAGCCCTCGCTAACCTCAAGAAGCACGGAGTCTCTTTTTGAGGAGGCGGCTACTGTCTTCGCCGATCCCAATGGGCTGGACTACGATGACATTGAACACTCGGAGTCGGAGCTTAGATCCGTACGAATCGGTTTCTCCCCTATCGGCCGGATTGTCTTTGTTTATACCCGACGAGTGAAGTATGACAAAGAAACGATTCGCATCATCAGCGCACGCCAGGCAACGCGCAAAGAACGCGCGGCATAAGCCGGATAGCATGCTCGACCTGACGGATATTCCCGAAGCGAGAGATGCTCAGCTCCGCCGTGCTCGCCGTGTGGGGCGCCCATCTACTGGAAACGCTAAACAACTGATCGCCATCCGGATCTCTCCGAAGGTGCTCGCG
>WNFW01007142.1_pt1 | contig 11510 bp, 17 predicted proteins | sample 5400131 | NCBI WGS metagenome assembly WNFW01 (sample SAMN13153362, study PRJNA577476) | soil metagenome | isolation source: 20 cm soil or saprolite under grassland replicate 1 | place: USA:California | collected 2016-06-15
GCTCAAGATCTTCGGCCAGCGCGAGAGCCGAGGAGTACCGACGCTTTGGATCTTTCTCGAGACACTTGAGACAGACTGTCGATAGGTCGCGATCTATTTTCGGATTTAAAAGGCGCGGTTTCTTCGGCTCGGTGTCCAACAGTAACTTGATCGTTTCGTAGGTTGTTCCACCGGCAAAGGGCGGCTGACCTGTTATCAATTGGTAAAGCACTGCACCAAGGCCATAGACATCTGTGACGCTGCTGACAGCCGCGTTATTTCCCACGGCTTGCTCGGGCGCCATGTAACTGGGGGTGCCTATCACATCCAGCGTTTGCGTGATACTGCTTTCCGTCTCCACCAGTCGCGCCAGACCAAAATCCGTCAGATGAGGTTCGCCTTTTGCATCGAGCAGAATGTTTCCAGGTTTGATATCGCGGTGCAGAATTCCATGGTCATGCGCGTAATGAACCGTGCGCGCCACCTTCGCGATTAATGTGGATCGGAACGATGCCAGGATGCTCTAAACGCGCCGCAGCTTCGGCTTCAAGGCGAAAGCGCTTCAGATGCGCTCTGCTCGCCCACTGACCAAGGCTAATTACTTTTAATGCGACTGTGCGGTTCAGACTTTTCTGCCGTGCGCGAAACACCACGCCTTGACCACCGCGGCCGACTTCTTCGAGCAATTCATAATCGCCGAGTTCTCCCAGCAGCTTTGCAGCTTGCGCTGTCGTTCTGTGTTGAGACGCTGATGCGCGATTATCGAGTGCTGTAGCCGGCATCGGTGATGCCGGCCGGCCGGGGTCATCGATCCCGGCTACAGGAGCCTCGGGAAAGGCTCCAATCGCGGCTTCCAAGACGCAACCGGCACAGAGTCCTTCCGGCGCATCGGCAAAAATTTTCGCACCGCACTTCCGACAAATTCTGATTACCCTGATCATAGCCGGAGAGTCGCTCCCGGACTCTCCCTGTTGTACTTCGTAAGATTCTTTCACACGTTACGCCCGGATTACCGCGATAAGATGGCGTAATTCATCCTCAATGTCCCCGGGCGTCGCGACCGTGTGAGCGATTTCCTCGCGCAGCAGTGATTGATAGCGCTGCCGAAATCGGTAAAACGCCTGTCGGATTGCATTCTCGGTCATGCCTAACTGGGTGGCGATCTCCGCTTGCGACGGCGAACCGGGTTCGTCCGGCAGCAATTGCTTTAACGAATCAAACAACGCGGCGTTATCTGCCGCCCGGTATTCATCCTTTAATCGGCTGAGCACGCGTTCCAGCACGGTCGAGGCCCAACGACGTTCATAAATCATTTCGGCAGTCAGTGGGTCGGCAGGTTCCATCTCGATCCGTTCGTCAGCGCGCAGTTCCTCCAACGGAATGAGCCGCTGTCCTTTCCCCCGTTTGATCGCCATCGCGCGACGCTGCTCATCGGCGACGAAATATTTCAATGCCCCAAGCAAATAAGAACGAAGTCGTCCTTTTTCCTTGCGAACGGCATCGAGACTTCTGCGCTCTAACAGTTGCGCAAAAAAACCTTGGGTAATGTCCTCCGCCTCCGCAGGCCCAATACCCTGTCGTCGCAGAAACGCAAAGATGGGTCGCCAGTACGTGCGGCAAAGCTTCTCGAGTGCTTCGTGTGCCGCAGGCGATTCATCTTGTGCTTCCAGCACCACGCTCCAGTGGGTAGTCGTAAATGCGACGCCTCCGTTTCCGCCAATCCCAGTCAGTGACGTCACCTGGTCATCAGCAGGCACGCTGACATCCAATTAGAATGCGGTGTCGAAATCAAGGCTGCAGATGAAGGAAAGCTGCTTTGGTAGAGGCGGTTCACCCGAACCGCCCGGGCGATTGGGTCAATCGCCCCTACCGGCATGCCGATGTTCCGACTTGGAAACGATAGCCGTGCAGTTCGATTTCCTTGGCGAATGCGTTTTCTACGACTTTCCTTTGTTGCTCGTTGAATACTTCCTGATAGGGCCTGCGATCGGTCCGATATTCTGATTTGGCGGCTACGCCGAGCTTTCCGTCGAAGGGGATGCCTAGTTGCGAGAACACTTCGTTGAGACCGGGAAGCAGGTTCTCATAGCGAATGACCCGATCGACGATGATTTCCCTCCCTGACCGATCGGTGTAGCGGAAGTAGTTAATGGGAAACCTGCCGCGGGCGAGATATTCGTCGAGCGTCAGCGAACCGCCTTCGCGCGCGGCGTGCATGTGGTAGTGCGACAAAACCTTCTCCCACGGATTTCTTTCCACACAGAACTTGAAATAAGCGTTCCAAATGTCGGCAGGAATGCGGTTCCTGACCTCACGCGCCGGCATGTGATTATAAAATTTCTTATGACTCGTCATGGAGTGTCGCAGCGCAAAGAAAAGTTTGCCCGGTCGTTCGAGGATTTCGGGAATTGGATTGATGAATCCCTCGTAATTTCGCGGTTGATGACCTTCGACCGACGGCCCAATCGGCGTCACGATATCTCTCGGGCCGGAATGCTTCGAGAGAAACACTTCAATGCTCGTGCCGGCGGTCTTAGCCGTCTTGATGAAGATGAATTTGTATTTGTGAGAAAGGATCATGGCTTTTGCTGAGCAGCGGCTCGATTACAATTGATCATCTGCGGTTCCTGGCAATTACGGATTGCCTGCCAGCGCATAGGCGCGCGCTCCCCAAGCGCTCGCATCACGCAATCGCGCGTCGTAGACTGAGGCTTTGGGAATGATCTCGTTACAAAAGCGTTTTCTATTCGTTCACATACCGAAAACCGCAGGCAACTCGATTCAGAGCGCCTTGCGTGATTATTCGGAGGACCAGCTCGTTGCTCTACGCAAGGAACAGGACGGGATCGAGCGTTTCGGACTGCGCAGTCCAAACTACAACGTCAAGAAGCACTCCACGCTCCGCGAATATCATGATGCACTCGGAGACGAGCAGTTTCGCAATCTTTATAAGTTCACTTGCGTGCGAAACCCGTGGGACCGGATGGTCTCGTATTATTTCACGCCGACGCAAAGTCCTGAAAGCTGGGACCGGAAGAAATTCAGCAGGATCATTTCGGAAGCTGTATCCGTTTCGGATTATCTGCGGCTCGAAAAGAACGAGGAAGACCCCTTCGCAAACGTCGATTACACCATGCGCTTCGAAAATCTGGCCGACGACTTTCGTACCGTCTGCGGGACACTGAGCATTTCGTCCACATCACTACCGCGATACAACCGCTCCAGCCGCGAACATTATTCGAAATATTACGATGATGAGCTTCGCGAATTTGTGCGCATGCGGTTTGCTGCGGAGATCGAGCACTTCGGTTACACGTTCGAAGAGCAATAGAGCTCTATAGCTTTCCGAGCGTCACGTATTCGCCGGTCGGCTGCTGAAACCATTCCGGCAGCTCAATCCCGGCGTCCATTATGCTCTCGTAACAGTTTTGCGTGATGTCACCCTTTCGAGTGCTCTCTCCAAATACTGCATAATTTTTCTCCGTTACAAAGAGCCGATGCTCGGGCAGCTTAGGCACCTCATCTTTCAGATCATCCATTGCTTTGGCGCTTGGAATGTGATCGGGCAGATGCTTGAACAGGTGCCTGAGTACTTTGGCGCGCATGATCTGATGAATCCATATTTGGGACCAGGTCTTTCGCTCCAGGTAAACATCGCCAAACAGGTTTTTAGTTTTGTGAGGGTGAAGAGTGAACCATGGGCTGCTCAATGTTGCCCTGCATCTGCAGAACAAAAGACCATCGGAACAAAAGACCATCGATGTGTGGCGAGCGCATGGCATGAGAAATGAGACTGGCGACCTTATCGGTGGGAAGCTGGATCGGGTATTTGTCGTCCACGCACCAGTAAATCCACTCTTCGTCATCAATCTCTGCGAGCAAATGCAGCACGGTACCCTTGATGTCGGGCGGTGAGGGGAAATACTTAATTCGCTTGGTATCGGTTCCGCCAACCTCCTGGTACGGAATGTGAAAAACAAACGGATGATTCGGCCATAGCCGGTCGTAGTGGTAAATCATATGGCGGGTGATCACGTGATAGCGATCACAGGTGAGCACGATGGCTCTTATCTTATCCGGCAAACTCATAGCCGAAGCGTTCAATATCTACTCTGAACTTGTTAGCAATCACGTCGCGCGTTCGCGGGTTGTAGTACTCGCTGTAGTGGCGGTCACGTGGATTCGCCCGACGATGCGGTAGCTCTTTGCTTACACCAAGCTTCTGTGCAACGAACGCCCAGTCTTCATCTAACTGTTCGAACTTTCCGATGAAATCCGCGAGCACATTTCCGTTGGGATCGACAAACCAATCCAATTGATAACGATGCGGGGATGAGTGAACGCAAGTAGCGCTGCTGTATTCGATCCAGTCGACAAACTCTTCGAAACTCATCTCGTTCCGGAGCTGTAGCGCTTCCGTGCGCTCATACAGCGAGACAACGCGGTCCCAAGGGTTGCGCACAAATCCAAACTTGAAATAGGTATCGAATTGTTTGCGCCCAATTTCTTTTCGGCGCTCTTCCGAACGCAGCAGATACAGTGACGCCAGAATCCGATTTTTTCTTCCGCCGTAGCGTGTCCAATTCGTCTCCATCTGAGTTTTGATCTGCCATAGATTTAGATGCGGTTTCCATGCTTTGCCCAGGATACCCCTGACGCTGGTAGAACCTGTCTTGGGCACTTCAACAAAAATGCATTTGTGTTCGTGCGAGATCATCTGCCGGCGGCGTGCATTGTACATTGAAAAATCTTGCAGGCATCAGAAAGTGAGGCCCCGCTGCGGGTCGGTAGCTCAATCGGTAGAGCAGCGCCCTTTTAAGGCGTTGGTTCCGGGTTCGAGTCCCGGCCGACCCATCTTATCAAATCGCGCAGCGAATTCCTCGGTCGGTCCAAACAAAAGACCGACAAGCCAGCCGCGGTCGCTGCTTCCCAGTCGCGTTGCGGGTCATCGCCAACATGCAGGACCTCGTTTGGGTGCAGATTCATTAAGCTGACGGCGCGGCGATAAATTTCCGGATCGGGCTTGTCTGCGCCTATCTCGCTGGAGATGAAAATGTGCGTGAAAAATTTTGAGATGCCGAGATGCTGGAGAATGAATCGCAAGCGCCCGTCGAAATTTGAAATGACAGCGAGACGGAAGCGTGGCTGTAACTTTTCTAACACTTCACGAACTTCCGGATACAGTTTCCAAACGCCTGCCTCGGCAAAATGTTCGTAGGCGATCTCGAAAAAATTGTCACAATCGAGCGCGGTTAACGAAGGCGCGACTTGATCGAGGACGAGATCGACAAGTTCACGCCACCAGTCTTTGTCGTCGTTTTCACGCGGACCGTCGATGGCGGGGCGTTGCGGCATTTGTTTCCAAACATTGTTAAATGTGCGCTCCAGTTTTCGCGCATCGAGATCTAATCCCACTTCGCGGCCAACATAGGCGTAATGGTCGCCGACTGTCTTCGTGAGATAGAAGAGCGTGCCAGCCGCATCGAAGAAAATCGCTTTGATCATTCCGAGTTTTAGGAAGTGCGATGTTTTGCTCGCACGATCAGCCACAAAACAACGAGCACAACCAGCGGAAGCGGCAGCCAGGTCAGAATTGAGGGAATACACCACAGTCCAAACAACGCGAGGTCTGCGGATCGCGCAGAAGTGACTGGAGCACGCAGGCCGAGCTCATCCCGCAGGATTCCAACTGTCATCTGATCCAGCCGCGATTCAGCGATGCCATTTTTATACAAGTTTGTTTTGGCACGGCGTCCGCGCAGGAACGCAAGAAACACTCGCCGCGGCGCAACGAGGAGTCCGGCTCCGAATCCACCAAGATTCAAAAGCCAGGCTGCGTGATACCCGCCGCAGCCACTCGCAATTTCCCATGCCGCAATCTCTCCTTCGCCTGGCCAATCCGTTCCGTACTCGGCTGCGATGTGATGCAAATCGTGCAAACGCGCTGCCGCCACGCGCGAAGGCCAGTTGGGAAAATAAAAAGGGATCGGTTTGGTCTCGACGCGAACCCACCGATTGTTATAGCCGCCGTCCGGGCCGAGTTTGGCGTCTCGAAAAAACAAAGCCCGGGCGGTGCGCAGCGAAAGATCGTCAGGATACCGAGCCATCGCAGTGGACAATCTACTCGTGCATACCCTGATTAGCATCAGCATGTTGGCAAGCGAACACAACGATCCGATCTACGCCAGCGCGGGACCGCACGTCATCATTTTGCTTGGCAAAAGCGCTCGAAGCGCGTTGCATGACGCTTGGCAATGAATGTTGTTGACGAATCGCTGCCCTCGCCGAGGCGCACGCAATCCGCCGGTGAAGAACTGGCGAATAGTATCAGCCACGCGATAGGACTCGTGGGGGCGTTAATCGGCGCGCCGGTTCTGCTTCTCGCAGCGTTCCGCCATGCCAGCGCCTTTTTTCTTGTCGGTACGATCATTTTTATCGTGACGATGTTGCTAGTGTATTTCGGGTCGACGCTATATCACGCCTGGCCGCAGACGCGTGTGAAATCCTTTCTCCAAGTGACGGATCATTCGGCGATTTATTTGCTGATTGCGGGAACGTACACGCCATTTGCCCTCGGGCCGTTGCGCGGCGCTGGTGGGTTGACCATGCTCGGGATCGTCTGGGCACTCGCGCTTTTCGGTGTCGCGATGAAAGCAACACGCGGCGCGCTGCGTCATCGGAAGCTTTCGATGACTCTCTATCTTGGGACAGGGTGGCTTGGAGTTATCTTTATACGTCCGCTTGCGCTGGCGATTCCGTGGTCGGCGGTGTTGTGGTTAATCGCAGGCGGCATTGCTTACACGGCAGGCACTCTATTTTTCGCGAACGAGCGAGTGCGCTATGCCCATTTTGTGTGGCATCTGTTCGTGCTTGCCGGAACGAGCTGCCACTTCGCGGCGGTGTTTATCTGCGCGACCTGAAAAGCCCGCGTGCGATTGGACAAGTTTGACCGCGCGACGGATTAATTCGGATGCTGCCGATTGAGCACACTGATCCAGTTAATGCTAAGATTCTGGCAGTCTCCGAGGACAAGATCGAAGGATTTGTGCGCGAGCCATTCGAGGAGATCGCGCGGCGCTCGGGTGTAGGTGTCGATGTCGTCATGGCGCGGATCGCCGCGATGCTGCGGGCGGGAACCATCCGGCGTGTTCGTCAAACTTTGCTTGCCACAAACCTGGCTCAGGGCGCGCTGGTGGCATGGAAAGTTCCCGAGGAGAAGATCGACGGCGCGTTCGATTGGATGTTTCAGCGCGATCCGTTTTCAGGACACGTGGTGCTTCGTTCCACCGACACCGCGAGCGCCGGATCGGACTACAAGCTCTGGACGACTCTAAAGGTTCCGCAGGGATTTTCGTTGCAGGCGCATTGTGAATTGCTGGCAAATAAAGTCGGCGCTGAGCGTTTTCGCCTGATGCCGGCAAAAGGAATTTTCACTCTCGGGGTCGGCCATGTTCGCCGCAAGACGATTGAGCCCGGTAGCAAGGCAGCGGAGCCGGCAAAAATGATTGCGGTGCAGATTGTCAATCTAAGCGACCAGGAGTGGAATGTCTTACTCGCGCTGAAACGCGAATTCGCTCCAGAAGAGATTAAGCCATCGCCCTGGGTTGCGCGCGCCAAGGAAGCCGGAGTGTCAGTGGAGGAGTTCTTCCGGGTGGCAGAAGAACTAAATGCGCAAAAAATCATTGGGCGCTTTTCGACTTTTCTGGAGCATGTGAAACCATCAGCGGGCGGTGTGCGGGTCACACGGTTCAATGCCCTGTTTCATTGGGCAGTGCCAGCCGGCCGTGAAATTGAAACGGGCGGCGAGGTAGGCCGTCACCACATTCTGACGCACTGCTACTGGCGCGAGGCCGGACCGGAATTCAAGAACGTCAACATCATGGCCGTGGCACACGGGACTGACAAACAACTGCTCCTCAATCACAAGGCCGCCATCGATCGGCATCTGCACGCAGGTGGAATTCCAGTTGCGTACACAAACGTTTTCTGGGGCGGACGCAGTGAGATCAAGCCCTCCGAAATCTCGCCGCGTGTTTATCGCCAGTGGCTGGCCGAGCAGTGACGTTCTCTTGCCGCGAATTGTATCGCCTTCTTCCCTAGCTAAAAGTAAGATCGGGAAATAGGCCGTGACGCATTTTGCCATTTCCGTGAGCCTGCTTTGCGCAATCGGAATTTCCGCGCACGCCGCCGTTATCACCGTTACAAACACAAATGACAGCGGTCCCGGCTCATTGCGTCAGGCGCTGGCTGTCGTAAATGACGGCGACGCAATTAATTTCGATTCTGCGCTGAATAGGCAGACCATAACGCTGACGACTGCTGAGCTTCTCATCGACAGGAGTATCAGCATCATGGGCCCTGGCCCGGACCTGCTTACGGTAGCGCGCGCGAAAAACGCCGCGCTCTTTCGGATCTTCCATGTCACGCCCGGCCGCGCGGTTACAATCGAAGGCCTAACTATCCAGAACGGGAGTGGCAGTGGTGGTGGCGGCGTTTTGAATGACCACGCCACGCTGACGATCGATAGCTGCATCGTGTCAGGCAACTTCGCTCCCGACAGCCAAGGTGCCGGCCTCTACAACGACGGTTCAGGAAGCATCGCCCACCTAACGATCCTCAATACCACGATCAGCGGCAACCAGGCCTTGTCGACCGTGACCCTGACGGCCGGCGGGGGCATCGCCAACGACGGCTCCAACGGCGGTAGCCCGACCCTCACGATCGTCAACAGTCTCGTGAACGACAACCTGGCCAAGTTTGATCAAGGCTTCGCCTCTTCGGGCAATGGCGGGGGCATTTACAACAACGGCGCAAGTGCAACGTTGGAGATCACCAATAGCATCGTGAACAACAACGGGGTTGGTCATCTCCCCGGAGGGTCAGGGCAGACTTTCGGCTACGGTGGCGGAATCATCCGACATTGCACAATTGCCGGCAACAACGCAGATAACCGCGGCGGCGGCATCGTCGTCCAAGGGTTCCTTGTGATCGGGAACACAATCCTGAAAACTGGAACCTCCGGCGCTAATATCGTTACCTCGAGTGGTGGCACGGTTACGTCCAACGGCTACAATATTAGTAATGACAATGGAGGCGGTTTTCTCACGGGACCCGACGATCAGATCAACACCGATCCAATACTTGGCCCATTGCAGGACAACGGCGGGCCGACATTCACCCATGCGCTGTTGGTTGGCAGCCCTGCGGTGGACGCAGGCGATCCGAATTTTACTCCGCCGCCTTTCTTCGATCAGCGCGGCCCCGGATTTGATCGCGTCGTGAACGGTCGCATCGACAAAGGCTCGTTTGAAGTGCAGGGACCTACAGCTACTTCGACGCCCACAGCGACGGCAACCCCGTCTCCAACGCCGACGTCTACACCCACACCAACCCCGAGCTCGTCCGGGACGCCAACGCCCACGCCGACGGCAACGGCTACATCAACTCCGACAGCGACGCCGACTCCGAGACCCACGCCGACTCCCAGAGTTGACCCATCGCCAAGACCTCGCCCGACGCCTATGCCGCGCCGGACAGGCTAGGAAGCCTGTGCTACGAAGCGTTCGAAATACGTGCGATCGAGATTTCGAAGAACGGCAATTGCCAGCTCTCGGCGATTAACTGGCCGATGCAGCGCCATGGCAAGTGAGATCGCGCCGCTCTGCAATTCTGATGGGAAATCTTGCAGCGACTGGTTCACGTTAATTCCAATGCCGACAATAGCCAGGTGCGGCGTCTTTTGTTGCGCGCGCATCTCCACCAGCACGCCGGCTACTTTGCGGCCGTGAACCTGAATGTCGTTCGGCAACTTAATCGTGGGCTCGAGAGAAAACTCTGTTCGAATGACGTCCGAAATCGCTTTCATTACCCAAATCGTGAGTTGCGCAGAGTCGTTGATCTGGATTTTCGGTTGTAAAAGGATTGAAAACCAAAGGCCTTTCCCCGCCGCTGACTCCCATCGGTTACCGCGCTGACCGCGCCCAGCGGTTTGATGTTCGGCGAACAGAACCAGACCCTCCCTTGTTGGGGACGGCGGACTGGAGACTGCCGCTCCTTGGGGCGACGCGAGCTGCAGAATCGCGTCGTTCGTGGAGCCAGCTTGCTCCAGCACAATGATCTGCCAACCGATGGTGGCGGAAGCGAAGTGGGCTTGCAGTTCATCAGCGACCAGCCGATCTGGTATCTCAGCCGGGGACATGCGTCATTTCCAGCGCGATATCGATCGCGCGTGCGGAGTTAGTTAGTGCCCCAATGGAAATGTAATCGACGCCGGTAGCCGCCAAACGCTTCACGTTTTTCAAGGTGATACCGCCGCTTGCTTCGAACTTGATATTGTTTCTTCTCAGCGCCACAGCTTCCCGAATTTGCGCGGGTGTCATGTTGTCCAGGAGGACAACGTCTATGCCATCCACTTCGATAAAAGTGCGGGCCTGTTCGAGATCGTCAGCCTCTACTTCAATCCGGATGTTGGGCTGCTCTTGGCGCAGCCGACAAATTCGCTCGGCAAAATTGGAAAGATCTCCGAGTGCGGCCAGATGATTGTCTTTTACGAGGACCATGTCGTATAACCCAAAACGATGATTAACGCCGCCACCAGCGACTACTGCAGCCTTTTCCAACGCGCGTAAACCGGGCGTGGTTTTCCGCGTGTCGAGTATCTTCGCCGGATGGTTCCCGACCGCGTTAACGAATTCGCGCGTCAGCGTTGCGATGCCGCAGAGACGTTGCAAAAAATTAAGCGCGACGCGTTCCGCCTTCAGAATCGAACGCGCGAGGCCACGTACTTCGATGATGACGTCGTCCAGTCCGACGTCATCGCCATCACGGCGATTAATCTGGACATCCATCGCAGGGTCGATCTGCCGGAAAACATCCGCAGCTGCTGCGGTGCCGGCGACGACCGCTTTTTCTCGCACAACGATGCGTCCAGTTGCGCGCATCGTCTCCGGCACGAAAAAGTCAGTCGTGACGTCGCCATCGCCGATATCTTCCTCAAGGGCGGCGGCGATCGGATCGCAACGATTTGGCTTCATGAGCGCAGCAGAATGCGCACAATAACTGGGAAATGCGAACGGGTCTATGAAACACGCATGTTCAAAACGCGCTCGGATCCAAGTCGGCAATCAGTGATTTGCCGGATTATTTGCCGCTGAACACAAAAAAAGATTCGGGCAGCGCACAGTAAGGAGAAACAACGAATCTAAGAAACTAGTGCCACCGCCCGAATCGCCTTAACCTGTTAACTTTGACAGCCGCCCCCGGAGTTTGTTCGAAATTTTTACGAAAAATTCGTGTCTGATGTTAAACCGTGAGGCTTAGAGCATTATGGCCGCCCTTCGCCACACATTCGACGTGGCGTTTTTGGCGCCGGAAAGTACCGACACGTTTTTAGAGAAGTTCGGTCTGCGTGTGATCGACAGTCCGCTCGGCTTCGTCGCGCACTTCTTGGAGCAGGGACTTGAACTCGCACTTTTCCAGCGCCGCGATCAAGGCAGCGTAATCGGGCTTGATTTGAAGTTCATCGATCGGGA
>WNFW01008787.1_pt1 | contig 11510 bp, 9 predicted proteins | sample 5400131 | NCBI WGS metagenome assembly WNFW01 (sample SAMN13153362, study PRJNA577476) | soil metagenome | isolation source: 20 cm soil or saprolite under grassland replicate 1 | place: USA:California | collected 2016-06-15
CGACCTGTTGCAACGTCTCCTATGTTACAAGGACGTGCGAGCCACAATGTCACAAGCGCCGACGTATGGAGCGAGCGCACCCGTGCTGCCAATGCAGTTCGAGAAGGGTCGCACCAAGCTCCGACTGTTCACGACGATCGCGACGCTGGGCACGCCCCAGGACATCACGCTCCAGGGGCTGCGCATCGAGAGCTTCTTTCCAACGGACGATGAAACGCGGGCAACGTTCCACAAGTGGGCTGCGCCAGCGAAGAAATCAGCCACGTTGCGACGAACGACGCAGAATCAGACTTGATCCCGCACGTCCGCTTCTGAGATCGGGAAGAGTGTCCGGTTCGGGTCATTCACGACAGGGACTCTGCCTGCGCGATCTGCGCAGCGTTATGCTCGTTTTCTGTCCAGCGGCTCTGACCAGCTCCGGCCAGGCCGCCGCGACCACCGCCATCGCGCCGCCTCGCCGCCGGTGATTGGCTTGGGCCATTGATCGGCCGGGACGCCGCTGCAACAAACATCGTCCCGCTGGGGAAATGCTCATGCTCGCGCTCACGCTCCGCCTCGTGGCGACGGCGCTCGCCCTATCCGGGCTCATCGCCGCAACCATCCTACCCGTCCGCGCCCAGTCGCAGCTTTATGCCGAGGCCAAATCCGAGGGGGCCTTCGTATTCTATGTCGGCGGGCCGACCGCGCCCTGGGAGGCGAAGGCGAAAATCTTCGAGCAGCGTTATCCCGGCATCAAGATCTCGATCACGGGCGGCTTCTCCAACGTGCTCGACAAGAAAATCGACCAGCAGCTCAAGGACGGCAAGCTCGAGGTCGACGCCGCGATCTTCCAGACCTTGCACGACTTCGTGCGCTGGAAGGCGGAAGGCCAGCTCTTGCAATACAAACCGGAGGGCTTCGACGCCATCGACGCGAGCTTCAAGGACCCGGACGGTGGGTTCTACGGCACCATGGTGATCGCCATGCCGTACATGATCAACATGGAGCACGTCAGTCCAGCCGACGTGCCCAACTCCGCGCTCGACTTTCTCAAACCGCAATTCCGCGGCAAGGCGGTGACGCCCTATCCCGCGGACGACGACGCCACCTTGTGGCTGTTCCATCACGTGGTGCAGAAATACGGCTGGGAGTGGATGGACAAGTACATGGCCAACAAGCCGAACTTCATCCAGGGTCATCTCGGCCAGCAGCGCAGCATCGCCTCGGGCCAAAACTTCGTCGCCATCGATTCGATCTTCAACATCACCGAGCCGATGAAAAAGGAAGGCAAGCCGGTGGCGTCGCATTTCTCCAGCGTGGATGCGACGCCGATCTGGCCGTTGACCGGCGCGATCTTCAAGAAGGCTCCGCATCCCAATGCAGCGCGGCTGTTCATGAGCTGGTTACTGGAACCGGAGCAGCAGGCCACGACCGGCACTTGGTCTGCCCGGCGCGACGTTCCACCGCCGGCCGGCTACAAACCGATCTTCTCCTACAAGGTGGTGAACGACTATCGCGACTTCCTGACCAACGAGACGCAGCTCACCGAGCTGCGCAAGCGGTTCGAGCACTACACCGGTCCCGTGGTCAACGTTGGCGGGGTTCGATAACCCGCGATTCCAAATCCAGCCATGCTCCCCGGCCAAACCGCCGCAGCCGACGCCGTCGCGCGCCGCCGCCGCCGGTGATAGCTTCGGCCCTTGATCGGCCGGGAAGGGTCACGATGTCGCGATTGATTCTGTTTGCGGCTGCCGTGCTGGCGGCCGTTTGGCATAGCCTCGCGCCGGCCTCGGCGCAGAGCTATCCGCAGCGCGCGGTGCGGTTCATCCTGCCGTTCGGTCCCAGCGCCGGCGTCGATATCACCGCCCGCATGCTCGCCGAACCTCTCGCCGCGCGCTGGGGCAAGCCGGTCGTGGTCGAGAATCGTCCCGGCGGCGACGGCATCGTGGCGATCAACACCTTCACCAGCGCCAACGACGACCACACGCTGTTGTTCGTCCCGACCTCCACCTTCACCGCCCATCCCTATACGCATGACAAGCTGCCCTATGATCCGGAGCGCGACCTCCTGCCGATCACCACCGTCACGGTCATCGTGGTGGCGCTGTCGTCGCCGGCCTCCCTCAAACTCGGATCGGTTGGCGACTTCGTGGCGATGGCGCGAGCCCAGCCGGGAACGCTCAACGCGGCGGCCGCTCCCGGCAATTCCGATTTCATATTGAGCGGATTTCTCAAGACCATGAACTTGCAGGTGACCAAGGTGCCGTATCGCGACATCATGCAAGCGCCGAACGATCTGGCCGAAGGACGGATCCAGCTGCTGTTGTCGTCGTATGCCAGCATGCGCGGGCTGATCGAGGCCGGCAAGCTCAAGGTGCTCGCGGTGACCAGCCGCAAGCGGGTCGGGATCGCGCCCGGAATTCCGACCGTTGCCGAGGCTGGATTCCCGTTTCTCGGGCTCGACGGTTTGATCGGCCTGTTCGCTCCGCGCGGAACGCCGGATGCGCTGCGCGAGAGCATCGCCGCCGATATCCGCACCGTGGTCGCGGCCGATCCCACCATCGCAACGCGACTGGCAGCAACCGGACAGGTTGTCGATCTGCGCGGCCCCGCCGAATTCGCCGCCAGCATCAAAGAACAACGCGACAAGCTCGCGGACATCGCCGGGACGCTCGGCATCAAGGCCGCGCGGTGAACATTGCGTTCACGATGGCACCGCCGTCTCATTCTTGGCTATATCAAGCGCCAAATTCAGGTGAATACCGATCCTGAACTGGCGCAGAGGCAGGATTTGCCTTTGTGTTCTTGACGACTTGCGAACGCGTGGGGCGCGCGAACGATGCCTAAACTAAGCGGTTTGATATTCGCCGCGACGGCAATTCTTGTTTCACCGGTCTACGCGGAGACCTGTCCTCGACCCATCGCGGAGGCATCGCGGCTCGTATTGGTCACGACGCGATCCATGGACACAGAGCTTGCAACGATGCAGCTCTTCACGCGCCGATCGCCTAACAAGCCTTGGAAGCGTGTCAGCGAGGCCGAGCCGGCTGTCGTCGGCAAAGCTGGTCTTGGCTGGGGCTACCCGTTCCTCGACGTCAAGGAGGGTGAGGAACCAGAAAAGGTTGAAGGCGACAAGCGGACACCAGCAGGTTTCTTCCGTATAGGACCGAGCTTCGGTTTTGCTCCTTCGAGGCGGCGCGGCTACATTGAGCTCAAGTCTGGGGAGACGGTCTGTGTGGAGGATCCCTCCTCACCTTTTTACAACACGATCACAAAGCGCTCGGACATCGGTTCGGTAGAGGCCGATGACATGCGCAGGAGTGCGCTCTACCGCAACGGTCTCTTTGTACAATATCCGAGCGATCGCGCGACGCGACGCGGCTCGTGTATCCTCATTCATATCTGGAGTGCGCCCGACCTCGGAACGGCAGGATGTGTCGGGCTTCCGGAGGCCCGTGTCCAAGCCTTGCAGGACTTTTCTCGAGCTCGTGCGGTGCTCGCTGTCCTGCCGGAAACGGCCCTTGATCGTTTCGCGAGCTGCCTGCCGGCAGCGATCGTCCGCCCTCCCGAGTTCACCGGCGAGAATCGATAAGCGGACTTGAGCACCGCAGTCGGAGTCGCGCGCGGCTGTCCCCCGTAGATGCAGCAGGCGGTCAAGCCGCTGCTGTGACGGAAAATCTTTTGCCGAGCACGCTCGCGCGCAGGACAGCAGCCAATGCGTTGAGTTCGTCGTCGCTGAGCGAGCCATAGGGCGGATAGGGATCCCCGACGGGCACGCCAATCAACTTCATCGCCGCCTTCATGACGGGGGCGAGCCCGCGATGCATCCATTTCGATGGGAACAGCGCGAACTGCAGTTGCAACGTCGCGGCGCGTTCATGCTCCTTGGCCACGAAGGCATCGATGATATGCCGCGCGATCTCCGATGCCGGCGGCGGCATGGTCGCGCCGGAGCCGCCGAGCTCGAGCGTGGCGAGCAACATTTGCATGGTCGTGAAATAGCGGGCATGGCCCGCCCGGTCGATCTCGACGATCAGGCGGGAGACGCGCGCGAGATCGCGCGAGCTCTCCTTGATGAGATGCACGCTCGGCAGTTTGGCAAGCGCGATCGTATCCGGAATGGAGACATCGGCGCCTGGCCCGGGATTGAGATAGAGCGCGATGGGAAGAGCGGTCTCGCGCGCAACCGCCGCGAAATAGGCGGTCAGGTCGGCCTGTGTGGGCGGACCGGCAAATGGGCGCAGCGGCGCCAGCAATTGCACGGCCCCTGCGCCGAGATTTTCCGCAAAGTGAGCCAGTTCGATCGCGGTCTTGAAGGAGGGATGCGAAATTCCGACCATGACCGGGACGCGCTTATCGACGCAGTCGATGGTGTGGCGGATGAGCGCTTTGCGTTTTTCGAGGCTGAGATAGGTGTATTCCTGGGTCTCGACCCCGGCCGCGACCACCATGGTGGCGCGGCAGTCCCTCACCACATAGTCGATCTCGCGCCGCAGCGCATCGACATCGAGGTCGGCGGTAAAGGGAGTGAGCGGCGCAACAATCAGTCCCGGCTTTTCCACGGAGATCATCCTCCCGGTAAGGCGTGATGCGTTAATAGCGTTGCTCGCTCCTCCCCCGTCATGCCCCGCGCAAGCGGGGCATCCAGTAATCACGGGGAATCTTGTGGTTACTGGATCGCCCGCTTTCGCGGGCGATGACGATAGACCAACGCGTATCACTCACACCCGTCATGAACTGATATGCTCTAGAGCGTCCATGTGCCACTCCCGTCACGCGACGAATTTGTAGCCATCGCCCCAGCGCTGCACGCGCCCGGTCGAGGGCGCGGGGAAGTGCACCACGCACATGAGCGTGGACGCGTCGCAGAAGCGGTCGAACACCTTGCGCCGCGTTTGTCCGGCCTGCCGGGAGTCGTAATCCGCGCGCATGCCGAGCTCGGGATATCTTCCCTGGATCGGCGAATGGATCATGTCGCCGGTGATCAACGCGTCGTGCCCAGGCTGGCCGACCAGCACGGAGTAATGGTCGATCGTGTGGCCGGGCGTCGGAATGAATTGAATCGATTCGTTGAGCGCAAAATCGCTCTTCACGATCTGCGTGCGTTTGGCCTCCACGATCGGCAGCACCGAGTCGGTGATCCAAGGAACGCCCGAGGGATCCTCCTTTTCCTTCTGCGTCCAGTAGGCCAGCTCGCGGTCGGCCATGACGTATTTGGCCTTGGGAAAGGTCGGCACCCAGCGCCCGTTCTCGAGCCGCGTGTTCCAGCCCACGTGATCGACATGCAGGTGCGTGCACATCACGTAGTCGATGTCGTTGATCGTCAGCCCGGCAGCCGCGAGGCCTTTCTCGAAACGGTCGCTGTTCATCATGTTCCAGAACGGTCGCGCCGGCCGCGGTTTGTGATTGCCGACGCAGGAGTCGATCAGAATATTGTGGCGCGGCGTCCTGATGACGAAGCTCTGCACGCACAGCACCAGCAGGCCGCTCACCGGATCGATGAATGTCGGCTCGAGCCAGGAACGGTTCTCGTCGAGGAGCTCTTTGGTGAGGGTGGGGAAGAACTCCATCACGTCGAAGAACGGCCCCTGCTGCTCGACCACCGGGTAAACCGTGATGTCCTTGAGTGTGATTGCCGTCGTCATCGGGGGGATGCTTTCCTAAAGCCTGATCAAGATACGGCAGATGTTAGTGATCTAGCGGCGCTGCGCATAGCCCGCGCCGCGTCACCGGCGGGGATCGTTGTTCCCGACGCCTCGGCAACTCGCCCGCCCCCATTGGCAGGTGCAGATGCTTTTCCATGAACCGCAACTTCATCGCCGCCGACATTCGCTAGCCAAACGGCGCGCGTCCGCACTATGCTGAGCTGTCCCTACAACAGGATGCGAGACAGGGAGATCCAACCATGATGCTCACGCGCATGAGCCGGCGCACGATGCTCAAAGGCGCGACCGCATTGGGCGCCCTGGTTGCGGCATCGGGTGAGCTTCTCGGCCAGCAGCCGGTCTCGCGATCTGCGGGCGCGCCAGGCGCGCCTCTGCCGCCGCGCCGCGAACTCGTCATCCGCGGCGCTACCGTCCTGACCATGGACCCTAGCCTCGGGGATTTCGAAACGGGTGACGTGCATGTGCGCGACGGCGCGATTGTCGCGATCGGACCACGGATCGAGCTGACGAATGCTCAGATCATAGAGGGCCGCGGCATGATCTGCATGCCGGGCTTCGTGGACACGCACTGGCACCTTTGGACAAGTCTGTTTCGGCCCTTTGTCAGGGCCGATGTCAACGCGCTGGGTTACTTCCCCGTGAGCAACCGCCTGGGGCAACTCTTCACGCCGGAGGACAGCTACCGCAGCGTCATGCTCGGCATAGCCGAAGCGTTGAGCGCCGGTGTCACGACGGTGCACAATTGGGCGCACAATGTCAGGAGCCCGGATCACGCGGACGCCGAACTCTCGGCGATGCGCGATGCGGGCATTCGTGGAAGGTTCGCCTACGGCCCTGCGCAGGGGATGCCGGACGATCAGCCGATGGACATGGCCGGCGTTGCGCGCGTGAAACGCGACTGGATGCCGGGAGACGGTCGGCTCACGCTCGGCATCTGCTCGCGCAATATCGGCGCGATGAGCATCGGCGGCGCGACGCGCGGGACTCTCACGATCGATATGGCGAAGCGAGATTGGGGCGGCGCACGTGCCCTGGGACTTCCAATCACGCTGCACACGTCCGGCCCGAGCCCGATCAAGCTGCTCGAGGAGGCCGGGCTACTCGGCCCCGACGTGCAGCTCATACATCCGCTGCTCACGACGCCGGAAGAGCGTGCGATCCTGAAAGCGCGCGGCGTCAGCTACGCGATGGCCCCCGTGGGCGAGGCGCGCCGTCCGTCCAGTGTCGGTGTGATCCAGCTCGGCGAGCTGCTGGAAGCCGGCGTCAAAGTCAGTCTGTCCACGGACCACACTACCAACTACAACTGCGATCCTTTCCTCGGCATGCGCATTCTGTTCGCGCTGCATCAGCACCGTATCGGCGACAAGATACCGCTCACGGTGAAACGCCTTGTTCAGCTCGCCACGCTCGACGGCGCGGTCGATCTCGGCATCAGCGAGAAGACCGGCTCACTGACGCCCGGGAAGCGGGCTGACATGATTCTCGTCCGCACTACAGATATCAACATGGCACCGGTCGGGGATCCTTACGAAGCGATTGTCTCGCTGGCACAGCCGACCAATGTCGACACCGTCATCGTAGACGGCCGCATTTTGCGCCAGTCGGGCAAATTCACTGCGCTCGACCATGGCAAGGTCGTGCACGAAGCCAAGGAAGCGGCTGCGGCGCTGCGCGCCCAGGCAAAATGGCCGACGTGAGCCGCCGGCGGCGGCGAAAATGCTATGAAACGTCCCCGCAGACAATTCTTGCACGTGGCCGCGGCGGCTGCGGCGCTACCGGCTTTGTCTCGCATAGCCAGGGCACAAGTCTATCCGAGCCGATACGTACGCCTTGTGGTGCCGTTTCCACCCGGCGGGGGCGGCGATGCGCTCGCCCGCCCGCTTGCGAACAGATTGTCCGAGATCTGGGGTCAGCAGGTTGTGGTTGAAAACAAGGGCGGTGCCGGCGGCAACATCGGGTCTCAAGCGGTCGCACAGTCCGCGCCCGATGGCTACACCATCCTGCTGGCCGGCCCCGGTCTTGCGATCAATCCCGCTCTCTATCCGACGAGCTACAATCCGGCCAGTGACCTTGCGCCGATCACCCTCGTCACAGTCATTCCCAACCTGATGATGGTGCCGAATTCCTCGCCCGCGAAGTCGGTCGAAGAGTTCATCGATTACGCCAAAGCGAACCGCGGCAACGTAAAGTTCGCCTCCACCGGCATCGGCGCTTCACCCCATCTCAGCGGCGAACTGTTCAAGCGCAAAGCCGGCATCGAAATGACCCACGTGCCCTATCGCGGCGCAGGTCCTGCGATGAACGACCTGATCCCCGGCCGCGTCGATGCGATGTTCAGCAACTTGCAGGGTGTGCTACCGCAGGTTCAGAGCGGAACAATTCGCGGCTTGGCCGTGACCTCTGCCAAGCGCTCACCCGCTGCGCCGGACATACCGACAATCAGCGAAACAGTGCCCGGATATGAAGTATCGGCGTGGTGGGGTTTGTTCGTGCCAGCCAAAACACCCAATGTAATTGTCATGAAAATTCATGCTGATGCAGTCGCCGCGCTGACACATCCATCGGTCAAGCAGAGGTATGAAGCGATCGGCGCCCCGGTCACTCCATCCACCCCGGCAGAACTCGCCCTGCTGCTGGCGTCCGAGACGGAGAAGTGGGGTCCCATTGTCAAAGCGGCCGGAATCAAGCCGGAGTGATCGGCCGGCCGATATTTGCATCCATCCCTTCCGCGAACGCGGCCGATTGAAGGACCGGCCTGGGTTACTCACGCGGGACCAGGCGCGCTCGCGCCCGGCGGCGGGGGATCCATGAGCTCACACATGCTTCGGCGGGCGTCGTCACGATGCCCCAGCCTCCTGATGCAGCTCACCACCGCGCATCAAGCGTCGAGCGATGTCGGCCGTCTGCAGCGCCGCGCGTTCGGTCGGTGAATGGGCCGCAAGATAGCGGACAACCGCAATGAGGATGTGCCGGCCCTCGTCGGTGTCGCCCCATGCGGTGAACTGCCGGACACCCGCCTCCAGCATCTGATAGGCGTGGAAGCCTGCATCTTCGCGCAGCACCGCACGCGCGAGCGTGGCGATCAGCGCCTGCGGCGGATGGCCGAGCGTGAGATGGCGTGCCACCAGCCTTGCCGCGAGATCGACCTGTCGCTGCCGGTCGAAGGCGTCGAGCAAGGCGGCACGGATCATCTCCGCATCGGCGGGCAAGTCATCGAGCTGCTCGGCGCCCTCACCCGGGATGCGCGCCGGCGGCACATTGAGATAGCGAGCAAGGTAGAGCGCCATCGCTCCGTGTAGGACGGCGCGCACGGCGTGACTGTCGGTGTTGGCGATCCCCATCCGCTTGAGCATCTGGTGGACTGCGTTGGCGTAGGTGAAGACGTGGTGCGCTGTCTCCCAGTCGGCATGCTCGTTGGCATTGCCGAAGCGCGCCACCCTGAGCGCCGCCGCGTAAGCGAGCGATCGGCCAAGGTCAGCAGGGGCGGCGCCTGCGCGGATCGCCGCCTTGAGCGCGTCAACGATCCTGGCCGGATCGTCACCGAGCAGCTCGCGGGCGAGCGCCGCGTGGTCCGACCAGCCATGCACCCCGCGGCCGGCAGCGAACAGTTCCGGCAATTGGCTCGCTGCTTCCTCACACAGCGCAACGAGATCAATGGGCTGGCGCCAGGCGGTCGATTCCTCGGCGCCACGGGCCGTCACCAACTGGCCGACGACGGTCGGCAGCACTGCCGACGCGTGCTCCCAGCCGATCAGGTCAAGGCACTCGAACGCCTTGTTGATGAAGTCGAGCGAGTGTCCGCTGTCGGCGAACGCGCGCTCGGTGTCGGCTGCGAGCAGCGCATCGGCGAGCACAGCCGGCGAGGCACCGGCCGCAATGGCCGTGAGCAAAGTGCGCTCGGCGGCCTCGCGATGGCGCACGTTTGTCCAACGCCGCAGCCAGCGCTTGAGCGCGGCCGGATCCGGCCGGCTGCCAAGCGGCGCGCGTTCCCGCCGCGGCGCCTCGCCGTCGCAGTCCGCCGCCACGCGGCGCGCGCCGTGGAACAGGGCGAGATAGGCTTCCTCCTCCGGCAGCGCGGATAGGAGATTGGCGAGCGCCGTGAGGATCGTGAGACCCACGCCCCAGCCGTCGCGGTTCTGCGCCCCGAACAGCGCCACCTGCCGCACGATGTCGGCCTGCGGTACCTCGTCCGCGAGCTGACCATGCACGGCCTTGGCGATGACGAGGCCGAGATCGTGGGCGAGGCCGTCCGCAAGCCGCGAACGCCAGTGCGCGGTCGGATCGGCATGATCGAACGTGGTCTTCACCCAGACGTCCCCATTGCGTACCTCGACCGGGCAGATCGGTACGTCGTCCGCCCACAGGTCGAAGGTGCAGCCGCTTTCGAGATCGAAGCGGGCGTGGTGCCAATGACAGGTCAAGATGCCGTCCTCGACGCTGCCGCGCTCGAGCGGGAACCCCATATGCGGACAACGGTTGTCGAGGGCGAAGACACGCCCGCGGTCGTAGATGACGAGGATCGGACGATGGCGACCGTGCACAACGAGCCGCCCCTTCGCCTTCAGCTCCTCAAGGCTCCCCGCGAGCACGAACTCCTTGTTCGGCGCGTCCATGAGCATACCTCCGGTACTCGACTCTTTGCGGCCCGCTATAGGTACTCCCGATCCAGGGTCGAATCGACCAGGGGAGATTGCCTGATCGCTGAGCGCGGCCCTTGGGTGCATCCGCAGCAACTTGTGCTGGTTTTACAACGCTGCTTCCGCTTAATTTGATGGCGTGCAGACGTGGACGAATAAGATTTGACCGGTCAGGCAGCGATCGTGAGCTGGCAGCAGGTGGGCCTGGCCGCGGTTGCTGCCTGAAATCAGCATGATTGCCGAGGATGCCATCGACGCATTGAACGCCTGGCTCACCAAGGCGGGCCTGCGCGGCGAGCCGGAAACTGCGCTGGTGAACGGGTTCTGCGAGCGCGCCGTCGCCGCCGGTCTGCCGATCAGCCGCGCGCAGGTGTTCATCGATACGCTTCACCCGGTACACGAAGGCCGCCTGGTACGTTGGGGGCACGACCCGTCGCAGCCGGCGGTGGTGGAATACGGCCGCACCGCCTTGCCGGAAGGCGTTTCGGACCCACACCTCGCCGATAGCGAGGCGGCCGCGCGCTGGCGCGCAAGTCCGTTCTTCCATTTGTTGCAGACCGGGGAGAGCTTGCTGCGGCGCCGCCTGACGACGGCCAGCGATCCCGAATATTCGTTCCTGCGGGAGCACCGGGCGGTGGGCATGACCGATTACGTCGCCATCATCGACCGCTTCGCGCCCGAAGGCGTGATCGGCGAGATGGATTGCGTCTACTCCTCATGGATGACTGCGCGTGCCGAAGGCTTCGCCGATGCGCATATTGCGGCGCTCACGCGCGTGGTCCCCAACCTTGCGCTGGCGTTCAAGGCGGTCGCGCTCGCGCGCATGACCGGGACGTTGATGGAAACCTATCTCGGCCGCGATGCCGGACGGCGCGTGCTCAGCGGCCGCATCATGCGCGGCGTCACCGAGCGCATCGACGCCGTCATCTGGTTCAGCGACCTGCGCGGCTTCACGCGCATCACCGATTCCGCGCCCGAAGAGATCATTCCGCTGCTCAACGATTATGCCGACGTCATCGTCTCGGCGATCCACGCGCAGGGCGGCGACGTGCTCAAGCTGATCGGCGACGGCATCCTCGCCATTTTCGCCGCCGCCGATCGTGCGCGCGCCTGCGCGGCCGCGCTCGCCGCCGCGACGGCCGCGCGCAGCGAAGTGGCGAAACTCAAGGAGCGGCGCGCCCGCGGCGGCCTGCCCGTCACCGACATGTATCTCGGCCTGCATGTCGGC
>WNFW01003265.1_pt1 | contig 11509 bp, 8 predicted proteins | sample 5400131 | NCBI WGS metagenome assembly WNFW01 (sample SAMN13153362, study PRJNA577476) | soil metagenome | isolation source: 20 cm soil or saprolite under grassland replicate 1 | place: USA:California | collected 2016-06-15
CCCGACAGTGTCCCTGTTGCCGCCGGACGACCAGCTGTTTCGGGCGCTGATCGTCAAATTTTGCGCGGACCGCCAACTGGCCGTCGATGAGACCGTGGTCAGTTATCTTGCAACCAGGATCGAGCGATCGTATGCGGCCGCGCGGCAGGCGGTCGAGCTCCTGGATGCGGAAGCCCTGCGGCTGGGCCGGCCGGTGAGCCGGGCGCTGGCGGCTGAATTGCTGCGCAATGCTTAATCCAGCGGTCCGGCTCGCATCTTGACGGCGCAAGCGGCAGGAACATCAATGTCATTGAAACGTCGTCGCGATAACACATGGTTCGCACCGTCTCCGCAGGGGCGGCGGCGCCGTTTACCTTGGGATGGACCGAAATCTGATGGAATACGCGCAAGCCACTGTAATTAAAGAAAAAGAAGGGGATACCGAGGCCCGTCCAACGATCGGCACCAGCCCCGAGCGCTTCATCAATCGCGAGCTTTCCTGGCTGCACTTCAATCGCCGGGTGCTGGAGGAGTCGGTCAATCCCGGCCATCCCGCGCTGGAACGGGTGCGCTTTCTGTCGATTTCCGCCAATAATCTTGATGAATTCTTCATGGTCCGCGTCGCCGGCATCAAGGCCCAGGTGCGGGAGGGCATCGCCGAGCGAAGTCCGGACGGGCTGACCCCAGCCGAACAGCTAGTCCTGATCAATGAGGCGGTCTCAAAGCTCGCCACCGACCAGCAGGCGATCTGGCGCGATCTGCGCGGCATTCTGGCCGAGGTCGGCATTGTTCTGGTCGATGGCCGCGACGTCGCCAAGACCGAGCGAAGCTGGATTGAGGATCACTTTCTCCACAATATTTTCCCGTTGCTGACGCCGCTTGCGATCGATCCAGCGCATCCATTTCCCTTCATCCCGAGTCTCGGATTTACCGTAGCGCTGCAGCTGGCGCGGATCTCGGACGGCAAACCGATGAACGCGCTGATCCGCATGCCCGGCAAGATCGACCGCTTCATCCGCTTGCCCGCCGGCAAGGATTCCTCGGTACGATTGATTACGCTGGAACAGGCGACCGGATTGTTCATCGGCCGGTTATTCCCCGGCTATACCGTCAAGGGCCAAGGTTCGTTCCGCATCATCAGGGATTCCGAACTCGAAATCGAGGAAGAGGCGGAAGATCTGGTCCGCCTGTTCGAAACCGCGCTGAAGCGGCGGCGGCGCGGGTCGGTGATCCGGCTCGAAATCGAAGCCAAGATGCCGGAAGAACTGCGCGCTTTCGTGCAGCAGGCGCTTTCGACCGCCGACGACGAGGTCCTGCTGGTCGATGGCGTGCTGGCGATGAACGAGTTGTCGCAATTGACCCGGCTCGACCGGCCCGACCTCGAATTCCCGCCCTATGTGCCGCGCCATCCCGAACGCGTGCGCGATCATGGCGGCGATATCTTCGCTGCGATCCGGCAAAAGGATCTGATTGTTCATCACCCCTATGAATCGTTCGACGTTGTCGTCCAGTTCCTGCAACAGGCCGCCCGCGACCCCGACGTCGTCGCGATCAAGCAGACGCTCTACCGCACCTCCAACAACTCGCCGATCGTGCGGGCGCTCGCAGAGGCCGCGGAGGCCGGAAAGTCGGTGACCGCACTGGTCGAGCTCAAGGCGAGGTTCGATGAGGAAGCCAACATCCGCTGGGCGCGCGATCTTGAACGCGCCGGCGTGCAGGTCGTGTACGGATTCCTCGAACTGAAGACCCACGCCAAGCTGTCGCTGATCGTGCGCCGCGAGGGCGGCAGCCTGACGACCTACGTTCACACCGGCACCGGCAATTATCATCCGGTGACCGCGCGCATCTACACCGATCTGTCCTACTTCACCTCCGATCCGATCATCGGACGCGACGCCGCGCGCGTATTTAACTACATCACCGGCTATGCCGAACCGAGCGACATCGAGAGGATGGCGGTATCGCCGCTCACCTTGCGCAAGCGCATCCTCGAACATATTCGTGGTGAGACCAGCCATGCCCGCCACGGCAGACCGGCGGCCATCTGGATGAAGATGAACTCGCTGGTCGATCCTGACATCATTGACGCGCTGTATGAAGCCTCGCAGGCCGGCGTATCGATCGAGCTGGTGGTGCGCGGAATCTGCTGCCTGCGGCCCGGCATATCAGGGCTTTCCGAGAACATCCGCGTCAAATCTATCATCGGCCGTTTCCTCGAACATGGCCGAATCTACTGCTTCGGGATGGGACAGGGCCTGCCAAGCGCAAAAGCTGCTGTGTATATCTCGTCTGCCGACATGATGCCGCGCAACCTCGATCGGCGCGTCGAAATTCTTTGTCCGCTGCAAAATCCCACGGTGCATCAGCAGGTTCTCGAGCAGATCATGGTCGCGAATCTCAAGGATACCGAGCAAAGCTGGCAGTTATTGCCGGATGGGTCATCAACGCGTATGAAGGCCGCGAAGGGCGAGGAGCCTTTCAACCTGCATAATTACTTCATGACCAATCCGAGTCTGTCAGGCCGTGGAAAGTCGCTTAAGGAATCTTCACCGCGCCGCCTCACGCGCCGTACCGAACGTCAGCATTCATCATAAAGGATTTTTCCGGTGAAGCGGCCGCGCAAACGCCAATCCAGCGTCGCGGTCATCGACATCGGTTCGAATTCTGTACGTCTCGTCGTCTACGAATCGATGACGCGGAGCCTGGTCACCCTCTTCAACGAAAAAACCCTTTGCGGGCTCGGGCGCGAAGTTCAGACCACGGGACTGCTGGCGCCGGACGCGGTCGCCAAGGCCTTGACGTCGTTGCGGCGTTTTCGCGCCTTATGCAGGGTGATGAAAGTCGGCCGCGTCTACGCGATTGCCACCGCGGCGTGCCGCGATGCCACCAATGGCCCCGATTTCATTGCGAAAGCCGAACGCATCTGCGGCGTTAAAATCGAAATCCTGTCAGGCCCACGCGAAGCGAAATTATCGGCGCTCGGCGTCATATCGGGTATTCACAAGCCAGACGGCATTGTTGGCGATCTTGGCGGCGGCTCGCTTGAATTGATCGACGTGCAGGGCAACCGCGTTCGCAGCGGCGTGACGCTGCCGCTCGGAAGCTTGGCCTTGCAGGACTTGTCGCACAAGTCGCTGAAGCGCGCCGAGCGCATCGTCAGGAACGATCTGTCAGACGTTGCCCAGCTCAAAGCCGGACGTGGACGCACCTTCTATGCGGTCGGAGGAACCTGGCGTGCGCTGGCGCGCATCCACATCGTCCAGAGCGGTTATCCGCTGCGTGTGATGCACGGCTATTCGATACCGGCACCGGACGCGCTCGATTTCGCGCGCCGCCTTCGCCGCCTCGCGGCCGCAAACATGCTGGCAGATATCGAAGTCGTCGCCGATGCACGGCGGCCGTTATTGACCTATGCGGCGCTTGTTCTCGAATACATCATCCGGGTCGCAAAGCCGAAGACCATCGTATTTTCGACCTTCGGGGTGCGCGAAGGCCTGCTTTACTCGATGCTGCCGCAGGCCGAGCGCTCGGAGGATGGGTTGATTTGCGCTGCGCAGACGCTCAACGAGCTGCTGTCGCGATCCGCACGGCATGCGGAAGAATTGATCGACTGGACCGATCGTCTGGTGCGGGTCGTAAAATTGCGGGAAACCGAGGAAGATCGCCGCCTGCGTCATGCCGCTTGCCTGCTGTCCGACGTCGGATGGCGGGTGCATCCCGACCACCGCGGCGAAGAGACGCTCAGTCTCATCACCAACGGAAATTTCGGCGCGGTCACTCATCAAGGCAGGGTGTTTGTCGCGCTGTCGGTATTTTATCGCTATGCGGGCCTAAGTGAACAAAACGAACCGCCTGCGGTTATTCGTGAGCTGCTGCCGCCGGCTATGGTCGAGCGTGCCCGCGTGCTCGGCGCGGCCTTTCGCGTCGCCCACCTGGTATCGGCGGCGCGGCCCGGCGTGTTGCCGGCAAACCACTTTAGAGGCCGGGGTCGCAAGCTGATGCTGGTGTTCGAGCACAGGCTGGTCGATCTGGTCGCGGATCGTGTCGGCAGCCGATTCAAGCAGCTCGCGAAGCTGGTCGGCCGCTCCGGATCGATCGTAAGGCGTTAATTTCCGTCGGCAGCTTGATTGAAGCCGAGGCCCAGGTCCGAGTCAGCCCGCGGACGGCGCAGCGTGTTCAACTTGCTGCAGCTTGCGCCTCCGCCAGATCGACCCCGCGATCAGCACGACGATGACGCCCAACACCGCGCAGGCAGCCTCGCCGCCGTTGCCGCTCGCAAAGTGCGGCCCGATTCCGAGCGACTCCAGCCATGCGTCGAGCTTGATGCCGGCCGGGCCAGCGAAAAGAGCCTGCAATTTCGGGTGAACCGCTGGATCGGTGGCGATGACGTCGCCGGCGATCCAGCCGAGCAAGGCGGCGCCAGCCCAGACCAAAATCGGCAGTCGATTGAGCAGCGCCATGATCAGCGCGGCGCCGGCAACGATCAGGGGTATGCTGATCGCAAGGCCGAGAATCAGCAGCGGAAAACTGCCATTGGCGGCGGCTGCGACCGCGATCACATTGTCGAGGCTCATTACGATATCGGCGACCACCACGATCTGAACGGCGGCCCACAAATGCGAGGCAGATTTGACGCCTTCCTCGTCCTCTTGCTCGGGCACCATCAGCTTGGCGGCGATCACGAGCAGTGCCAGCCCTCCGACCAGCTTGAGGTACGGCAATTCCATCAGCGACGCGACGATGCCGGTGAAGATGATGCGAAGAATAACCGCGGCGCCCGCACCGAAGATCATGCCCCACAGTCGCTGGCGTGGCGCCAGTCCACGACACGCCAGGGCGATTACCAGCGCGTTGTCGCCGGAGAGCAGTACGTTGATCCAGATGATCTTGCCGACCGCAATCCAAAAAGCCGGCTGCAGCATCTCGGCTTGAAACTGGGCGGCGAACGTTGCGATGTTCGCCGGATCGAAGATTTGCAGCAGCCAGTTCACGGCGTCTTCCTTTCGGCCAGGGGCCGTCCCGCGCGGCCATTGCTTGCCGCCGCGTCTCTCGATCAGCCGACGATTTCGTTGCCGGAGAAAAATTGTGCGATTTCGATAGCAGCGGTCTCAGCGGCATCCGACCCATGCACCGAGTTTTCGCCGATCGATTTCGCGTGCAGCTTGCGGATCGTGCCATCGGCCGCCTTGGAAGGATCGGTCGCACCCATCACTTCGCGGTGTCTGAGCACGGCGTTTTCGCCCTCGAGAACTTGAACGACGACGGGACCGGAAATCATGAATTCCACCAACTCGCGAAAAAACGGACGTTCCTTGTGAACGGCGTAGAAGGTTTCGGCCTGCTCGCGGGTCATGCGAATGCGCTTCTGGGCAACGATCCGCAGTCCCGCCTTCTCGATCAGCGCATTGATCGCGCCGGTCAGATTACGCGCGGTCGCGTCGGGCTTGATAATCGAAAAGGTGCGTTCAATCGCCATGATTTCGTCCTTGCAGAGCGCTGAGGGGAATTGCGGCGCTTATATCGGCGCCATCGGCGAACGGCAAGCGATCAGCCGAAATGCCCCTGATCGCTCCAGCAGGCGATCGATCCCCGGATTACCGCAATTTCACAAAGATGAACCCTCTCTGAGACCAGCGTCCCGGGTTCATTCACATTGTCAGGAATAGCCTTCCGATCAGCCGAACGCCTCAAAGTTTTGGCGGCGTCGCGGCGGCACTTTCACCGATGGCGCCGATAGCGCCGAACCTGTGGAGACGACCATGTTACGCAAACTCTCGCTTGTTGCAGTTGCCGCGGCATCGCTGGGTGCGGCCGCATTGGCGCCGACTTCCGCTTCCGCCTGGGGCGGTCACGGTTGGCACCACGGTGGATGGCACGGCGGCTGGGGCGGTCCCCGCTTCTTCGTCGGTGGCCCCGCCTATTATGGCTCCGGTTACGGCGGCTGCTATGTGCGGCGATTGGTCCCGACGCCATGGGGGCCTCGCTGGCGGTTGGTGAATCGCTGCTATTGATCCAAACCGTCCCATCTCGAAGTGAAAAGCCCCGGCCCCGTCGTGCCGGGGCTTTCAAGTTCGATCGAATGGAACCGGGTTTCATTCAAGTTTCTGCTAGAAAGACAGGCAATCGGCCGTTAGGGAAACAAATTCTGCTCTCGTGACTTGGTCCAACGCGATCTCATCAAAACGGACGCGAAGCGGAACCGTCATGAACAGCCGAATTGCTGACAACACCGAACAAATCGATCATAGGACGAGTCGATCGATCTGTGACGCGATCGGTGAACGGCTGCGGCAGAGGCTGCGGCCGGATACTTCGCGGCTATCGCCCCACTTGCAGCATCTGATGGATGAATTACGCAGGAGAGACAGCGAAGGCCGCTGGAGGTCGTCGAACTAGCCGAATGTCCTTTCGGCATAGGCGGATTGCGGAAGCGATATTTCGCTCATAAACCGGTTGCGTTTGGCGGCTGCTCCGGTGACAACCCCGCATGCTTTCAATCACCGACGTATCGGTCCGGGTTGCCGGACGACTTCTGATCGATCATGGCTCCGCACAGATCGTGCCCGGCGCGCGCGTCGGTCTTATCGGCCGCAACGGTGCCGGCAAATCGACGCTATTCCAGGCGATTCGCGGCGAGCTACCGACGGAGACCGGCACCATCACGATCCCTCCGCGCTGGCGGGTCGGCAGTCTTGCGCAGGAAGCGCCGACCGGTCCGGAGAGTCTGATCGAAGTCGTGCTGAAATCGGACCTCGAGCGCGATGCGCTGCTCCGGGAAGCCGAGACCGCCCATGATCCGCACCGGATCTCGGAAATCCAGACAAGGCTCGTCGACATCGACGCCCATTCGGCGCCCGCCCGCGCCGCCGCGATTCTCAGCGGCCTCGGGTTTTCAAGCGCAGACCAAGCGCGGCCATGTTCGGAATTTTCCGGCGGCTGGCGAATGCGCGTCGCGCTCGCTGCGACGTTGTTTGCGGCTCCCGATCTTTTGTTGCTGGACGAGCCGACCAACTATCTCGATCTCGAAGGCACACTCTGGCTTGAAGACCATCTCGCGAACTATCCGCGCACGGTGATCGTCATCAGTCATGACCGCGATCTGCTCGATACCTCGGTGGACCAGATCCTCCATCTGGACCGCGGCAAACTTACGCTTTATCGCGGCAGCTATTCGTCATTTGAGGAGCAACGCGCCACGCGCGAGATGCTCGACGCCAAACACGCCAAGCGGCAGGAGGCGGAGCGCAAGCGCCTGCAGGCCTTTGTCAACCGCTTCAAGGCCAAGGCCTCGAAAGCGCGCCAGGCCCAGTCGCGCGTGAAGATGCTGGAAAGGATGAAACCGATCGCGGCGCTGGTGACGCAAGACGTGCGCGAGATCAGCTTCCCTGCGCCGGAAAAAATGCTGTCGCCCCCGATCATCGCGGTCGACGATGTTTCGGTCGGTTACGATCCGAAAAAACCGGTGCTGAACCGCGTCACCCTGCGTATCGACAACGACGATCGCATTGCGTTGCTCGGCGCCAACGGCAATGGCAAATCGACGCTGGTCAAACTGCTCGCCAACCGGTTAGCCGCATTTTCCGGCACGATCACGCGCGCGGAGAAGATATCCATCGCCTATTTTGCGCAGCACCAGCTTGACGAATTGAGCGAAGACGGCTCGCCCTACGATCACGTCCGCAAGCTGATGTCAGACGCTCCCGAAACCAAGGTGCGCGGGCGCACCGGGGCGATCGGCTTCTCGGGCAAGGCCGGCGACACCTTGGTCAAAAACCTGTCAGGCGGCGAAAAGGCGCGGCTGCTGCTCGGACTCGCGACCTTCTTCGGTCCCAACATGATCATTCTCGACGAGCCGACCAATCATCTGGATATCGACAGCCGCGCCGCCCTTGCCGAGGCGATCAACGAATTTCCAGGCGCTGTCATCATGGTCTCGCATGATCGCTACCTGATTGAAGCCTGCGCCGATCAATTGTGGGTGGTGGCCGACCAGACCGTCACGACCTATGACGGCGATCTTGACGATTATCGACGCATGGTATTGTCGGCGCGCGGTATGCGCACGAACTCGCGCGACCGCGGCAGCAACGAGCGCGGCAATGGTCGCGACAAGCCTGCACGCAACGGCAACGAAAAGCGCGTACCATTGAAGCAGAAGATTTCAGAGGCCGAGGCCGAGATCGCGCGCATCAACGGCATCATCGCCAAGATCGATACCGCGCTGGCGCTGCCGGATTTGTTCACGCGCGACCCGAAGCAGGCTGCCCAACTCAGCAAGGCGCGGGCCGGTGCGGCGAGCGCCTTGCAGCGAGCCGAGGAAGAATGGCTGGCCGCCAGTTCGCAATATGATGAAGCGGCCGGCTGAGCGACCTGCGAGAAAAAAGAGGGGAATGATCAGGTCGCCGCCGGCTTCTTCTTCGCTTTGGGCTTGGCAGCCTTCGGCGGCGCCACCGGCTCGGGTCCACGCTCGATCGAGCTCAGGCGTCCGGCCGTAAAGGTGTAGATCCCGGCGCGTTGCCCCTTCGAGTAATTGATAACCGCCACCCGATCGCCGCGCGGATTGTTGGAAAGATTGACGCTGTCGGGTGCGCCAATGCCGCGCACGACGTCGCATTCGGTGTGACCAAGCGCCACCGCTCCCCTTGTCGAGGCGGGTGGCGCGGCGGCAGCTCCGTCGGTCAACGCGTTGGCGTCTGCAGGCCCGCCTGGAGGCGCCATTCCCGGGCAAAGCCCGTCGGCGCTGACCAGATCCTCCGAGGTGACCGGTCTGTTGGGGGTCAAAGGCGGCGTTTCAATCGAAACGCTTCGGATGAACAGCCTGCCGGAGCGCGAAAACCACTCCGCGTCTTTCGACAGAAGATCGGACGAAAACATGTCGGACGCGCCCGAGCAGCCCGCCATGACCGGGGCAAGCAGAAGCAATGCCAGCAGACACTTTCGATGAGGGTGTTCGTCTCGCACGCTAGTTAAGTTCCCGCCCCGCCCCTAAGCGCTTGTCCCACCATCACTTTGCGGCACGACCGTGACTGTGTGCAAGCCCGCTTATCATTAATTGCCGGATATCGCTATTCCCGCCGCTGCCACCGGCCCCGCTCGTCGGCCTGCCAATAGGTGACTTCGAACCCCCGTGCCTTGCAATCTGTCCAGGCGCCGCGCGCCAAAGCGAGCGCCTCGCCGTCGTCGCCGTTGAAGACCAGAACCATACGGTCATAGCCGTGCGAATCCGCAGGCAAGGCGGCATTGTCGATCAGAAACCTGACGTTGGCCCGGTTCGGATTGCCCTCTTCCACCACCAGCACGATCGGCTGATCGTGCCCATCGCCGGCGCGCCAGATGGCGTGCGGCAAAAACGAATCGTCGCGATAGGTCCACAAATGCGCATCGAGCGCGTCCACGCGCTCCTGCGATGTCGACTGCACCACAACGCGCCAGCCACGCTCCAGAGATTTTTCGAGCAAGGACGGCAACACGCTTTCAAGCGACATGTTTTGCAGGTGATAGAACAGAACTTCCGTCATCACTTTGCTTCGTAGTAATCCGCAACCAGCCGCTCCAGCAGGCGGACGCCAAACCCCGAGCCCCAGCTCTGATTGATGTCGGATTTCGGCGCGCCCATCGCGGTTCCCGCGATATCGAGATGCGCCCACGGCGTGTCGTCGACGAAGCGCTGCAGGAACTGCGCGGCGGTGATCGAACCGCCGTTGCGGGTGCCGGTGTTCTTCATGTCAGCGAACTGCGAATCGATCTGCTTGTCGTATTCGGGGCCGAGCGGCATGCGCCAGACCCGTTCACCCGTCGCCAGGCCGACCTTGGTCAAGCGCTCGGCCAGTTCGTCGTTGTTAGAGAACAACCCGCCATATTCGGTGCCGAGCGCCACCATGATCGCCCCGGTCAGGGTCGCGAGATCGACCATGAATTTCGGCTTGATCTTCTTCGCCACATACCAGAGAACGTCGGCCAGCACCAATCGGCCTTCGGCGTCGGTGTTGATGATCTCGATGGTCTGCCCGGACATCGATGTCACGATATCGCCAGGACGTTGGGCGTTGCCGTCGGGCATGTTCTCGACAAGGCCGATAGCGCCGACCGCATTGACCTTCGCCTTGCGCGCGGCCAGTGCGTACATCAGTCCGACGACGCAGGCGGCGCCGCCCATGTCGCCCTTCATGTCCTCCATGCTTCCCGCGGGCTTGATCGAAATGCCGCCGGTGTCGAAACAAACACCCTTGCCGACAAAAGCAACCGGCTGATCGCCGCGCCTGGCGCCGTTCCAGCGCATGATCACCACGCGGCCAGGCCGTGTCGAACCTTGCGCGACGCCGAGCAGCGCGCCCATTCCGAGTTTTGTCATGGCCTTGACGTCGAGAACCTCGACATCGACGCCGAGCTTGCGCAACTGGCTGGCGCGGCGCGCAAATTCCGCGGGGTAGAGCACGTTCGGCGGCTCGTTCACCAGTTCGCGTGCCATGATGACGCCGTCGACAATCTGAGCGTCCGGAGCGAAGGCCTTTCGCGCGGCTGCCACATCATCGACGGCGAGCGAGACATCGCCTTTCAAGGCGACCTCCTCGCCGTCTTTCTTCTTGGTCTTGTAGCGATCGAATTTATAGGCGCGCAGCCTTATCCCCGATGCGACCGCGGCCGCCTGATCGGGCGTCATCGCACCGGTCGGCAATTCCGCCATGATCGTCACAGTGCCATTGCCGGCGCGCAGCTTGCCGGCTGCCGCGCCGCCAAGCTTGAGAAAATCATTGTCCTTGATGGCCGAGAGCTTGCCGGCGCCGGCCACGATCAGACGCGAGGCCTTGAGACCTTCCGGCGCCAGAATATCGAGGGTTGAGCCGCTCTTTCCCTTGAACTGGTTCGTGTCAGCGGCGCGCCTGACCAGATTGGCTGCCCGGCCCAGCGTTTTTCGGGTCGCGGCGCCGAACTTCAAGGCATCGTCGCAGAATACCACCAGAGTGCCGCGAGGGACGGTGGAAAACGGAACGAAGCCGACCTTGACGGCGTCGGACATAGGTAACTCCTCCAAAATCAGGGCTGTCGCTGGTCGGGAACCCGACGGGCGCGCTTGAAATGTTCTCTTCGCCCGTGATTCACGGCCGTCAAGAGCATGCTCCTGGACACTATGGCCTGTTAGCCGCTGTGCTGCCAAGCGCAGGAAGTGGCCGGGAGGCCACATAACCCGAATTATTAACCTTATCCGCAAGGCGCCATGGCGCAGCCATTTTGTTGACGGATCAAAGGGAGGTCGCCAGCTGCAGTTCCAGTTCGCGGGGTGCGGTAACGATGGGGTCGATCGACAGGTATATCTTTCGCACGACGCTCGCGTCGTTTGCGCTGGTTCTGGTCAGCCTGACGGGGGTGATCTGGATTACGCAGGCGTTGCGTGGCATCGACCTGATGACCAGCCAGGGTCAGACGATTGTCACGTTCCTCGGCGTCACCAGTCTGGTCATTCCGGCGCTGGTGCTGATCATCTCGCCGATCGCCCTGATGATCGCGATCGCCCATACCCTCAACAAGCTCG
>WNFW01007733.1_pt1 | contig 11506 bp, 7 predicted proteins | sample 5400131 | NCBI WGS metagenome assembly WNFW01 (sample SAMN13153362, study PRJNA577476) | soil metagenome | isolation source: 20 cm soil or saprolite under grassland replicate 1 | place: USA:California | collected 2016-06-15
CGCGGCCTGGTCGTTAAAGGACTCGACCTCTCTCTCGACTGCGACTTCGTTTTTTCCGCGCTCGATTCTTCCGTCGCTGGCCCCGCCGAAGAGGATTTCGCCCGCGCGGGCTATCCCGTCGTCAGCAATTCCAGGAATCACCGCATGGATCCCGATGTTCCGCTGCTCATTCCGGAAGTGAACGCCGCGCATCTCGACGCCGTTCTTCTACAGCAGAAGAATCGCGGCTATGACACGGGCTTCATCGTCACCAACCCCAATTGCTCGACCGCCGGCCTGGTCCTGGTATTAAAACCCCTCGCCGATGCCTTTGGCCTCGAGAAAATCTTTGTCGTCACTCTTCAGGCCATTTCCGGCGCCGGCTACCCCGGGGTCGCCTCGCTGGACATCCAGGGCAACGTCGTCCCCTTTATCAGCGGTGAAGAAGAAAAAATGGAGCTCGAACCGCAAAAGCTGCTCGGCAAATGGGATGGCTCGCGCTTCGTCGACGCCGGCATCGGCCTCAGCGCCCATTGCAATCGCGTGCCGGTGATCGACGGCCACCTCGCATGCGTCTCCATCGGCCTGAAAAAGATCGCCTCCCTCGACGAAGTTCGCGAAGCCCTCCGCAACTTCGAAGTAGACGCCGATCTGGTTTCGCTCCCCACCGCCCTGAAAAGCCCCGTCCTTGTCTTCGACGAGGAAAACCGCCCGCAGCCCCGCCGCGACGTCAACGCGGGCAATGGTATGGCCGCCGTCGTCGGCCGCGTCCGCGAATGCCCGCTCCTCGACGTCAAACTCACGCTGCTCTCGCACAACCTCGTCCGCGGCGCCGCCGGCGCCGCCCTGCTCAACGCCGAACTCCTCGCCGCTCGCGGCTTCCTCAAGCGCCGCGCCGCCTCCAGCGAGTCCCAACTCGCCGAACGCGTCTCGCGTTAGGCCAGCATCGCTCGCCTGGCGATCATCTAACGGTTATACTCAGGGTATGAAAATGGCCGTGTCCATTCCCGATAACGTCTTTTGAGGGCGCGGAACGCCTTGCGCGGCGCACTAATCGGTCGCGGAGCCGCCTGTTTTAGCGATGCGCTGAAGGAGTACTTGCCGCGCCACATGACAAGGTAACCCAGGCCATGAACAAGGCCCTCGCCCAAATCGGCGAAGAGGAAGACTCGTTCGTTTCGTCAGCCGCCGGGCGCGTTCTTGCGCGCAGCGAGTGGTAATCTCGCAAGGAGAAATCTGGTGGCCGGATCTACGCCCACCTGCAGGCTGCGGTCCCGGGTTCCGAAGGCCTGTGGTCGTTGTTCAATGTGACGCGCTGAATCGCAGCCGCGTCGCCAAGGTATCCCAAATTCTCACCCTGGATCAGTCATTCCTCACGCTCGCGCGTCGGCAAGCTGCCGCGTTTCAAGCTCGCCTTGCTGCTCGCCGGAATCGACATTGTCCTCGGCAAGTAGTCCTGAGCACACACAGCCGTGAAGCAGACGCAGTCAGGCCCTCAGTTGGCTGGTTCGAACCAGTTTGATCAAAGCTTGCGTGACAGGGAGGCGTTCTAACCAACTGAACTAGGCCCCTGCGACCTGGCCGACTTCCACGTCTTCCAGCGCCTTGCGCTATCTTCCCACCCCTTCCGTGACAATTCAGCGGGATCGAGCTGCGCCATTCGAGCGCAAATCTTTTTTTTGACGGATCCTTCCAGAAGGTGTTCCTGCAAGAGAGAGCTAGATGGAGCCAACTGCTTTACCTTTGAGGAATGTGGTGTCGGCAGCCAGGCCGAAGGCTTCTAGCACCTTGGCTTGCACTTGCTTTGAGAGGGCGTTGATCTCGTCGACACCAAAGGTTTCAGGGCTAACCAGATACCTCAGTTGCTTCTCTCCCGCGGGAGTCTCGACAATCCGCAGAACGGCGTCCGCGACTTCCTGAGCGTTGCCGGCCGTAGAGGAAAGTGCCGCGTTGACCTTCGCAGGGATCTGCTTGACAGCGCCATACGTATTGGTGCGAGCCTCGTCGGCAGCCGTCACTATATTGCCGAAAACAGGAGTCTCATATTGGCCGGGTTCGACAATCACGGATTCAATTCCTTGCGAGGCAAGTTCGTAGCTGTAAGCCTCGGCCAACGCCTCGAGTGCAAATTTGCTGGCGCAATAGAAACCCATCGAAGGAGCAATCACGCGGCCGGCGGCGCTGCTGATGTGCATGAGCACGCCGCTGCGTTGGCGTCGCATGTGCGGAAGCACGGCCCGATTTACGCGAACCGGGCCAAAAAAATTCGTGTCCATGAGACGCTGCGCTTGTTCGGTGGTGACAGCTTCCGCCAGCCCCGAGACGACGTAGCCGGCGTTGTTGATGGCGACGTCGATACGACCGGCTTTGGCGACGGCGGCATCGACAGCCCGCTCGACCGAGGCGTCGTCGGTTACATCCAGTTCAAGGACGTATATCGGCAGGGAATGCTTTTCCGCAAGGGCACGGATTTCGGAGGCATTCTTGGCATTGCGGCCTCCGGGGTCACGCATCGTGGCGAAAACGGTGTGTCCTTTGCGAGCCAGGGTATTGGCGAACAGTCTGCCGAAGCCGGTGCTGGAACCGGTGATGAGAACCACTTGCTTGGAATTCATGATTATCCTTCCTTGTGGCCCTACTGTGAACCAGTTTCATGCCGGAAGTAAAGCGGTTTGGTTTCTAATTTCTCCGCAGGTACAATGGCACTACGCCCGATGCGCAAGAACCAGAAACATCCCTGGGTTGCACCCATTCACCATGCCTCGTTCAAACGATAAGCATAGAATCATCAAACACTACGACGTACTCAGTCCTTACTATCGCTCCCTCTGGGGAGAGCATCTGCATCACGGCTATTGGATTCGCGGGGATGAATCCAAGGTAGAGCCTGGCTCGGATATTCTTGACATTGGCTGCGGCTTCGGCGCCAGCAGTCTCTATTTGGCCAAAAAACATAACGCCGCCGTCACCGGTATCACCATTTCCCCGGTACAGGCCGAAATGGCGGCCAAGGCTGCGGCAAGGGAGCAACTCGCTGCGAAGTTTCTCCTGATGGACGCCGAAGCGATGCACTTCCAGAAACAATTCGACCTTCTCTGGTCCGTAGAATCCATCTCCCACTATCAGCGCCGCGAAGAGTTCTTTGCTTCTGCTGCTAAACTCCTGAAGCCCGGTGGCCTCTTCGCGATCACCGACTGGTTCAAAAAAGAAAATCTGACCCCCGCGGAGACTAGGAAATTTATCCGTCCAATCGAAAAGGGCATGCTGGTGGAACTGCAAAATATGCATGACTATGAGCGTTTCCTGAGTTTAAACGGCCTGCAAATCATGCACCGCGAAATTCTGAACGAGAATTGCGCCAAGACGTGGGACCTGTGCCTCGATATCATTAGCGACAAAGCATTTTGGGCGCTTGCCGTGAAACTCGGCGCCGAGTTTGTCTCCTATCTCAAGGCCTTCCAGGCGATGCGTGCAGGTTTTGCCTCCGGTAACTTCGTCTACGGCCTCTTCGTCGCACGCGCCGCATCCAACGCGAATGCGGCTTCCCATGCCTAATAGACGCGCTACTCGTACATCCGTTCTCCGGTAAACCGTCTACACATCCAGATGAAGTTAGTTAGCCCCGACCCAGCTTCCCATCTCAAGGCCAATTCGGGAAAATGGAATCCATCAGTCCGCCTGTCCAGTACTCATAAAAGTCTTCGTCGCAGGGCTTCATTACATCGCCGTATTTTTTCTTCGAGTGATTGCCCCAGTGGGGTTTCCTGCCGTCGGCGTCGCAGAAGCCGTATTCGTCGGACAGCCCCCAGGAGCTGAACACTCGCCCCGACTTGTTCGCGACGTTGGGATCCGCGGCCAGTGCGGCCACGGCCCGGCCGGAAAACAGCGGCGTCTCGGACTCCTCAAAATTGGGATCCTTCTTCGCGGCCTCCCGCCAATTGGCTTCGGCTACTCCGAATTGATCCAGCATCACTTCGGACCGTAGAAAACCTGGCGTGAGCGCAAGTACTGTCACATTCTTGCGACGCAACTCACGCGCCATGGCAAACGCCATGCGGATCACGCTTGTCTTTACCAGGTCGTAGAATAAATTCCCGCGGTACTGATACGAATCGCCATCGGTCACTTCCACGATCAGTCCTCCGCCTGATTTTTTCGCAGATTCGATGAGCAGGGGAGCGGCAAAATGGCTCGTAATAATGTGCGTGTTAAGCGCCCTTTCCATCATCTGGAAGCCTTTTGGCAGGTCGAGCTGCCAGAAGGGTTTGCCAAATTCTAGGAGCGGATCTCCACCCCAGATGTTATTGACCAGGATGTCGAGCTTACCCTTTTCCTTCTCGATCCGAGCGATGAGCATCCGCACGGCCTCGCGGTTGGTATGGTCGATGACCGCGGGGATGCCTACCCCCCCGCGCGCCGTCACTCTCTCCGCCGTTTCTTCAATCGTCTCCAGTCTCATCGAAGCGCTTCGTGCCGATTTTCTAGTTGCCCGCGAACTGCGCCCCGTGCAGTACACCGTCGCGCCGGCTTCTCCCAAGGCTACGGCCATTCCCCGGCCGGCCCCGCGGGTAGCACCGGCCACAAGAGCGACTTTTTCGCGCATATCAGGTGGAGTGTAGGAAGAGGGCATGGGTGCCTCCAATGTTTGCCTCCATACGAGCTTGCCCCATCCTAATCTAAATTGGCCGCTTCGCAATGGCCCGGAAGGACCATGGCAGCCAAGAGAAACTTAGTGCAATTTACGCAGCGGGAGCAAGAGCGACCTCGGTTGTCACTCATTAGGAAGAGCATCCAGACAGCGCCACGATGGGGTAAGTTGGACGTGTAACGCGCTTACCGGAGATCAGGACGAATGGCGAAACCTGCTTATCAATGCTTCTAGACGCGGGCGATCTTCCTCACTTACTGCCGTGAACTTCATTGCCAATCCACGACCGAGCTCGGCACGCCGCACAACTGCGTCGGCCCTGATCTGTCCCTCCTGGACAAGAAATTCAAGCTTGGCCGTCGAGCCCACACCCCTTGGCTTGGGTGTCTCGACAAACAGACCACCCAGGCTCAAATTCCGAACTCGTGAAATGTCCTCACGTCCAATGCACCGCCAATCGACCCACACGTGCTCGTGCGTCTCGACTCGGGAGGTGAACCTCCTTGAATGGAAAACGGTATGCTGCAACAAGTGCCACCACCGCCTGCGGGCTTTCCAAAGATGGCGGAATGCAGAAGTACGCAGGACTTGACGAGCGGGAATCGTTGGGAACGATAGGTCTTAGGAAGCTGAAAGCGCTACCGTTGACTCCGTTCCCGCCTCTTAACTGGGGGACGACAGTGGCGCGATACTAGACTCAAGTGACCACGATTGCAACATGAAAATTGATCCGGCGCGGCGTTGCTCTTGCCCTCCTAGACCAACCATGGGTCCCGCGTACTTTAGACGTCCTTGGCGTGTTGGCCCTAATAGAATGGTTACTCTAACCGTAATTGCAATTCTTGTTTGCCACCATGAAGGCTTGAAGTCTTGCCGTTCCATAGCAACTCTCCGGAGACGCCGGCCGGCAACTTGATGATTGCCTTGACGTGGGAATGTTCAACCGTATATTCGGCTTCTATCATTCCTTTCGGATTCGCGACCGCAGCCGAAAGATGTTTGAGGGTTCCTAGATGAGGCGCAACGATGACCTGTGCGAAACCAGGTGTTCTTGGACGAATACCCGCCACAATGGTCAGGAAATCATAGTTGGGATGCGCGCTCCAGGCATGAGAGTCTGAGCGCGTGGGTTCCGGCTGCTCGGCCCAAGTTGTCAAGCCAAGCGATACCATCTCCCGCCATGGCCCGAGCAAATGGAGGTACTGGTCTCCCATTCCCACATGGTCAAGCGTGCGTGCGAGATAGAAACGGAAATAATAAGTGGCTTTGGTGAGGGGCGGCACGGGTCCGGTCGCCGCGTATCCGTCACTCACCGAAAGGATTTTCGTAAGCACATCCTTATGCTGTTCGCGGGGAATCACGTCGAGCCAGACGCCGAGAATGTTCGCGTGTTGGCTGTAATGTTTTTGTGCGGGGGTATCTGCCAGCAAACCATACTGCTGATTCCAGCAGAGCTTGTACACCGCCTGCGATGCGCGCTCCGCGGCGCTGCGATAGAGCCCGGCCCTGATCTTGTCGCCCAATGCAGATTCCATCTCCGCCGCATAGCTTAACGCCTCGATAAATTGCAGCGTTATTACGGAAGATCCGCCATCGTCATCTTGTGGTGGCACGCCGAAACCGAAATCTGTGCCCCAATCTACGAAGGGCCACCAGGGAATCTTCATCAGCAGGCCGTCCGCGCGTTGCTGCTGCAAGAACCAATCCACAACCGGCCGCGTGCCGGAAAGTTGTGCGCGAACGAAGTTAGGATCGGAGCGGTACATCCAGAAATCGTGCACCATACCGACCCACAGCAATGAGAAAGTCGGGATGATTTGCCTCATGGAGGAGGGATATCGGCTGCGAGTGATACCGTCAGGAATGCGGGAATCATTGAAGGCTTGAATGGCCTGGCGCGGCAGCCGGTCATCACCGCCCACAGTATAGGAAATCAGTGCTTGAATTCGAGTGTCCCCGACGTACTGCATTCGCTCGTAGTAAGGGGTGTCCATGTAGGTGTCGTGCGCGTCCAGGCGAGCGGTTCGCCAACCGATTTCCCAGATCGGATTCAGCGAATTGTCATCTGACTCGAAATGTCCGCGTTCTTCAAACGGATATGCGGTAAACCAGGTCCGGAGTTTCTCAACTTCCAACGGTTGATCGGCAGTCTCGATATCAAGTTGCAGGTAACGCCATGTTTTCCAGCCCAGCGGCATGAATGTGCGGTTCCTGGCGCCGTCCGTGAGGAACTCATCAAAAATGCCTTGGATGTGCTTGCCGAAGATTTCGTTACGGTTGCCCTTCTTACCGTTGTCGTCGATCAAGGCTTCGGCGTAGGTGAGGCGAACGGTGGCTCCGCGGCCACTGCTCACAGTCAGCTCGGGATATGCCGTGGTGAGATGAGAGTTATCGATTAAAACCGTGGCCTTTGAATGCGCTGGCACGGTAAATGCCCTCGCTGGGAAACCTGTAGGAGAGTCGATACCTGTCGACCTGACAACTTGTCCGGCAGAAGTCAATGCCATCTGCATCGGAGGCAGCGGGTCCGCCACAAGTTGCCAGTTGTTTTCTTGCAACACTGCGCCGGCCGGAGTGGCGTGCCCAATCGGTTGCGCCCTTTTCCAGCGCCCACCTGTGCCGGAGTCGGCGGTGTTCCAGCCCCAGTTGAACGCTGTTGCATCGATGCGCTCCGCAGGCTCGGCAACATAGTATTGATTTCGGACCGCCTCTGGGGTGGGCAGTATTTGAATGCCCTTCTCTTCTTCCACTTCCCACGTTGGATCGGTGTCGGCTATCCGCTCCGCTTGGCCTGCTCCGTGAAGAAGAAATCCCGTACGATCGCTGATTTGGGCCAGCGGAGTTAGCACGCCAAAGTTCCAGACCGCGGCGGCCAGGATATTTCTCCCCGGACGCAGGAACGGCGCGACGTCATAGGTCTCATATCTCCAATGACCCAAATCGCTTCGCGATGGGCCGGCGTCCACGCGCTGCTGATTCACATAAAAAATGAATTGGTTGTCCGCGCTCACGTGCACGATAAAGTGCTCCGGCTGTTGCGCAAGCTCAATCAGCTTCCGGAAGTGCAGTACGGAGTGGTCGCGTTGTGGGCCGTCTGGTGAGGTGATCCATTGGGCGCTCCACATTTGTTTCAGAAAATCAGTGGGAAGTTGTGCCCAGGCAACTCCCGGGTTGATCAACTGGAATACCGCAATTACGAGCAGACCCGCCAGGCCTTGGATTCGCATCAGGTTCTCCTCTTTCGACGAGTAAATCGAATTCTCGCGAATCTTTCAACTTCCTATGGAGCACCGAAGAGAAAGGACTCCTGCAATGGGCATATCCGCCCTTGGCCGGTAACAGTCGAGATTCCGGACGGATGATCGCCTGCTTGGAAACTATTCCAGCGCCGTGCAACTCCTCCGCTGACGTCGGCGGTCACCTCGCCGTGTGGCCCGCTCTTCGCTCGGGCGCTTCCATCTGCCTCCATGCGGAGCATCCCCTCACTCACCCTTCCGAATTCCCTAAGTTACGACGTTTGTCACGATGTTTGTGCCAACTGCATATTGTTGCAAAAGCGCCCCAAGCCTTTGCGTCCAGCGTTCAAGACTTTCTGGACCTCCGAAAGAAACAATGATCGCGAGTACTTGCGTCGTTGTCGCCGTCACCATCGTTCGTTCCGAATCGCTCGTGGCGCTGCCGTGCGGCCCAGCGTCATCGCCAAACACGGGCATTCCTTCCAGATTCAAATCGTATTTCCCAATGCCCTTGTACGTTTCTGTTGCGCGCCCCGCGCGAAAAACTATATCTCCACTCACATGCGCCAGGTCATACAGCCCAATCGGCAGGCGGCTTTCTACCGACACTAGATTGATCGCATCCACGACAGCGTTGATTTGCGGGAAGCCTTTTCCCGCGACCACGCGCCTCAACAGAGCTTCCGCCGAACCGCGGTACCTCGATGGATCTTTTCCCAATGCCTTGTAGGTCATACGCGTCGATTCCACCTGCGGAGACGCCAGTACGCTGCGCGGAATGGCCAGTTTCTGAATTTCCGTTTCTCTCGCCTTCATCTCTTCGAGCAGCGCCGCGGGGGATGCGCCCGGCTCCACGCGCGCCGTCACGCATCCCAACGCTGTTCTCGGGCACTTCGTTTTCAATTTTGGATCAATGGTTACATTCATCGCGGCCTCAGCTCGCAACCGGTTTTAGCCGAGCCGAGAAGTGCCGCAAGAACTTTGCCTGGTGGGTTATTTCGTAGCCGCGGATCTGCTCCCGTTTGTGCCAAACGTCCAGAATCACTTCCACTACGTACTCGATGTGGCTCTGCGTATACGTGCGCCGCGGAATCGCCAGCCGCACCAGATCCATTTTCGCGTGCTCGCCGAACATCAGCGTTCCGATCTCCACGGAGCGAATCCCGCCTTCCAGGTAAAGCTCGTTCGCCAGCGCCACGCCCGGAAACTGCGCCGGCGGAACGTGCGGCAGGAATGCACGCGCATCGATATAGATTGCGTGTCCGCCCGGCGGCTGCACGATCGGCACGCCTTCGCTCGCGATGTGATTACCGAGAAACGCGGTGGAAGCGATCCGGTATTTCAGATATTCCTCCTCCAGCGCCTCGTTCAATCCGACGGCAATCGCCTCCAGGTCGCGTCCCGCCAGTCCGCCGTAGGTCGGGAAGCCTTCGGTCAGAATCAGCAAATCTTTCTGCTGCTGCGCCAGCGTATCGTCGTTGGTGCAAAGGAATCCGCCGATGTTCGCCATCCCATCCTTCTTCGCGGACATGGTGCAGCCGTCGGCGTGCGAAAACATCTCCCGAGCAATCTCGCGCGGAGTTTCTTTCGCGTAGCCCGGCTCGCGCAGTTTAATAAAGTACGCATTTTCCGCGAAGCGGCACGCATCGATGTACAACGGAATCCCATGCTTCTTGCAGATTTCTTTCACCGCGCGGATATTTTCCATCGAAACCGGCTGGCCGCCTCCGGAATTATTGGTCACCGTCAGCATCACCAACGGAATTTTCTTCGCACCTTCACATTCGATCGCTTCCGCCAGCCTCCCCGTGTCCATATCCCCTTTAAAAGGATGCACGCGTGCGGGCTCCTTTGCTTCCGGGACGGGCAGGTCCAGCGCCAGCGCTCCGACAAATTCGCAGTTCGCGCGGGTGGTGTCGAAATGCGTGTTGTTCGGGACGACGTCGCCTTTCTTGCACATGACGCTGAACAAAATCCGTTCCGCGGCGCGGCCCTGGTGCGTGGGAATCACATGACGGAAACCGAAGATGCCCTGCACGGAATCGCGAAATCGCGCGAAGCTCGGCGAACCAGCGTAAGACTCGTCGCCGCGCATCATCGCCGCCCACTGTTCGGTGGACATCGCCGCGGTCCCCGAATCCGTCAGCAAGTCAATCAGAATCGCTTCGGAAGCCACCAGAAAAAGGTTGTACCCCGCGGCCTCCATGAGTTTTTGGCGTTCTTCCCGCGTGGTGCGACGGATCGCCTCGATGCTCTTGATCCGGAACGGCTCGATGATCGTCTTGATCGGCATGCTCTTGTGCGACTTTCCCCCGGACACACTAACACACCGCCCGATCTATCGCCGGGGGCATCATTCGCAGGATGGGTGCGGTCGCTGCTCCGCTCTGACCCGGCACTCGTGCTAAACTTTATGGATTCTAGGCCCGTAGCTCAGTTGGTTAGAGCGCTACCTTGACACACACTTCGGAACTATAGGCATGCTACGATCTGCGACCAACAACTATGGTCTAATACCTTCAACCACTTACACGTTTCTGTCTGTTGCTAGCTAACCTACCAAGTCCTGCCAATTGTCATCTAGCTGTGCACCAAATTGTGCACCAAGTTTGCCGCGTTGAGTTGGCCGGCCCTTGGCCTAGGGATGATGGGGACCTGACCCTGTTAGGTGGTAGGGTTACGACACAAAGCACCGCATAAACTCTCAAGGTTCAGCTCAAGAACGGGCGCTACTTCGGGTGTCTCTCAGACCTTCGGGACTGTGTAAATGTGGATCCAGATGATGGGTAAAGTATTTCACTGAACATCGGTCGGGCCGTTCACAACCTCACAGCCGACAAAGAACGCTTGTATCGTGTTCCCCAAGCGGAAAGAAGTCCCAGATCACCAGGCGGTCCTGGGGCAGGAAGCTTGAGGCGAGTGAGATTGTGCGCCAGTGAATGTTTGACGATCTTATTCTTTCAAATAGTCGCAGGAATTCTCCAAGGCTGGAAACGAAGGGTTTCGGAGCCGAGCACCAATTTTCACCAGACGGCGCTGAAAGCTAGTCTTATATTCCTCCCGTCCGACGACATGCAAACGCTTAAATTGCAATGAAGAGGGAGCTGTGGTTTTCAGTGCCGCGTTCCCAAGGAACAGCTCAAAGCGTTCATGTGGCAAAACGTCCGCCCTGAGAATATCGCTTGCGTCAAAGCCGGGCCCGACCACTTCCACATCAACTTTGCCGGTCTCCAGGTCACACACAGATGTCAAACTGAACATATCCAAGTGTGGGCTCGCAGGCTCCAACAAAATGGTAATCATCCCTTCGCTTGCGAGTTCCTCAACCTGGCTTCGAACCTTATCTAAGGGAATCGTGTAGCCGCCCCTGCGGCGCGTCCAACGTTCGCCGGGCTTCTCAATCCTGAGGAGAAGTTCGGAAAAGTTTCTCTCTCGACAGAATCTCGAGACTGCACCTTCAGTTTCGCTCACCCACCCGTTGAGAATTAGGCCTGGCAAGACCGGGAAACCATTTGACTGCATCCATAGCAGGCTACTGCATTTCCAGCAGCCTTGAAGTGCAACGAGGGAATCGGCGACATTGTCTCGATTAATGCGAGGCATCTCAATAAAAATGGATCTATTAAAGGGCATCATGGGTTTG
>WNFW01003326.1_pt1 | contig 11505 bp, 11 predicted proteins | sample 5400131 | NCBI WGS metagenome assembly WNFW01 (sample SAMN13153362, study PRJNA577476) | soil metagenome | isolation source: 20 cm soil or saprolite under grassland replicate 1 | place: USA:California | collected 2016-06-15
GAAGAAGAACGCCTGCGAGAGGATCTGCTGAGCGTACTCCCCGAGCACGAGCGGGCTCGCCGCGAGCAGCGCAGCGCCGAGGACGAAGCGGCGGGCGGAGGATACCATCGGTCCCGCGGAGTATAGCGCGGCGGCCCTTGCCCGGGGTGGCCGGCGTGCGCGATGCTCTCGGTACTCGCCGGGCGCGATGCTCTCGGCACTCTTGACGGCGCAACGGAAGGCGCATGAGTGAGCGCAAGACGGGCTATGTGTTCGGGCCGCGCGAGGGAACGAGGAGAACCTCTTCTCGGTCTTCGTCGCCGCCGCCGACCGGATCGGCGTGGAGCGCGGCCCGGCCAGCCCCGACCGAGAGGAGATCGATGAGCCGGGGCTGGTACTGACCCCTATCCGATCAGACTGCCGGCACCGTGCCTCCGTCGATCACGTACTCGCTCCCGTGAATCGAGGCCGCTCGGTCAGAGACGAGGAAGGCGACCAGTTCAGCGACCTCGTCGGGCTCAGCGACCTCGTCGGGCCGGCCGGGTCTGCCGATCGGAATTCCTCCAAGCGAGTCCATCAGGCCCCGCCGGGCGGTGTTCTGGTCAGTGCCGGCCTTTTCCGCGAGCCGAGCGACGAGGCGTTGGGCAGCCGGGGTTTCGATGAATCCCGGCGCGACCGTATTCACGCGAACGCCCCTGGGCCCGACTTCCTTCGACAGCCCCTTGCTGTAGGTCGTCAACGCGGCCTTGGCGCATAGGCGAGTGTCGCCTCGAACAGCGGCAAGCGCCGCTGGATGGACGAGATATGAATGATGACGCCAGTTCCCCGCTCCAGCATGCCGGGCAACAGTCCGCGATCGAGGCGGACGGCGGCGAATAGGTTGGCGTCGATGGTGTGCTGCCAATCCTCGTCGCCGAGCGCCAGCACCCCGCCGCTCGGTGCGGAGGAGCCGCCGACATTGTTGACGAGGATGTCCACGCCGCCGAGACGATCCAGGACGTTCCGGACCACCTTGTCCGCGCCCTCGCGCGTGCTGATGTCGGCTTGGACAAACAAGTCCACGGTCTGACTTCCCGGCAACGGTGAGCGCGCCGTAGTCGCTACCGTCGCTCCGCCGGCAGCGAGGCGCCGCACGATCGCCTCGCCCATACCCTTGGTGCCACCCGTGACAAGGGCACGCTTGCCGGCGAACTCGGTCGGATCGGCCAAAAAGCGCGTCGCCCCGCTCATGACAGGATGGGTACGCTCCTCATTGCACCGGTCAGAGGATAGAAATATGCTGACGAAATGACAAGCTCGCCGATGAGATTACCGCCGCTCACGCCGGTCGCCGACCTGGCCGGCTACCCGCTCTCCGTGGGCGACCTCGCGCAGGTCTCTCTGATCCTCGAAGGCATCATGGAAGACATCCAGACCCTGCGCGACCTGGATCTCCCCGACGACCTCGAGCCGATCCTCACCTTCCGCGTCGAGCCCTGGGGGTAGCCGATCGCGATGGCCGCATCGTCCCCGGGGCCCTGGCAGTCCCTTGCCGAAGCGGCGGCCGCCGTGAAGGCCCGCGCCGTGTCGCCGGTGGAGCTGACCCGTGCCTGCCTCGAGCGGATCGAGCGCGTCGACCACGTGGTGCACGCCTTCGTCTCCGTCGACGCCGAGCGCGCGTTGCAGGACGCCCGGAAGGCGGAGCGCGAGATCAAGGCCGGCCACTACCGCGGGCCGCTCCACGGCATCCCCATCGGCATTAAGGACAACTACGACACGACAGGCGTCGCCACGCGCAACGGGTCGCGCGTGTTCGCCGACCGGATGCCGGCGCAGGACGCGACCGTATGGGTGCGCTTGCAGGAAGCCGGCGCGGTCTTGCTCGGCAAGACCACCATGAGCGAGGCCGCCTGGGGCGTCGACTTCCCTCCGGTCAGAAATCCATGGGACGTGCGACGGAACCCGGGCCTGTCGTCCGGCGGGTCCGGCGCCGCCGTGGCCGCCGGTCTCTGCTTCATGGCCATGGGCTCCGACACCGGCGGCTCGATCCGGATCCCCGCCGGGCTCTCGGGAGTCGTCGGGCTGAAGGCCACGTACGGGCGCGTCTCCCGGGCCGGCGTGATGCCCCACACCTGGTCACTGGATCACGCCGGGCCGCTGAGCCGGCGCGTCGAGGACGCGGCGCTCGTGCTCGGCGTCATCGCCGGCCACGACCCGCACGACCCCGCCTCTGCCGATGCGCCGGTCGGCGACTACCTGAGCGGTCTCAAGAAGGGCGTCAATGGATTAAGGATCGGAGTCCCCCGCGAGCACTTCTGGGATCGGATCGAGGGGCGCGTCGAGACGGTGGTGCGCCAGGCCCTGCGCGACCTCGAAGGCGCCGGCGCGCAAGTGAAAGATGTCTCGATCCCCCATATGGCCGCCGCCCTCGGCGCCATCCTCGTCACCGAGATGGCCTCCGTCACCGCCTGGCACGACAAATACCTGAAGCAGCCGGAGCGGCGGGCGAAGTACACGCCCGAAGTCCGCGCGCTCATGGACGCCGGGAAGTTCATCTTCGCGACCGATTTCCTCAAGGCCCAGCGCCTCAGGCGCGCGTTGACCCAGGAGGTGCGAGCTGCCTTCGACGACGTCGATGTCCTGGCGACTCCGACGCTGCCGCTATGCGCCTGGGACGTTTCCGAAAGCCACGTCCAGATCGACGGGCGGGCCGAGCACGTGCTCCACGCCTGCTGGCGGTTCACCTACCCCTGGAATCTGACCGGGCTCCCGGCGCTCAGCGTGCCCTGCGGTTTCGCCGCTGAGCTCCCGGTGGGGTTGCAGCTCGTGGGCCGGCCGTTCGACGAGGCGACGGTGTTGCGGGTCGGCCACGCCTATCAAAAAGCCACCCGGTGGCACGAGAAGCGGCCGCCGGATCCCGCCGGACGGGCGGGCTGACGCCAGGCCACGAGCGTCATCCAGGTGCAGCCATCCGTGTCACCCGTCACGTCGCCATGGAGGACCGCGATGCGAAGAACCCGTGGAGCGTCGCTCGTCAGTCTCGCGTTGTCCGCAGCGCTGGCCTGTGCGCCCGACTCAAGCGCGCCGGCGAAGGAGAAAGCGGACCAGGACACGCAAACATCGATCAAGCACGTCATCGTCGTCATCGCCGAGAACCGGAGCTTCGACCACATCTTCGGCACGTACAGGCCGAAGCATGGCCAAACCGTCTGGAACCTCGTGTCCAAGTCCATCGTCAACGCCGATGGCACCCCCGGGCCGAACTTCGCGCTCGCTCGTCAATTCACGGTGCCGCCGCAGGCGGCCTTCTACATCGGCGCGCCCGTCAAGACGCCGTACGCCACGTTGCCCCCGCCGGACACGCTCGGAGCTCACACGGCGCCGAGCAATACGGCGCCGCCGCCCTTCGCGACGGTGGGCGCTGCGGCGGCCGAGCTCGACCTCGAGCCCGGTGACTTCATCCTCCTGACCACCGGCGCCACCGGCCTACCAACGAGGAGCGTCGACACGCGCGTGACCAACGCGACGAACCTGCCCAACGGGCCGTTCCAGCTCACCGGCCCCACGATGCCGTACGACGCCTACACGGGGGACACGAGCCATCGCTTCTACCAGATGTGGCAGCAGTCGGACTGCAGCGTGGGCAACGCGACCCGAGCCAATCCCACCGGTTGCCTGAGCGACCTCTATCCGTTCGTGAACATCAGCTTCTCGACGAGCGACACAGGCGTTGGCAACGCGATGGCCTTCTTCAACGTCAACGACGGCGACGCACCCTTCCTGAAGCAGCTGGCCGACGAGTTCACCTCGAGCGACAACTTCCATCAGTCGTTCATGGGAGGAACGGCCACCAACCACGTCATGCTGGGGACAGGTGACGCGGTGTTCTTCAGCGACGGCAACGGCACCGCGATCACGCCGCCGGCGAGCATCGTGATCGCTAATCCCAATCCCAGAGCCGGCACGAACAACACCTACACGGCCGACGGCAACTGGAGCGAGTGCTCTGATGGAGCCCGTCCCGGTGTCGCGCCGATCGTGAGCTATCTGGAGTCGCTGCCCTACCACCCGCAGCCGAACTGCGCCACCGGCCACTTCTACATGCTGAACAATGTGAACCCTGGGTTCCTGCCGAACGGCCAGCCTCGGACGACGGGCGCGTTCGTGCCGCCGTCGAGCGTGCGCACGATCGGCGACGCCCTGAGCGAGAGGAGCATCTCGTGGCGCTACTACGGCGGCGGGTTCAACGCCGCGGTCGCCGGGCAGCCGAACGTGTACTGCCAGATCTGCAATCCGTTCCAGTACGCGGCGTCCGTCATGACGAACGCCGCCGCGCGCCAGGAGCATCTCAAGGACACGGCGGATCTGCTCCGCGACCTCCGGAACGGGACGCTTCCCGCGGTGTCGTTCGCCAAGTCCGATGGCCTGCTCGACGGTCATCCGCAGTCCTCCAAGGTCGGCCTCTTCGAGGCCTACCTGAAGAGGATCCTGGACACGCTCGAGACCAATCCCCGCTTGAAGGCGCACACGGCCGTGGTGGTCACATTCGACGAGTCCGGCGGTTACTACGACTCGGGCTTTATCCAGCCGCTCGACTTCTTCGGCGACGGACCGCGAGTCCCGCTCATCGTGGTCTCCCCCTACTCTCGGGGCGGTCGCGTCGTTCACTCATACGGAGACCACGTGTCGATCCTCAAATTCATCGAGCGGAACTGGCGCATGAATCCCGTCACCGCACGCAGCCGCGACAACCTGCCCAACCCCATCGCGCGGCACGACAACCCTTACGTGCCGGCCAACATGCCCGCGATCGGCGACCTGTTCGACATGTTCGACTTCGGTGGGGATCACAACCACTGACGGGTTCAGTGAGGCGGTGAGGTTTCAGGCGGTCTTGTTGAGCTTGAAGCTTCGCAGCACCGTCTCGAAAGTCTTCAGGTCCTTGTCGAAGTAGTGCCGCTGGGGAGCGGAGTAGCGAATGCCGTAGAACCACTCTCCCTGGATCACGCCGCAATAGACGACTCTGAGCTTGAGGTCATCCTTCGTCTTGTACGTGAGCACCGCCCGGAAGCCAGGCTTGCCGCTGATCGTGATGGGCCGATTGTCCTTGACGTCCACGCCGGAGATGTCTTTGTTCGAGCTGTAGTTGTCGAGGATGACTTCGGCCGCGTCTTGCGGCATCATGCCCTTCGCCAGCTTCTTCTTGGTGTGCTTGAGCGGCTCTTCGATCTGAAAGCGCTCGATCAGGATGTGCTGGAGCAACGGGCCGTCTCGCGTCACGATGAGGTCGTCGCGCTCGTCCCGAGTCCACCGCATCCAGCCCTGGGGCAGATCGATCGTGTAGTCATGGGCGTCCGAGGTGTACGAGCCACCGGCGGGCACCCACGGCAGGCTGACGCAGCCGGTCGCCACGAGCAGAGTGGCCCCGAGCAGCGCGGTCGTCGCGCGAGTCAGCCTTGGCATTGGCGGATATACCCCTCGATGTACGCACGATCGGACGCCGCGGGGGCCAGCGCGAGGTACGACTCCAGCGACTTCTTCGCCAGACACGCCTTCCCGCGCCTCAATTGAATGAGCCCGAGCCCCTTGTGCGGATCCGGATACGCCGGATCCAGGAGAACCGCCTTCTGGAAGTGCTGCTCCGCCTTCTGCATGTCGCCCTCTCCCGCCTTTTGCCGGAGGACTTCGCCGAGCACGTAGTACCCCTTCGGATCGTTCGGCCGTATGGCGATGTGCTTTTCCGCGCCCCACCGGGCGGTCTGGAAGCGACCGGCCTTCAGGTCGAGCCGGGCGTTCTCGAGCACGACCAGCCGAATCTTCTTGAGGAAGAGGTCGCGGTTCTTGGTGCCACCCCGCCGATCGCGGTAGGTGGTCTCCGTCAACGATTCGAAGTTGTCGATGCGCTCCTGCAGGCGCGGATGGCTCGAATAGAAGAACGGCTCCTTGATCTTCTCCCGATCCAGCTCCTTCTTCATTTCGTGGAAAGCCTTGGGCGCCTCCGTGGGGTCGTATCCGGCACGGACCATGAGGTCGAGGCCCTCGCGGTCGGCTTCCCGCTCTTGGTCCCGCGCGTATCCGGTGATGGCCGCCGTGGTGCCAAACGCGCCGACCAGATCGGCGATCCCACCGAGGACCGGAACCCCGCCCAAGGTGACGTTCATCGTGGCAAAGAAAGCAGCCTTGTTCTGGGTGCTCCGGAACTCGCGGATCGCGTGCCGGTGCGTGACGTGCACCATCTCGTGCCCAAGCACCACCGCGAGCTGAGCCTCGTTCTCCAGCCGGGCGAGCAGGCCGGAGTGGATGTAGAGTGCCCCGTTCGGCATGGCGAACGCGTTGAGCCAGGGGTTCTTCACGACGGCGACCCGAAAGGGGATCGCGCGCAGCACAGCGGGCGGCTGGAGCTTCTGGGCGACTTCGGTGAGATACGCCTCCAGCTCCGCGTCCCGGTAGACATACCCGCTCGCCTCGAACTTCTGCTGCTCTTGCTCGACCCGTGCCCACATCCGCTTCTCGTCCGCCTCCAGGGGCACGTTCGCGTCCCGGATCGGCTGGAGGGCGGTCGTCGCGCAGGCCACCAGAAGGAAGCCCAGAAGGACCGCGACGAAGGGGCGCGTCATTTTCCGAGCCTCGGGAAATTGACCAGCGTGACGTCGACGAAGCTCGCCGCGCCCTTGGGCTCCCGCATATCGTATCCGCCAGACCGCGCCTCGATGTTGTACCAGAGGATCGTGCCGGCGGGGTCCACGAGGGCGGCGCAGAGCCCCGTGGTGCCCGAGCTGAGCCTGGGGACAAAGGGGATAATCGTGCCGACGGCCTGGAGCGCCTTTCGACCATCACTGGAGATCTGATCGAAGCCATAGGCCAACAGCATGGCGTCCGCATTGGCCTTCTGCAGAATCCTCTCGAGGGAGCCCAACGAGTACTCGAATCGCTCGAGCTTGGTCGTGAACGGGTGCATGGAGTACGAGTGGTTCAACACACTGACGCTGACGGCGCGAAACAGTGCGCGGATCTCGCCCACCGTATCCCGGATCTCCGGATCAACGGCGATGAGCTTGATCGACACCGGCTGGCCCTTGAAGTGCGCCTGAAGTGCCTTGACGACGTTGTCCCTGCCGGTGGCGCTCCAGTCCTCCCGTGGCTCTTCGACTCCTCCAGCAGAGAGTGCCGCGATCTTGATGTCGGGTGGGAGGACGGCGATCGTCCGGATCTTCCGCGATCGCTGCTCGGCCTCCGGATGGGCACGGTGGGGAGCCTGGTAAGCTTGCCAGCCCGGCGAGGTGGCACAGCCAGACGTGAGGGCCGCGACAAACGTGAGGCCCACCAAGAGCACCGAAGGGACGATGACAGGCTGACGTGCGCTCATATTCGCTGTCCCCGAGGCACGGGCGTGACGCAAGACACGTGCCCGGTATGGCGGGACGTGGAAGTCGAAGACTGACGGAGACTTATGGGTGACGTCGGGTACGGTCGAGACCCGGCGCGTGCCAGCTCTTCGTTACCGAGGTGCCAGGAGGGCAAGCGCCATCCTGGCGTAGAACCGACCCGCGACCTTACGCCGCCAGGACGGGCGCGGCGGCGAACTCTCGCCGTTCGAGCGGCTCCAGGTCGGCCACGAAGCACGGCACCTCGCCGAGGTGAGGGTAGCTCACGAAGTGCCGCCGCATCCCGCTGGCGACGGGATCCACGCCGACCCGTTCCAGCGCCGGCGCGGTGAGCAGCAGGTAAGCGCTCCCGCCGACCGGGTTCTTGAGCAGGCGATGGACGAGGATGACATCGGGTCCGGCGACGCGCGCCCGCCCCCCGACCGTCTGCCGGACGAAGCGCCCGTGGTGGACGACCAGCTTGAGATCCAGGTTCGGGACGTCGCTACAGGCGCGGCACGCGCAGCTCTCGTCCTGTGCCAATTTCCGCTGCTCCTCCTTGAACACGTCGAACGCGTCCGCCAGCAGGACCGGCAGGACACTGCCATCTGGCAGCGCCCCGTCGGGGCCAATGGCGAACACCGCGTCCCCCTCGAGCTCCTGGATCTCCAGCGGCGGTGAGAGCCGGCGCATCACCGCTTCGAGGAGGACGCCGGTGACCTGCGCCCCGTGCTCCAGCTCGGTCCCGGCGACAAACGCGGTAAACCCTGAGATGTCGGCCAGGATGAGAAAACCAGCCTCGGCCCGGATGTCGTCGCTCATACCCCTACCTCCTTCCTGCGCCTATTGAGACACCGGACCGGCGCCCGTGTGAAAAGCCGAGGGGCGGCCCCCGGACCCCAGCGGATCCCACGACGTCGGCATCTCGTCCCAGGTCCGACCGTCGAGAACGCGGCCTCCAGCCTTCGGAGTGCGGCCGCCCCACTGTTTGAAGAAGAAGGGCACGCGGGCTTCGCGGCACTGATCACGAATCTGGCACGCCCACTCCGGCGCCATCGGCCGTGGGCGTCCACCGCTCTCACCGCCGACGATCACCCAGTCGATTCCCTCGAGCGGAAGGTGCGGGATCGGACCGAGAAGAGGTTCCACCGAGAGAAACCTGACGACGGACGGGACCGTCTGCAAATCGCGAACGCGCCGGGTGTACCGAGCGCTCTCGACCGACACCCCTTGCCAGATGTTGGGCGCCCAGAACAAACCTGGCGCGACGGCGGCGAGCCGGCGACTCCTCTTGGTGAGGATCTGGAAGGTGTGCCAGTCGGCCCTCTTCATGATCTCGAACACCTGATGGATGAAGTCGTCCGGAACGGTTTCATGAAACAGATCGCTCATGCTGTTGACAAAGATCCGTCTGGGGCGCCGCCATCGGAGCGGCAACGTGAGCTGATCGGGGTGGAGGGTCGGCGCGAAGCCGTCCCGGTACCGAGGATTTCCCATAGCGCGTAGCCGAAGCGCGAGACGCTCTGCATAGCAGTTCTTGCATCCGGGGCTGACCTTGGTGCACCCAGTCACCGGGTTCCACGTGGCATCCGTCCACTCGATCGCCGAGTTATCGCCCATCTCACACCCGCATCATCACGATACCAGCAATGGTCGATTACAGGTGGTAGCCTCCCTGTGGTTGGGAGGGAGCGACCATGCCCTACGAGTTTCGCGCGCTCTTCACGCCGGTCCGGGTGGGCTCCGTCACCCTCAAGAACCGGATCTACTCCTCCGGCCACGCCGAGGCCATGGCCGAGGGCGGCCGGCCGACGGCGCGGCTCGCGCGCTACCATGAGGCGAAGGCGCTGGGCGGGTGCGCCCTCACGATCTTCGGCGGGTCCTCGAGCGTGCATCCGTCGTCGCCGGCGGCGGCCTGGAAGCAGATCGCCAACCACGACGACTCCATCATTTCCGGCTACCGGGAGATCGCCGACGCCGTGCACCGCCACGACTGCCTCGTCTTCACCCAGCTGACGCATCTCGGCCGGCGGGCCCAGTCGGATCCCGAGGTGTCGCCCGTGCTGCTGGCCCCCTCCCAGATCCCTGAGAGAGTCCACCGCGAGGTGCCCCACGAGCTCGAGCCCGAGCAGATCGCCACGCTGGTCCGCGCGTTCGGCGAGGCGGCGCGCCGCTGCCGCGCCGGCCGGCTCGACGGGATCGAGCTCTCCATGGCGCACAACCACCTGATCGATCAGTTCTGGTGTCCACTCTTCAACCAGCGCACCGACGAGTACGGTGGAAGCCTCGAGAACCGGATGCGATTCGCCTTCGAAGTCCTGGCGGAGATCCGGCGGCAGGTGGGGCGCGACTTCGTGGTCGGCGCCCGCATCTCCGGCGACGAATTCACGGCCGGGGGCCTCAGCGCGCTGGACATGGCCGAGATCGCGCGGCGCCTCGCGGCATCAAAGCTCGTGGACTTTCTGTCGATCATCGGCGGGGGCGCCCACACGTATGCGCTCCAGGCGGCGGCCGTGCCGAACATGAGCTTCCCCACCGCCGTGTACGTGCCGCTGGCGGCGGCCATCAAGCAGGCCGCGCCCGCGCTGCCGATCCTGCACGCGAGTCGGATCGTCGATCCGATCCAGGCGGACCAGCTCGCGGCGGCGGGGCAGGTCGACGTGGTCGGCATGACGCGGGCTCTCATCGCAGACCCGGACCTTCCGCGGAAGGCGCGCGAGGGCAGGCTCGACGACATTCGCACGTGCGTGGGGGCAAACGAGGGTTGCATCGACCGCATTTACCTGGGAAAGCCGGTCACCTGCGTTCAAAACCCCGCCACCGGACGCGAGGCCGAGCTGGGCGACATTCGCAAGGCGAGCGTCGCGAAGAAGGTCGTGGTGGTCGGCGGTGGGGTCGCGGGGCTCGAGGCGGCCCGCGTGGCGGCGCTCCGGGGTCATCGCGTCGTGCTCTTCGAGAAGGACGCGCGGCTGGGCGGTCAGGTGCTCCTCGCCGCGCGCGCTCCCGCCCGCGGCGATTACGCGGGCATCGTCCGCTTTCTGGCTGGCCAGGTGACGAAGCTCGGGGTCGAGATCCGCCTCGGGGTCGAGGCGGGAGCCGCGGCGGTGCTCGGCGAGCGCCCGGAGGCGGTCGTCATCGCCACCGGGTCCCATCCCTATATCCCTTCTATCCCGGGCGCTGACGGCAAACACGTCGTGACGGACCGCGACGTGCTGGCCGCCAGCGCCAAGGTCGGCGCCAACGTCGTCGTCGTGGACGACGTCCATACGCAGCAAGCGCTCTCGACCGCCGAGCACCTTCTGGATCAGGGCAAGCGGGTCGAGATCGTCTCGCCGCTCTTCTACGTCGGGCAGGACATTGGCATCACCTCCATCGCACCCCTCTACGCGCGCCTCTTCGCGAAGGGGGCGGTCCTGACCCCGCACACCGAGCTGCGCGCCATCGAGGGCTCGACGGTAATCGTCGCCAACGTGCACGCAGGCGCCGAGCGCCGGATCGCGTCCGTCGATACCGTCGTGCTCGCGATGGGAAGCCGCTCGACCGATACGCTCTATCGCGCGCTCAAGGGGCGCGTGCCGGAGCTCCACGCGGTGGGCGACTGCGTGGCGCCGCGAGGCGTCCACCAGGCGATCCTCGACGGGACCCACGCGGGGCGGGCGATCTAGCGCGCCAGGGGGTGCAAGACGTCGATCGCCCAGCCCACGTCCAGGCGCTCCCCCAGCCAACCCGGAGTGGTAGTCCGCGCGTTGAGGACAAGCCCTTCGGCATCGTGCTGCGCTCGTAGGATCTCGACGGGATCGCCCAGCACGTCCAGAGGAGGCGGCACCTCGGGCAGAGGCCGCCCGTCCGGGCGGCGGAACGAAAGCTCACCGTCGGGTTGGCGATCGACCTGGTAGCCCTCTTCGTGAACCGCGCGGTGGTGCCGGCGACACAGTAAGGCGAGATTCGAGAGCGTGGTAGGGCCCCCTTGGGCCCAGTGCCGGATGTGATGCCCCTGCCCGAACCGGACTCCGCAACCCGGGAAGCGGCACCCGCGGTCTCGGTGGTGGAGCGCTCTCCTCAGTGCCGGCGGAATCGTGCGTGTCCGGGCGCCGACCTCCAGCAGGCGCCCGTCTGCGTCGTGGCGCATCACGACCCGGCTCGCATCGCACGCCAGGCGCTGCGACGTTCCGGCCGGAACGCG
>WNFW01003105.1_pt1 | contig 11504 bp, 14 predicted proteins | sample 5400131 | NCBI WGS metagenome assembly WNFW01 (sample SAMN13153362, study PRJNA577476) | soil metagenome | isolation source: 20 cm soil or saprolite under grassland replicate 1 | place: USA:California | collected 2016-06-15
TGCCGACAGGCTTTGTTCAGTAGTGCTGCGTTTCTCGTGGGCGCAGCACACAGGCAGTCCATAATTAACCTGTCGCGTAGCGCGCCCGGAGCTGCTTCATCCACGATCCAGTGGGATTTTGCCGGCTTCCTTGAGACCGAATCTCACAGTGGTGCGCCATAACGAGGAGTTGTAGCCGATGGGGCGTTGGCCTGCTGTCGCCTCGCTCCGCGCCGCGCCCGCTCTTATTGTGTGCGCCGGAGCTAAACTCCACGCGTTAGGCCGCCGCGAACATGCACCGCGACTAATCAGGTATCACTGAGCAGGAGCTCACTGGCGGATTCTTGCACGTCGTTTACATCGACGAAGTCAAGTATGAGCAGGCGGTTCAGCCATTCCACTGGCTCTGCGGCCTGGCGTTCCCCGAGGGGTCCATCCAGCGCGCCGAGGCGGCGCTCTCAGACTTGGCACGCAGTTACTTCGGCAACCCGGTTCTCGACACCGTGAACGAGTTTCACGCTCGCGACCTATTTCACGGCAGAGGACCGTACAAGGGTAAGCCGCTCTCAGGGCGCGTTGACCTCTACAAAGCGCTGATTGACATCATGGCGGACACGCCTGGCCTCGGCAGGATCGAAGTACGTATCGATCCGTCGAAGATGATTACATCTGAGTTCAAGCAGAAGGCGTTCATGTTCTTCGTCGAGAAGGTTGAGGAGCTAATGAAGCAGGAGCGCTCCCTCGCGCTGCTCATCGCAGACCACGACAAGGAAATCGTGGGAATAAACGTCAGTACTCTGAGCGCCTACAAGCTCTTTGGGACGGACTACCAGTTTGGCCGCGAGATCCTGCACGTAGTGGACACAATTCACCACACCCATTCTCACCACAGTCGCCTTTTGCAGCTCGCCGACGTTCACGCGTACACGGCCGCAATGCTCACGGGTGATTGTTCCAAGTACCCGAGGAGTGACATTGCCGCATACTACCGAGCAAAGCCGCATTTCGGCCTTCCGACGAAGTACAAGCACTGGCCTAGTGATGACAGTTGGTATGCGTCGGCCTAACTAGCTCGCAGCTGGCGGGCGCCGCAACAACCGACCTCTAGGACGCCGCGCCGCCCTTCGGCTTTGATGCACGTTTTGGAAACTCGTAGACAAACTTGAGAAGCATTTCTGCAAACCCAATCAGCTCTTCCGCTTCAGGTTTGGTCATGAGTCTAATCTCATGGTTTGCCTCGTTTCCCAGACTTCTTATTTGGTCTACCCATTCTCTGCCATCGGGCGGTACGTACCCTTTGGCTTCGAGGTAGTTGACGTAGTCCAAGTATGATTTGTCGGGCGGCGCACCTTTGCTCACGGCCACGTGCATAAGGAGCTTGCGAAGCGCGAGCACCGTCGCGGTGTATGCTTTGGCTGCTGTACACACCCGGGCTTCTTCGTACAACGCTCCCACCTCAGCGGGAAGATGCTGTACGGCCTCGCCGAAAGGGACACCGGGGAACTGTTCGCCCTTCTCGTCGATGAACGTCGGGCGATTGCAGTTGGGGCAAATGTAGACTCTGGCGTTGTGCTCTTTGGCGATTGCTGGGGCGTTGGTGTGGTACCCCGCGTTCGGGCCGACTAGGAGATGGCAGTAGCCGCAGGTGTATTGCACGGCGGCAAAGTTGACGGGATTCATCCAAGCGGCGTTGAAGCGTGTCATGCTCATCACCTGACTCCCGGGAGCGGGGTGTCAGCGCGAGTGATGCCCAGAATCAAGCCCCGAAGACGCTTCACGCTACTTGGTCTCACTGCCGGCAGCCCCAACGTCGAAGACCTGCGAGCCTTTAGTGATTTCGCCGACAATATCGTCACGAGTCGTTGACCTGATGGATTGTACAATCGCGATGATTAGCCAGATGAACGAGCCAACCCCGCCGAGAATGAAAATGGCCTGCCACGTTGCTGGCGAGAGAAGGTAGTCTTCAAACTTTGAGGTAAGCAAAGTAATGACTATGGGAACCAACAACCCTAGCGGCGCAAGCCAGGCCCGTCGCGTCTCCATCCGACCCAAATGATTGGACAAGCATGCCCTGAGCTTGGCTTCAGTCGTCACTATCCCGCGCTCGGTCACGTTCACGTGCCATTGCTTCACGGTCAACTGCTGACCGAGTGCTTTGGCGATCAGGTATACGGCATCTCCCTCAACGGGTTGAGGTGTGCCTCCCGGATTACCCATTGGGTGCCTCCGGGTTCGCAACAGGCTCAGGCTTAACCTCTGCGCTAGGAGGAGGCTCGGAGCGCAATAATCCCAGCACTCCAAGAGCGTGTTGACTCAGGAATCCACATCGCTCGCAAACGGTGACCGCCGTCGGCACGGCAGGTCCACCGAGTTGTATGGTTTTGATGTCGGTTTGAATGGTGTTCGCGAAGTATGCGTCGAGCACAAAGAACGTCTGATTTCCACACCTTGGACACGGCAGCTTCGCGCCCTTTTGCTCCAGAGCCCTTACGATTTCGGCCTTGTCTGAATCCGACAGTAGTTTCATGAGCGACTTTCCCTAAGAGTGCTGCCGAGCAAGGGAGCAAGCTTGTCTGAGTAGGAAGCCCCCTCCTGGCGAAGGTGTGGTAGACACGGTCAGGGGGCTAGGGCGTTTTTGCGGCACGAAGGGGCGTTTTTGAGACAAACTGCCGGGAGCTTCCGAGGCTCCCCCCTCGACTAAGCGATGTAGTTGAACAACTAAGCCTTCTTGCTCTGCTTTGCCAAAAGCCGCTGCATTTTCCACACCAAGGTCGCAGGTACGCCAGCATTAGGTGGAGAATGGATTTTGTTATCCAACTTCTTATCGCGGACTCTGGCACGTCCCTTCGTTTTCTTCTGCGGCATGTAACCTCGCTAGACAAATTGTTAGTCGCTTCCACCTCATGGAAGAATACTAATCCCCCAAGCGGGAAAAGTGTTAAGCTCGTAACAACTACTAGGGGGCAGTCAGAAATATTGTCGCTCGGTGCAGTCATCGCGGAGCATCGTGCTATGGCGCATAGTTCTCGGTCCTGCCCGCAATTCGGGCCATCGTAGCGTCTGCCCGGCGCGACATACTACATGCTCGGCCCGCCCAATCTCTGTGCTGATTGTGCAGGAGCACGACCCCATAGCCACCACGGCCAGGGTTCCGGATGCACGCGCCGTCCGTAAAGATCCTGACCGTTTTTGGTGCGGGCTTCTGTGGTGGACTCAGTGGCGTTCGTGCTACGATTCAAGTTGTTGCCGGGTCTTCTGGGTCGTCTGACGGTTTCAGCGCCCAGCGCAGCCTCCAGAGGAGTTCCTCGCAGTCGTGGTACGCATTGGACGCCGCCCGTTCGAGGTCAATCCCCGCGCTTTGTGTTGGTCGCCTCCATTGTGGCGGCCGTCCACGTCCCACCCTTTTCATGCAACGTCCGCGCGGTGGCAAAAATGTACGCGTCCCGCTCCAACCGAGCGTCGAGGTGCCGACGTCGCGAGTCTCGCAGTGCGATGATCAGCGTTTCGATGCTAGTAATCATGCATCCTCTTCAGGATCTGATACCGGTCGGTGCGCTGTCAAGGGTTAGGGTTCGAGTCGCGGAAGCGGGCTTCGAGTTCCCGGAACGCCCAGCGGACCCACGCTTTGTTCTCCTCCGTCCGCCGGTTGCCCGCTGTCAGCCGCGAGAACTGCGACTTCGCACTGATCATATAATAGTGCGTCCGATAATGCGCTCGCTCAGGCGGCGGGACGTTGAGGCCCTCGGGCAGAACGCCAACTCCGGTGCTTGGCATTGGGGCGATGCTGACAGTCACGGTGAAGTAGCCGGGTCGCTCGATGACGAACCCGGTGGTCCGGGGTCCTTTGCCCCCGCCGCCGGGCTCGGACCGTAGCGCAAGGCTGGCACCCGTCGGGAGCGTCAACCTGATGTTCTCCCATTGAAAACGCTCGTAGGGCGCCGACGCGAATCGGTTCACCGCGAGGAGCCTGAGCGCCTGTTCTCCCTGGAGGCTGACAGGGTCCGAGAGCGACGGCGGCTGGTTCACACTAGCCCTGGAGACCCAGCCTTGCGGCGTGGCGACCTGGGCGACGCCCCATTCGACCCGCTGTTGGTCTCGAATGTGACGGACGAGGAGATATTGCAAAAGCTCCAGGTGGAAGGTCGTCACATCGGCCTCGGCAATCGCGGCCGGCGGTGCTGGAGCGACATGACCGGCAGGAAGCGCAAAAAGACCGCGAGCTACCGAGCTCAGCTCGGACGCACGCACGGAGATCACTGAGTGCGCGGGATCAGGGTTCACGAATGCTGGCAGGTGGCTCCTTATGTCTTCGACGACGGACGTTGCGAACGTTGTTTCCTCGGCGGTGCCCTTGAGGGACGAGACGAACGTGATCGTGAAGGTGAGAACCCCGATGACGATAGCCGATAGCAGCGGTACGTAGACCTGCTCGCTGAAGTTGAGTGCCACCAAGGTTGCCGCCGCGAGCAGCAGGAGGACGATGCCAGCGATCCCAAACCACCAAAACACCGTGGTCATTCCCGGGGAAGAGCCAAACCAGTTGTGCATGGATAAAAGGTACCCGTGCGCTATGGCGAGCACAGTGATAACCAGTGTGCTCGCTACTTAACAACAGAGGTGGCAAACCAACGATCGTTGCTACTGCGAGTCGGGACGGCGGGATTTGACGCGTCCGGCCGCGCCAGCGGCCGGCACCGGGCTCAGCCCGGCAAGCGGAGCGGAGGCGCCGCAGGCGCCGAAGCTCAACCCCCGACCCACTGAACCCATTCAGGTCCGTTACCGGGCTGCGCTACGTCCCGAAATACTAGACGCCTAGACGTCGAGACGCCCAGGAAAAGCCACGACAAGAACCGAGCACTGGCTTACCTGCAAGCTACCGCTCACGCCGCGAGCCGTCTCGGCGTCTAGCCGTCTGCCCGGGTCCTAGCCGTCTCTCGCCTCGCCTGCGGCCACACCGCGGTGCGGCCTAACGCCGAGCATCACCTGCGGGCGAACAAATAGAAGCGCGCTCGGAGCGCGCGCAACTCCTTCGATCGCCCGTCTGGTGCATGCAACGTTAGCCAGCAGCGCTGCCAACTGTAGCATCTAGCGGGCTGGCGCAAAGACTTGGGCGGCCCAAGCGAGGACGCCATCGACACGCACGCGATCGCACCTGTCGCAGCAGAGCTGAGTCCGCCGGATACGGACGGACCTCGAGAAGAGCAAGTCCACGATCCGCACGGCCAGGCTCCTCCGCTGAGGCGAAAGGACTTCTTCGAAGTATTCGATGATGGCACGGCGAAAGCAGGTATCTCTGGAAGTCGCTGCCTTCCGCATCTCCTCGATGGCACAGAGCTTCCCGGCGAGCACCACCGCCTTAGATGCCACGTCCACGTCTGCCGACTCGACCGTCTTCTCGGCCATGAACCTGAGCAACCCCTCGTCCTTCGCTCCGGTAAACAGGACAGCGATCGAGGGGTTGCCGTCGCGCCCTGCGCGGCCGAACTCCTGAAGGTAGTCCTCGACCGACGCAGGATGCTGCCAGTGAACAACGAGCCGGACGTCCGGCAAATCGAGTCCCATACCGAAGGCATTGGTGCAGATGATGACGTTGGCGGGCGGGTCGATACGGCCCGTGAACCGGCCGAGCAGATTATCGCGGTCGTTAGCGGTACCGAGCTTAGAATGGAAAAAGGGCACCTCCAGCCCAAGCAACCGCAGACCGTCTTGGAGCTGCCTGCCGGTCTTGACCGTAGGCACGAACAACATGACGCGGCCGGATGGCGTGACCTTGAGGAGATTCATGATCAGGGGATACCGCGCCTCATCCTTCACGTCGTCCAAACGCACGAATTTGATGTTCGGTCGGTTCACCCCGGTCACCACGACGCGGGCTTCTGGGATCCCTAGCGACTCTAAGATCCGTCGCTGGCTCTTCCTTCCCGCCGTGGCGGTGAACGCCAGAAGCGGTGGGTTACCGAGCGCCCTGCGGACGGCGCCCAACTTGTCGTAGTTCGGGCGAAAGTCCTTCCCCCACCGGTCGATGCAGTGCGCTTCGTCGATCACCAAGTAGGCCGGCCGTGCGCGGGCGATCTCCTCTACTTCGGCCTCACGTACCATTCCGGGATCGAACCGCTCTGGGGTGCAATACAGGAACTTGATTGCGCGATCCCGCAGTAGCTGGTACCGAATGCCCTTTTCCTGCGGGCCGAGATCGCCGTTGATGAATGTTCCTGGGACCTTCTTCGTTTGAAGGTCGGCCACCTGCTGGCTCATGAGCGCCTTCAGCGGCGAGATCACGAGCCCGCAGCCGCGGCTCAAAAGGACCGGCACTTGAAAGCAGAGCGACTTGCCAGAGCCGGTGGCACTCACGAGGAGAAGCGACTCGCCTCGGAGGGCAGCGAGAATCACCTCAAGTTGGTGAGTGCGTAGGCGGGTAACACCGAGCAACCGCATCGCGGCACCGAGCGACTCATCGACATCTGCCAGCTCGTGTCGGTGATCCAGCCACCGGGCCAGCCGCAATCCCCAGCGCTCGATCGTTCGACGAGCAAGCGTCCCCTGGAGGTTGGGATGGTGAGCGGCGTGGCAGCCATCGCACAGAGTGATCAGGTTAGCAGGGTCATCGACGCCACCCGCGGCACGGGGGATCAGATGATGGACGTCCGCCTCTCCCTGGGAACACGTGTCACCGCAAGCCCTGCAAATGCGCGAATCGCGCGCGAGAACGATGTCTCGAACCGCGCGCCATTGAAGGGCCTGCGCTTGAGCAGACGGAAGCGGCATAAGTCCTGCTTGGGAATTCAAGCTGCCAGAGGCGCGGATCACGGTTGAAATGAAGTGCGGCGAGACGACGGGCGCCACCAACGAAGCCCTCGCGGCGATTGAAGCACAAAGCACCGCCGGCGCAATTGCCAACGGTGCTTCGCGTTAAACCAGTCGGGACGGCGGGATTTGACGCGCCCGCCTGCGAAGCAGGCGGTGCCGGGCGCAGCCCGGCAAGCGGAGCGAAGGCGCCGCAGGCGCCGCAGCTCAACCCGCGACCCCCTGAACCCCATTCCATTCAACCCGAAGTCCCGACCCCCACGGTCCCTAGCAACTCGCCAGCCACTTCACGGGTTTCCCGCCCCGCTATCGTGGGATCACCAGGACCCGGCACCGGACGTCCCGCAGCTTCGTATTGGCGGATTCATTAGAGCTTGTCGCCGACGCGCCAGAGGCGTGTGGGCCTCGGGCGCCGGATCTGCCGACCGGGACGAGCGGGGATGGCCACCTCAGCGTACGGCGCGCCGGGCCTCGACCTGATCGGCCGGTACTTGGGTCGCTCAGTCCACGAGATCGTTTGCGCTCCTGTCTCCGCGTCCCGCTCCACCTTCAGCTTGTCGACCAGGCGCGCGTAGAGGTGGGGATTGTGCCCACAGGAGAAGCCGTTCACGTCCTCCATCACTCGGTACGGATTGCTCGTGGGTTTGCGCGCCTGCTCAGCAAGTTCCTCGACGCTCGCCCCTTGGAGGGCGTACAGCAACTCCACGATGACGGGGATGCACTTCTCGCTCGTCTGCCAGTGGAGGATCGCCGCGAGGCGCTCGGGAGGATTTGTCCCCTCCCACGTGATCAGCCACGCTACGCTGCGGGACGCCATGCGCCCTCAGTACCCTATCTATTGATGATGAAACCCTACGGGACGTTTCGGTTGATCTGGGTCCGCGCGCTCCAACGTTGTGAGCAGGAAGTCGATTTGATTCCGGTGCTGAAGCAGCCGCACCGGCGCGCCCGCTGGTGTCTTGCCCGTGAAGATGATGAGGTCAGGTTCGACGGAGCCAATATCCGTCACTTGGAACGTGATCTCACTGCCAAAGTTCACGAGGCGAATGCCCACATCGTGGTCGGCGTCGAGTTCGGACTCAAAGAGGCGTATCTGCGCTTCGAGACGACGGACGCAGGCCGCTGCCGATTGCGCCTCGTGTGCCTCAGCCGCCGCTCGGGCCTGTTCCTCCCACAGCTTCGTCATCTCTTGATTGCGAGTGGCTAGGGCCTTTGCGCTGTGGATTGGCTGGCTATGTATCTCGGCCATCCGCGCGAGCCCGTTCTGCACCTCCATCATTCGCGAGAGGCTCTTGTTGAACTCCAGCGTCCTCCTGACGGAGGCTCCAAGCGGGTCGCGAAACATTGGCTGGTCCGTCATCTGGGGCCGTCTTCGTGGTGGTTCGGTACAAGATAGCCGGTTTCAGTTCATCAAGGGACGGCCTGCTACGGCGACGGCAGACCTCACCAGCGCCTCACAGGTCAGGATACGTAACTCGAGGAGCCGGGGGTCGAGAGCGGCGCGCGCGCTTGGAGTGTGCCGGGTACGAAGTCGAGGGGAATCAGGAGCACGGGAGCAACCTTGCCTGCACCAATCGACGCAGCGTGAACCGCTCTTCCCTAGGTTGGTCCTTAAGGAGTTGTCGTCTCTAGTTCGCGGAGCACTTCCCCGACTCGCTGATTGAATCTTTCAAACTCGACCATCGCCGCATCTATCTCGCGTTCGCATTCTTCCTTGGACCTACCAACCCCCGCCCTGGTAGCGTGGTCTTTGACAGCAGCGACCAGACCGCGAACTGACTCGTCGCGCACTCGGACGCCGAGCACCGTCGTGCGAGCGTTAGCCAACCGATTGTCCTCGGACACGTCCTCAGGATACAGTTGCTTGTGCCACTGTCCGGTCTTGCGGAAGTCCATGAGGTCTTGGTGGTGCATCTCACCAGTGGTACGTATTAACTGCATCATGGCGTCCTGGAGGTCGAGCAGGGTCTGTCGCTGGAAGGTGGTGCGCCGTTCAAACAGCTGGTCCTGCCGCGCCTCCTGCCTGGCTTCACGTTCTCGTTCGCTGGTGCGTCGATGCTGCACCCAATCGGCGAACGTTTTTACCGCATAACCGAGAAGCAGAGTGAATACCGGGAACCAACCGACTGTGGTTTCTTCCATGTACACTCAAGTCCGTAGCGTGAAAGAACCCGTCATCTAGCTGCGTCAACCACCCACCGCGCTACAGACGCGGTGAGTACCACTTGTCGTACAGAGTCTGGGCGCCTTTGGCGTAACCTGCCAGAACAGTCCAAACGTACTTGAGCCGGTCGGACAGTCCGAATCTGCACTCAATCTCTATCTCAGAGGCGAAGGCCAGCACCATGAACGTGGCGATGAGAAAATTATCGGACCGTACCTTGTCCATTCTCCATTCAAGTTCGTCTGGGTCATGCCCCGGAATTAGCGCGGTCGATCGCATCACCAGACCAGGCAAACTGAGATGTGATTCAGCGGATAGCTGGCCGTAATACCAGTCGTTAAGGAACTGCATCCGTGCCAATCGATCCGGCGACGTCCTGTTGTCTTTCAGCATTCGACCGGGATGCGGCCACCACGGTTTAACCAACCTTGGATTCGCAATCTCAGCCGGCGATAGCCCGTAACGGGCCGCGGTCGAATCGAGCCATTGCCTCTGGCCCGTGATGAAGTCAGCAAAGGCGGGGTCGGTCCCGTGGGCGCCGATATAGCGCTGCAGTTCCTCCCACAACGAGCGCCAGCCGGACCTCCAGTACCAGGCGTTCCGGGTTGGCAAGTCGTGAAAGACAAAGATTACCATGAACAGCGAATCGAGGATCGTCCGGCTGAGCGGACCAACTGACAGCGCGTCTTCGCGCATGATTGGTGGCTGCGGTTTGGATGAGGACAGAATCCTTATGGTGTGGTAGGTATTGCTCACGGTCCGTGCGGTGCCTTCCATGAGCACTTGGGCGTTGGGGTATGCGTGCCACTTTGCTGGCCACTCGCGATCCAGCTTGTTGTAGGTGGCAACGAGTATGTCCACCAACCGTGGACCGAACGAATCCCAGGGAAGTTCCGGAAGTGTGGGAAAGTGTTCCACTAGGTTGTCGCGGTAGTAGAGGACGTTGTCCGCCATGCGGGCACCGGCTCCGTGGGGAACGGGGTCGGTGCTACGATAGAAAACAGCGGGCAGAGATACCAGGCCAAGCGGCGGCCAGTCCCACAGTACGATTCCCATCGCTGGTGTTGGTACGATTGTACCGTCAACGCTGAGTTAACGGGGGGCACTATGGATCCGAACGATCTGAGGTCGCAATCGCTCGAAGAGTTGGTGAGTCAGATCAGGGCCACCACACCTCAAGCGCAAGCGCAGTCGGTGGGAGGGCTCGCCGCCCGCTGCACGATTGAACTGGCGAAGAGTCTTCAGGTGTCGCTAAGTCTTTTCGACGTCAAGAAGGGCATGGTTCAGCGACTCGACACCCTCACCACCGAGTTGTCCACGGCATCAACAGAAGCGTCGAAACAGACTGCTGCGCTAGTCCGCTGGACAAAAGTGCTGGCGTGGATGACCGGTGCCTACACCGTCGTGACCGGCGGGCTGCTAATCGTGGCGATTCTCAGTCTCAGACCGTAGTCGGGCTCTGGACATGGCGAACCCACAGCTATCCCCACGCCTCTACGAGTATCAACCGCGTGTCAGTCGAGTACTCGGCAGGAACCTTCACAACCATCAGACGACAGACACCTTGATGTCGCACCGCTGACGCGCTTGGATGAGCTTCGTGGCGTACCACTTCATGTTGCGCGTAGGATCAATGAAGCCAATGCCAGGAAGCGCCTGCTCAAAACGGGCGATCTCGGCGTCAGGACACAGACCAATGAAGACGTCTGTCGTCAGCACTACCAATCCGACTGCGAACGGCGGTGAAAACATTAGCGGCAAACATTACTGAAAACCGCTAACTCTAGTCGGGACGGCGGGATTTGAACCCGCGACCCCCTGAACCCCATTCAGGTGCGCTACCGGACTGCGCTACGTCCCGGAACTTCCATTTCATCAAATCTCACTGGGGTCGCGGGTTCCCGCGATCCCCCTGACGCGGAGCCGGCGCGCACGCGCCGGCGGAGCGGACGCGGTGGGGCGGGGTGATGTGGGGGCGTCAACCCCATTCAGGTGCGCTACCGGACTGCGCTACGTCCCGTTGCCACTCCGCCCAAGCCCACCCCGTGAACAGCCAACAGATGCAAGACGCACAGACGCACAGTTGGTGTTCAGCGAGGAGTGAGTAGGGCAAGCCGCTTCTGCAACCTGATCCCTAATACCCCTGTGCGTCTACGCGTCTGTGCGTCTACGCGTCTAGCCGTTATCCCACCCCGTGAACAGCTGACAGGTGCAAGACGCACAGACGCACAGTTGGTGTTCAGCGAGGAGTGGGTAGGGCAAGCCGCTTCTGCAACCTGATCCCTAATACCCCTGTGCGTCTACGCGTCTGTGCGTCTATGCGTCTAGCCGTTATCCCACCCCGTGAACAGCCAACAGGTGCAAGACGCACCGACGCACAGTTGGTGTTCAGCGACGAGTGAGTAGGACCAACAGCTCCTACAACCTAACCCCTGCAATCCCCGGTGCGTCTACGCGTCTGTGCGTCTACGCGTCTAGCCGTTATCCCACCCGTGAACAGCCAGCAGGTGCAAGACGCACTGACGCACAGTTGGTGTTCAGCGACGAGCGAGTA
>WNFW01003109.1_pt1 | contig 11497 bp, 10 predicted proteins | sample 5400131 | NCBI WGS metagenome assembly WNFW01 (sample SAMN13153362, study PRJNA577476) | soil metagenome | isolation source: 20 cm soil or saprolite under grassland replicate 1 | place: USA:California | collected 2016-06-15
TGACAACGAGGCCTGCGATCGGCATTAAGCCAAAGAAGCTCAGCCCAAAAACCGCGGAGACCCGGCCACGCAATTCAGGAGGCGCATGTTCCTGCACGATCGTGTTGGCCAAACCGAAGTTAATGGAGAGAGCAATCGCCAGTGTCCCCATGGAGCAAGCGGTGAGCAGAAAGGCGTGCGAGCGCGACATGAAAAAGACCCCAAGCGCGATAGCCAGCACATTGCCAGTCATGAACCACAACCGTTTTTCTCGCGGGATTGTGAGAAGCCCGAGTGAACCAGTAAATGCGCCGGTCCCCGAAACCGCCATTAACCAGCCCAGTTCGCGTGGGCCGAGCTGCAGGACATTGCGCACATAGAGCGGCAGCATCACAGAGATCGTTGGGAAAATGAAAATCGTTGTGCACGCAATCAGCGCGATCATCGACAGAATGGTTCGATTCGACCCTACGTAGCGAAAACCTTCCATGATGCCGCTGCGGCGTTGTTCTTCCTCTTCGGCTGTTCCAAGGGGCCGCTTTGGAAGGGAAATCAGCGCCACGATCAGCGCCAGAAAAGAAAGTGCGTTAGCGAAAAAAGCCGAAGCTGCCCCCCACCAGCCAATGCACAAGCCGGCGAACGATGGTCCCACAAGACGCGAGCCGTGAAAAACAGAGCGATCCATCGCCACTGCCGCAGCAATTTCATCCCGGCGCACAAGCTCGGGCACAAGCGCGGAAATTGCAGGCATCTCAAATGCAATCGAAATGCCAAGCAGCGCCGCGAAGAAAATGATATGCCAGATTTGGATCCGGTTGGTGAGAACCAGCCAACCCAGGCCGATGGCGAACGCGATTTGTGCAATCTGCGTTGCGATCAGAATCTTTCGCTTATCAAATCGATCGGCCGCGGAACCTCCGATCATGGTGAGTGCCAGAGTCGGAACGCCGGCCGCGAAATTGGCCATCCCTAGAAGAATCGCTTTGTTGGTGAGCATGCTCATGACCCATCCCTGGGCCATGACCTGCATCCAAGTGCCGGTGTCGGAAATCGCCGAGCCGATGATATACCGGCGGAATGCGCCTGGTCGCAAAAGCGCCAGCGCTCTATGTCCAATCCATTTTTCTTCCGCGCTCATCGCCAAGACTCATAAGCGGGGAGAAGCAAGCCTGCAATTGGCTCGCACTGCGCTCAGGTAGGGTCGATTGACTCAATCGCCCGTGAGAGGCTCGGTGAACCGCCCTTACCTAACCTCGCATTGATGCGCCACGCGCCTTGAATAGATTTGAGAGATGCGTATCGACAAGTTCACGCAAAAGATGCAGGAAGCGCTGCAGGCGGCGCAGGACCTCGCTTCGCAATCCAATCATCAGGAAATTACGAACGAACATTTTCTTTCTGCGCTTCTCGACCAAAGCGACGGGATAACACGGCCGCTGCTCGAAAAGATTGGAGTGCCAGTGACTCGCCTGCGTGAAGGTCTGGCCTCCGAACTCGAGCGGCGTCCCAAAGTCCACGGCGCCGCCGTCGATCTGCGCCTTGCGAACGAACTCCGCAGCGTTCTCGACGGCGCGGAGAAGGAGATGTCAAAACTGAAGGATGAATTTACAAGCGCCGAGCATTATTTGTTGGCGCTGGCTGGCGCCAACGTTCCTGCCGCAAAATTGTTGAAAGACTTTGGCGTGACGCGGGACAAGCTCATGCAGGCGCTTCAGCAGGTGCGCGGTTCGCAGCGCGTGACCGATCAGAATCCCGAAGGCAAATATCAGACACTCGAAAAATACGGGCGCGATCTGACGGAACTGGCGCGACGCGGCAAGATCGATCCGGTAATCGGACGCGACAACGAAATCCGGCGCATCATGCAGGTGCTCTCGCGCCGGACCAAAAATAATCCGGTCTTAATTGGTGATCCGGGCGTTGGTAAAACGGCGATCGTCGAAGGGCTGGCGCGGCGCATCATCAGCGGCGACGTCCCTGATTCGCTGAAACAAAAGCGGATCATCGCGATGGACATCGGCGCGATGGTCGCCGGTGCAAAATTCCGCGGCGAATTCGAAGACCGCCTGAAAGCGTTTTTGAAAGAAGTGACCGATTCCCAAGGGCAGGTCATTTTGTTTATTGATGAACTGCACACCATCGTTGGCGCAGGCGCAGCGGAAGGTTCCGTTGATGCATCGAACATGCTCAAGCCGATGCTGGCACGCGGCGAGTTGCGCACGATCGGCGCGACTACGATCGACGAGTATCGGAAATACATCGAGAAAGACGCCGCGCTTGAACGGCGGTTCCAACCGGTGATGGTAAATGAACCGAGCGTGGAAGATACGATCGCAATTTTGCGCGGACTGAAGGAACGCTACGAAGTGCATCACGGCGTGCGTATCACCGACGCGGCGCTCGTGGCCGCGGCCGTTCTTTCGCATCGCTACATCAGCGATCGCTTTCTGCCGGATAAGGCGATCGATCTTGTCGATGAAGCAGCGTCGCGTTTGAAGATCGAGCTCGATTCAATGCCGACCGAGATCGACGTGATCGAGCGCGAGATCATGCAGCACGAAATGGAGAGGCAGGCGCTTAAGAAAGAAAAAGATCCAGCGAGCAAAGAACGCTTAAAAAAGCTTGAGAGAGAGTTGGCGGAGCTAAAGGAAAAGTCGTCGACACTCAAAGCGGGGTGGCAGAAAGAAAAAGCTGTTCTTGAAGAGCAACGCAAATGGAAAGAAGAACTCGATCAACTTCGGACTGAGCTAGAGCGCGCGCAGCGCCGCGGCGAACTGGCAAGAGCGAGTGAAATTCAATACGGACGCGTTCCGGAACTGGAAAAGAAATTGGCTGCTGCTACTGCAAAGGCCGCTAAAGATCAAAAATGCACTTTGTTACGCGAAGAAGTAACCGAGGAAGACATTGCCGAAGTCGTTTCGAACTGGACGCACATTCCGGTCTCGCGATTGCAGGAAGGCGAACGCGAAAAACTGGTCAAACTGGAAGAGCATTTGCATTTGCGCGTGGTCGGGCAGGACGAGGCAATCAAAGCCGTTGCAAACGCGGTGCGCCGCGCGCGAGCGGGTTTGCAGGATCCGAACCGGCCGCTGGGATCATTCCTTTTTCTTGGCCCGACTGGTGTTGGCAAAACCGAGTTGTCGCGCGCGCTCGCCGAATTTCTGTTCGACGACGAGAACGCCATGATCCGGATCGACATGAGCGAGTACATGGAGAAACACACCGTCGCGCGTTTGATTGGCGCGCCGCCGGGATACGTCGGTTACGAAGAAGGCGGACAACTTTCCGAAGCGGTTCGGCGCAAACCGTATTCGGTCGTGCTCTTCGACGAGATCGAAAAAGCGCATCCGGACGTGTTCAACGTATTGCTGCAAGTGCTCGATGACGGCCGCATCACGGACGGGCAGGGGAGAACAGTCGATTTCAAGAACACTGTCATCATCATGACCTCGAACATCGGTTCGCAATTCATTACCGAGGAAGAATCGAAAGAAGCGCGCTCACGGCTTGTGACGGATGCGTTGCGCGCGCACTTCCGTCCAGAGTTTCTCAATCGTGTCGATGAGATCATCATTTTCGATAGGCTGACTGAGGACGACCTCAAAAAGATTGTTGAAATTCAGCTTCGCCGTTTGTCGAAGCGTCTCGAACAACAAAAGATCACCCTCGATCTTTCCGATTCGGCCAAGGAACTGCTCGCACGCGAAGGTTACGATCCGGTTTACGGCGCTCGCCCGCTCCGGCGCACGATTCAAAAAGAAATTCTCGATCCACTCAGCATCAACATTCTCGAAGGCAAAGTCCGCGAAGGCCAAACCGTCCACGTCAATGCAAAAGACGGTGTGTTGGAATTCAAATAGACCGCTGGTTCGCGGTACGCTTGCGAGTCGATGCAAATGGAACGACTTTTCTCACGATGGTTAGACCAACAAAAGTGGAACCGCTCAGCGGCTATCGATTGCGTCTTACATACACCGACGGTGTCGAAGGCGTGATCGATCTTTCTGACCAAGTGGGTCGCGGGGTTTTTGCCCCGCTGCGCGACGAGAATTTCTTCCGCAAAGTGCGCATTGGTGACTACGGTCAGATCGCTTGGTCGGACGACCTGGATATCTGTTCGGATGCGGCCTATCTGGAAATAACAGGCAAGATTCCAGCCCGCACGAAGAATGGCTGAGGTTTGCCGCTTCTACGGCATTATCATCCGGTTTTATTACCGCGAGCTTCACGCCGTCACTTGACGAAACGCAGACCCGCCTCTGCCAAGGCTACGGCGTGGCAGGCAGAACGGATATCACGCCGTTACTGCATGAAAAGCAGAGAGGAACGCTTCCATCTCGGGTTTCTTGCCGATGGTGACGCGCATGTAGTTCGGCAGAGCCGGGAACAATCGGCCAACTTGCACGCTGTGTTGTTTCATTGCTTGGATGAGCGGTACGACCGGGCGTTTACAGTCGAACATGATGAAGTTGGCCTGCGACGGAATTGATGTGTAACCCATCTTATCCAGCTCGGACGTCACGAATGTTTTCGCCTCGCTGTTCAAGCGCCGCCCGTTTGTGACTTGATCGGGATCGTCCAGGCTCGCGGTCGCGGCGGCCAGGGCCATGATGTTTACGCTGTCCCACATTTGAAACGGATGCATCCGCTTAACCGTTTCAGGTTGCGCGACGCAATAACCGCAGCGCAATCCAGCCATGCCGTAAATTTTTGAAAATGTCCGCGTGACGATCAGGTTCGGATGATCTTTCACTAGCGGAATCATGCTCTCATACTCGGGACTGTCGGCATAATGGAAGTAAGCTTCATCTACCAGAATCGTTGTTTCCCGTGGCGTTTTGGCGATGAACGCGCGCAGATCATTCTTCGGAGTAATGCTTGCCGTCGGGTTGTTCGGGTTGCAGATATAAATCAGCCCGTTCTTCGCCGCAGCTGACATTTTTGGCAGATCGTGAGCAAAGCTGCTCGTTAGCGGAATTTTCACGACCTCGGCGCCATTGGCCTTCGAGTATTCAAGAATTGCTTCGAAAGTGGGCTCGGCCGCGACGAGCTTGCCTTGTTGTGGCCCGGTGAAAGTTTCGGCGCAAAGCTTCAAGATTTCGCTTGAACCGTCGCCCAGCACGATCTGCTCGCGGTTGACGCCGTTGATGTTCGCGAGCTTCTCGATCAGCACATTGTTCTGCTCGTCAGGATAACGGCAGCACACATCGAACGAATTCTGCATTGCTTGATGCGCTTTCAACGAAGGGCCGTACGGATTCTCATTCGCGCTCAACCGTACGGTGCCGGCAGTTCCAGTCGCGTGCTCAGGTTGGTTGGCCAACGAGATGGCCGGCCTAACGACAGCAGCTGCTGCGCCGGCAGCTAACAAGTGAGTAAACTTCCGTCGGGAAATTGAGATTGTGTTCATTGGATTTTTGAGACCTCCTCTAGTGTGAAAATTATAGTCGAACCGCAATAGAACACGAGACAGAAAATCACAGACTTTCTTGTAGTGGAAGCTAGCGATACTGTTTACGTGACATATCGTCCCCTCGCATTTGTTCAGGCCAAGCGCGCATTTACATTTTCTCGTGATCTTTGCGTTACTGAAGCAGCGGCGACGGCGTCGTCTGCGGGCTCGGCCTTTTCCAAGGTGCTGGCTGGAAACCTTACAGCGCAATGTTCCGTTCTTCCGCCGGCTCTCTGCCAATGATCAAGCTGAGTTACTCGGTCATATCCAGGTTTTTCTCGCCGAAAAGCGTTTTGAAGGTTGCGATGGTTTGGAAATCACAGATGAGGTCCGCGTCACTATTGCCGCGCAGGCTTGCCTTCTACTGCTGCATCGCAAGACCGACTACTTCCCGCGTCTGCTCACCATCCTGGTCTATCCGTCGACCTACACGGCTGAGGAGAGACGGCACCTTCACGGTCATGTGTGGCAAGAGGGGAAAATGGCCCGCCTGGGTGAGACCGGTCGTTGGCTGGACGCCCTCGTGCTGGCGTGGGACGCAGTCAGGTCTGGCGCTGCAGATCCCTCCGATGGCAAGAACGTTGTCCTGCATGAGTTTGCTCACCAACTCGACTATGAAAATTACGCGGAGGATGGAGCGCCTGCACTGGAGACACGCGATCAGCAGTTGTCATGGCAGGAAGTGATGCGAGCCGAATTCGCGTCGTTGCGCGCTGCCGAGGAGACTGGAATTCCGACCCTTCTCGATACCTACGGCGCCACGAATCCCGCTGAGTTTTTCGCCGTGTCGACAGAAGCTTTTTTTGAGCGACCTGGCGCGCTGCGCGCTCATCATCCTAAATTGTACGCTGAGCTACGAAGCTATTTTGACCAGAATCCAATCGAATACTCTGCCGAGTGAGAAAAGAAACTTAGATCCGTGCTAGCGATGTAGAGTTGCTCGAAGGGGGCGGTGGCATGATACCGCTGCCCTGTCAGCAACTTACTGCGGATGCGGCACGATCCGGATGTACGGCTTGGGCGCTTTCCAGCCTTGCGGATAACGCCGCTTCGCTTCCTCGTCCGAGACCGAACCGGCGATAATTACTTCTTCGCCTGGCTTCCAATTGACTGGCGTGGCCACCTGGTGCTTCGCGGTCAGTTGCAGCGAATCGATCACCCGAAGCACCTCGTCGAAGTTTCGCCCCGTGGTCATCGGGTAGGCAAGGATGAGCTTTATCTTCTTGTCTGGGCCGATGATGTAAACGTTGCGCACGGTCGCGTTATCGCCCGGCTTGCGCGTTTTGGCATCGCCTGCGGTATCGGCTGGGAGCATCCCGTACTGCTTTGAAACCTTGAAATCAGCGTCGCCAATAATTGGGTAATTCGGCGCGTAACCTTGCGTTTCCTCGATGTCCTTTGCCCATCCTTTATGATCGCCTGTCGAATCGACCGACAATCCGATGACCTTCACGTTTCTGCGGTCGAACTCTGGCTTGATCCTCGCCATATAGCCGAGTTCGGTCGTGCAGACTGGGGTGAAGTCCTTCGGGTGGGAGAACAGGACGGCCCAGGAATCGCCTATCCAATCATAGAAGCGTATCCGCCCCTCAGTGGTTTCCGCCTCGAAGTCTGGTGCTGTATCACCGATTTTCATTGATTTTTCCTCCTCTTATTTGCGTTGGAGACAATTCATTTCAAAGCGCCGAGCGAAAGTCAATATCGTCCTGTAGCTATGCCCTGCGGGCTCTGCGCTTATCATCCGAACCCGAGACGCAGAATTACAAAGCTGTTTCCCCACTGAATCGGTTGAATAACTCTGCCGAGCGAAATGAAACGTTAAATTGCCGCTGACGCGATTACTTCGCAGAATTTTTGCATGTCGATATTACCGCCAGACACAATCGCGACAATCGGGCCTTTACCTGCTTTTCCAGTCAGTGCGGCAGCGACCGGCAATGCGCCAGCGCCTTCGGAAATAATTCGCACCTTTTCCGCCATGAGCCGCATTGCTTTTTTCGTTTCGTCCAAGCTGACGACGATATAATCGTCCACCAGCGGTTTCATTCGCTCCCACATGCGGGGGAACATGCTTTGACCGCCCGCGCCATTGACAAACGACGCCTTCCAATCCTTGAAAACCTGTGGCGATCCTTCCTCAAATGAGAGGGCGGCAGGCGCGGCCGTCTCCGGTTCAACGCCCCAGACCTTGATCTCTGGTTTGAGGGCCTTGAGCGCGCTTGCGACGCCCGTGATCAAACCACCGCCGCCGATGCTGGCGATGACCGCAGCCGTGTCGGGTACGTCTTCAAGAATCTCGAGGCCCATTGTTCCGTGGCCCGCGATGAAATTGTGATCGTCGAACGGATGGATGAACGTTCCATCCACTCCCGGGAACGACCGGTCTTCGAGCGCTTTCCAGGCGACGTCGTACGGAACTGGAATTAATTTTGCGTCGAGCGATTGCATTCGTTCGATCTTCGATGCCGGTGCCGTCTCGACGACCACAACGGTGCACGGCACGCCCTCTTGTCTCGCTGCGTACGCGACGCCTTGCCCTGCGTTTCCCGCGCTAATCGTCCACACGCCGCGCCTGCGGTCGGCTTCAGAGAGCAGGGCCACAGCGTTCGCCGCGCCACGCAATTTGTATGCGTTGATTGGTTGCAGGTTTTCCAATTTCAAACGGATGTCGGGAAAGCCCGCACCCAACTCCAGCCGCACCAGCGGCGTGCGCACAATCGTCTTTTCGATGCGCTGACGTGCTTCTCGTATCTCAGAGAGTCCGATTGAACGAACAGGTGCCAGTTTCATGGACATTGTGGATGTTGTTCTAATGCGTGCATGGATTCGTGCTAGCCATATTTTCCGAGCTATGAACAATTGAACGCTTTGAAGCCACGGCTGTCTGAGGATTCAACATGATCAAAATTACCATTACAGCTTTAGTTGCGACGGCGATGTTCATCGCATCCAGCGCGTTCGCGGGAGACAAGGCATGTTGCGTCAAAGGCGTGTCGAATACGGACAAAACGGCATGCGTTGATTTGGCAACACTGAATCTCACGCCGGACCAAAAGGCAAAAATCGAAGCGTGGCAGGCCGAGTGCGTAAAGGTAGGCTGCACCAAGGAAAGCCGGAAAACGTTCCTCAAACAGGCGAAAGGAATTCTTTCCGCGGAGCAGTTCGCTGAGCTCAAAGCACAGTGCAAAAAATCCGCGAACGCGAAGAAAACCGAAGCGTGAACGCGCTGTCACTATCGATCTACCGAATCTTGCAAAATCGCGCCGGGAAAAAGCCCGGCGCGATTTTCATTTCGCCGGATTCCAAGGAGCGACAGAAAAAGGAATCGTATCGGACAAAGTGGACGCGACACCTCTGTGATTCAGGTCTACAAAATATTTTTTAGCAAATCGGCGAGGCGCCATCCGGCTTTGTGCAATTCTTCTCGGACAATATTCGCTGCCCACGTGCGATAACTGATTTGGTCGGGCTGCAGTTTTTCATCCGCTTCACCCGCCGCGACCACACGACCTTCTTCTTGTTCCGGACGAACATTGATGAATTGCAACCGCTCATGCGCCTCGTGGGCAGCTGGCAAAATCTCGTCTGCCCAGAGCTCGGCATAATTATGGATGTCGATGTTTGACGGCATTCGCCAGTTCTTTGGCTCTTGCATCGCCATCTCGTGGACCAACTCTTTCTTGAATGGCTCGATCTGCGCCTGAAGTTCGCTTTTGCGCAGCGTGCTCGGCACTTCTGGGAAAAGCGCATTTACTGCGTCATAGTCCCAAAAGGCGTGGAAGTTTTTCTTGCGAATACCGCGACGCCGCGGCGGCTCATCGCTTAGTTCCAGCGTAAATGTATTTCCGCCTTCATCTCCCAGGGCGGACGTTTCCTTGTCGGGATCGGCAGGACGTCCCTGCGCGTCGAAGTACTCGGCGCCGACGTGCAGGGGCTGATGAATGTCGGCCACGTAATGGGCGAGCAGAATGAGCGCAACTGGCTTCGTAATCTTTCGTTCATTCTGTTCCGGAACTCGCCCTCGAAGCACATCGACAGAGTATGGAATCATGTGAACGATGTCCCACTTACTGCGCCCAGCCGTGCCGTCGCGGTATTTTTGCACCGGCACGACTGGAACGTCCGTATAGTGAAACCAATGGTGCGAAGGCGCAGCTGGGTTCAGATCGTGCGTCGGCTGATTCGCCCGCCAGAAATCGCGGAGCTGCTTGTCAATTTTTTGATGCGCTGAGTAATGAAAAGCTTTGGGATCATCCACGCCCTTTTTGTCCCAGCCTTTGATTTCGTCCGCGATCACGGCTGCTTTCTCCAGGGTAAGCCCGTCCAGCAGCGTCTTGACCTTTATCGCCGTCGGCGTGTTTGCCAGTCGTTCGTCTGAAATCCCACCAACCATTTCATGCCCCAGCGGGCCATAAGCTTGGACCACAGGGGCGAGTCGGACGCCAATAAAAATCGTCAAGAGCAGAGCGCGACCGCACGCGGATTTCATCTTCGCAATCGGCGACAATACGATTGAATTCCGGCTTGCCTAGAAGAGTTCCGAGGCAACCGTTCGCTCAGTCGCTAAAATTGGCGCGTATCTCGTCGAGACGTTTCTGAAGTTTCGAAAAATGGGACCCGGCCCAGTAGATTTGGCCGCAGCCAGTGCAACGCCGGAATTGCTCGTAATAGATTTTGGTAACCGGTTCGAGCTTTTCAATCACGTCGGCTTTGGCGACTTTTTGCAGTGGCGCATTGCAGCGAAGGCACCGCGTAAACGGAGCAATGGAATCGAAAAGGTCAAAGCGACGGATCACCTCGATGGTTTGCTCATGAGCATTTTGCGAACGCGGGCAATAGCCGGCGTTCACCATCGCATGCATGAGCAACCGCCGGTCGCGCGTCAAGAGTGCCCGGTTTTCGCTTTTCATCACGCCGAGTAATTGCCGATCGCGCGCCTGGCGATCATAAACGACATCGAAACCGAGCAGACGCAGATTACGCGCCAGTTTCCCAAGATGACCATCCGCGACAAAACTTTTAATACAGCAAACTTGTAATCGATCTTTCTCGAAATACGTGTACGTGAATCGCAGCGGATACACATCGATATTCATGTCCCGTTCGAGCGCATAACCAAAATTGACGGGCCGCCCGTCAACCAGGATTAAATCGACTTCGGGATGTGGGACGCCGCATGACTCGACCACATCTTTCACCGACGTTTTTTCGCTAAGGCTGCGTTCGATGATTTCGGCACGCGCTTTGCGGCCCAGGAAAAAAGCAAGATCACCATGGAAATTGAGCCGGACCGTGAACGGCTTCACGTTACTTCATGATTCGCGCATTGGCGTAAGCGTACTCAAAGGTGGTTGCACGCGGTCGTCCCATGAATTTACCTGGTCCGAGCGGCTCATCTTCGCCGTAGTAACAGTCCATTTGCCATCGCCGCAGACCACCTCCGGTATCCATAATCTTCCATCGGGTGCTGCCGAAGACTTTTTGCACCGCTGGAGACTCCGTCTCAATGATTGCCCCGTGACGCAATCCGCTCTGGCCCAGTTTTGCCGCGGCGGAATAGCGCGCGACCAGAACGCCACCTCCGCCTGTAGGATGCGAAGCGAAAGCGAATGAATCGCCGCCGTTGTAACGAATGTAATGATGCCCGTTAACAGGCGTCACGATGCGGCCAAACCCTTCCTTTTTCACCGAGCGAAGGAAATCACGCGCATATGTTCGGCCATGCAGTCCGGGTTTTGTGACCGGTGTTGCATCAAAGCCGCGTGCAAAAGTGAAACCCGATTCCACCGGCGTATAGTACAGCGTGCAGACGACAAAGTATTCGCCATTGTGCCCTTGAGGACGCCGCGCCAGCTTTTCATTTTCGTACGCCAGGCGCTGCACAACTTCAGGCCACGGAATGTCAGCGCGAAGCTCCCTGCAAGTCGTTGCCGCAATGCTAAGGCCTGCGATCTTCGCGATTAGTCGGCAAAGATCGAGTCGACCGGTCCGCCAATTAGGATTTCGATAGGAAGTTTTTTCCATTCGTATTCGTAAGGGGGTTGCTTCCATTGAAATTGTTCAGGG
>WNFW01003110.1_pt1 | contig 11495 bp, 8 predicted proteins | sample 5400131 | NCBI WGS metagenome assembly WNFW01 (sample SAMN13153362, study PRJNA577476) | soil metagenome | isolation source: 20 cm soil or saprolite under grassland replicate 1 | place: USA:California | collected 2016-06-15
TTGTGCCGCGGCGGGCCATCGACTCAATAGCAATGGCAGAGCAACAAGGCTATATCGCAGAAGCTGCTTGGACATGCGTGAGATTCTCTAACAAGCGGCGCGTTCCGTCCAGATCAAGCTGGCCGGCAGACAGGCCAGAGGCGGTAATACGAGCACTGCGAGAATGACAAGAACGCCGACAGCTGTCGGCCGCCTTGGTACTCGGTATGGCCGCGCTCCAGATGGCTAACAAGATTTTACGATTCCTGAGGTCATTACTCACAGATGGCGGACGGTCCCTCGGATCACGAATTCCGTGGGCAGGATTCGATGGCTGAAGGTCATTCGCGGATGATGCAACCGCTCGAGCAGCATCTTCATACAGGTTTCGCCGATCTCTTCCTTGTGGACCCGCACGGTCGAAAGCGGCGGGTCCATCAGAACGGCCTCCTCACGGTCGTCGAAACCCACCAGGCTGATATCGTCCGGCACTTTCATGGCGTGCCGCTGCAGGGATCGCCAAAGCCCGTAAGCGATTTCGTCGTTGCCAGCAACGGCAGCAGTGGGTCGCGGCTGTCGGGACAGGATTCGCCCGATGCTCTTTTGACCGAAATCGACGAAGCTCTGAGGACTTCGGGCCGCGATCAAGACGGCTTTTAGTTTGTTTTCGCGCATTCCTTGCCGGTAGCCTTCGAATCGCCGACGAAGCCAGGGGTAGGAGATATCTCCTCCGGCAAAGACAATCTGGCGGTGACCCTCGCCGATCAGATAACGCGTGGCATGGAGGGTCCCGTTGAAGTCATCAAAGCCCACTTGATCGAATTGCTGCTCGTCGCCCATTCCCACCACATTGTTACTGAAGGCCACGAAGGGCATATGGATGGAAGCGATCCTGCGGAGCAGATTCGGATAAATCGTCCCCGCCAGAATGAGTCCGTCAATCAAGCCATGCTCCTGTAGAACGGGAGGCAGGTCGATCCGATCGGCAGGCGTTCTCGGGGAGTAATGCAGCGCGGCGAACAGCACGTGCTGTTTCAAGCCGCTGGCATAAGATTCGACGCCTTGCAGGATGCGAGCATGAAAGGGATGGAGAAAATCGCGGTTGCTCAGGAGAAAGCAGACCATTTCTGCGCGTTGCTTGAGAATCCGGCGGGCCTGCGCATTGGGGCGGAACCCCAGACGCCGGATGGTCTCAAGTACCCGCTCACGCGTTTCCCGGCTCACCTGAGAGCTGGAATTGAGCACCCGGGAAATCGTTCCAACGCCCACGGCAGCGGCCTGCGCCACTTCGCGAATGGTCGTTTTTCTTGGAACTACTTCCATGGCACTGTGGTCTCTTTTTGCTTGCGCCTCTCGGCCCGGTTCGCTGAGAAAGCGGCGACCCTCATCCCTCTGCCAGTCTATCACACCAAAACAGCGATGGTATTCTCAGCATGATGGCGGGATCCGCGCGCTTGTGCCAAGAAGTTGGAAAACCAGTCCAGCCGATTGGTCTTACGAGATTCTGACTTGACAGCGGGTTTTCGCTCGGTTAGGGTGTGGAACCAGTTCCAAGCTTTCTTGGGCTCTCGTTCGATTGGGTGGGAGGTTCTTCGAATCGCGTGGGGTGTGAGGTCATGAAAAAACTGTCCAGTTGGTCTTTCCTTGGCTTGTCTCGCGGGGATAAGTCTTCGGCGATAACTGCCCAACGATCTAGCGGGCCTGCCCGAACCGCGCTGATCAAGCGGTGGCATTTCAGCATCGCCGTACTGCTCGGGACCATGCTCCTTGGATATTCTGCACCCCTCATGGGACAGGCGGTCAACGCAACTTTGCTTGGAACGGTGACGGATGCGAGTGGAGGCGTTGTGGCGGGCGCCAAAATCGCGATCACCGAAATGAAAACTGGCGTCGTTCACTGGGTCACGACCAACGACAGCGGTAATTATGAAGTGCCCGCCCTCGCTCCTGGCCAATATGAAGTCGCAGCTGAAAGACAGGGATTCAAGAAAGCTGTCCAATCAGGTGTGGATGTAGTTGTGAACACGGACACGCGTATAAACCTTGTCCTGGAGCCCGGGACGGCGCAGGAAACAGTAGTGGTTAGCGCCGAACTTCCTCTTCTGCAAACAGATCGTGCAGACATCGGGCGAAAGATTGAGGAGAGGCAAGCCGAAGAACTGCCTCTGGGGTTCAATCGAAACTTCCAGGGACTGCTTAACCTGGTGCCGGGCACGACACGCGCACACCGGGAGCATTCCTCATTCTTCAACGCGCAAGACAGTCTCCGGACCGAGGTAAACGGACAATCGGGCCTGGCAAACAATCTGCAATTTGAAGGCTTGAACGACAACGAACGAACTGGTCTGCTGTCGATCTACATCCCCCCTATTGAAGCGATTCAGACCGTCGATGTTACAACCAGCAACTACGACGCTGAATTGGGCCGAGCCAATGGGGCGGTAACAAATGTCATTCTCAAATCAGGTACGAACGAGGTTCATGGTGCTGCTTATGAAATCAACCGCATCAGCGCACTGGCGGCGGTGCCTTTCTTCCAGACCTCCGTAGCGAAAGCGCCGAGCGTGTACAACTACTATGGAGGCAACATCGGCGGGCCCATCGTGAGGAACAAGACGTTCTTTTTTGGCGATATCCTGCGAATCAACGACCACCAAAACCAGTTTTTCAGTGGCACTGTGCCACCCGCGGATTTTCGCAGCGGGGATTTTAGTCACGCGACAAATGCGAGCGGGCAGTTGATTCCAATTTATGACCCAGCGACGGGCAATCCGGACGGAGGCGGTCGAACGCAGTTTGCCTTCAATGGCGTGCCGAATGTCATCGATCCTGCCCGTATCAGTCCCATCGCTAATGCCATCCTCGCAAAGATTCCGCTCCCCAATGTGGCCAAGGGAGCGTGCCTGGGCAGTCCCACCGGTCCCGGCTGCCTCATTGCGACAAACAATTTCCAGGGGACGACGAAATTCATCAAGGATACGACCTCCTTTGACGTGAAGATCGATAGCAACTTAAGCGTGAACAACCGTCTGTCGGGACGCTTCAGTTTCTCTAACCAGAGCCTTAGCCAAAGGCCGATCTTTGGCGTAGTAGGGGGGCCCTCGAATGGCGCTTTTTCAGGGACCGGCAAGCAGCGTTATTGGGATGTGGCGGTCAACTACTATCATGTCTTTTCCCCGACTCTGATCACGGAGGTCCGCGCCGGCGTTGACCACTATCGGAATGTGGCGAACAACACCGACCGTGGTCAGACGGTGAAGAGTGAAATCGGCGTTGACATCCCAGGTGCAAACCTTGGTGGCTCGAATACCAGCGGAATGCCGTGCATCGTGCTAACCGGGAACAACGGCGATAACTGCTTGGCGGGTTATTCGGCAAGCTTGCCTTGGATCCGCGGAGAAACGAATTTAAATGTTGCCAATAACTGGACAAAGAGCCACAGCAATCACACTTTCAAGTGGGGAGTCGACATTCATCGGCTCCGGGACGATCTGGCGCAATGGCAGGACCAGAATCCGCGGGGCGTATTGCGTTTCACAGTCAATCTCACGAGTATAAATCCTAATACCAATGTTCTGACGAGCAGCCAAGCGAATGACGTCGCCAGCTTTTTGCTCGACAAGCCCAATTCTGTGGGTCGGGACGTGCCGATAACCGCCAAGGCGTTTCGAGGGGACGAGCTGTTCACCTACGCGATGGACAGATGGCAGGTCTCCCGGAAACTGACCCTGGACTTGGGCCTCCGCTGGGAGTTCTATCCACCCTTCACGCCGCAAGGACCAGGACGCTTCTCAAACTACGATCCAACTACCAACAACCTTGTGATTGCTGGAATCGGCGAGAACCCGTCGGATTTGGGCAGAAAAACACACTACAAAGACTTTGCACCCAGGTTCGGCATTGCCTATCGCCTAACGGAGACTACTGTCGTGCGCGGGGGATTTGCCATAAGCTACTTCCCGTACCCGGACAACGATTACGCCTTCGACTTCCCCGTGCTACAAAACAACGCGTTTCCTTCGCTGAATGGTTCTAGTTTCACCCAGTCAGCCGATGCGTCCAGCAATCCCATCTCTATGGCGAGCGGATTCCCCGCGCCGTTGGTCGCGAACATTCCAGCAAACGGCCTTATTCCTGTCGTGGGCAAAGTCGGCACCACAAGCCTTCTGACTCAAAACTACACGGTCGTGAATCTGAATTTCCGCGAGCCGTATACGGAATCCTGGAACTTGGCCGTACAGCACTCTTTGCCCGCGAAATTCGTCATGGAAGTGGCGTATGTAGGCAACCACGGCGTAGATTTGCCAACCGTCTATAATCTGAACGCTGCCACGCTTCCGAGCGCCACTGCAACGAACCAGAACCGGCCTCTGTTCGCCCTCTTCGGGCTCACTGGGAACGTCGCTCTCAAGTTCCTGGGAACGGGCTCGAACTACAATGCGCTTCAGGCAAAGCTGGACCGCAAGTTCTCAGGTGGCTTCCTCATGACCACGGCCTATACCTACAGCAAGGCGCTTGGGTATGTGAATGAAGGGTCCAACACAATCAACAGCACGGTTGGCGGGCTCCAGAATTACCTTGGCAGCATTCGCAGCAATTATGCGCCGTTATCCTTTGACCGGCGGCATACGATTGTGCATAGTGTGATTTACGAGCTGCCATTTGGAAAGGGCAAAACCCTCCTGAAGTCTGGCGTGGGAAGCATGTTTCTCGGCGGTTGGCAGGTCAGCACAATCCTCACGGTGATGACCGGTCGACCCTTGAACATCACCGGTGGGTCGACTCTGAACGCTCCCGGGGATACGCAAGTGCCGAACGTGGTCGGCTCGTTCAAAATCCTTCATGGCGTTGGTGGCCCCGCCTCTGGCGGTCAGGCCTGGTTCGACGTCACGCCTAGCAACGTCGTCAACAACGTGCCCCAATGCAGAGGGCCATTTTGCCAAACTGCGGTCGGCGTTTTAGGCGATGCGCCTCGCCGGGCCTTCAGCGGGCCGGGGCTTTTCAACTTGGACGCCTCCGTGTTCCGGCGGTTTCCGATCAAAGAACGCGTCGGGCTGGAGTTTCGAGCGGAAGCTTTTAGCGTGACGAATACCCCTCAATTCGATAATCCAGGCACTGGTTTTAGCACGAATACAGCCAGTAATTTCGGCTACGTGACTAGCACGCTTGGAGGGAACCGGTCCGTGCAGTTGGGAGCTAAGTTGACGTTCTAGCTGGGCACGCTGCAAGGACCTGGGCTCCGCATTTAAAATCCATTCGAGCGTTCCGCTCAATGGGCAATGGGATAGACGCAAACAACCATCGGGCGCGCATGCGAACTGCTTTCAGCAAATCTCGAAACCGACGGGAAAGGTGAACATGCAAAACCACGTTCCGCGACGTGAATTTATTTGGGGGATGGGCGCAGTAGCGATTGCGACGGCAGCTACTTCTTTTCCGACTGTTGCCCTATGGAGGGCTCGGCCGCTCTATCCGCCGATGGACCTGTCCTATTTTGATACGCCGATTTCGCCCGCGCCGGCTGACATTCTCTTCGGATACGCGTCCATCACCTGGGGCGGAAACGACCGGCGGGCGATCGAAGACATTCGGTCATTGGGCTTCCGCGGAATTCAACTGCGTGCCAATGTCCTCCAGGAATTTGGCGGCGCAGCGGAAGTGCGGGACTTGCTCGACAAGCACCAACTGAGGATGATTGCGCTCTCCAGCGGGGGCGTGCGCATCGACCCGGCACTCCAAGGCGAAGAAATTGCCAAGCACACAGCTAATGCAAAATTTGTGCGCGATGTAGGAGGGCTGTATTTGCAAGTCACCGACGAACGTCCTAAAGACCGCGCCATCACCGCGGCGGACTATAAGCGGCTGGGACGGCTGATTTCGGAAATTGGGCAACGTACCGCCGACCTGGGGGTCTCGCTCGGATATCACAACCACATGGGCTCACTTGGAGAGCATCCCGAAGAAGTGGAGCAAATCCTCGAAGCCGCGGACCCGCGCTATGCCAAATTGGAGTTGGATGTGGCGCACTACTTCCAGGGGGGCGGCGATCCGGCTAAGGCCATTGAGAAATACAGTGACCGACTGCTGTTCATGCATATAAAGGATGTCGAGCCGGCACCCCCCAACGCGGCCGCCAAGCGTCCCTATCGTTTTGTCGAGCTCGGCCGGGGAAAGGTGGATCTCCCGGCCGTGTTCGAGGCACTGCGCAAGGTGAATTTCCGGGGCTGGGCTATCGTCGAGCTAGACGTCGTGCCCGACAAGACACGCACACCCAAAGAGTCGGGAGCCATTAGCAAGAAATATCTCGAAGAAAAGCTCGGGGTGACCGTATGAATTCGCCCTTCCGAGTCGCGGTAATCAATGACGAGATCAGCCAGGACTTCGGCCACGCCTGCGAGGTGGCCTCGCGGGAATTTGGCATGGAATGGATCGAGCTGCGCGGCATGTGGAACAAGAACCTGCTCAAGCTGGACGCCAAGGAAGTCGAAGAGGCGCGGCGCATATTGGAAAAAAACAAGTTGCGTGTGACCGATATCGCTAGCCCCCTTTTCAAGGTGGATTGGCCGGGCGCACCGAAGTCGAAGTACAGCCCTAAGCGCGATCAATTCAACGCAGACTTTACGTTTGAGCAGCAGGATGAAGTGCTGGAACGAAGTATCGAGCTGGCCAAGGCCTTCCACACCGATCGCGTCCGATTCTTCGATTTCTGGCGGCTCGATGATCAGGCGCCGTATCGCACGGCCATAAATGAAAAGTTGCGGAATGCGGCTGAAGCAGCCGCCAAGAAGGATGTCATTCTAGTTCTCGAGAATGAACCTGCTTGTAATACGGCGACGGCGGCGGAAGCAGCCAAGGTCCTTGACGCGGTTCCCTCGCCCAACCTCCTGCTCAACTGGGATCCCGGAAACGCAGCCACCCAGGGTGAGAAGCCTTACCCGCTTGGATATGATCTTCTGCCGAAAGCGCGAATTGGCCATTGTCATTGCAAGGACGCGGTGAAAAAGCCCGACGGCAAGACGTATGGATGGGCCGCCATGGGACAGGGCATCATCGATTGGGCCGGCCAGTTTAGTGCGCTCAAACGGGACGGCTATCATTTCGCCGTGAGCCTGGAGACTCACTGGCGCGGAGCGGGCACGCCGGAAGAATCGACGCGGCAGAGTTGGGCAGGGATGAAAAAAGAGCTGCAAGAGGCTGGAGCGATTTAGGCCAGAGGAGGCCGAAAATGGCGGAGAACACCAGGCGTAATTTCATAAAACGGAGCGCCTTGGGTAGCGTGGCGATGCTCGTCTACCCACCTTCGCGAGTGCTCGGCGCAAATGACCGCGTGCGTGTGGGAATGATCGGTGTGGGTGGACGCGGGCAAGAATTGCTCAAACAGGTGCTGGGAGTTGCGAGCGCACAACTCGTCGCCATTGCCGACGTTTACACGGGAAGCCGCGAGGAAGCCAAACAGATGGCGCCCGGCATTCAGACCCTTGATGATCACCGCCGTCTGCTTGATATGAAGGATATTGACGCTGTCATTGTAGCCAGCCCGCTGCACATCCACTGCCGGCATTTTGTGGATACCCTGGCGGCCGGCAAAGACCTTTACTCCGAAAAAACTATGACTTGGTCCATTCCGGAAGCGGAGCAATGCCTGGCAGCGGCGAAGAGTTCCGACCGGGTCGTTCAAATCGGACTACAGCATGAGAGTTCTGGATCACTGGCGGACACCCGGAAGTGGATCAAGGACGGAATTGTAGGGCCAGTTGCCCAAGTGGAGTCTTGGATGAGCCGCAACACGCCCCACGGCAGAGGTCAGTGGGTGCGCAAGGTGCCCTCGAACTGCACGGCGCAAAATGTCAATTGGAAAGCTTTTCTGAACGGGCGCCCCGATCGCGAATTCGATCCATTCAAGTTTATCAACTGGAGGTTGTACTGGGAGTTTTCAGGCGGAAACGTGACCGAGAACATGGTGCACCAAATCGCTTGGATTATGACGGCCCTCGATCTGCCGGAACCCAGCGCAGCGTTTATGTCCGGGGGCGTGTTCTCCGAGAAAGACGGACGCGAAGTGCCGGACACGATTGTAGTTACGCTCGAATATCCCGCGGACACAGTTGTCACCTGGCAATCCACTTTCAGCAACAGCCATTACGGCTTGGGCGAGCGCCTGCTCGGAAGCGACGGCACCATCGAACATATATCCGGGGTAACCGACATGGCCACCGGAAGGTCTGCAGAGGGCATTCGTTATTTTCCTGAGAAGGCCAACCGGCGTGAAGGGACTACGCTTTCCGGAGAGACTCCGAATCAAAATCATATGGCCAATTGGATCGATTGCGTGCGTACCCGCAAGATCCCGAATGCGTCAGTTGAGATTGGTTACCGCTCGGCGATTGCCGCGCACTTGGCGAACATCTCTTATCGCCGCAAAGAGCGCGTCACTCTGGAAATGGCTAAGTCGCTTCCGCCGGAGTCCTGAAACGCATCGCTCGCATCACATCTGCTCCTGAAGTTTAGCTGCGACGGCTTGGTGAGGGCTGGCCTCGCCAGCATCCCGAGCGCGAACGGATCACCAATCGGTAGTTGAAAGCCGACGTGGGTACGCCGTTCAATGGAATGATAACCGCCCTACTTTAGGTCAGGGAATACGCCCGAGACTTCGATGGCGTCACGCGTCTGGCCATCAATCCCTCACGCTACCCGATCCCACCACCTCAGCACCCGCAGCGCGCGCAGAGTATTCCAGCGGCTCGGCGCGCCGAGGCGTTCAAGCTCGAAATACGTCCTCCCTTTGTATGCGTGTTCGAGCGACCAGCGTCCGTCCTTGCGCTGGCTGCTATGGACGATGTCGATGGCTTCAGCTAGGCGCGGGTCGCCAGGCGCGTTGACGGCTTGGAAGTAATCGAGCGCGCGGAGGATGTCGTAGTGCCATCTGGGCGGAAATGAGAAGCGCGTGAATACCGGCTTGATGATTTGGCCGGTACGATGGGAGCGAAAGAGCCGGTGTACCAAGAGGAATTCCCGGCCGCGGCGCTGCGCGGCCCGCACTTCCCGGACTTCGCGTCCACAGTGCAATTCGTAGAACCGCAAGGCCTCCAGTACACTTATCGTCGTGTGCACCGAAGCATGAGTTGCGCCATTCGAGCGCTGGCAATTCCACCCGCCGTCGGGCATCTGTCGCTCTAGCAGGTGGTTGGCAATGGTGTCGAGACGGGAGTCTTCATACTCGAAGTACGAGAGGACGGATAGGGCCATCCCCGTGACGCACGTCTCGCTCCGACCTGTCCATTTTGCCCAGAGGCCATAGTTGATACCGCCATCCTGCTGGAGCCCGCCATCGAGAAGGAGCTTACAGGCCTTTCGCGCCTGCCGGGTGCGGGGTAATAAACCGAAGTCACGGAGCATCAGCATCGTATAGGTGGTGGAGATCCACTTTGGCGAGTAGAGCCCGCCGTCCGACGCTTGCCCACCAGCCCAGGTGCCCTCCGGGTCCTGCCTAGCAAGCAGACGGGCCCCCCAGCCATGGTGCGCAACCCTTCGCCGCTCTCGGTCGACGGTGCGTTCTGCCGTCTCGACCAAATCCCGCAGGACCTGCCAACGAATGGCCGGGTCTCCATCCAGGAGCCACCGGATCACCCTATCCGTCCGCGGTCCCGAAGTCACTCCTGAAGCGCTCATAGACTTTCGACCTTGGCTAAAACTAGACTGGGCTTGCTCCATGACTGTTCTTTCTCGACTTCCGCCCACTTTAACTGCACCGCAGCGATGTTGGGAAATGCATCCGGATGGAACAGCGCGTCTCGTCGCGTTCTCAAATCTGTCAAGAAGGCGGAGCTAGGGGACGGCTCCTTCCAATACGCAAGCCAACCCCTCCGATGATGTGCACGAGCGTGTCGCGCACGGAACCGAAGCTGCCGCCCAGATCGCGCGTGAACTGTTCGGCGGTGAGTGAGCGCGGAGACGCTTGCAAAATCCTGTTGTTGGCCCAGCGGCCGTACTCGTAGAGCAGCTGAATGTCATCTTTAGTCATAGTGCGGACCCTTCCTCAGGGAGAATCTTACCTTGCCCCGGCTATGCAGCAAAATCCGACTCGGTGGCATTTGTGGTGATCGTCCCGGGGACCCCGTGGCGAGCGCAAGCCGGCACTGTAGTCTTTGCCGGAGTCAGTCGTCCAACATGGCGTTAATATCGCGGTAGCCTACGGCTTCGTTCGCGAATTCAAACGTGCCGCGCTCGCGCATCTCGCGGGCGGCGCGCAGGAAGGCTCCGAAGGCGGCACGCGCTAGGGCACTGCCAACGCTGATCCGCTTGACGTGGAGGGCTGACAAGGCCGCGCGAGACAATTGAACGCCTTCTAGACCCATTACCACGTTCACGGGACGATCCACTGACCCCACGACCGCGGCAATGTCATCCTTGGTAGACACGCCGGGGGCGTAGATAGTCGCGCGTTGACCATCACCAGACTTGGCCGACGTGAAATGCAGACTCGCTTCGGCCTTCACGATTGAGACGTTGAGCTCACGCCGGTGGGCCGCCAGAACTCCTCAACACCGAAGATCTCGGTCCGCTACAGTCACTCGAGCGGGATGAAAGAACACCATCGTGGTATAACTCCGGGCTATGTTCAATCTGCGTTTTTCTGCTTCTCGCCGCGCCCTGCTTCGGCGAAGTTCTCAGCGTGTGGGCCGCGCCAAAATCAGTCGGGTAGATGTCCAGTAATCCGACTTCCCATCTCACGGCCAATTCGGAGAAATCGAATCTACCATTCCGCCTGTCCAATACAGATAAAAGCCTTCGTCGCAGGGCTTCATTACATCACCATATTTCTTTTTCGCGTGGCTGCCCCAGTGGGGTTTCCTGCCGTCGGCGTCGCAGAAACCGTACTCGTCGGACAGCCCCCATGAGCTGAACACCCGCCCCGACTTCTTCGCAATGTGGGGATCCGCGGCCAGCGCAACCACGGCCCGTCCGGAATACAGCGGCGTCTCGGACTCCTCAAAATTGGGATCCTTCTTCGCGGCCTCCCGCCAATTGGCTTCGGTTACCCCGAAGTGCTCCAGCATCACTTCGGACCGTAGAAAACCGGGAGTAAGCGCAAGTACTGTCACATTCTTGCGACGCAGCTCACGAGCCATGGCAAACGCCATGCGGATGACGCTGGTCTTCACCAGATCGTAGAATAAATTCCCCCGGTACTGATACGAATCGCCGTCCGTCACTTCCACGATCAGGCCACCGCTCGATTTTTTTGCAGATTCGATGAGCAAGGGAGCGGCAAAATGGCACGTAATGATGTGGGTGTAAAGAGCGCCTTCCATCATCTGGAAGCCTTTTGGCAGGTCGAGCTGCCAGAAGGGTTTCCCAAATTCCAGGAACGGATCTCCACCCCAGATGTTATTGACTAGAATGTCGAGCTTTCCGTGCTCCTTCTCGATCCGGGCGATGAGCATCTGGACGGCTCCGCGGTTGGTATGGTCGACGAAGACCGGGATGCCCAGCCCCCCGCGCAACGTCACCCTCTC
>WNFW01003111.1_pt1 | contig 11495 bp, 13 predicted proteins | sample 5400131 | NCBI WGS metagenome assembly WNFW01 (sample SAMN13153362, study PRJNA577476) | soil metagenome | isolation source: 20 cm soil or saprolite under grassland replicate 1 | place: USA:California | collected 2016-06-15
CTGTTTGTGGTTCACACGCTTCTTCTTCTCCATTGGAGTGTATGGCAGAAGAAAAGCGTTGTCAAGGGCATCGCGTAGCTAATCTATTGACAATCAGAAGCCATAGTCTAAAAATTCTTCCTCTCATCGTTGAACAGCAAGAAGAGGATAGGATGTGGTACCACTAACTATCGATGGTTGAAAAAAAGGATTGCTCAAGACAGCCGCTGCGAGTCTGTTCGATACTTGGTATGCATGGGGTAAGGAGGAACATCCCAGGAGGTTCCCTGAGTACCCTTGCTTACTGTTGGAACCCTGGCAGGGTCGCTCCGTCCTCGGTGTTGAGGAAGTTGCCACACCAGGCGAGCAGGCGACTCACAGTGACCGCATTCTCAGGAACTTTGTAGCCGCGCATGGTGCGATAGCGTTCTTTGATCCACCAGCCAATGGCACGCTCACAGGCATTATTGGTGCCATCAAGCGTTTCGTCCTTGGGTCCTTTCCAGCTGCGGTAGCGCGTTAAGCGATGCCACAGGTTCCAGCGATCCAGAAACAAGAGGCGCAGCCGATAGGCCAAACTGTGGTGTTCTCCTTCTCGCGGTGGCGCGGCGTCTAGATAGCGTCGATGCAGCGCTTCCAGTTCAGCAGCCTGCTCCTTCTGTCGGCTCTTGACCAATTCGCCTAAGCGCGTTAAGTCGGCTGCCGCTTGCTCTGGACTGACCCCAATCGCACGCAGTGACCCATCCGCATCTTTGGCTACCAATGGCTGATAGCGCTCAATCAGCGTCTCGGTATTGCGCAGCACATGCGCTTTACACACTTGATGCTGCACCCCCACCTCATCGGCGACCGTTTTGAAGCCATCGGCATCATCAGTCACCAACACCGTGGCTCCCACGCTCTTGGCGATGGGCTCAATCCAGTCCTGCAGCGTCTGGATATCTTGTGCTGCCAAGGCATCAATGGTTAAGGCCAGGCCAGTGATGGGATCAACGCTGATGCCTAAAGGTAACCATTCGCCCTTGCATTTGACGCTGGTCAGATCGCCTCCCAGCGCCGGAGTGCGAATACCAGCAAAGACTTGATCGCGCTTGAGACCGGGCACCAGCCTGGCGGTCTCTTGCACGGCATCATAGATGCGACTCTTGCACAGGTAGACTCCCAAGCCTTCTAACGCTAAGGAGGTGGCTCCATAACTTAATCCCAACAGATACAGCATCACCGCCAATCCTTTCACGCGTTGCGAGGTCTGCGCAGACGTCGTTCCCTCAGGATACACCCGAAAGGTGCGCTGGCACTTCAAACACTGATAGCGGTGCACTACGACTTCCTGATAGACCGTGTCGCGCAAGGGCTTCGCGACTTCCTGGCGCAAGTGAAACTTCCGTCCACTGCACCCAGCATACACGCATCGCGTGGGCATTTTGATCGCATCAGGGTTCACTTTGGGTAAGACAATCCGTAACCGCATGGCTCTGCCTCCTGGAATTTCTCTCTCCTTCCTCATTTTACCAGTTTTACCGCTGGTCGAACAGTCACGACATGACATTCCTCTGGACTGTTAGCCCTAACCATGATATGATTGTCAACAATTAAAACTAGCTTATGAAGGGCAAGACTTTTCATTCATTGCAACGAGGGAATGAAATCCCCTTTGAACACACTAGAGAGCGATGTTGAAAGGCCGTGCATAAAGGGGCGGGAACGCATGAATTTCAATCTGATACAATGGTTGTTTACGGATCCATGTACTGCTACGAATTGCGTGGTAAGTACAGCTACAAGCCCAGGAACCCCACCTGAGATATTCCATTTTTATGTACCCTGGACTATTTTTTGTATACTCGGTGTGCTGATTCCTTTTTACTATGCTGTGGAAGGTCGCAAACGTTTTGTGAAAGATAAACCTGTCATCAAGAATATGCTGGATCGCTTTCTTGGTTGGCTGGCCATCATCTGTATACTTGGCTTTCCGCTGATTTTCGCACGCGCTTTCCTCTACGAATACTTTTTCGCTTGGCGGGTATGGCGTTATCTATGGTTGGCCAGTTTACTGACGTGGGCGATAATCTGGATCGTCTATCTCATACGAAAATTCCCGAAGGAGCAGGCCAATTATCTCGAATATAAGAAACGTGAGCAATATATACCAAAGAGTAGCAAATCAAAGAACGCCAGGCGTAAAGCGGCCTCTTCCAGGTAATATAGCGTGTGATTGTTCATCGCTCTACTCAGACTAGCGGCATTATACTTGCTGGGGGCAACAGTAGCCGAATGGGTAAAAATAAGGCACTGCTGCCACTTCCAGGTAATCAAGCTGTCACATTCGTTGGGTATCTAGTCTCCATACTCGAAGAATGTTGCTCGGAGACATTGATTGTGGCTCGTGACCAGGCACAAGCGCGAGAGTATGTCTTCCCCGGTGTGCGAGTTGTCATCGATGAAACACCTGGTATCGGGCCATTGATGGGATTGTATAGTGGTCTGAGCGCCATTCATACAACGCACGCGTTAGTTGTTGCTGTAGATTTGCCTTATGTCCAGCCTGCCCTGCTTTCTTTCCTCCTATCTCAACCTCTGCCTGCTGACACTCTATTAATTCCGTTGGTCCACAATATACCGCAAGTATTGTTAGCTATTTATCCACGCTCAATTTTACGTTTTGTGAGGGAGCAATTACAACTGGGACGGCGCGATTTACGCTGTTTATTAAAGGTTGCTCCCGTGCAATTTGTTGAGGAAGTCCAATTGCTCCAGAACGATCCCCAGTTATGCTCGTTTATCAACGTAAATACCCCGGAAGAATTGCGTGGGTTATTCTAAAGTTTTCCATTTCGTACCAAAGCCATACAGAAAATAGGTTTCTGTCTCGCGCTCCCGGTAGTATTTCACCATTTCGTTCAGCGTTCGAGAAGATACCGGTTCGCTCATACACCCTCTCAATTCTTTATGCAGACATAGAGACTACTCCTACAGATGCTGCATAGCGGCCCACTTTCGTTGTGCCATCGATCTCAGTCCTTCTTCAAATCCTCGCATTGAGAGCCAGTTGCGAGTTTCTCCTGTTACAACAATATCAGTTTGTTGTAGCTGTTCAATACTAGCAGCTCCGCTTAGTTGCATAGCTACTTTTAGCTCGGCTACGATGGTTTCAAGTAGTTCGCAAACCGCATCATAGCTTTGGCTGGCCGCTTTCAGGAAAGGAAAACCGATGCCGACGAGAGTTGCACCAAGGGCAAGCGCTCGAGCCATATCCAGACCAGTGCGTACCCCCCCGGTAGAGATCAAGGGTAAACCGGCAACTTTTGCCTCAACAATCGAAACGGGTGTGGCTATGCCCCAGTCTCGAAAAAGCATACCAATGGTATATGTTTTCTCATCACCACGTGCTTTAGATCGTTCCGCCTCCATGGCAGACATGCTACTTCCACCTGCTCCTCCAACGTCGATGGCAGCAACTCCGCAAGAGCGTAAGAGGAGTGCTTGCTCACGGCAAACCCCAGCTCCTGTTTCCTTAGCAATTACCGGAACGCTGACTGAAAAAGTCAGCGTTTTGAGTGCAGCCGCCTCGCCGAGGGTGCGCCGATCACCTTCAGGTTGTGTTGCTTCCTGAAGGCTGTTCATATGGACGGCAAGAGCATTTGCTCCAATCATTGTAACTGCACGTTCTACCTGCTCGATAGTGAAAGGAGCATGATGTGGCTGGGCGATAAGTTGTGGAGCGCCTATATTAGCAATCAAAAAGGTTTTGGGAGCTTGTTCACGGGTAATAGCGTAACTGTTGATCACCTCGGGATTGACGATGCCAGCTCGCTGGCTGCCTACTCCAAGCGCTAAACCGTAGTGTTCAGCAGCACGCGCCAGGTTGCGGTTGATTGATGTTACATCGTCATGTCCGCCGGTCAGAGAAGAAATGAAAAGAGGGTAGCGCAGCTTATGACCAAGGAAGCTAACAGAGGTATCAATCTCATCCAGATCTACCTCTGGCAGTGCCTGGTGTACAAATTGGATATCGTTCCAATTAGCGCTTTGCGCTACGGAAATGTCCTGTCCTAGCGCGATGTTCACATGTTCAATTTTTCGCTGTTTCACTTCGTCGTTCATAGAATAAGGTTATCCTTTCATTACTTCTTTTCAGCCGTGTAATCAAATAGATGAGAGGAATGCCGAAGATGAGTAATGGTTGGTAGAATGCAATCGGCAGATTGTCCACGTAGAGTAAAGGATAGGTAAATAGCGCCGTGCATGAAAGTAGTATAACACTGATAGTGAGTGCATCAAAACGGCGTAGCGCAATAATCCATAGTGTCCATAACATATACCAGGGCCAAGCAGTACTTGATGACCAATGTGTAGTACTGGTCGTATTGAAAGGGATGAGCGTACATATCAAGAGATAAAGTATTTCGAGTACGCTGCCAGAGAGCAAAAAGCATGTTAGAGGAGATATGCTTTGGAGACGCGTTACAGCTTTCATATTTTCAGCCTGGCAAATGTAGAGTTGATATATTTAACGTAATACTCAGTATTTGTCATTGCGCGAAGCTCGTCGTAAGATAGGTAACGAGTCACCTCATTGTCCTTGCTGAGCGCTTGAATCAGTGCTTGTCCTTGTATACTGCCATTACTAAACATGCTCCAAACTTTCTTTGCATTACGTTGTACCATCTGATATGCTTCTTGTCTGCCTACTCCTTTTTCGATAAGAGCAAGCAAGATACGCTGTGAAAAAATAAGCCCTCCTGTCATATTCAAATTGCTAAGCATACGTTCCTCATCGACCTCAAGTCCAGCCATAACTTTGTTGAAAATATGGAGTACATAATGGAGTAACGTGCAGGCATCAGGAATAATAATTCTTTCTGCTGAAGAGTGGCTGATATCGCGTTCGTGCCAGAGGGCTACATTTTCCATTGATGTTACAGCAAAGCCTCGTAAGACACGAGCTAACCCACAAATGCGTTCGCACAGTTCTGGGTTGCGTTTATGTGGCATTGCTGATGATCCCTGTTGACCGGCGCTAAAAGGTTCAAAGGCTTCGCTCACCTCTGTACGCTGCAAGTGACGAATCTCCTGGGCCATTTTCTCAAGTGAACTGCCTATGAGCGCCAATGTGGTAATGAAATATGCATGGCGATCGCGTTGCACTATCTGGCTAGACATTGGAGCAACACTCAAACCCAATTGTTCGCAGACAAACTCTTCAATCTGTGGTGGAACCGTGGCATGTGTGCCAACGGCACCAGAGATTTTGCCTGTGCACACCTCTTCGAGCGCTGCTGAAAGATGTTGTCGTCCACGACGCAGTTCGTCTACCCATAATGCTAGCTTCAATCCAAAAGTGATAGGCTCGGCATGAATACCGTGTGTGCGCCCAACCATCAACGTATATTTATAACGTATCGCGGCCTGGGTAACGGTCTCCAATAGTTCGGAGATTGACTTGATAAGTAGTGCTCCAGCTTCTTTGATTTGCACAGCAAGCCCGGTGTCTAACACATCAGAAGAGGTCAATCCAAGGTGAATGAAGCGTCCTTCAGAGCCAAGTTGCTCCTGTATGGAACGTAAAAAAGAAATGATATCATGATGAGTTTCTAGCTCAATTTCGTGCATGCGCTGTGCATCATAGCGAGCAGCACGAATCTTTTCGATACTATCTTGTGGAATGACGCCTTCGCGTGCCCACCCTTCGCAGACCAGCAATTCGACCTTGAGCCATAGATCAGTTTTATGCGTTGCTGACCATATGGCAGCCATCTCGGGTAGTGAATATCGTTCGATCATGCTATAAAAAAGTTCCTCGATGTGTTACACTTCAGCGAAAAGATAAATTGCAACCGTAGTGTACCACACGCATATGAATGTATGGGCGAGGAAGATCATTTATACATCAGGAGTACCATGAACGTATGAACGCTGAACAAATTATTCGATTTCGTTATGCGGCCCATACGCGACATCTCATTAGGTTAACTATCATTTCTGCTATTGTGGTTGTGATTGCAGGCTCGATGGCTTTGCTGATAGGTTTTCGTCTACTGCCAATTAATCTGGATGGGTTGCTTTTGCCTGCTTACATTATTGCGATGTGCGCAGTGGCTATTCTGTTACTGGTACTTATCCTGCAATATGGCTATGCCCATTCAGGAGTGTGGATTGAACCTGATAAGATACGTGTGCGGTTCCCTGGTACGGATGAGCAAGAGATGGTCTGGTCAGAAGCTCTTTTTGCCGTGGACGAGGGAGAAGAATACTTACGTGCGAGCAAGGGTAAGGAGGGCGTGGGCTTTCTCTTTGGTGAGAGACGTTACGTTCGTTTGTTTCTTGAGGGTATGATGCCTGAACAACGAGCTCAATGTGAACAGGTGTTAGCTGAACATGTGCCTGTGCGCCGACCTCTTCGCTTCACATTGATGACGCTGTTGAACTCAAAGGGTGAATTAGTAGCAAGGGGACGCCTATATCTGTTCGACGACGCAATGTTGTGCGCAGAAAATCGGGGTGAGAAGCGCGTATTTTTATATGCCTCACTTATAGATCTGGATTCCGTCAAACAACGAGCCTCCTTTTACGTAGGAAATATGGAGTGTGAAGCGTTTACATTCAGATATCGGAAAGAATATGTGGTGATGCTCGGTTATGAAACAACTTTCAACAGGGGTATTGGTAGCAGTTCACATTGGTCGGTGACTGGAAATGCAGCAGAATGGGTCGAGGATATTGAGAAGAGGAAAATTTCTTAATCATAAGGTCTCACGAAAAGAATTCGGGCATAAAAATGTCCCAAAAAGTGTTCTAGTGTGGTAGAATATGAAAAATCTGTAGTAGATAGTTAGCAGGGCGGTAAGGTCTACTATCTTGACGGAAGAATTTCATCCGTGTACAATCATCTCCGCAACCATACCTGTTGAAATAAGGGCTTGCTTCATTGCTGATACGTTTCGTAGCTATGGAGCAGTAGTGAATAATAAGTTCGGGGGAGTTTTTATGAAAAAGGGAATACATCCAAATTATATTGAGGCCACAGTAAGCTGTGCTTGTGGAAATAGCTTTCAAACACTCAGCATCAAGCCTTTATTGAAGATTGATGTCTGTTCGAATTGTCACCCATTCTTTACTGGACAACAGAGAATCCTTGACACTGCCGGACGTGTAGAGCGCTTCCGCAAGAGATTCAATTTGCAAGAAGAAGAGTAATCTACTCGGAAATGAGGACACGGGGATAAAGGAACTGAAATACAGCCTTTATCCCTGTTTATTTGTGCTTTTCTATTTTTGAAAGGAAGTTAAGAGGGAAATGCCCTTGATGGGGCCTCAAAGAACCATACTTTTCCTAATTGCTGATACAGGAGCAGGGCATCGCAGCGCCGCGAATGCGATTCGTAATGCTATGACCTTTCTTACCCAAAAAAGGCAAGAGGAGTGGCTAATACAGCAACAGACTGGCACAGAAGAGCAAAAGAGCGTGCCCGCTCAAGCAGCCTATCGCATTGAGATTGTCGATGTGTTTGAAGAGTATAGTCGTTTCCCTTTACGTGAGGCTATGAAGCTCTATGGGCCAGCAATACGCTATAGGCCGAAACTCTATGGGCGTATTTATGAATTCAGTAATCAGGCCCAAAGATTTTCGGCTATGAAGACAGTTTCAACGCCTCTTATACATAACGGGCTGTTGCGCTTGATAAAGAGCGTAAAGCCCGATGTAATCGTCTCCGTTCACCCTTTACTCAATCATGTAACAATTCGTATCCTGCAAGATTTAGATGTGCATATTCCTTTCATCACAGTGGTTACAGACCTTGTTAGCGTTCATCACGCCTGGTTTGCTCCAGGAGCAGATGCATATATTGTGCCAACAATATATGCCAGGGACCTTGCCTTGAAGCAAGGTATGGACCCGGTACGCGTCCATCTCATGGGAATGCCAATCGATCCTAAGTTCACACTGCCCATCGAGAGCAAACAGGAATTGCAGCATAAATTGGGTTTACAGCCTGGTCTACCTGTAGTTTTGCTCGTTGGAGGCGGTGAGGGTGCGATGGGCTTGCGTTCAGCAGTGCATGCTATTTCCCAGGCACGTTTACCTGTACAGTTGTTCATCATTGCAGGGCGCAATAAGCGTTTATACGTTCAACTCCAACGTATACGTTCGAGCTTACATATCCCCGCGAAGGTTTTTGGTTTTGTGCAAAACATGCAGGAAATGATGCATGCCTCGGATGTGATTGTAACAAAGGCAGGCCCAGGGACTATATGTGAGGCACTGGCATGCAACCTGCCAATCATACTTAGTGGCTACATTCCAGGACAGGAAGAAGGGAATGTAACCTATGTTGTGGAAAACAACGTTGGTATGTTGGCTTTTGACTCGGTTGAGTTGATTAATATACTTCGTCGCCTGTTGAAGCCTGGTTCTGAATTGTTACATCAGGAGCTAGAAAACGCTAAACGCATTAGTCGTCCTGGAGCATCTTTCGATATTGCGAACTGCATACTTGGTTTTCTGCCTGCGGCGGAAGCACCCGGTGTTTGGAAGAATGGAGAAGGAAAGGGGACGAGCAGCGTAAACTCACGGCTGCGTCATTCGGCTATACCGGCAAGAACAGCGCAACCTGGTGTGCTATCATTGCGTTCTCGAATAGCAATGCGTACCTTGCGGCGCAGATTACGACGCTTAACTTTTCTGCAGCGACCAGTGCATGATCTTTCGCAACTACGCTCTCAAACACCATCACAACAAGATCCAAACCTCGATTCTCCGAAGGTCAATTGAAAGGTAAAATCAGCGTATGGCATCATTTTACTATGGCGGACAGGCGGTTATGGAAGGAGTGATGATGAGGGGACGTAGATCAGCCGCTCTGGCAATCCGAAGGCCAGATGGCAGCATCTACCTCTATGAGGAAGCCTTAAATCCGCGTTTGTATCAAAATCGTCTCTTCCGACTGCCATTCTTAAGAGGGATGCTCTTATTGTGGGAAATGCTGGTCCTTGGCACACGTCTTATGACTCTCTCAGCGAATATTGCCACTGGCGCGCTTGTTCCAGATGCGCCTACTGTGAAAGATGAGGGGCGCGGTACACAGCAGTCTGATAGAGCGATTGAGCACAATTCCTCAGATGCCATGCCTGAAATAGTTGAAACACCACCACAGATAGGGGGAGTAGCCTTAGTAATCACTTTGCTTATCTCTTTAGGTTTTGCCGTCGCAGTCTTCTTCCTGGCACCGTTGCTCATAGCCAGTCTCTTCAATAATCAAATTGGCGGAGGTTGGCTTAACCTGGCTGTAGAAGGGCTTATTCGCCTGGCACTACTCATTGGATATTTATACCTGATCGGTCGTATACCTGATATTCAGCGGATCTTTGGGTATCATGGCGCTGAACATAAAGCTATAAACGCAATGGAGAATGGTGCATCTCTGGATATAGCGCATGTACGCGCGGCTTCACGTGTTCATACACGCTGTGGCACAGGCTTCCTGTTGCTTGTCGTTGTCGTTTCAATTGTGGTATTTGCTTTTATTGGCTCACCCTCGCTACTGATCAAGCTCCTCTCACGGGTATTGTTAGTGCCTGTGGTAGCTGGAATAGCTTATGAATTAATGCGTTTGGGAGCTGCGAATTATCGTTATCGTATTGTGCGTTGGCTACTCGCACCGGGGCTTGCGTTGCAAGGTTTGACCACGCGCGAACCTGACGATAGTATGATTGAGTGCGCAATTGCTGCCTTACATCGTGTTATGTGCCGTGATAATCTGAATATGAAGCGAGATCCCGAAGCTGCTGATGTGAAACTGCCGCCATTAGTCAAATCAAGATAAAAGGATATTATTAGGTATGTCTACTGACCCTGAAGTAACTCCTCCTCCTGCAGATGCTCCAGAAACTATACCCATAGAACGCCCTGAAGTAAGTTTTTCAGGTGTGCGCTGGTTCTCCACAGGTATTGTGCGTCTATCCTATCGAGGTTGGACGCGTGTTGCTGCGTTTCTTTTCCCAGAGGATTCAAAAGCCGAACATATCGCGCACGCGTTGCATATTCCCTTGCCCGACAAACTGAATATGAGTTGGATAACCACTCATCTTGCAGTTGGTGGACGTGTTCATCCAGAGGATATCAAAGCATTGGCCGCAGTGGGTGTAACGCATGTTGTAGATACTCGTTCGGAATACTGCGATGATGTAGAGGCATTAGCAAAAGAGCATATCGAACTATTGCACCTGCCTACTGCAGATACCAAACCGCTTACAATTGAGCAAATGTTAGAGGGCGCACAATGGGTACAGGAGCGAATGAAGCGAGGGGGACGTGTGTTGATCCACTGCGAACACGGCGTTGGACGTAGTGCCTTGCTTAGCAGTGCGGTGCTTGTATACAATGGAATGCACGCGCACGATGCTTTGCAGTTGGTACAACAGAAACGTTGGCAGGCAGCTCCTAATCACAGGCAGGTCAGGCGTTTGAGAGAATTTGAGTCGGCTGTAGTTGCCTTACGTAACGCGTAGTGTTGGATTGCTTGAGCTACTCCATCTTCGCGGTTACTGGCTGTGACGGCTCGCGCAGCAGATTTTACAGCCTCGGAGGCCTGCCCCATCGCGACTCCCCATCCAACTGTTCGTAGCATCTCGATATCATTGTTGTTATCTCCAATCGCCATGATTTGCTCAAATGGAACGCTCAGGTATCGAGCGAGTTCAATGACGCCGCTTGCTTTTGAACACGATGGATTCATTATTGCCAATTCCGCGCTGCCATAATTGCCACGCCTTGTAATTGTCCAACTGCATTCAAGTGCGGCAACTTCTGGCAATAATGTGTGAATGATCTCTTCAGAAGCAAATGCCACTACTCGTATAGGATCTGGGTGGCCTGTACAGAGGGTCTCAAATGGCATGCGGTGTACCTGCGTTGGGGCACTTGCGAAGTATGTATCTACCCATGCATTATCGAGAGCAGATGGCCCTGTCCATATTTCCTCTTGTGTATCCTTAAATGGATGTACGACTGGTTGAATTTTGTGGCGAATCAGCATATCTACTGCCTGTTGCCCCACACGAGCCGAGAGAAGGTGCTTGTGCAGGATTGCTTTGTGCGGGTGTTGTATAATTATTGCTCCGTCGTACACGATAAGTGGAGTTTTCAAACCCAGTTCATTTGCGATCATGGCAGTATTATAGTAACGGCGTGCTGTCGCAAGAGTTACTGCTATCTTCGCTTGCTGGGCGGCCTGAACTACTTCTAACGAACGGGCAGTGATAGATCCATCGGGTGTAAGTAAGGTACCATCAATATCGATAACGATTATTTTTATGTTTGCTGGAGTATCCATGAGCCTGGCATCTCAACCTTTGAATCAGAATTATACGACGGGAAAGATTTTTTGATCCCGTCGCATAATCCCCACAGTGGGATATATGCTTACTATAGCACAAAATAAAAATCTCTATTCAAGAAGAGGCGGTTGGCCAAGACCACCGGTGCACTTCTGCTAGACATTCTTCCCAGGCTTCTG
>WNFW01010383.1_pt1 | contig 11492 bp, 13 predicted proteins | sample 5400131 | NCBI WGS metagenome assembly WNFW01 (sample SAMN13153362, study PRJNA577476) | soil metagenome | isolation source: 20 cm soil or saprolite under grassland replicate 1 | place: USA:California | collected 2016-06-15
CTCATCTACGCGCTGCACATCCACACATTTCTTTACACCGGCGTCATGCTGATCGTTCTCGCAACCATGGGACTCAACCGGATCGCTCCGCCCACATTAGCCGGCTGGATCATCGCACTTCTCTGGATTTTGTTTGTCGTGCAGATTTTTTTGTCCATCCGGCGCGTTTATCGACAAGGCTGGTTTATGAGTACGCTCAAGTTTTTTGTCGGCGGCTTCGTCTACATGATCGTGCTATTCCTCGCCTTGGCCGCGACCTTCTTTATCACGCTCGCGCTGCCGGCTAGCTGAGTTCCCGTCGCGCGCCGGCTCGGAAACTTGACCGCTTTAAACGGTCAAGTTTATGTGGCTAGCCGCTAAGCAATCGTCGCGCTTCTTCGAGGAGATTGTCGATCTTCGAGGAATCTGTCCCGCCGCCTTGCGCATTTTCCGGACGCCCGCCGCCTTTGCCACCGACGATCGGCGCAAGTTGTTGGATAATTTTGTTTGCCTGAAATTTCGAAGTCAGCGGCTTTGGAACAACCGCAACGAGCGCGACGTTATCGTCCTTCGCTCCAGCGAGAACGATCGGGCCGTCAAACTTTTGCTTCAACGCATCGGCCACGGCTTGGAGCAATTTGGCGTCGGCGTCCGGAACGCTGACCACGCAGACTTTCTGGCCGACCTTGGACAACGCCAGGTCATTCGCAATCTGCGTAGCCCAGCTGCGCAAATCGGCACCGGCCTCCTTTGCGTGTTTCTTTTCCCAGGCCCGAACATCGACATCGAGCTTTTCCAAATGCGCCGCGCGCGCGCCGATTTGCTTCAGCATCTCGTCTGTTTGCACCGTGTCGATGAAGACCGGCAGCGGCGAGAGATCTGTCTTCTTTCGCGCCAACATTTCGAACTTTTCCTGCTGCCGCGCCGCTTCTTCGCGTGCCCACACGCGCGCAGCATCGCCGGCAACAGCTTCAATTCGCCGCGTTCCCGCCGCGATCGCTTCTTCCTTCACGATCCGGAACGCGCCGATCTCGCTGGTCGATCTTACGTGAGTGCCACCGCAAAGCTCCATCGAGTAGCCGTTCAATTTCTCCGGCTCCCCGCCGATCTGCACCGCGCGAACCTTGTCGCCGTATTTCTCACCAAAAAATTGTTGGATCTCTTTACGCTTCTTTGCCTCATCGTACGGAATTTCGGTCCACGAAACCGGCGCATTCTCCGCGATCTTTTCGTTCACGAGTTTTTCGACATCGCGTTTTTGTTGTGGCGTAAGCGCCGCGCTCGAGAAGTCGAACGTGAGCTTATCCGGCCCAACGTAACTTCCCTTTTGTGCGGCATCCCGTGACACCACTTCGTGCAACGCCCAGTGCAGCAAATGCGTCACCGTGTGATGCCGCTCGATTGCGCGCCGACGCGGGATGTCGACTTCCAAACGGCCCGGCTGATTGGTCGGCAAGCTCCGCGCATCCAGTCCCGCTGCTAACTTGAGAAAGAAGACACCATCACTACTAATCGTGTTGACAATAGATGCGGTTTGATTCGGGAGGTTAAATATTCCTTTGTCTCCGACCTGACCGCCCATCTCGGCGTACAGCGGTGAACGATTCACTGCGATGAAGTCGCCGGCAGACTCATGTCGCGTCGCGATAATTTCGGCATCAGCAAAATCATCGGTATAGCCGACAAATTCTGTCTTTTTTAGAGGGCCTAAGACGGTGTCGGCCGCACGAATTGTTTCTGTCTTCCGGGCGGCGCGCCCACGCGAACGCTGTTGTTCCATGAGCCGCTCGAACTGTTCGACGTCGACATCAATGCTCCGCTCACGAGCCATTAACTGTGTTAGGTCCAACGGGAATCCGTAAGTGTCATAAAGTTTGAACGCAAAGTCGCCGGTCAGGATTGCGTGAACGCTTTTATCAGCGCCTATCGTCCATCCGATGACGGCCAGGTCACCAATTTGCGTGGAACCACCAACGTCATTCGAGGCGAAACCCGCAGCTCTTTGCTTTTCGAATGAGCGGATTGCTCTTTCAAAGAGTTCGATCCCGTGATCAAGCGTCTTATTAAACGATTCCTCTTCGCGACGAATTGTTTCTTGAATTGTCTTTAGTTTCGCCCGGACCTCGGGAAAGACGTCGCCCATCGTCTTCGCCAAGACATCGACGAGTTTGAAGAAGAACGGTTCGTGAAATCCCAGCGCGCGACCGTAGCGGACTGCTCGCCGTAAAATGCGGCGCAGAACGTAGCCCCGGCCTTCGTTTGAAGGAATGATTCCATCCGCGATCGCGAAGCTGAGAGCACGGATGTGATCGGCGGTCACGCGGAATGCGATGTCGACAGAAAGTTGATCGTTGAGAGTTGAGAGTTGAGAGTTTTTTTTCCGAAGGGTACTAGCGTATTTTTTGCCGCTGAGTTTTTCGAGCTGCTCGAAAATCGGGCGGAAGACGTCGGTTTCGTAATTCGAGATGGTGCCGGAAAAATCGGTGAGATTTTTTGTGCCTTGAATGATTGCGGTCACGCGTTCGAAACCCATTCCAGTATCGACGTGACGTTGCGGGAGCGGAGCGAAGCTCCCGTCAGGATTCGCGTTGAACTGAATGAAAACCAAATTCCAAATCTCGAAGCAGCATGGATCGTTCTTGTTCACGAGCGCGCCGCGCGTGTCTCCGTCGGGTGTAAGATCGACATGCAGCTCGGAGCACGGACCGCACGGGCCGGTGTCACCCATCATCCAAAAATTATCGGCTTTGCCGGAGCTGACGACGTGGATCTTCGGATCGAGATCGGCGTCCTGAAATAACCGCGCCCAGTGGTCGTGCGCTTCCTGATCGAATTCGCTTGGTTCGTCCGGCCCGGGTTTGTAAACGGTCGCGTAGAGCCGTTGCGCCGGAAATCTCCAGCGGTCGACAATTAACTCCCACGCCCATTCGATCGCTTCCTTCTTAAAATAATCGCCGAAGCTCCAGTTCCCGAGCATTTCGAAGAAGGTGTGGTGATAAGTGTCGAGCCCGACATCTTCGAGATCGTTATGTTTGCCGCCGGCGCGAATGCATTTCTGGGTATCGGCGACTCGGGCCGGCTTCCATGACGGCTTTTGTTGTCCGAGAAAGATCGGCACGAACTGGTTCATGCCGGCGTTGGTGAAAAGCAAATTGGGCGCGTCCGGCAAAAGCGGCGACGACGGCACAACGGTGTGCTTTTTCTCGCGGAAGAAATCGAGAAAGGATTGGCGAATTTGCGCCGAGGTCATGGTGCTGAAATAAAGCGCACGTTCCGCAGGATGCGAGAATTACTCCCAATGGAACAACAGCGCCAGGCGCGTGCTATCGAAAGACCGATGAATTTGCGACGTCGCCGTCCTCGGCAAACGCTTGCACAAAGTTACGCAGATCGTCTGTGGCCGCGTTGCGGTTTCGTCGCCGCAACCTTCTGATCGCCAGCAGGGATGGTTCGGATCATAACAGGAAACGTTCGAGAGCATTGTCCCGATTCAATTGCGCTGATCCCATTTCGTGATCGCCATTATTGCCGGACGCATTCCCGGTGTGGTCGGGCCAACAGAAATCGCGACGCTGATCGAGATCGTGCACTGCGCAAACGTCCTTGGGAAAAAGGAGGTCCAGTGTCCAGTCAAATGCCACACGGACCTTCTTGTCCAAGCCGGGCAATTTGCTGAGGTAAACCGTCCGCCACATCCACCACGCGAAGAAGCCAGAGAAATTGAAACCAAAAACCCGCGCGACGCCCATCCGACGACCGATCGAAGCCAGCAGCCCAATGGTTCTGAATGAAAATGATTTTAAAGGACGACCCAAGATTACAGCCGCGATGTTCTGCGCCACAACTTTACCCTCTCGTATGGCATGCTGCGCGGTTGGTGGATGAGATTGGCCCGGATTTCTGATGTCCGGGACAAATGCACAGTCCCCCACCGCCCAGACATTAGGCCACTCTGGAACTCCCAAGAATTGATCTACGAGTAATCGGCCTCGCTCCTTTTCACAGGGGAGCGAAGAGATGAGGGGGCTCGGCACCGTTCCCGCGGTCCACACCAAAGTGCGCGATGGAATCGAAACGCCATCGGCTAAAAAAACTTTGCCTTCGGTCACGCTTTTAACCCGGGTGTTAAGACGAACTTCCACGTCGCGTCCGGCGAGGACCTTCTCAGTGTATCGTCCCAAACTTTCACCCAGTTCCGGTAAAATCGCCGGGCCAGAATGGACCAGGATAACCCGCAACATCTCTTCACTTAAATTAGGGTAGAACGGCAGCGCTTCCCGAACGAAGTCATTTAACGCCGCAACCGTTTCCACTCCCGCGAAGCCGCCGCCCGCCACCACGAAGGTAAGTGACGATCGCCGCTCGGCGGTTCCGCGAGACCCGGGAGGTCGTAAAAGTTGGTCGTCGATCCCAGGGCGATTACAAGATGATCATAGTCGAGTTTTTGGAGGGGCTTACGGTAACCACGCGAAATCAGGACCCGTTTGTTTCGTAGATCAATTTGGTTCACATCACCCACCAATACGTCAACCTTCCGAAGTAGCTTGCGTAGGGGATTTACGATATTGGTGATCTCGAGATCGCTCGCGGCGATCTCGTGAAGCATCGGTGTAAACAGGAAAAAATTATCGCGACTAACGAGGCAAACCTCAACCCCACTTTGTCGGGTCAGTAGTTTCTCGAGATGGATGGCGGCATAAACTCCGCCGAAACCACCACCGAGAATGACGATTCGTTTGTTGCGCCGCCTGCGAGTTACTCGGACGATCATTGAGTACCTTCCGTTGCGCGCCGCCGATGGGACGCTGTGAAGAAAGGTTAACGCCGCTAGACTGGCCGCGGAGACTGCAGGTCAGCTTTTGTGTCTACGAGTTTTGGTTGGGCTACTTCGCTGGCGTTGGACTGACCCAGCCCCCTCTCAATTTCATCTCGGGCCGCGCTAAACTCTTTGACCGCTCGACCCATCCCGCGAGCAAGCTCAGGTAGCTTCTTCGCGCCGAATAGAAGCAGGACAATGAGAAGGACCACCATCCGGTCCGACAAGATTGAGTATGCTGGCGATCATTGGAGTCATAAGCGTGTTTGATTAACGGTAGATTGTTCTTCACTCATTCAACCGTTTTGGCGGAGTTATATTCCCGGAAAGTGATCTCCCCATGGTGTGCCCCGCCGATTTCTGGGGATGAAAGTTCGATCCACCAGGCCTTTCTCGTCAGAGGGAGTGGAATAAAAGCGGGCCCGCGCCGGTTGTATTAAACAAATGGAAAGATGTATGAACGAAATGGAACTCCTGGACGCCGCAACCGTCTCGGGACTGCCCAAAGATAGATTCGACGAAATGGAGCGGTCTTATAATTCTCGAAGCTATCGGTGCGCGCTGCACATGCGTGCAATGTTGAGGCGTCCGAAAACGGTTCGGTTTCACTGGCAAGGAATTCTCCGTGAGTTGAGTGGCGCCGAAGTTCGGCGGTTTGCCCCTGCCCATTCGTTGCAATCCTCTGACTTAATCACCCAGGAACCCGCGTATTTCGAGTTTCGCAAAGAACCGAATTATTTCACTCGTCTCAATAACTATAACTAACTTTTAGAACGCATTAATTTTTATGAATTACAAAAAACTTATTGCAGTAACAATTGCTCTTACAGTTTGTGCTCTTGCAGGGTCGAACGTCACGGCGCACGGTGGTGGTGGTGGCGGTGGCGGCGGCGGTCACGGCGGTGGTGGCGGTCACGGCGGCGGCTTCGGTGGAGGAGGCGGCTTTCGCGCCGGCTTTAACGGTGGCGGGTTTCACGGTGGCTTTAACGGCGGCGGCTTTAACGGCAGTGGCTTTCGTGGCCGTGGCTTTCGTGATGGTGGCTTTCGCGGCGGTCGGTTTCACAATCGCGACTTCTTCTTCTCTGGCGATTTTGGGGACCCATTCTTTTACTATGCCGATCCATATTACGGATACTATCCCTACGGGTACTATCCCTACGGCTATTATCCTTATGGTTACGGATACGGCGGCTTTAGCAGCGGCGGCTTTAGCAGCGGCGGCTTTAGCAGCGGTCGCTTCCGCGGTAGTGGCTTTCGCGGTAGTGGCTTTCGCGGCGCTCGATGATCCGTACAATCAACCTATTTGCCAAGGCAGTGCCGGATACGCCGGCCAGTTGGTTGAGCAAATTCAGCTCCGTCTGGCTCGTGCAGACTATTATAATGGTTCGATCGATGGCGTGGAGCGACAGTGGAACACGCCCGGGGGCCGATCCGCGAATATAAGCGCGCTCACGGCTTGCCAGAAGGAGAAGTCGATCCACCAGGCCGTTTTTCAAAAACTGGGGAATAAAAATGGCGGCATACGGGTTGTATGGAATGAATGGAAGCGTGCATAACCAAAGCAGGAGTCTTCTACCACCGAGCGCACGCTGAAGCGTCGAGCGGCAGCATGGCCAAAGAGGAGACGAATCATACCTTTCGAGGTCATCGACGTGTGTTGCACGAAGGCATGACGTGGAGGCACTCCCACGCGGTGCGGTCTCGATGGCAACGAAGTTTTCGCGATTTGAGACAGGTGGAACCTGGCCGCTGTTGTGACTGTGCGATGCAAACGCTCTGGTTTTAGGTGCGGTTTCCTTCCAAGTGATTTGATCAAGGAAAACTATGGCCGCACCATTGAAAGCCGAATATCCTTCCGTGTCCGAAGATTTCGATTTGAGCGTCAAGATTGTGAAATTCGTCCCGCTTAAGAACGAAGAACAAGGTGCCGCGCAGGAACAGGAATTGGCATCCTTTGAAGCACTGATGCTGCCTCATTTGGACGCAGCTCAGAATCTAGCCAAATGGTTGCTGCGCAATGAACAGGATGCGCAGGATGTCGTTCAAGAGGCGTATTTACGTGCCCTCAAGTCTTTTGGGGGATTCCATGGCTCCAACGGCCGGGCCTGGTTGCTGACGATTGTCCGGAACACATCTTATACATTGATGAAAAAGAACCGGGCGGTCGACCTCACGACAACTTTTGACGAGGAAAGACACGCCACGGACTACGAGTCTGCTAATCCGGCAGCGCTATTGGAGCAGACAGAGGACGCGGAGTTAGTCAGAGAAGCTATGGACCACTTGCCTGCGGAATTCCGGGAAATCCTGGTGCTGCGCCACCTCGAGGGTCTGTCCTATAAGGAAATAGCCGACATCGCGCAGATTCCGCCGGGTACGGTCATGTCACGGCTTGCCCGTGCGCGTGGAAAACTTAAGGAATATTTGGCGGCTCGGATCGGTAAGGAGAATAGATGAACTGCGAAGAAGCTAAAAAACTTATGGATGGCTATTTGGATGGCGAACTGGATCCGATCACCAGCCAGACGATCGAACAGCATTTGCGGGAGTGCGATAAATGCGATCAAGCCTACAAAGCGCATGCCCTGCTAATTCGTTCGATCAGCGATAAAACCCCTTATTACAAGGCACCTGCGGGATTACGTGAACGAATTCAATCCTCGTTGCGAGAAGAGATCGCCGAACGATCACCGCGAAGCGTTTCACGAAATATACCGTCGCTATTTCCGTCGCTATTTCAGAGCAAACAGTCAGAACGGCGAGCTGTTCCTTTCGGAACACAATGGAGCTGGTTGGCACTTGCCGCTGCCATCGTCTTTGCCGCTATCATCGCCTTTAACTCAGTGCCTCGATTGCAACGCCCTGGCGCCGATCAGCTACTCGCAACGCAGCTCATAGCGAGTCATGTGCGTTCACTTATGGCAAACCACCTCACTGACGTCGCTTCCTCCGACCAGCATACCGTGAAACCGTGGCTGGATGCGAAGCTCGATTTTGCCCCTGCAGTGGTCGATCTTGGCAGCGAGGGATTTCCTCTACTCGGTGGTCGTCTTGATTATCTAGATAACAGGACGGTGGCGGCTCTGGTTTACCAGAGGCGTAAGCATTTTATTAACGTGTTTACTTGGCCGGCAGAATCGGGAACGACAGGAACGACCAAGACGATGACGCGTCAAGGCTATCAGCTTCTGCATTGGGTTGACTCCGACATCAATTACTGGGCTGTTTCCGACGTCAGCGAAGCCGACTTGCAGGCATTCAAAAAGGTTTTTGAAGACCGAACTGCGCGCCACTGACGGCGCGGAGAGTCAATCGCGGAAAGTTCATTACCGCGGAGTGGCGCATTGTGATCGAATGTTCGATCGTGCTCACTTGATGTTCTGTAGGTGTTGCGGCATCGGCCGTTAGGTTCCTTTTCCTCAGGTGTTAGGGCTGTTGCCGTTTCTTGCGTCGTAATGAGTTTACCGCTTTGCCCAACATCTGACCTGCTGCGAAGAGATTCTGCTTCCCGGGAGCACTTCTTACGACGGGAATATTCGCCCAGCAAAACGGTATGGATAAGTGAAGACAATGTTATCCACCATTCCAATGAAACAATAGAAAGACCTACTTTATGTTTGCTTCTCCTCTTAATCATCACAAGCCGGGTACGAGTCCGGTTCCATATACTCTTCGGAGATACTTGACCATGCGCGTGCTTGCCACGGCACTATTTATCGCCTTCGCGGTACTGGCCAGCATTGGCGGCAAAGAATCTCAAACCAAACAGCCATGGTTTGACAAAGGTACAGTGGGCGACCTTACCATCAGGCACCAGGATCATGGCGGTTGCGCAGACGTAACAAAGCCCGGCGCGCCTAAGAAGTCCTCACCGATGATCTCATTGTAATCCGTAGCTACGACGGTGAACAACTTCAAAGAAGCATTCAATGACCCCGTCCCCAATCGATTACGCGAACCAACAGGGAATAGGCATGGCCGACTCGACGACGGCTCCACTCCTCGACGCCTCCAGCCAGCCGCCTGCGCCCTCGAAGTCGCCATCAAATCAATCGAGCAGATCCTCGTCAAGCTACTAGCATCACATCCCGACTATATGAAATCACCACCCTGTTCGTCCCTTTTGAAAACCGCGCTTTTGATTGTTCAACTGGTCTTATGCTTTGGCGGTCCAACCGTCGCGCAGGCCGGAAGTAAGGATCCGTTGGCTCCCGGCCCGGTAAGACCAGGGAGTGTCGATTACGGAATTGAGTTACCACAAGGATACCTCAGGGTCTATTCGGCCACCGATGAATTCAAGGATGGCGACGCGTGGTACTTTCCACACAGCTCTTACGCCATCTACACGATCGACGGAAAGCTCTTTAAAAACGTCAAAAACCACCGTTTCGCGAACGATGAAGTCCCCGAGGTCGTGGCGTTGCCCGTTGGGACTTACACCGTCGTAGCTCGGGCGGAGAGAGATGGATACGGCCACGTCCTCGTTGTTATCAAGGAAGGTCAGCAGGCGATCCTGGACTTGGATCTATGGGAGACGAAAACGCAAAGGAGCTTAGCACACAACTGACGAACCGCGATTTATGAACTCAGAACAGAGGAATGAGATTGGCGCAGATGATAGTAATGGCCTCGTTCTGAAAATCAGAGAAGCAGCCCTCGCACTAATTAGATTAGACCAATTGCGTGCAGCCCATCGGTGTGTGTTGCATTTACGAGGCGTCGGCAGACTTACGGTACCGGCTTCAATCCTCTTTGCGAGAGAAAATCGCTTCCCGTCCACACACAATCTGGCAGGGGAAATCATCACCAAGTAAACATCAACCCAACCTACTATATGAAATCACCACACTCCTCGCCCTTTTTAAAATCCGCAATCTCGATTGCTACGCTGGCCTTGTGCTTTGGCAGTACAACCGTCGCGCAACCAGGAAATAGAGATCCGCTATTTCCCGGAACGATAAGACCTGGGCTGGACAATCGAAACGAGTTGTCTCAGGGCTACCTAACAGTGTATTCGGCCACCGACCAATTCGATGATGGTGGCGTATTATACTACGCCCACAGCTCCTACTCGATCTACACGACCGACGGGAAGTTTTTTAAGAGCGTGGAAAATCACATTTCGCGCAGCGACGAAATTCCCACGCTCGTGATGCTGCCAACTGGATCTTATACGATTGAGGCCCGATCAGAGAGCCGCGGGTACGTTCGCGTGCCCACTGTCATCACCGCAGGGCGGCGGACCGTCGTCGATCCGGACAATGAACAAACGAACATACAGAAACGGTTAACGCGAACCAAGCACTCGCGGCGCCTGGTAGACAAGCGACTCATGTCGAGAGCTCAAGCCCCATCGTAATCTCTCAATTTTATGAACACTGGCATGAGCTCCGAAGCGAGGAATGAGTTTGACGTAAAGTACGAAGATCGCGTCCAGAAAATCCGCGAAGCAGCCGCTGCGGCGATAAGACAATTAGACCAATTGCGTTCAGCCGGAGCCATGCCGCGAGAAGCGCTGGACGGTGAGGTCGCGCGCATCGCGCAGGAGAAGTTGCACCCTTACGGATGCGATCTCGTTGTTCACCGAACGGATGATGGCGTAACGCGATTCCTGATCACGGTGCAGAGCACTGGGAGAAAGTACGATCTAATCAAGAGTTTTTTTCATCGCCACAATGGCTCGAAAGCAGCCCTGACTTATGGTCCTAGATCTTAGAGGAAAGAAGGTGGTTTTAATCGGTGGGAAACAATCCGTCGGGGCCGCTATTTTTGAAGCAGTAGCCCGTGAAGGAGCCGACGTAGTGATCTGGCTACGGAAGTGCATTAACGGGGTAGACGAAACGAAAGCATCGCCGATAACACAACTGGAAGTCCCATCGCAGCTACCCAATGGAGCAGCGCCAACCTCGCTCTGGCGCCAAACAATGGGGCACAAACCTTACTGGTAGTCCGGTTGAATAACTGAATCTCACGTCACGCGCTCAAAGATTTTTGGAATAAAAGCGCGGCGAATCGGTAGGAGACGGCGTGAAGCAATACGCCAAACACCAAAAACAAACCAAAATAAACTCATATTCCATGCAACCTGATACCAATCATTCGAACGACAACGCCGCCCAACAGGCGACGGAATCATCTCAATTAGCCACCTCATTCTCTGCACCGAGGCGCCTCGCTCGGCGATCTTTTCTAAGAAATCTTGGATTGGGCGCAGCTCTTCTCGCGCCCGGTGCCGCTTTGCTAAGCGGCTCTGGCAAGGCTTTAGCTGCTAATGGCAGCCAAACGCTCACACCAGGTGATGTCGCGATCCTCCAGCTCCTTGCCGCTGCCGAATTGATCGAAGCCGATCTTTGGCAACAATACAAGGAACTTGGAGGAGTCGACGCGCCAGATTCAGGGTACAAGGAAGGCCTCGTCATTCTGGATGGGGACCAGCCTCAGTACATTTCCGACAACACGGATGATGAGATGAGTCACGCGGCTTTTTTAAATGCCTATTTAAAATCCAAAGGCGAGCAGCAGGTTGACCTGAAGCAGTTCGCGAGGTTGGCGCCCAGCCAAGTCTCGTTCGTCCCGCAAACTGGACGGCTTACGAACCTTAAGCAGCTCTCGGTGGATACCAGCTGGTGGACCCGTTATCGCAGCACCACCAACCCTGATTTTGGTGCGACGTTCCCGGACGCAGTCCCGAGCTTGA
>WNFW01003113.1_pt1 | contig 11490 bp, 6 predicted proteins | sample 5400131 | NCBI WGS metagenome assembly WNFW01 (sample SAMN13153362, study PRJNA577476) | soil metagenome | isolation source: 20 cm soil or saprolite under grassland replicate 1 | place: USA:California | collected 2016-06-15
ACTCTCGTTTGGATTGGAACTCGGCCTTCGTCTTGTTGAAGCGCAGTCAATGGGCGTCGGTTTCATCGTTCCGCCCGTTCCAATTGCTCCAAGTTGCTCCACAATTCCGGAAGAATCGGAGGTCGAATTGGTTTTGCAACTTTTGTAGAATCAAATGAGTAGCAAATGATGGGTCCGTAGCTCAGTTTCATTGAGCGTCTGCCATTTGCGTAGAGGGTCAACGAGCCAAAACGGTGTCCCCACGGAGAGTAAATGGTTTAGAATCAATAGAGCGAGAGCGCCCGTAGCTCAGTTGGATAGAGCGTCTGCCTTCTAAGTGGACGCAAATTCAATCCAAGTCGTTGCTCCGGTTGCGCTTACGAGTTCCGAGCCATCCTCGTGCTGCTCCAAGTTTGCTCCCAAAAACCGGTTGGCAGACGACTGCTCTCGTTCGTTCTCGCTGCATAGGCTGGAAGAGTGCGTGATGAACGCAGTTGATTGACTTTCCTGCAACGCTGGCCTCAGGTCGCTAGCAGGCTGCGAATGACGAAGACAGCGTTCGCGGGACGCTCCGCCAAGCGCCTCATGAACCACGGAAACCAGAAACTGCCGTATGCAACTAGGACAATTGAATTCCATCCCTCTTGGGCCAGTCGACGCTGTTCGCCCCGTTGAATGCCATACAGCATCTGAAATTCCAAGCAATCCTTACTTACTCCCCGGGACGCTGCAAACTCCGTGATGCGGTGAATGAGTTTCTGATCATGAGTGGCCATTGCCGCGCGCACACCCCTGGCTCTCGCTTCGTCTCCCAACAACCGCTTGGCCAACGCAAAGTAGTTCTCATCGACATCCTTCTTACGCGGGAAAGCCACCTCCACTGACTCGTTGTAGGCGCCCTTGACGAGGCGAATCGCAGCTCCGAGTGGAACCAAGGATGCCAAGTCTTGGGCTGTGCGGAAGAGGTATGCCTGCAAACAGACGCCAACATTCGGGTATGCCAACTTGGCGCGACGATACAATGTCAGCGTCGGATCGACGTAGTGGCTTGCCTCCATGTCAATCCAGACAACACTTCGCGTTCCCGCGTGTTCGATGATCCTCGCAAGATTCTTGTAGCAGAGCTCTGGGTCGAGGTCCAAACCAAGCTGAGTCAATTTCACCGACACTTCCGTGTGCAATCCTTGGGAACGAATGCGGTCCAGCACGTCGAGATAATGGACGGTAACTTGTTCCGCTTCAGTGGGATCGGAAACGTTTTCTCCTAGCTGCGTGAAGACTGTCCCGATCGACTGTTCGCGAAGCGCAGCAGCGGCGGCGAGAGCATCAGATACTGTTTCCCCGGGCATGAATCGGGACACGGTCCGTCGCACGAACCCATAGCGAGGTGCCTGCTCGCGCAGCCATCGACTCTGCGAGCACGTCAGAAAGAAGCTCCGCATAATGCCCACCTGCAGCCTCCATAGACCAAACGCAACCACTTAGATTTGGCCAGGACTGATATTGTATAATATATTCAAATTGCTGTGGAGGCCTCTGTGAGAAGATTACTTCCTGTCCTTGTGGCAATGAGTCTTTGCTTTCAGGTGAGTGCTCTCGCGCAAGCGCGGAATCCTGCCCAAATCTCCAAGAACAGAATTGTGAAGGCCCGCCCTCTTCCTCTAAGCGACGTGCGTTTGCTGGGTGGACCTCTCAAGGTTGCGCAAGAACTGGACGCCAAATATCTCCTCGAGCTAGAACCCGACCGGATGCTGTCTTTCCTACGTCAGCGCGCCGGCTTGGAACCTAAAGCGAAAGGTTACGGTGGATGGGACGGCCCGGGTCGGCAACTCACGGGTCACATTGCAGGACACTACCTGTCCGCTGTGAGCCTCATGTGGGCTGCGACGGATGACGCGCGCTTCAAGGAACGCGCCGACTACATCGTGAAGGAGCTCAAAGAAATTCAAGAAAAGCAGGGCGATGGTTACTTGGGTGCCCTCATGGACAAAGACGGCGTTGATGGAAAGACCCATTTTGAAGAATTGTGCCGAGGCATCATACGGTCAGGGGGTTTCGATCTGAATGGGCTTTGGTCTCCATGGTACGTCGAACACAAAATATTTGCCGGGCTACGCGATGCCTACCGTTACACGGGCAACCGCGAGGCCTTGGAAGTAGAAATTAAGTTCGCCGGCTGGGCTGAGAGTATTCTCGCCAGATTGGACGAGGAACAGATTCAGAAGATGCTTGCTACGGAATTCGGTGGCATGAACGAAGTGGCCGCCGACCTCTACGCGGACACCGGCGATCGTCGATGGTTGGCGCTTTCCCGCAAATTTCAACATCGCGCCATTGTCGATCCGCTTGCTGCCGGCAAGGACATACTTTCCGGCAAACACGGCAACACCCAAGTTCCCAAGCTTCTGGGGTCCCTCGTGCGCTACATTTATACGGGCGATGAAGCAGATTACAGGGCCGCGACATTTTTCTGGGACCAGGTTGCGCTGCACCATAGCTTCGCGACGGGGGGCCACGGCAAGAACGAGTATCTCGGTCCGCCAGACAAGCTAGATAACATGATTGACGGACGCACCGCCGAAACCTGCGACGTCTACAACATGATTAAGATGGCCCGCGCTTTGTTCGCCGTCGAACCTGACATCCGCTACGCGGACTTCCACGAACGGGCCTTGTTCAACCACATTCTTGCGTCCCAGGATCCAAACGACGGCCGGGTCTGCTACATGGTGCCGGTTGGCCGCGGCGTCCAGCACGAATACCAAGACAAGTACGAAGACTTTACCTGCTGTGTTGGTTCCGGTATGGAGAGTCATGCGCTCCACGCGTACGGAATCTATTACGAATCCGGAGACAAGCTTTGGGTAAGCTTATATGCTCCGTCGACCGCGAACTGGCAATCGGCAAATGTGAAACTGAAAATGAGCACGGACTTCCCTGACGGCCAGTTCGCTTCGCTCCAAATCACTTCAGATACGCCGAAGAAATTTACGTTGGCGCTGCGGCGGCCCTACTGGGCAGGTACAGGCTTTAGCGTGAAGGTGAACGGCAAATCGCTGGCGAATCTTCCAAGGGCGGATTCGTACGTCGAGATTGATCGCACTTGGAAAAAAGGGGACAGCGTGGAGTTAGTATTGCCGAAAACACTCCGAACGGAACCCTTGCCCGACAATCCAAATCGTGTCGCCTTGATGTGGGGCCCGCTGGTTCTGGCCGGAGATCTAGGGCAGGAACAAGAGAGAAGACGAGGTCCGGACCGAAGCGCGGAACCACAGGCACCTGTGTTGGTCGCTGCGGCGCTGCCGGTGGAAAATTGGCTAAAACCCGTGACCGGCAAACCCGGGATGTTTCGCACCTCAGGAGTGGGATTGACCTCGGATGTCGATTTTCTCCCCTTTTATCAATTGCCGCGACGTAGATACGCTATTTACTGGGACGTGTTCACGCCGCAGGAATGGAAGAAAAAATCGGAGGCCTACGCTGCCGAAGAAGAAAGAAAAAAGAAACTCGAAGCATCGACCGTGGCCTTTGCGCAGCCCGGCCAAATGCAGACGGAACGCGATTTCAACCAGCAGGGAGAAGACACTTCGCCGATCCAATTGCTGGGGCATTATGGGCGACGCGGGTCGAAGTGGTTCTCTTTGGACCTTCCCGTCGATACCGCCCATCCGATGACTTTGCTCGTAACTTACAGCAATGAAGCCCGCCGGAATGGGACGTTCGACGTTCTGGTGGACGGTACGAAAGTGGGGCAGCAAGCAACGGAACGGCGTAGTCCGGAACAGGATATTCGCTTCTTTGACGTCGAATACGCTCTACCGCCTCAGTTGGTTAAGGGAAAGCAGAAAGTAACAGTACGCTTCGAAGCTGCCGACGGAAACGAAATTTCAGGCGTGTTCGGCATTCGAATGATCCGCGCTGACTCCGCGCGCTAGAGGAAAGAGTTCGTCGTGCGAGGTGTTCCCGTCTTGCAACCTGAACATGATTCGATGAGGATCGCCTGAATTGTCTTGCCTAGTCTCCCTCGGCTCCGACAGACAGAAGGGTTTTGCGGACCAAGCCGGCGTCCTTTTCCTGAGCATCGAGCTGCGTTCCCCGGTTTGCTTTCCAACAAAGAAGTAACCCAGAGCGATCTGAGAGTTCGCCAAGTCGGAGGCCAGCAATGGACTCCTTCAGTGGAGACGCAGCCGTCGTCTAACGAACTTAGGTGGCGAAGCGATTCCGTCTGGGACAGACAGCGCCGTTCAACTCAGCTGAACTCGCCAACAACTTCGAATCGATTCCCGTTCCGCGTTTGGATGATGACCGTGTCATTGCGAGGACCGCGAAGAGTCGCAGTCCGGCCGTTGACTTTGACTTTCACTAATTTGTTCTCTGCGGGCAGGCGCAGTCTTACGTGCACTTCTTTGGGCGACCCAGAGCGGGATAGCTCGATGGAAGCAGCGATGCTTTTCGCCGCAGGCATCGCCACCAGTTTGAAGCTCACTCTGCCCCAGCGCGTCGGCGCTCGATCAATTCGAATCTCCTTCCCGCTGACAACCCAGTCACACGGAACGCCCCTTGCAAAATACAGCTTTTCTTCATCGGAATCTTCGAGAACCAGCATCCAGCGAATCAAGAGCGGAATGGTTTGCTGGGCAGGAATGCAAAACAGCGCGTTGTTGCCATCAATGCCAGCCACTTCTCCAGCAGTCCAACTCCCCCTAGTGTGGTCGTGGTATCGATGGGAATAGAGGAACAACAGGTATTCTTCAACGCGATCCAACCGCAGCAGCATCTGCGCGTAGCCGTAGGAAATGAAACCCAAAATGTCGCGGCCTTCAGGATGCGGCCGTTCTACGTTGGCAACGACTCCGAGCGTCGTGGCACCGTACGCGCGCATGCAGTCGATCACTATGTTGGCCAGCTTGGCGGGCAGCATGTCGGCCTGCAATAACTCGGCATAGGCGCGGTGCGCCCACTGTTGGGGGCTCGGCCTCTCTTTCTGCATCGATTCCCAAAACGTCATGGTGGTTCCGGGGAACGGCCCAATGTAGGGAGGATGCATATCGCTTCGTACGTTCTTTTCCATGCTCGCAACAAGCGCGTCTTGCAGTACCTTGCTGCGCTTCAGCCAATCGACGGCCATCTTTTCCATTGCTGGTGAGGGCTTCGATCGGCCTATGTCGCTCCACGCTTGAGCGATATCCTTTAGCCCCCTCGCCGAATACGCGTTGTTGGCGAAGTAAGGAAGCCACCAAGTCATGGGTTTCGGGGCCAGGCAAGAATCCGATTCGCTCCAGCCGTGGATCAATCCGTAGCCGGGATCGTCCTGGGGCAAACGCAGGCTTTCCTCGTGAAGCTCCACCAGCAAACCCGCCGTCGCTTCGATCTTGCCCTGAAGTCGCAGCAACAAGCTGCTGTCCCCCGTATAGCTGAAGTATCGTGCGAGGAGCGAAAGCGTCATGCCGAACTGCGCGATTTCAGGTCCACGCATATTGTTCATGCCCTTGTCGTCCACGAAATCTGTGAAGAAGTTGTTGATAACGGCTCGTGCCATCTCGAAGCGGCCCCATTCGAGATTCGCGTAAACACTCATCGTGAAGATGTCCTGGAAACCGTCGTACTCTGAGCCGTAGTAATCGCGGTCTACGGCCCCGTATTTCGGATACAAACCTCCGGGCCGCACCATAAGCTCTTTCGCAAATGCGTGCTTAGACATGTCGATCCAGTCATTGTCGGGAACGGAAGCTGGTGAGAAATCGCTCAGCAACTTCTCCCAGTACCCGGTAAACGCTGCTAACGCGCGGTAGAACTGTTCAGGGCTGGGGTCCTTGCGCCGCGGAGGGAAACCCGGATAGGTGTGACCGTAAACGACTCTTGTGATTTTGCCGTTCTCAACCCACGCGATTCGATGCCACGTCTGGACGATGAACTTATCACGCGCCTGGACGTCGCCGAACACCACGACTTCGTCGTAGGCCGTTTCGGAAAGTGCCACCACCTTTCGCACCGCGGGCATCCAGCCACCGATAAGTCCATCGAATCGTTTTCGCGCCGCTTGATTCGTAAGTTCTGGGAAGTATTGCACTGGATGGTAGGTTCTCGTGCCCCCTGCTGGGAACACCGGCATCGTGTCAAAACACTCTTTGGTCCCTACGATCGTGTCCCAGGGCAACCTCCAACCTGAGCGCTCGGGCGAGGACGATCCAAGCGGCGGAGCAGCGGACATCACCTTCGCCGGATCGGGATCGCCACCACTTGCAAGAAGGCGCTCCGCCAGAAGATCCGCACCCGTTGTACCGATGTCTTTCAAGTTCAATCCAAGATAAGCCGGGTCGGCCTCCGGGAAAGCAGCCTCTGCGCTCTTACCGAGTGCGCGGACTCGACCGTTTGAAGAAACAAAGGTGATCGCACCCTCGCGAGTCCGCAGGTCTTCGTATACCTTCCATATCGTCACATCCGTTTTGAATTCGGAAATCTGCGTGTGACCTTCGATATCCAGGCCGGCTCGTGAAGTCGCGCCCGCCTCGAAGGCTGAGACGAGATCCGGCGCCTCTCCCGAATGCTCGCCGGATTTGACAGCGTCCGGCAAACAGCGAGTGGCCGCAGCCACCACGGCGAGATCCTTCAAGAACTTTCGACGCTCCATCTACCTGTACTCCCTGCTTTTCTCATTAGCGGATCGCTTGCAACTAACAGCAGGTGCCGCCCTCGTGTGGTGCCCTAATAGGCGCAAATTGTGGACCCACCGAGGAGTCAACCACGCCGCGAGTGGGGGTTCAGGGATGCTGTTCGCGATGGCGTCTGAGGAATTCCTTCAAATACTCGCCGGCGTCCGTTATATGTTTCCAGAGAGCCGCAACGGCTAACTCCGGATCTTTCGTCCTGCAGACATCGAGAAGCTCGCGATGCGCCTGGCCAGCGCGGTGCAAGTTACGCGTGAAGACCAAGTGGAGACGAGTGTAGCGGTCGCAGTTGATGTTGAGTTTTTTCAACAGCGACATCATGACCGGACGATTGGCCGGCTCATAGAGCGCGGAATGGAAACTCCAGTTCCACCGGCCCCAGGACTTCACGTCCGAATCATTTTCCAGAGACTGTTCGTAAAGACGAAGGACTTCTGCTGCGTGCCGGAAATCTTCTTCCTTCATGTTAGCGATCGCGCAGCGCAGCATGTAGCACTCCAGGACCGCGCGCGTTTCGAACAACTGCATGATCTCGTCAGGAGAAAGAGCCGAAACAATGGCACCTCGATTTGGGACAATGGTGATGAGACCTTCAGCCGCGAGATGGCTGAGAGCTTCACGTACGGGAATACGACTGGTCTGAAATTCGGCGGCAATGGCATCCTGCCGAAGCTGTTCACCTTCACGCAATTCACCACTGAGAATTTTTTCTGTGAGCCTTTCGACAACAGCAGCAGAAAGGGACTGCCGAGGGATCGGTGCCGACTGTTTTGGCGTGGCTGTCTCCATGATTGGGCCGAAATCTCCAAATATTTCTAAACTGGCAATTCTGCTCCACCAATGCTCTGAAACAAATCAAAGGAACTCTATAGAAACTGAAGCGCCACGGATGCAGATAAAACCAGGAACTCTTACGTCTTCCCCGACTAAACTTACCATTAACGGCTACTAAGGATCCCCCACGGATTCGCGTTTTTGAATTCGTCGGATAGTTCAGAACCGAGACAGCCACCTTATAACATACGGTCGCGCCCGCACGTCGCCTGAGTCAATGGACACCACACCGAATCATGGCGAACTGGTCCTGGAACCTCCAAAGAACGTTCGCTATAAGTGTTGACGTTCCATCGTGCATACAATATACATAATCCGACTAGCGCGCAAACTCTATTTCACCGCGCGGTAACTGCTGCCGTTCCTAGCTCTTGCAGACGGCCAGTTCAGGGAGGGGCGCAGAAATGTGTATTCTCAGCTCTCGGCAAAAGGCTGGAATTCTGGTTTTGGGAATATGGACCGGGGGATTGTCCGCATATGCCCAGCGGCCGGCCGCTCCACCTAAAGATGAGGAAACTTTTCGATTTAGATTTGTTGGACCACGAGTTGGGAACCGGATTGCCGCCGCGGCCGGAGTGCCCGGGGATCCAAGCACCTATTATGCGGGCGCAGCGTCCGGCGGGGTCTGGAAGTCTACTGATGGCGGTAACGGTTGGGAACCAATTTTTGATAAACAGTCGGCCGCCGCGATTGGAGCGATTGCAGTCACTCCTTCCGATCCAAGCGTGATATGGGTGGGGACTGGGGAAGCGTGGGCAATCCGCGACAGCGATGTCATGGGCAATGGTGTATATGTCTCTCTCGATGCCGGGAAAACATGGACTCACGCTGGACTCGATGACACGGGAAGGATCGGACGCATACTCATTGACCCAAAAAACGCGGACATCGTGTTCGTTTGCGCCCTGGGTCGCGCCACGGGGCCCCAGCAGGAGCGCGGAGTCTACCGCACGAACGATAGGGGCCAACATTGGGAGCGCGTACTTTTCGCCGACGAGAACACCGGCTGCTCTGGCTTAACTATGGACGCTCACAATCCGCGAGTACTATTTGCCGGAATGTGGCAGATGGAAATGCACACCTGGGGAGAATTCAGCGGGGGCCCGGGAAGTGCAATTTATGTTTCACGGGATGGCGGCACGAAATGGACGAAGTTGGAGGCCCATGGGCTGCCGAAACCACCCTTCGGAAAAATCGACGTTGCGGTCGCACCCACTAATTCGCAGCGCGTTTTCGCATTGATTCAGACGAAGGATCAGGGGTCAGTCTGGAGATCCGACGACAGCGGCGAGAATTGGCGGACTGTCAATTATCAGCGCCCATTAATCGGACGTGCCGGATACTACATTCGAATCGCGGTTTCGAGTGGAAGCGACAATGAGGTATTTGTGGCAAATAGCAGTTTCTACCGCTCGCTCGACGGGGGCGAAGTTTTTCAGGAAGTTCCTTGGGGAGGAGACACGCACGATATCTGGGTTGATCCGCTCAATCCAGACCGCTTTATCATTACCGACGATGGTGGAATGCACATCACTACGGTGCACGGGCGCGGATTCCACCGTGTCACTTTGCCCATTGGTCAGATGTATCACGTAGCCGTGGACGAGCAAGTGCCCTACTACGTCTACAGCAATATGCAAGACGGACCGAACATGCGTGGTCCCAACACAACCTTGAATGAATTTGGCGAATACAGATGGGATCGCAGAATGGGTGGCTGCGAATCGGGTTTCACGCTTCCCGATGCCTCAGATTCGAACATCGTTTGGTCCAGTTGTTATGCCAACGAGGTGACGCGCTGGGATGCGAGGACCAGAGCCGCGCGCTCCGTGAGTCCCTGGATTCACACATTGGATTCGCCTCCCAACGAACTGAAGTATCGTTGCCATTGGACTCCGCCGCTGGCGATCGATCCTTTCGATCACAATACGGTCTATTACGGATGCCAGGTCATCTTCAAAACGAACAATGGAGGGCAGAGCTGGACGGTTATAAGTCCTGATCTTTCCACACAAGATCCGAGCCACATCGTTTCGTCCGGTGGAATCGTGGGCGACAATCTTGGACAATTTTATGGCGAGGTGGTTTTCGCGATCGCGCCGTCCAAGCTACAGCAGGGCCTGATTTGGGCCGGTACCAATGATGGACAGATTTGGTACACGAAAAATGGTGGCACAAATTGGACGAATGTCACCAAGAACATTAAGGGCATGCCGGCCTCAGGCACGGTAACAAGCATCGAGCCTTCGCATTTCGATCCCGGTTCCGCATACGTCAGCGTCGATTTCCACCTGGTCGACAACCGGGATCCGTTCATCTACAAGACCACCGACTTTGGAAATACCTGGACACAGATCATGGGAGGCCTCCCCAAGCATCCACTGGCGTATGTGCGGGTCATTGCAGAAGACCCCAGCGTAAGAGGTCTGCTGTTTGCGGGCACTGGAAACGCGATTTACTACTCGCTTGACGATGGAGGCCACTGGGTAGCTCTCACAGCGGAGCTGCCGCACGCCCCGGTTACCTGGGCGGTCGTGCAGAAGCAATTCCACGATCTGGTCATCTCCACGTACGGGCGAGGACTCTACATCCTGGACGACATCACGCCTCTGGAGCAGCTGGCGCAGAAAGCATCTGACGGGCCGGTCCGGTTTTTCGAGCCGCGCCAGACTTTCCGATTGTTTCCCGGTGGGCGCGCGCTAATAAACTATTCTTTGAAATCAGCGCCGAAGGAGGTTCCAAGAATTGAGATCCTCGATTCGAATGGCGCGTTGATTCGAAAAATCAACGGGCCCCGCCGTGTGGGAATGAATCGAGCTGAATGGGATCTTCGCTATGAAGCCCCCAAGCTAGTGGCGTTGCGCACTGCGCCAGCCGAGAACCCTCACATTTGGGAAGAGCGGCGGTTTCGCGGAATGGATGCGAGACCAATTCTCCACTGGGGGATCAAGGAAGCTGAAGTCGGACCGGTTGCGCTGCCGGGGAAATATTCCATACGCCTAACGATCGATGGCCAGGCCTACACTCAGCCCCTCACGATCATCAAAGACCCGAAGAATTCCACAAGCGACACGGAACTGGAAGCCTCGTTTAAGATGCAACTGCAAATCCGGGACGACATCAGCAGGACTGCCGCGGCCGTGAACCGAATTGAATGGATGCGCAAGCAAATTAGCGTGCTCGAAGCGATGGCGCTCAGCGAGGGCAAGAAGGGGCGTGGCGACGAGAAGGATGGAACTGACACAGACCAACAAGACAAGGACCAGCGGGAAAAGGACAAGGCGGACGAGACCAATGACAAGTCCAATCCCAATGCCGCACTGCTCAAGTCACTCCAGGCAATGGATCAGAAGATGCAAAGTGTGGAATACAAGTTCATTTCCCGCGCCGAAGCCCTAAGCGACGACAAATACTATTCCGCGGCTGACAAAATCTATCTAAACCTGATTTGGTTGAACGCGGAGGTGGGAACAGGGGGTGGAGACGTTGCCGGCGGCACTGGATTCGGCCCCACGGAAACGTCAATCACTCTACTCCAGATAATCGAGAAAGACCTTGCCGCTGCTGAAAAAGAGGTTCAGACCTTATTCGAAAAAGATGTCCCCGAGTTTAACCGTTCTCTGGCCGATCGCCACATAACTCCAATTACCAGTTTCAACAATTCTGCGCCCGAAACCAAGGACGAAGCACCAGCAAGGTAGTCTGGCGACGAAGACTCTCAGGCCGCGGCCGATGTTAAGAAGTGTGATCCTGCGTAGAGCGAATCAGTTTCTGACAAATCAGTTTCTGACGTTGACAGCCCCTGACAACTGTATACAATATGCACGATTTATGGGGCCGCCGGTTTGTTGCCACATGGTCTCCCTCGGGGTGGGAGAAACAGACTTCTCGGGCACCAATTCTAGCTACGAGGTGGTTCATGACCTTCTTATTCGCTTCCCGCTCCAGGTCTAGATTCAGGTCATTCATCCTTGAGTGCCTGATCGGTTTATTTTGTTCACTAATGGGG
>WNFW01005498.1_pt1 | contig 11490 bp, 6 predicted proteins | sample 5400131 | NCBI WGS metagenome assembly WNFW01 (sample SAMN13153362, study PRJNA577476) | soil metagenome | isolation source: 20 cm soil or saprolite under grassland replicate 1 | place: USA:California | collected 2016-06-15
TGCCGCTCGCCGCCCTCGGCGCCACGCCCGACGGCCGGCCCGACCCGGCGGCCGTGCTCGCCCGCACGGAGGCGACGCGCCGGCTCACCGCGGCGCTCGACCGGCTGCCGCGGCGCCAGCGCGAGGTGTTGCACCTGGTGTTCTACCAGGACCTGACCATCGCCGAGGCGGCCGACGTCGCGGGCGTCTCCCTCGGCACCGCCCGCACCCACTACGAGCGCGGCAAGGTTGCGCTCCGGAAGCTGCTGAAGGAAGAACGGGAATGACCGAGCACAACGATCACGATCTGGAGGAACGCTTCCATGCGCTGCGCCGGGCAGACGCCGCCGCGGCGCCACCGTTCCACACCACGCTCGCCGCGGCACGTGTCCGCGTCGCCGGGAAGCCGCGACGCCGCACGCTCGGGCTCGCCGCCGCCGCAGTCATCATTGCCAGCGTCGCCGTGGCGCTCCTCCTCACCCGGCGCGGGGCGCCGACCGATCTCGCGACCGTCCGATTGAAAGCGCCCACCGATTTCCTGCTCACACTCCCGAACGAGCAGCTGCTGCGCACAGTGCCCGAGCTCGGTCGGGCGAGCGTCACCGGCTTCACCACCATCGACTCGCACCGGAGGACTCCGTGAAGACGCTCCGCCTCTCTCTCGTTCTGGCCCTGGCCGTGTTCGCCATCGCCGCGGCAGCCCAGCAGCCCGTCCCCCAGCCCCAGCCGCCGCAGCCTCCCGACGATCCGCTCGCGCGCGTGCTCTTCCCCCCGGAGCTCGTCATGCAGCACCAGCAGGACATCGGGCTCCGCCCCGAGCAGCGCGCCGGCATTACCAAGGCGATCCAGGATTTTCAGACCAAGGTGGTGGACCTGCAATGGCGCATGCAGGACCAGGCGCAGCGGCTCACCACCCTGCTCGAGAAGCCGACCGTCGATCCGGTCGCGGCCCTCGCACAGGTGGACGAGGTGCTCGGCGTGGAGCGCGAGGTGAAACGCGCCCACATCACGCTCCTGATCCAGATCAAGAACACGCTCTCGGCCGAGCAGCAGGCGAGGCTCAGCGCGGCACGGGGGGCGGGTGCGGTGCGCTAGTCGAGGGTTACCTAGCGCCGCGTCACTCGAGTTTCCCCTTGTCGACCGCCGGCTTTCCTCCGACCGTGATGGACGCACCTCCCAGCTGTGCCGCAAATTGGAAGTCGGAGTTGTTGTCTCCGCCCGAGAAGACGTCGTTGCCGATGACGACGGTCACCGCTCCCGCTTGCGGCCACACGATGGCACCGGTCGCGAGCGGGAAGTCGACGGCGGGATTGAGCCCGATGTCGATAACGCCGAACCGGTCCTTGCCCGGGCCTGCCGCGTCGTACGTGGCCTTGAGCGGCTCCAGCCCCGACGTCGCGGTCATGCTCGTCAGCTTGCCCTGGCTGTATACGAGGGTGAGGCCCCGGATCATCTTTCCGCGCCACAGCGCCTTGTCGATCACGATCTTGCCTTCCGCACTGCCCGGCACGGCGGCGAGCTGAAACTCGCCGGCCGGGAGCCAGGTGAGCAGTGCGGCGCCGCCCTGCGCGGCCTGCGCCTGCGTCAGGGCGCCGCTGCTGATCGTCGGCGTGCGGCCGCTGACGTCGAACGTCAGGCTGGTCCCGTTCGGATGAGTGAGCTGTGCGGTGCCCCCGCTGGCGAACGTGGCGCGCAGCCGCTCGCCGACCGGCTGAATCCGCTCCGGGGGCACGGCCACCGCCTTCCAGAAGCCCGACGCGAGCCGCGCCTGGGTGATGCCGAGCCGCTTCGCGAGCGTGGCGGTGGGATAGAGGCCGTTCCCGAGATTGACTAAATGCACGTCGCGCTTGAGGAACGCCTCATTCACCGGCGCGAAGGCCTTCGCCCGAGCGGCAATCCTCCCCTCGGGAACCCCGGCGAGGAGGCCTTCGGATTCGCCGAAATCGATGGCGATCTGCGCGTCGAACAGCTTCGCGACGGCGAGGTCCAGCTTCGGCTCCTGGTCGTCGTATTTCGCCGGGACCTCGTCGTAGGATCGCCGGACCAGGCGCTCGCTCCAGATGGCGAGCAGCGGTTGCGCCCCGACCTTCCGCGCTTCGATCGCGAGATCCTCCATCAACCCGGCATCGCGCAGGCTGCCGGTGATGAACACACTCTGGCCTTCCTGCAGCATGGCGCCGGCGATCAACTGGTGCGCGATCGCCCTCAGGTCCGGCTTGCTCGACTGTTGGGCGATGCCGGTGGTGGCGACCAGAATGCCGCCGAGCAGCAGGAGAACGCACTTCCGGATCATGGATGCCTCCTCTCCACGCGAGATGACCCCTCGGCAAACATGCAGCCTGGTGCCCGGCTCGCAAGAAGGCGACAGCGGGGGCAGACTATATCGACGAACTCAGACTGGTTGGAGGAGCGCCGGTGAAAACTCGGACTCTGGGCACGATGGGATACCACGTCAGCGAGCTGGGCTTCGGCGGCTGGGGACTCGGGCGTGATCAGTGGCGTGGCGTCGAGGACAGCCAAGCACGGGAGGCACTGCGCGAGGCTGTCGACCGAGGGATCACGTTCTTCGATACGGCCCTGGCGTACGGCAACGGACACAGCGAACGCCTGATGGGTCGGGTCCTGAAAGATGAAATCCACGCCGGTCGGGTCGTGGTCGCGACCAAAATCCCGCCGCTCAACGCCCAGTGGCCTGGGGGGGCTCGTACGCCTGTCGCGGAGGTCTTTCCCGCCCGGCACATCGCGGCGAGTACGGAGAAATCACTCAAGAACCTCGACGTCGAGGCCTTACCATTACAACAGCTGCATGTGTGGCACGACGCCTGGCTCAACGATCCGGAATGGGCGGCGTCCTACGACCGGATCGTCCGCCTCAAGAAGGAAGGGAAGGTCCTGCATTGGGGCATCTCGATCAACGACCACGTGCCCGAGACCGCGCTGCGCGTGCTCGGGGATCCCATTTTCGAGACGGCCCAGGTGATTTACAACGTCTACGATCGTTCCCCCGAACGGGCGCTGTTCGAGCTCGCCAGGACCAAGCCGCTGGGTGTGATCGGACGCGTCCCCTTCGACGAAGGCGCGCTCACCGGTCAGATTCGATCCGACACGGTGTTTCCCGCCGGCGACTGGCGAGCGGAGTACTTCAGTGGCGACCGGCGCGCCGAGGCCGAACGGAGGGGGAAGGCTCTGGCTCAACTCCTGAATGACGAAGTCCAGACCCTGCCGGAGCTCGCCCTGCGCTTCTGTCTGTCGTCACCCCGCGTATCGACGGTCATTCCCGGGATGCGTCGCGCGGCGCACGTGCGAGAGAACGTTGCCGCGGCCGAGAAGGGGCGGCTGACGCCGGGCATGCTCTCCACGCTCCAGGCGCATGCCTGGGAGAAGAACTGGTACCCGGCTTAGGGCCGCACGCCTGCCGATGATCCTCCAAGTCCGTTAAGTTCTTCTCCTGCATAGTCCGGCCAGGTAGCTCAGGTGAAGATAGAGGGCGACGATTTTCACGGCACGGATCGGTTTGTCATCCGCCGGCGGCTTGGCACCGGCGGCATGGGCGCAGTATACGAGGCGTACGATCAGGAGCGCCACGAAATCGTCGCGCTGAAGACCCTGCGGTGGCAGGACCCCTCCGCCATCTACCGCCTGAAAAAAGAGTTCCGCGTGCTCAGCGACATCGCCCACGCCAATCTCGCGTCGCTGTACGAGCTCGTGGCGGCCGGGGACGACTGGTTCTATACGATGGAGCTGGTCGACGGCATCGAGTTCTTCGACTACGTCCGCCCCGAACCGCCGAGCCAGTCCGCAGCGGCCCCGGATGTTCCCCGGCTCCGTGCCGCACTCGCACAGCTGGTCGAAGGGGTGGTGGCGCTGCATCGCGCGGGCATCGTGCACCGCGATCTCAAACCGTCCAACGTCCTGGTGACGCCCGCCGGGCGGGTGGTCATTCTGGACTTCGGCTTGGCTGACGTGGCGGCGCCTCCGTCGCACCTGCAGACTCGAGAAGAAGGCCTGTGGGGTACGGTGGCCTACATGTCGCCGGAACAAGTTGAAGGGGCGCGCAGCCCCGCGAGCGACTGGTACGCGGTGGGCGTGATGCTGTACGAAGCGCTGACCGGGCGGCTCCCGTTTCAGGGCAGCACGTTGAAGGTCCTCGCCGACAAAGGACGGGAGGATCCGCCAAAACCGAGCGAGCTCGTGCCGGAGCTTCCCCAGGATCTCGTCACGCTGTGCGGTGTTCTCATGGCTCGCGACCCCGCGGCTCGGCCGGAGGACGGAGAAGTCCTGCGCCGCACCGGCGTGACCGAACACTCGACACCAGGGGCGGAGGCCCACGAGCCCGGGCACCCGCCGTCCCTCATCGGGCGCCAGGCCGAGCTCGGCCAGCTCCGCGACGCCTTTAGCACCGTGGGTTCGGGTCAGGCAGTCGCATTCTACGTGCATGGCGCGTCCGGGATCGGCAAGACTGCCCTGATCGGTCATTTCGCCGACGCCCTGGAGCGAGAAGCGGCGGCCCTGGTGCTGAGGGGTCGCTGTTATGAGCGGGAGTCGGTGCCGTACAAGGCAGTGGACGGCGTCATCGACAGCTTGAGTCGCTACCTCAAGACGCTGGCGGGTCCGCAGGTGAAGGCGCTGCTCCCGAACGGGGTATCCGCGCTCGCCCGGCTGTTCCCGATCCTGCTCAGGATCGAGGCCGTCGGAGACGCGCGCATTGGTGAGCGAGCGCCGGCGGATCCGTTGGCGTTGCGGCAGCGCGGATTCGGGTGCCTGCGGGAGCTGCTCACGCGACTCTCTGCGCAGCGACCCGTTGTCGTGTTCATCGACGACCTGCAGTGGGCGGACCACGACAGCATGGTGTTGCTCCAGGACGTGCTGCGGCCTCCCGATCCGCCCCGCGTGCTGTTGATTGCATCCTTCCGCACCGAGGATCTCGCTTCCCAGCCCTTCCTGGGCGCGCTGCTCGAGCACGCGGGCACCCCGGCATGTCGCGCCTGCCGGCTCGGGCCCCTGACCTCGGCCGACACGATGCGCCTGACCGAGACGTTGTTCGTGTCGGGGAGCGGACCAGCGGCGGTCCACGCGGCTACCATCATCCGCGAGTCTGCGGGCAGTCCCTTTCTGGTGGAGCAGATGGTGCGGTATGCGCTCGATTCGAAGGACGCCGCCGGGGCGACGGGCATCGGCTTGGCCGAAATGCTGGAATCGCGCATACGCGCTCTCCCGGAAGGGGCGCGCCCGCTCCTCGCCACGCTGGCCGTCGCCGGTCGGCCTGTCGATGCCAAGGTCGCATGCGCGGCGGCCGGCCTCGAGGGCGATGACCGCCCGCTGGTCGCACTCCTGATCAAGGCGCATTTCCTGCGTAGCTTGGGTGCTCCCTCTCGGCTCGAGCTGTATCACGACCGTATGCGAGAAACGCTGGTCGCCGCTCTGGCGCCCCAGGTGGCTGCAGGAATCCACTGGCGGCTCGCGCACTGCTCCGAGGAGTTGTTGGGACTCGAGGATCCCGAAGCCTTGTTCGAGCATTACGCCGCGGCGGGCAACCGCGATCGGGCCGCCGTGTACGCGGCCAGCGCCGCAGACAAGGCCTTCGCCGCGCTCGCGTTCGACCGTGCTGCGCTGCTCTACGAGCGCGCACTGGAGCTCACTTCACGGGGTCCGGCTGACCTATCCGCGTTGCGAGCCAGGCTGGGCGATGCACTCGCGAGCGCCGGCCGCTGTCCCGCTGCGGCGCAGGCGTACCTGGCCGCCGCGGGCACTGGCGCATCGGAGGACGCGCTCCAATACCAGCGGCGGGCGGCTGAGCAACTGCTGATCAGCGGCCATCTCGACGCCGGGCTCGAAGTCATACGTACCGTCTTGCGATCGGTGGGGCTCGAGCTCGCGCCCACGCCGCGGCGGGCACTGCTGTCGCTCGTATGGCGGCGAGCAGCGCTCCGGTTGCGAGGGTTGACGTTTCGGCAGCGGTCGGCTGCGGACATTGAAGCGCGGGAGCTCACGCGCATCGACACCTGCTGGGCGGTGGCCGCAGGGCTCGCGCTGGTCGACAACATTCGCGCCGCCGACTTCCTGGCGCGTCATCTCCTGCTCGCCCTGCGCGCGGGTGAGCCCTACCGCGTCGCGCGCGGGCTCGCGCTGCAGGCGGGCTTCACGGCGATCCAGGGCCGCACCGGTCGACGGCGCGCCGCACAGCTGCTCGTGGTGGCTCGTCCCCTCGCCGAGCGGATTCAGTCTCAGCACGCGCTCGCCCTGTGCGAGCTGGCTGCTACGGTCGCCGCGTTCTACGAGGGACGGTGGGAGCATGCTCGTGGGTTCGCGGAGCGAGCCGAGCAGATGTTGCTCGAGTGCGGCGGCGTTCCGTGGGAGCTCAATACGGGACAATTGTACCAGATGTTTGCCTGCTACTTCCTCGGTGACGTTCCGGAGCTGGCACGGCTCAGCCGCACGTTCTTGAGCAGCGCCCGGGAGCGCGGCAATCGCCTGGCGGGCTTCTACTGCCGCTCCGGGGTCGCCAACTCGGTGTGGCTCGCGGCAGACGACGTGGCGGGCGCGGAGCGGAACCTGGAGGAGGCCGTGCGGGAATGGCATCAGGAAGAGTTCGGCATCCCGCACTACTGGACGGCGGTCGCGCGCAGCCACATCCGGCTGTATCGCGGGGAACGGGAGCTCGCGTGGGACGGCGTGATGCAGGCCTGGCCGGGCCTCGCCGCTTCGGTATTGCTGCGCATCCAGGGTGTCCGGATCAACATGCGCGATCTGCGCGCTCGCTGTGCGTTAGCGGCTGCCGCTGGTGGGGCCGACCGCGCCCCACTCCTCGCGCTGGCCGAACGCGACGTGAGACGGCTCGAGCGCGAGCGGCTGGCCTGGGCCGACGCGCTCGCGCTGCTCCTACGGGCGGGACTCTCGGCCGCGCGTGGCGAGGCGGCGGATGTGGCTCCGCTGCTGGAGCGGGCGACCGCGGCGTTCGAGACGGCGCAAATGGCCGTCCACGCCAACGTCGCTCGACGCTGCCTGGGGGTGGCGTTGAGCGGCGATGAGGGGCGCCCGCTGGTTCACATGGCCGACGCATGGATGCGCAGCCAGGGCATCCGGAACCCTGCTCGCTATGCAGAGGTCCTTGCGCCGAATCTCGCACACTAGAACAACAGCTTCCCCCCGTCGACGACCTTCTTGCCGTCGATCCAGACGGTCGCCTTCGTGATCGGGAACGCAAACCCGAAGTTTCCGACCGTTTGGTTCGCGCCGCCCACAAATTGGTTGTCGCCGAATCCGAGGAACACGATGCCGGCGCTCGACGGCGGATAGTAGGCGGCGCCGCCCTCCTCGTGTGCGGGCCACGCCGGATTGAGGCCGAGCGAGAAGAACCCGAACCGATTGACGGGCCCGCCGGACGCGGCCGCCAGCTCGTTGTAGCAGGTGAGTCCGCGCGCCGCCTTCAGGCTGTCCATCTGACCGTCGTGCACTTCCGCCGACACCCCGGTCATCACCTGGAAACGACACAGGGCACGCGGGACGACCAGCTTTCCCGTTGCGGATGTCTCGAGCGGCGCGACCAACACCGCTCCCGCCGGGAAGCTCACCGTGCGGTCGGCCACCTTCTTCCCCTTGGCCTGCTCGCTGGTGATCGCTCCGGCGTTGACGAAGATCGGACGGTCGCCCACGGCGAACGTGAGATCCGTGCCGCTCGGGGACGTGACGCGGACGGCCTTCGCGCCCTCCAACATGGCGCGCAGCGCGCTCGCCCGCTCGGCGATGCGCCCGTGATCCGCCCGCATGGCGCCCCACACCATGTCGACGTACGTCTTGCCGTCGAGGCCGAACGAGGCGCCGCGCGCCGGCGTGGGGTAGGTGATGTCGAGCTCGCGGAACTTCATGCCGTCGAGCATCGGGGTGAGGAACTCGTAGGCGCGACCCTGCTTCGCGAGGCGCGCCGCCGGCACACCGGCGTCCAGCGCCTTGATGTCGGAGGCCGGTGGGAGCCCGATGACGACGTCGGCGCGCTTCAGCCATTCGCCGTAATAGCGTGGCTCCTGCTCCAGGTATTGCTCCGGGACGTCCATGTTGAGCGAGCGTATCACGCGGTCCGAGCTCAGGAACATCGTGACCATGCCGCCCGCTTTTTGCGCTTCGATCGCCAGGGCCTCCATGAGCGGGATGGTATGCTTGCCCCCGTTGATGATCACGACCTCGCCGGGCTTGACGACGAGCGACGTCGTGACGATCCGGTGAGCCAGCCCATCCAAGTCCCTGGCCTGACCCGCGAGACTGGCGGCAGCGATCAGGAGCGTCATCATCGGTCGATCTCCCGTTACAGAGGGTTCATCGCATCTGAGGGGGTTCAACGTACCGCCCGACAGGCCGGATGCAACCGGGCGCGCGCCTCGCGCCGCGTTGCCGGTGCCGGGACCGCGTGCCATTTTCATCGCCCGGCCCGAGAACGGCCTTCGCCTTCGCCCTGACGCCTCCGCTCCGACGCCACTCCGATGCCGACGAGCCGTCCAGCACCCGGGTCCCAACGTCACCATCCACCCGGAGGATCACGCCCATGCTCGGTCTCCATCCCTTCGACCGTCACGCCGTGCGGCTCGGTATCGCCGTCGGCAGCCTCGCCGCCGCGGCCTGCGGCGAAAACACTATCAGCGGGCCCACCCTCGATCCAAACCTCAGTCGGATCGCGGGCTTCGACCAACTGAAGGCGGCCCTGGTCAAGGCCCGGAACGAACCCAATGGCGGCTTCAATCTCGACATGTGGGGCGCGGTCGTGGATCGGAACGGCCTCGTCGTCGCCGTCGTGTTCACGGGAGCCACGGCCACCGACCAGTGGCCGGGCAGCCGCGTGATCGCGGCCCAGAAGGCGAACACCGCGAACGCGTTCAGCCTGCCGCACCTCGCCCTCTCGACCGCCAATCTCTACGAATACGGCACGCGTGGGGACTTCATGGTGGGGAAGCGGATCGGGGGGACCAACGTCTTCGGCGGCGGTCTGCCGCTGTACGACGCCGACGGGACGCTGGTCGGCGGCCTGGGCGTGAGTGGTGACGCCTCCTGCGCGGATCACAACATCGCCTGGAAGATGCGCCACACGCTCGAGCTCGACTACGTGCCGGCGGGCGTGGCCGACGGCGGGAAGGACGACAACATCATCTACGACTTTGATGCGAACGGCGTGAGCGCCGGCGGGTTCGGCCACCCGACATGCTCCGACGCAGCGACCGAGATCGGCAACGCGCTTCCAACGACGAATCCGATCCGGCACTGAGCCAGGACGAGGGAGGCGAGGAATGCCGTCGTTCCTCGCCTCCGCCTACTTCCCCCGATGCTCTTGCTCTCGCAGCTGGTCGAACCGGTTCAACACTACGACGAAGTCTGCCTGCGGCTTCGGGGATCGCACCAACACGAAGCCCCGCCCATCACGGGTAACGTCGTAGCTCCGATGGACCGGATCGCTCACGTAGTCGCCTACGAACAGCTCGCGACGGGCGCCCACGGTGAACGTGGCGTGCAGGGCGATCGCGGCGACCATCATCTTGGTGCCGTTCCGGTAGAACAGCTCGCGGCCGTTCGCCGCCCACAGCGGCTCGGTGCCGCCGTCGAGCGACACCTGCCACCGGCCGCCCGGTCCGGGGAAGGGCCGCACGTACACGTCGGGCCGCCCCAGCTCGTTGGAGACATAGGCGACCCAGTGTCCATCCGGTGACAGCGACGGTGAGTGGTTCTCGAACTGGTTGGCGAGGAACAGTTGCGGCGTCCGCGGCCCCTGCAACGACAGCGTGTAGATCGAGCGGACCGGCCCACCGCCCCCGGCTCGGAACAGCAGCGTGCGGCCGTCGGGCGTGACGTCGCCGGCCCACTGGTCATCCGGCGCCACGAGGAGCGGCTCGGCCGGGCCACTGCCGTCGGCGGGAATCCAGTACAGGTCCGCCTGGCTGAACGGGCCCCGCGAGTACACAATCCGCCTGCCGTCGGGGGTCCAGATGGGCCGGCGGCCCGATTGGTCGAAGGTGAGGCGCGTCCGGGTGTGCTGCGCGATGTCGTACAGCCACACATCCGCGCTCACGAGATCCGGCTCATCCACTTCGACCGCGATCCGCCGGCCATCCGGCGATATCCGCGGCGCGCCGTAGCCTTGGGGCTCGGCAGGCAACAGGCGCGCGCTGCCTGAGCGGTCCACCATCACCAGCTCACTCAGGACCACCGGCCCGGACACGTACGCGAACGCGCCGTCCAGGGACATCCCCATCCTCGCCGCGCCGCCCGGTCCCACCACAACCCCGTCCGCCACAGGCACCGCCGATCCCGTGATCTCCAGGCGCGACGGGTCGAACGGCACTGCGAGCAGCTGTCCCGTCCGCGTGGCCAGGACCACGTGGCCTGAGGATACGTACCGCGGGTTGCTGCCCGGCTGCTCGAAGCGCTTGAGCTTGCCGGTCGCGAGCGTCAGCGCCCCCAGCCGGTCCACCCCCTGGGATCGGATCTGGAGCAGCAGCGCCTTGCCATCCGGCAGGTAGTGGGGGAACGCATACGATTCGCCGCGGCTCGTGTCGGACTTGAGCAGGAGCCGCGGCTCCCCCCCCGCGGCGGGCACCACCATCAGCCCGCCGTCCGAGCGAAACACTATCGTGTCGGTCGACCCCCACGTCGCTCCAAACCCGAGACCAGACACGTTGGCGACCGTGCTCGCTTGCCCCCCACCCAGCGGCAGCTTGTACAGCTTGCCGCCAGAGAAGTAGGCCACCCACCGTCCGTCCGGGGAGAAGAAAGGGGTCCGTGCGTTCTGCGTACCGGCGAGGGGCTCTGGCTCCAGCTGGTCGAGCTTGCGGCTGAACAGCTGATTGCCGGTGGCTGCGGAGCTCACATAGACGATCCGCGACCCGTCCGGGGACAAGGCGACGGTCGGGCCCGCCTCCGCCAGTGGTGCGCTGGGCGGCAGGGTCAGCGTGAACCGAGCCACCGGCCGCGTGGGTGGCTCGGGCCGCGGACGGACCGACACCCAGAGCGCGAGGCCGATCGCGAGCCCGGTGACCGCCCAGGGCGCGACATCCCGGACGGCCAGCCGGCCGAGGCGCCCCGGCGTCGCGAGCGCCCCCGCCCACCCCTGCCGCGAGAGGGCGTCGACGAACTCCGCCGCCGTCTGGAACCGGTCCGCCGGCACCTTGGCCAGCGCCTTCAGGACCGTGGCCTCGACGTGCGGGGGTACGGACTCCCGCAGCTGTCGCAGCGGTCGCGGTCGGTCCGTCAGGACCTTGGCGATCACCGACTGCACCGTCGGTCCGGTGTGCGGCGGCTCGCCGGCGAGCATCTCATACAGGACCGAGGCGAGGGAGTAGATGTCGCTCCGCGCGTCGATGAGGCGGTCCCCCGTCGCCTGCTCCGGGCTCATGTACTGCGGCGTGCCGAGGGACAGCCCCGTTTCCGTCAGGCGCGAGCCACCTGCGGCGGAGAGGGCGAGTGCGATCCCGAAGTCCGCCACGACTGCCTGGCCGTCCTGGAACAGGATATTCTCCGGCTTGATGTCGCGGT
>WNFW01007048.1_pt1 | contig 11487 bp, 6 predicted proteins | sample 5400131 | NCBI WGS metagenome assembly WNFW01 (sample SAMN13153362, study PRJNA577476) | soil metagenome | isolation source: 20 cm soil or saprolite under grassland replicate 1 | place: USA:California | collected 2016-06-15
CTGCAGTATGTCCTCGGTCAATTCGAACTCGCGTATGATCTATGCCTTCTCGCGTGACGGTGCTGTGCCATTCCACAATGTCTGGCATAGACTGAATAGAGGTCGCACACCGCGTAATGCTATCCTCCTGGCAGCCGTAGCAGCCTTTATCCTGGCTGTCCCCTCGTTAGGGAGCGCCACAGCCTACGTGGCAGTCACTTCTATTGCCGTCATCGGCCTCTATATCGCGTACGCGATACCAATTTTCCTGCGCCAGTTTGCAACTGACTTCAAGGCTGGCCCATGGCATCTGGGAGCATGGAGCAGGCCAATTGGCTGGATCGCTGTGATATGGGTTGCCTTCATCTCAGTGCTGTTTATGTTGCCTACCATCAATCCTGCATCTCTTGCTGCTGGTGTCAGCCCCTTTGCTACCTTTAACTACACACCTGTAGTAGTGCTGGGCGTGCTCGTGCTTGTCACCATCTGGTGGCTTGTCAGTGCGCGTCATTGGTTCAAGGGTCCAGTCATTCAAGGCACAGAGGCTGAACTCGAAGCCATTGAACATGCCGTTGGCGAAACCCACCTTCCTGAGGGTGTCGAAGGTGTTGCTGGCGGTGGCGGCGAGTAGTTTTTGCTGATAGTTCGAGGGCGGCCGGGCCACACGACGAGTTTGGACGTTCTCTTCTTGTTGAGGAACGCCAGCGCTGCTCCAGAGGAAGATAAGCTCATAGTTCCCGATGAGGATATGGTCACGATCTGCCAGGGCACGCCCTGTTTCATCGGTCAATTTTTCCCCATTCACGAAGACGCCACTGGAGCTACGCTGGTCATAAATCAGGTACCGATCATCTTCATACTTTAACAGTGCATGATGACGAGAGATTGATGAATCTTGATCTAGTAGCACATCATCAGAACCGGCACGCCCAAGCAGTATCTCTTTATGCTCCAATAAGTACTCACGAGTCTCTCCACCGCTTAACCATTTGATTTGGAGTCTGGGTATAGCGATGGGCTGCGTGACTTGCGTGACTTGCGTATGTTGCTCGACCTGTCCTGCTTGTATCTCCATCTCTATTATCTCTTTCTCTTGATAAGTGGGTGCCTCTTCGGCAGAAAAAGGAGCTTCAGGAGGAAGCTGTATGCCTGGTTGAAAAACAGAGGGAGAAGATTTAGCCAGGGCATCAAGCATTTGTTCAAGAGTCAGTGATTGTTCGGGGTGAGGAATAGGTGAGGGAGTGGGAGGAGCGGTATTAATAGGAGGAGTGAGCGTTGCCACAAGCGCGTCAGCGAATGCTTCCATTGAGGGGTAGCGTTCTTCGGGATAGATGCTGAGGGCACGACGAATCACCTCTTCTTGCTCGTACGAGACCTCAGGGTTCAGCGAAAAAAGAGGAGGGAAAGCCCCGGTGAGCTTAGCGTGTTCTATTTCTTCTGTTGTGCCGATATAGGGTGGACGGCCAGCCAGCCAGAAATAGAGCAGCACAGCTAAGGCAAATTGATCGCTTGCGGGCGTAACTCTTTTTCCAATTTGTTCAGGTGCCGCTGTTATCGGTAATAGTTTGATCTGTGGTTGGCCAAAGCGCCGTACATAGTTTGAAAGCCCTACATCAGCGAGCAGAAAAGGAGCATAGCCAGGCTCATGATCAACATTGGGACCTTGTAGCACCAGGATATTTGAAAACGTGACTGCTCCGTGTAAATACCCGCAATTATGAATATAGTCGAGTGCCTGAGCCAGTTGGTGCCCATACTGTATAGCATCTTCCACATCGAGCGGCGGCTTAAACCATAGTCTGCCCGCGTTGCTTAAAAGGGAACCATTGCTGAGATAGCGGCGAACAACGTAGAGTCTGCCATCAATTTCACCATAATCAAGTGTTGCAGCCAGGTAGGGATGATTGAGCATACTGATGCCCTGCATTTCACGAAAGAATTGGCGATGAGCCGAGTCTGGCAGCGTGAACCAGGGATGAATGAGCTTTAACGTAACCTTGCGTTGGAGCATCGTATCTACTGCTTCATAGCTTTCACCTGATACACCATTCCCTAACGATTGGATGATGCGATAGCGATCAAATTGTTGATTTCTTTCTAGTGCTGGCATACGGTAACCTCACTTATACAAAATCTTCTTGTACAGAGATGAAACGACCAGAGAAGACAGTTGATATAGATCAATTTATTTGTGTCATTGCACGGTGAGTACCTTGAAATCCATCGCTGCAACTCCGCTCTCTTGTAGCGCTTCTACCTAGGGTCAGCAGCGATGAAAGGAAGTATCCCGAGAACGCAAAGTTGATTTATGTTTGTAGGCAACAAAAGCGCCAAATGCAAGTAATGGTGGCCCAGTCATGATCAACCAGCTAAGAATATTCCAAGGAGTGAGGGATGAATATGCTACAAACGCAGTAGCAGAGAACGTCAGGGCAAAAGCCACCAGAGCTCTTCCTATGCGATTATCAGCGGCAGAAAGAGATATCGTGGAAAGGCCCACCAGCCATGTGACATACCACGAAAAAAACCAGGGAGTGATTACCAGAAGTACCCCAAATGTTGCCAGTGCAGCGAGCACCATTGTGCGTGTTGTAGGAACGCGCCATATATAGATTGCTCCGATAATCAGCATGCAGAGCAAAGCAGAATAGTTTATCCAATCCCATACATGACGTTGGCTGAGTTCATGAAGTAACGTGAATGTCCAGAATGTTTGAGCAGGTAAGCCAGGGGTTTTAATCCATTCAACGATGGCAAGGAGTAGGGAGTATTCCGAGTAGAGCGATGATGGGGGTGTGGAAAAACTATGTATGATATCAGGGAGTCTATGCCCGATAAAGAAGGGTGCGTAAAAGGTGATACCAATCAGACTACCGGTAACGCCAGCTAAAAGAACCTTTAATAACGTCGTACCCCAATGAAGCAAAGCTTGCTGACGGTTAGTTAGAGAAGCCAGGGGTAATGGATAGAGTGTATAGCGCCCCAGGAATATCAGGTAGAGAGGTATAAGCGGCAGAGCAGTGAATTTGACGAGCGCAGCCAGGGTAAAGGCGATAATTGGTGCGAGATAGTGAATAGGCCGGGCAAAATTGTGTTGCTCTGCATGTAAGCAGAGTAATATACCCAACAAAATCAATGAAACCATGAAGGTATCATTGTGCCCGCCAAGACAACTTTCCAATAGCACAAGAGGATTCCAAGCAAAAAGCAGTGTTCCAATTACGACTGTTCGTGATGAACGTCCCATCTTCTTCAATATGGTAAATACCAGCCAGGTATTGAGGAGGAAGGATGTCATGCCAAATAATCTGAAGGCAAGAACGTATGCTACCGGAGCATTGCCCAAGAAGAAGGTCTCAATCGAACAGATAACTAACCAGGCGGGACCATAGGCGGCTGTCGAGTATTTCCAGTCATCAAAAGAGGATAGCGGATCTTGAGGAAAAGCGGCTAAGGTGGTGAAATAAGGGTTAGCATGGTGATCAACAATAATCCGGCCATAGCCCGCATAGACGAAGATATCGCGTGAAGGCATAGCTGGTGTGAGTACATAGATCAGGCCTGCCGCTACAGCGCCCAGCCAGATCAAACGTAAGACCCTTTTGAAATCTCCCTGGATTGGCAGTCGGTGTATTGCTATCGCACATAGTGTATAAATGGCGAACTGCAGTAGGTGCAGCAGTGGAGTTACACTCACGAGAATACAAAGGACCAGTGCCAGTGTACCGAGCCTGATGGTTCGTAACGGCGTTTTTTTGTGCTCATCATCGAGTGTCTCGCCAGGCTGATCGAGTAAAGGGTGGGACGCGATAAATCGGGTCCCTACAATTGTTCTCCTGTTCATGAGCATCTTCTCCTAAACGATCCAACGATTCATGATGAATAGAATGCTCAATGTAGCAAGTAAGGTAGGAAAAACGAGCATAATTCCCTGGTGCAGGCGTGGATGCTTGATACCAATCATCGCCAGTGTAATAAACGCTGGAAACATTTCTAAGATGAAACGCTGATTCGACTCTAGTGGATCGTTTGTTGCAACAGCCGGGCTTATTAAAATAAAGATGAGCAGCACTGCCAGCCATATACTATAGCTTGCGCGAAGTTTGTTTCTCCCCAGGATTGCTAACGTAATAAAAGCAATTGTTGCAGATAAGTCAAGCACATTGTGGACCTCACTAAACGAACCAAAAGGTTGATACCAGAATATACTGGCGAGCGACAGGAATATTCCTTGCCATGGCCAGGTTGTATGTCGGCCCCAATGACTTTGAACCGCTACAAAATCGAGAGGATTACCTGAAATATGCCAGCAATAGATGGCGTAAAGCAACGTACCCAGTGGAATGAGCAAGACAGGTAATACTCTAAGTAGCATTTTTTGTCGGGAGGCAGTGATGCTATCACGCGAAAGCCAAAGTTCGGCGATGAAAGGAACAACGAGTAGAATGCCTGGTGAACGTGTTAAAGAAGCCAAAAATCCAAAGAGACCTGCTAACCACCAGCGTTGACGCCGGAGGGCAAGAAAGATGCTTGTAGATAGTAAGAGAAACAATGGCTCGTTATACGGTGCGAAGAAGAAAAAGGCTGTAGGGAATATGCAGAGATAGAGTAGTGTGCGCCGTCCAACCAGGTCTCCTCCGGCATCTGCTGCAAGTTGGTAAAGTACGAATAATGCCCCCAGCAGTGTGCCATTGCTGATAAGCGTGCCAACCAGTAAGTAGCTCCAATTGCCCAGAATGTGGGCTATTGCTGCTATAAGTAAGGGAAAGAGGGGAAAAAAAGCAACATCATATGGTGTTTGATAGCCAAATTGAGCAATTCTCACATAATTAGCTGCATCCCAGTGATTCCAGGATGCTAACAATGCCAATGTGTTTACTGGTGCGGTTGAATATTTGGGTGCTGTAAGTAGGATATAGGCGACGTATGTCACCATAACCAAAATCAGCCGGGTGGTCACGAATAGCAAGATAATGTCTCGAGCGGGGGCGCGTTTCATAGTTTTATATCACCTGCCAAACTGAGTCGCTACCGAATACCGCGACACGCCGTAGCTCAGGGTTTGACTCGGCTTGCGCCAGGATGGATTTCGCTATAGTTGGGCTATAGAATTGAAGATGTAGCACGACATATTGAATATGATACTGTTTCAAAATGGACAAACTAGACCTCGATGGGAAGTTCAAGAGCACCATTGACATATCAAAAGTTAACAATGGCCGATAGCCACTCCATCCGTTCGCTATGGGGTGAGAGTGATAGATAGCATAGTAGTCATACCAGGCTTCGTTCATCGATACAAAGTTTCTATCTACAGAAGCTATAGGTATCTCAACAATGGGTTGCTGATCTCCGTGCGTAGTAAGCCACTGATAGACCGCGGGAATAGCGTTCCCAGTTGGCACTTGCGTCACAGGCAAATATGCTGGTATGGCTTCCAGCAAGATAGCGCAAGGAATCAAGATGAGTAAACACTGGATCGCGATTCTCCTGAAGATATGGGACGCGATAAATCGGGTCCCTACTCGACGAGGTGTCTGTTCTGTAACTTGTATCTTTTCCTTTCGTGTAATGGCGTTGGACGCGATAAATCGGGTCCCAACCCTGTTCTGAAACCAGGCTATCGCGTATGCTGACAAGAGCGCGAGCATGATTAATAATAAGCCGATCAGTCGAGCGGGAACACGCAGGCCTGCGAATCCTGGTAGTACAAAGTACGCAACTATCCAGGGCATGGGAATGTTTGGAGGGATGGCTGGTAATGGTGCCTCGCTCAGGAACCTCGATGGGGCATAAGAATATGGTGATTCGCTGGGCGTAGAGTAATGCAGCATCGGACCAAACGCGAAAAGTAATATTAAGACTCCAGTCCACACATATGGACGTAGTGAAGATTGTTTCTGCCTAAATACGAGGATTACTCCTGCTATCGCCAGAGTCATAGTTGCCAACCCCAGGAATAGGTAGTGTTCGCTATCAATTGGAAGCGCCATACCATTGAAATAGTTTGTGCCGTATAGCCAGTTGAATGGTACAGCAAAACCAAAATCATTAATTGTAGCAGCGTACTTTGCTGTTTGATCCAACGAACGTGAGAAACCCTGGCTCAGTGATGTAAGATATGGCGCCATAAGAAAACCAAGGAAGACACACATTATCGTCAGAACAATGATAGGTCTCACTCCACGGATGACGATATCTTTAAGATATGCACCTTTTCTAAAACGAAGCTGAGTTACAAATGGTTTCGCATAACGGATAAGAACAAATGCAAGCAACGCATAGCTCAGGAAAATCCCATAATAAATGCTACTCAATAGTTGTAGGAGATAGAATAGGGCAAAGAGAATCCAGTAACGCCAGCGTCCCTGTTGCAGTGAGAGATCAAGAGATAAAAATGCTAATGGCATCCACTCGCCAGCTATAACATGGATATGATCGATTTGTCCTAATCGGTAGGGTGCGAAGGCGTAGATCAACGCAGCCACAAATGCTGCGAAAGACTTGCCTGTATAGTGGCGCGCCATGATGTACATATTGATACCGCAGAGAAGAAATGTTAAGTAGAAAGTAATATTATACGCTAGCACCGGGTTATGTGAGATCAGATAGAACGGCGCGAAAAGAATAGTCTCACCTAGAAGGTTTTCGGAAAAAGACAATGAAAGGTTGTTGGGATAAAGGATTTGTGCTTGCCACAGATGTGTAGGTGCATGAAGTAATGTCGTCGTATCCCAGGAAAGTGTCCACATATTGAGCAATGGATCCCACCACTCCCCTGCTACTTCGCCTGTGAGATTAGGAGTATAGTGCAAAGCCATGGCTACTACCAGTCCTACTAAGGCCAGCAGAAACAGTGCATCTCTCCAATTCCATCTCTGGTTCAATTTGGAGATTTCACGCTCTTCAAGATTTGCTTTCTGGTCGTTCTTTTTATCTATTATTATTGCTGTCGATGCATCGGCGAGAGAGTCAGTCGATTCGGTATTCATGGTCTAATTAAGATACCTCCATCAGGTAATTGTAGAGGGGTTTTGTGCCAGAATATAACAGTATATAGTATTTCCACCCATGATCATATGAACGACATGCGTCCTCCATTGTGAGGGAATGGCGTAGCCTCGTTGAATTAAGTGCATAGGCCAAATAAGATAATCAAACGGAAAGCTGGCGCTTGTGGGTGGTACCTCGCTGAATGACAATCTTCCCTGAATATCACGATTGTAACTTTGCCACGAAATACTTTTGTCACTAGGGTCGAGTATTTCACTTGGATCGAGTGTGCCTGGCAGAGCTACGGTTCCTACCTTGCCAGCTATATGAGTATGGGCTACTAACCAGAGGCCGGCTTCACGATAGGCAGGATACGCCACCTGTAATACCGAGTTTTCACTGCTGAACACTTCACTGGTATAGCCCTCCGCAGCATAGACCGTTGTCAAGCCGAGGAGATGTGGTCCTATAAAAAATGCACTGAGAATTGCCGTTATAATTGCCGTGCGTGCTAATGGACGTTTGGTGCGCTGCTTGCCTGGTACAACAGTGTTTGTGGATGCTGGTTCTTTCACTTCTCCTGTTTCAGTCTTTGTGGCGTTACGTCGAAAGCGTATTTCATAGCTATAACGCAGAAGTGTGGCAATGCCATATGCCCCTGCCAGCGCTATAGGCGGAGCCAGGGGTAAAAGGTAATGAGTGCCAACAACAATGTTTAGAAGGCTAAACGTGCTCATTATTGAGATGAGCCAGATGCATAGAAATGCAATACTGGTTATCTCTGCGATTGGTAGTTTCGCTCTGTTCAACTGGAAGCGCACCAGTTGTGATAAGCCGACTATGAGAAAAAATAGCGCGGGCATTGTGACAAAGATACTAAGCTTCGCAAAGACAATGTAGAGCACCGCCCAATGGGGAATGTGTCCTCCGTACTGACCAGCGAGAAATGTCAGGTGTCCTGTTATTGAATGACGCCACTCGAAGTGCACGCTTTGCCGCAGGAGACTGTATGGTTGTCGCCAGATGGCAGGGTCAGCGATGAAGAATGTCACAGGTATCAGGAAGAGAGCAGTTAACCACCATTTCCATGGTAACGGTGGTCGCTGCTCGACTTTCAACCTGGGGCGGATAGCGACGAAATAATATGCCGTAAATAAGATCATGCCAGGCATGGCCAGGATCGCTGTATACTTGCTTGCCACTCCCAAACCCAGCAACATCGCTGAAAGCAGGTACAAACGTGGTTGCCGGATTGCAGGCCAGAGTACGAGATAGGCTATGGTAATCAGTGTCGTCATTGTCATATCGAGATAAGCAAGTGCACTGAAATATACCAGCCAGGGACTGAGGGCGAGACAGAGTGCTGCAAGGAGGGCGACCAGGCGACCAAATGGTGCGCGCCCGAGCCAGTAGATGACCATGATCAGCGCTGTTCCGCTTAGTAAGCTGGGGATGCGTGCGGCAAACAAGTCACTCAAATGGCTACCCAGGTGGGCGTTGAGAAAGAGAGATAGACCAATCAGTAGTTTTACCACGGGGGGATGCTCATAATTAAATGCCCACTGACTTGCTGTAATCTGAAGATGGAGTAAAAGTGGAAAATATGCTTTTCCACCCATAATGTAGATAATTTCATCCGTAACCAGGTCAAGTTGATGCGCGAGAATGATGCGTGGAATCAGGGCAACGAGTATCAGCCCGGGCAAAATAATCCCCTCAATGAACGAGTGTGAGGCTCGATTCGAGAGGGTTTCTGCATGGGTTTGTGGAGGTATCTTAGTCTTTCTGTTATTTGTCAGGTGGAAATCTTCGCCTACGGTATCAGTATTCATATTCATCCACACTTTCAAACTCATGTATACATTCATTTCCTATACGAAACCGTTGGCAAGTATATCATACTGCTTGTATGTTAGTCGAGTAAGCTAGTACTGCTTCTCTTTTTGTACGGGAGTGAGGAATTACAATAGAATACATGCAAAAGATGAAAAAGTGTACCGTAGAACAAGACACTTGCTATCTCAACAGCGCAATCAACTCGCTTTATTGATTGCAAGAAAACAGTGGCAAAGGTTTACAACTCCTGCCACTGCTTTCTCACTGTTTCCATGCAGGCCTTACTCGGCCAGCAGTTCCTCAATTTTGGCCTCGATGGTCCTTGCCGTTGGATAAAAGGCGGTTTCCTCGGGTGCATTGTAGGGAGCGGCGGGAGCCTTGAGAGCGGAGATAAAGGCGGGTGTGGCATCCAGGTCATAGAAGCAATTCTGTACGATCCAAGAATGTATGTGGCGTCCAAAACTGGTCAGGTCACTTTCCTCCGTTACTACTATAACGCGGTTTGCTTCGTGCACTGCCGTTGCTACAGTCTCCTCATCGAATGGGGCAAGTGTACGAAGATCGACAACCTCAATCGCTCCACCTGAACTGTTAATGCTATCGGCGGCAGCAGTACAGGCCTCTAGAACCATCGTACCCCAGCAAATGATGGCGACGCTGGTGGGACCTTCACCAATACGAAGACGACGAGCCTTGACCAGCGGCAAAGTGTAATAACCATCGGGCACATTCCAATATTGTGCCATTGCCGCAATAACAATGCCATTACTATCCTTGGGTGGCTCAGAGCGATAGAGACGTCCGCGTTCCAGGAAGGCAACGGGTGACTGTGATCGTGCTGCTTCAAGCAAGAGGCCTTTAGCATCAAAAGGTGTGGCCGGGCAGATGGTGATCATGCCAGGTATCGATGTAAACCATTGTTCGCCAGCGTTGGAGTGACCAAAGGCGCCACCGCCGGCGGTACTGCTTGAGATCGGACCTCCGCCTCCACTACCAGTTTTGGTGCGCAGTAGAAGGGGAACACTCCAGTCCCCATAGCTCTGGTATAAAACACGCGCTGCCATGCGTATTGTCTGAGCCGCCGATTGGTGGTAGTCAACAAATTGAATTTCAGCACAGCGTGCTTTCCCATCGATCATGCCTGAACCTGCGACAGTACCGACGATAAGCTGTTCGTTTAGCGGACTATTGATAGCACGTCCCGGAAAATTGGTGACTAGAGTGGCAGTTGCGCCAAAGACACCGCCTTTTGGGCTACCCACATCTTGTCCATAGACAAAGAAACCGGGGTCGCGTTGCGCCAATTCTGCCAGGGCTTCGTTAATGGCGCCCAACATAGTTGTCTGTCGTTTTGCTCCACGTGGAGTATTTTCTTGCCATTGTGGGATGTGAATGACATGATGTAACACACGCTCTGCTGTAGGCTCAGGCTCCTGAAGAACTTGATTTTCGGCACGTTCCAGTTCTGCGCGAGCCACTTTATACATACGTTCAAAATCAGCTTCCTGGAGATATCCTTGAGCAACGAGCCAGCGGGCAAAATTTTTTACGGGGTCTTTCGTAGCGGTGGTTAGCTCGATCTCTTCTTTGGTGCGATAGGTTTTGATGTCGGTGCTACTAGAGTGTGCATCAAGTAAACCCATACGCAGGTGCATCAATACAGGGCCTTGCCCTGAACGAATATGGCTGACGAAACGGCAGGTTGCTTCATACGTTGCCACGGCATCCGTGCCATCAACCTCCTCTGCGTAAATACCGCCTCCTCTGGCCCATGCAACAAGATTTCCACCCCATTGAATGGTAGAGGGGGTAGTAATCGCCCAACCATTATCCTCAACAATGATCAGTACCGGTAGTTGGTGAACAGCAGCCTGGCGAAAAAGGACATTGAAATCGTTTGTTGCTACTCCTCCATCACCCACAGTGTATACGATCAGTTCGTTGCTCTGATGTAGTTGCAGTGAGAAGCCAACCCCCCCTGCGAAAGACGCAAGTGCGGCCACTTCGCTGAACGTAGGGAGAATGCGGTAGCGTTTGCTACTATAGTGTGAGGGCATGTTACGACCTGCACCCATTGGTCCGGTGGTGCGCGAATACGCTTCGCGCAACGGCCCGTAAATATCGCCTGTACGTTGCAACCATGCGGCCAGGTCGCGATAATAGAGTGAGAGCCAGTCATTTTCGTCAAGGGCTGCTACTACAGCCGCCATACTTTCATGTCCAGCACATCCAATATAGAAAGGGAATTTGCCTTGTGTTTTGCGGATTTTGAGGAGATCGTTGGTTGCTCGTGCCATTACCATAGTACGATATAAAGCGATGTAATCGAGAGGCTGTGCTATAGAACTAGTTTCCGTCGTGCGAGTATTGATCGTCATGCTGTTTGTGCCTCCTAGGTCCTCGTTGACGTTACAGGCCTATGTTTATATGCTTTTGCGAGTGTATTATAGAATCCTTGTTTATGAATTGCAATATTGGCTGAAAAGCGGTAGCGTAGCCCTTGCTAAGGGTTGAGAAAAAAGGGGGAGAGAAGGAGAAAAAAGAAAGCTGAAGAGCTTCCACGTGGTAGAGTAGTTGATAGCGATCAAATCTACGACGAGGAGCAATCAGCACGATGAGTAGACAATTTGTGGCCGGGAAACTGAAGGGAGAAGAGCGCAAGGCGATCATCCAAGGAGT
>WNFW01003115.1_pt1 | contig 11486 bp, 7 predicted proteins | sample 5400131 | NCBI WGS metagenome assembly WNFW01 (sample SAMN13153362, study PRJNA577476) | soil metagenome | isolation source: 20 cm soil or saprolite under grassland replicate 1 | place: USA:California | collected 2016-06-15
GCGCGCTTCTCGGCGGAGCAGATCAGCCGCGTTGCCTACAACGCGGAACCGGGCTCCCTCGGCGACTACAGTGCGAGCACGCATCTCCAGGGTGAGCTGATCGGCACGATGCTCGACCTGATCATCCGCGACGCGACGCGCGGCCAGCGCTCAATGGACGACGTGATGCGGCTTCTCTTCACGCGTGCAGCAGCAATCGACGGCCGTGCCATCGAACAGGCCGTGGAGACCATATGTACCTGCAATGTGACCCCGTTCTTCGATGCACACGTGCGCAATGCTGGCGCGATGGACTTCGATCACTACCTCGGTCTGATCGGCCTCAAGACGAGTGTGACGTGGGCGCCCGCGGTCTATAACGGCGAGCCCGAGCGCGACCTCCGCATGTTCGGGTACGAACCCGAGGGCGACAGTGGCGTGAAGCTCATTGTCTCGAATCCCGCCAGTATCTGGGGCAGAGCAGGGTTGCACAGCCGCGACCGGCTCGAGCGCATCGACGGCGCGTCCGTGAAGACGTGGCCAGAGTTGCGCACCAAGCTCCAAAGTCTCCGCATGGGGGATTCGGTGCGCGTGGAGATTCGCCGGCCGGATGGTCCGTTCGCTACGACCGTACGCGTTACTGGCTTCGACCGCGCGACGGTACGCATCGAGAACGTGCTGAATGCGACCGATGAGCAAAGAGCTATCGTACGTGCGTGGCTGGAGGGGAGACCGTAAATGTGTTTACCGTGCTCTAAAGAGCCGGCTCGGCCACGGCTCGAGTCCTTAAGGACTCGCGATTTCGCCGAGCCGGCGCTTCAGCGCACGGACTAACGAGGACCTCCAATCAACTCCCTGATTGCCCCCACCGCCTCCGGATTCTCGAGCGACGACAGATCGCCCAAATCGTCCTTGCCGAGGTAGGCGGCGCGGATCACGCGCCGCAGGACCTTCGCGTTGCGCGTTTTCGGCAAGTCCGTGACGAAGCGCACCGCGTCGGGACGGAGTGGCCGGCCCAGGCGCTGTGCAATCGACTCGGCGATCTCGCCGGCAAGTCCCGCGGCCGCTGTGTGACCCGGACGCAACACCACGAACACGACGATCACTTCACCCTTCAGCTCATGCGGCACACCGATCGCGGCTGCCTCGAGCACCGCGGCGTGCGCGGTTGCCGCCGACTCGACCTCCGCCGGTCCGATCCGCTTCCCGGCTACCTTGAGCGTATCGTCAGAGCGCCCCTCGATGTACCAGAACCCGTCTTCATCTATGCGGGCCCAATCGCCGTGCACCCAGACGTCGGGGAAGCGCTTCCAGTAGGTGGTCAGGTACTTGTCTGGGTCGCGCCAAAACCCTCGCGTCATCCCGGGCCACGGCCGGCGGATGACGAGCTCGCCGACGGCCCCGCGCAGGGCACGCCCCGCTGCATCCGCCACGTCCGCCGCGATCCCAGGGACCGGGCCCGCGAATGCCGTTGGCTTGAGCGGCGTCCAGGTGGTGCAGCCGAGGATGCCGCCGGAGCACTCGGTGCCGCCGGAGTAATTGATGAGCGGCGCGCGCTTTTCACCCACCACGTCGAAATACCACCACCACGGTTCCGGATTCCACGGCTCGCCGGTCGAGCCGAGCACGAACACCGACGAGCGATCGTAGCGCCGCACGGGCTCCTCACCGCCGCGCATCAGTCCCCGAATCGCTGTCGGCGAAATCCCGAGGTGCGTGACGCGATGACGCTCGACAATTGACCACACCCGGCCCGCATCGGGATAGTCGGGCGCGCCGTCGTACAGCAGGATCGTGGCGCCGTTGATGAGCCCGCCGGCGATGAGCCATGGGCCCATCATCCAGCCGATGTCCGTGAACCACCACAGCACGTCGCCGGCCTGCAGGTCGAACACATGCGCCTGATCCTGAGCCGCTTTGACGGGGAAGCCGCCGTGGACGTGCACCGCGCCCTTGGGCCGGCCGGTCGTGCCGGACGTGTAAATCAGCATGTACGGATCTTCCGGCGAGGTATCGGCGACCGACTCATCGCCGCTCTGACTCATGACGTAGTCCCACGAGACTTCCCGACTGCGCAAGCGGATTTCCCGGCCCAATCGCGGGACGACGATCACCGTGCGCACGCTGGGCGCACCGTCCACCGCGGCGTCGGCCGTTTCCTTCATCGGGACGATCTGCCCGCGGCGGCGGAATCCGTCGGCCGTGATGAGGACGGTCGCATCGCAGTCGCGCAGCCGCCCGGCGATCGCGTCGCTCGCGTAACCGGAGAAAATCGGCGTGTAGATGGCGCTGATCGCGGAGACTGCGAGGGTCGCGATGGCGCACTCGGGCGTGAGCGGCAGGAAAATGCCGACGCGATCTCCGGGACGCACTCCGAGGGCGCGCAGACCAGCGGCGCATTTACGAACGGCCGCAGACAGCTCGCCGTACGTCAGCCGCGCCGTGACGCCTTCTTCCCCCTCGAAAATGATCGCGGTCCGAGTCGGATCGTGTCGCAACGCGGACTCGACGTAATTCATCCGGCCGCCGAGCCACCACGTCGTCCAGGGGATGCCACGCGAGGAATCGAACACGCCGTCGTAGGGCGTGCGCCATTGGAGGCCGAGATCTCGGTCTACGGCCCGCCAAAAACCGTCGAGATCCTCCACAGACCACCGATGCAGCGCGGCGAAATCCCGGTGTCCATGGGCCGCGGCGAAGCGCCGCAGCCGGCTGCGCTCGAGATACTGGTCGGTCGGATACCAGGCGACCGTCATTGGCGACGAACGGCGACCGCCTCGATCACGAACGTCACGCGATCGGCAACGCGCACCGTGCCGCCGGGCCCGCCGCGATACGGCCGGATCCCGAAATCGCTCTGCTTGACGGTGAACGTCGTCGTCGCGCGTACCGTGTCGGCTCCGACACCGGCGCGGACGATCAGCGGAACGTCGCGGGTCTGGCCCCTCAGCGTCAGCGACGCGTCGATACGCAGCGTGTCTCCCGCGCGTGCGACGGCTCGACCGTTCAACGTGATTTCCGGGAAATGGGCCACGTCCAGCACATCCTCCCGCATGGCCGTGGTGACTTTCCGGATTTCTGCCGTATCGGGTGGGGTCAAGACCTCGAGGCTCTCGGTCGGAACCGATACGGTTACGTGCGACGCCGTGAGCTGGTCAGGATAGAAGACGATGCGCCCCGAGAAGCTTCGGGCGCGAATGGCATGCTCGTGGCCCGCGAAGCCGAGTAGCCCCGCCTTGCCGGTACGCACTTCGAGATGGCTGTTGGGCGCGAGGTCGTACACGACGGAATCGCGCGCGGCGGTTTGCGCCGCCACGGTCATCGGAACCAGCGCGAGTAGCAAAAGGGGACATACGTGGCGCATCAGTCACAACTTAGCTTCCCTGGCGACGCACTCCCAACCGGGTAGTTTTCGACTAAACCTGCTTCCAGGAATCGCAATGCTGGCTGATCTCAGTATCTGGCACATTCTCATTCTCGTGGCGGTCATTACGCTGATGTTCGGGACGAAGCGCATCCCTGAGATCGGCGCGTCCATCGGCAAGGGTATTCAGGAATTCAAGCGCGGCCTGCGCGAGGTCACGAACACCGACGAGGTTTCGCACCCGGCGCCGCCGCAGCAGTTGCCCCCCACGCCTCCTCCTGCGAGCGGCGGACCGAAGCGACTCAGCGAATAATCGGGCGGACGGGGCGGTCAAACGACAACATCGGCGGTCGGGGCGGTCATGCGACGCGTTCTCCTAGCGCTTAGTCTCGCGGCACTCTTCTCGTCACCCGCGTACTCACAAACTCCAGACCTCAGCGGCGCCCTGCGTTGGCGCACCATCGGGCCTTATCGCGCCGGCCGGGCGCGCGCCCTCGCCGGTGTGTCCGGCAAGCCGACGGTGTTCTACATCGGTTTCGACAACGGCGGCTTATGGCGCTCGAGCGACTACGGTTCGAACTGGGAGCCGCTGTTCGATCGCGAGTCGACCGGGTCGATCGGGGCCATCGCGGTCGCGCCGTCCAACCCCGCCATCATCTACGTCGGCACCGGGGCGGGAATCATCCGGCCCGATCTCGCCACCGGCGACGGGATGTACCGCTCCAACGACACCGGCCGCACGTGGACGCATCTCGGGCTCGACAACACGCAGATGATCGCGTACGTCGACGTCGACGCCACGAATCCGGACCGGCTGTTCGTCGCGGCGCTCGGCCATCCCTACGGACCGAATACCGAGCGCGGCGTGTTCCGCTCCACGGACGGCGGCCGCTCGTTCGAGAAGGTGCTGTACAAAGACGAGTACACCAGCGCGAACGAAGTGCGGATCGATCCCGCAAATCCCAACACGGTGTACGCCGCGCTGTGGCAGCAGCAGTCGACGTTTTATGAGTACGCCGCGTTCGGGCCCGACTCGACCTGGCCCGGCGCCGGCGGGGTCTACAAGTCGACGGACGGTGGCACAACGTGGACGCAGCTCACGAATGGCCTGCCGCAGGTACTCGAAGCCAACATCGCGATCGCGCCGAGTAATTCGCAGGTGATTTACGCGATGATCGCCTCCGTGAATCCGGCGGGCGGATCGGGGCCGGTCAGTTTCTACAAGTCGAGCGACGGCGGCGCGCACTGGACGCTGCGCACGCGCATCCCCGGGGCCACTGTTGTCGGTGACACGACGGCCGCCACCGCCGATGCGCGCCCCCTCGGCCGCATCGGTGGCGGCGATCTGCCGCCCATCGTCGTCGACCCGAAAAACGAGAACGTCGTCTACAGCGCCTCGATCGTCATGTGGCGCACGGAAGACGGCGGGACGAGCTGGTCCGCTGTGCGCGGCTCGCCCGGCGGCGATGACTATCAGCGAATCTGGATTCATCCTGACGATCCGAACGTGATTCTGGCCGTCTCGGATCAGGGCGCCGTGATCTCGTCCGATCGCGGCGCGTCGTGGAGCAACTGGTACACGCAGCCCACCGCCGCCGTTTACCACGTGACGGCCGACAACGCATTCCCGTATCGCGTGTGCAGCGGCCAACAGGACTCCGGCTCGATCTGCGTCGCGAGCCGCTCAGACGACGGCGAAATCACGTTCCACGACTGGCATCCGGCGAACATTCAAGAATACGGCATCGCCGCTCCTGATCCGCGCGACCCCGAGGTCGTGTTCGGAAGCGCGCGCCGCGGCGTGTCGCGCTACGACCGCCGCACGGGCCAGACCGCGCAGGTCGGACCCGATTCCGCCGCGCGCGGCGACCAGTTCGGCCGCAACGTGCGCACTATGCCGCTCACCTGGTCGCCGGTGAATCCGAACGTGCTGTACTACACATCGAACGTTGTCTGGAAATCGGTGGATCGCGCGCACACGTGGACCCGGATCAGTCCCGATCTCGCGCGGCAGACGTGGGCCGTGCCGGCGAGCGCGGGGAGATACGCGAGCACGGTCACGCCGACGCCGCGGGGGGCGATCACGGCGCTGTCCCCCTCACCCAGGAGCGCGGCAGTGCTCTGGGCCGGAACAGACGATGGCAACATCCAAGTCACGACGAACGGTGGTGCCACGTGGCGGAACGTCACGCCGGCGGGGATCAAGCCCTGGACGCGGATCTTCAACATCGAAGCGGGCCACTTCGATACGGGCACCGCCTACGCGGCGGCGAACACGTTGCGGGTGGACGACATGCATCCCCATTTCTGGCGGACGCACGACGGGGGCCGGACGTGGACCGAGATCAATAGCGGCGTCGCGCCGAACGCGGTGGCGAACTCGATTCGCGAGGACCCGCGCGTCCCGGGATTGCTCTACGCCGCGACCGACGTGCAGGCATGGGTCTCGTTCGATGACGGGTCGAACTGGCAGTCGCTGCGGCTCAACATGCCCGCGATTTCAGTGCGCGATATCCAGGTGAAAGACGACAGCACGTGTCTCTGCGCCGACCTGATCGCGGGCACGCACGGCCGCGGGTTCTGGATTCTCGACGACCTGACGCCCTTGCGTCATCTGGCGAGATCGAGGGGTGTGGCGACGTACCTGGTGCGCCCAAGCACGGCCGTCCGAGTGCGCCTCGGCACGAACGAGCCGACGCCGTGGCCACCCGAGCTTCCCGCCGCCGAGAATCCACCAGCCGGCGCGATTATCGACTACGCACTCGGAGCCGATGCGTCCGGCCCGGTGAAGCTGGAAATCCTCGAAGCCTCCGGACGTGTCATTCGGTCTTATTCGAGCGACGATCCGGTGCTCGATCCCGATCCGGCCGTGGACCCGGTGGCCTACAATGGCGTTTGCCAGCGGAACCCGACGGCCTCCGACTGTGGGCTGCCGCTGTATTGGCCGGCACCGGAGCAGCGTCTGTCGACGCGGTCAGGGCTGCACCGCTTCACCTGGGACATGCGCCATCAGCCGATTGGCGATGCCCCGCGCGGCGGTGAAGTCGAGGCCACGGGGGCGGTGCCGCATCGCAGCGAGCACACGCCGCGGGCGCCGTGGGCGGCGCCGGGCCGTTACACCGTGCGGCTGAGAGTAGAAGGCAAGAACTACGCCCAGCCGCTCACTCTACGGCTCGATCCGCGCGTCAAGACTCCCGCAGCCGGACTGCGCCAGCTCGCCACGTTGACGCGCGAGATGTACGACCTCGCCGCCGTGGCACAGGCCGCCTATCAGCAGGCACGAGGCCGAGTGGAGTCGCTGACGGGGAGCGTGCGGGCGCAGGTGGAATCACTGGCTCCGGCCGTGTCCCCCCTCTCCGCACGGAGAGGGGGTCAGGGGGTGAGGCCGACGCTCGTAAGCGCGCAGAACGCCGCGCTCGCGGCAGCGATGGCGATGCAGGATGCAGATGTGGCGCCGACCGCGGGCCAGGTAGCTGCGTGCGCGCGGGCACGCGCGCAGGTCAACGCGGTGCTGGCGCGCTGGAGACGGCTGCAAGCACAGCGTCGCTGATATCGCAGCGAATCGGTGCGGCCGGGGCGGAATGCGTGAGCGCGCCGATGGCGATCAGCGCAGCACCGGCGTCGGCGTACGCGCGTGCCGTGTCAGCCGTGATGCCACCTGACGCCTGAATCGTCACGGAACGTCCCGCCCCCGCCCCCGCCCCCGCCCCCGCCGCCCGATGCACCCAGGCGGCGACACGTTCGGGCGGCTGATTGTCGACGAGGATGTGCGTGACGCCGGCGGCGAGCGCGGCCTCGAGCTGCTCATCGGTTTCTACCTCGACGATGACCGGCACACCGGGGCGAACGGCGCGCAATGCACCGGCCAGCGAGAGGCTGTTCTGCCCCAGCAGCGCCCAGTGATTGTCTTTCCACAGAACCGCAGCGGCGAGTGTGGCGCGGTTTTCCACGCCGCCACCAATCCTCACCGCATAGAGCTCGAGGCTGCGCAGGCCTGGAGTGGTCTTGCGCGTGTGGGTGATCTTCGCGGGTGTTCCCCGTACCGCGTCGACCGCCCGGCGCGTGAGCGTTGCGACCCCCGCGAGCCGCTGCAGAAAGTTGAGCGCGACCCGCTCACCTGCGAGCAAGGCGCGCGCCGTGCCGCTGACGATCGCGAGCGTCGTGCCGGCGTCCGCCCAGGATCCGTCCGCAACCATCAGCCGCACGGCAGCACAGGGGTCCAGCTCCCGAAAGACCGTCGTGAGGATCGGCAAACCGGCGGCGACCAGAGATCCCTCGGCGATGAAGCGCGCCTCGACACGCTGTTCGGCGGCGCGTCCGAGCAGATGCGTGGTGACGTCCTCGCGCGCGCGATCCTCGGCCAGCGCACGACGGACCTCGAGCAGCCCAAAGGGAGAGGGCTCAGCCAATCGCGAGCATCCGGTCGATGGCGCGCCGGGCGCGCGCGGCGACGTCGGGAGCGACGGTCACTTCGTACTGCAGGTGGCGCAGCGAGTCGCGCAGCTTTTCGAGGGTGATCTGCTTCATGTAGCGACATTCAGCGTCTTCACGCGCTGCGACGAATTCCTTCCCGGGATTTTCGCGCCGCAGCCGATGCAGCACGCCGGTTTCCGTCGCAACTACAAAGCGGCGCGCGGGCGAGACCCGTGCCCGCCGCATCATCTGCTCCGTCGACACAATGCGCATACGGCTTTCCGCGACATCGCCCTCCGCCTCCGCGTAATACATCGCGCTGGTCACGCAGCCGCATTCTGGATGCACGAGAAACTCCGCGTCCGGATACTCGACCCGGCGCTGCTCCAGCATCTCGCGGGTAAGCCCGGCGTGCACGTGACATTCGCCGAGCCAGACATCGAGCGGGCGGCCCGTGACCTTGCGCAGGTAGTTGCCGAGGTACATGTCGGGCAGAAACAGGACGGGGACATCGGGCGGGAGCGCGTTGACGACCGCGACGGCATTCCCAGACGTGCAGCAGTAATCTGCTTCGGCCTTTACGTCGGCCGCGGTGTTCACGTACGCGACCACCACGCCGTCCGGATGCGTCGCCCGCCAGGCGCGCACGTCCGCCGCCTGAATCGTCGCGGCCAGGGAACAGCCGGCGGTGCGGTCCGGGATGAGAACGCGTTTGTCCGGGTTCGCGATCGCCGCGGTTTCGGCCATGAAATGCACGCCGCAGATCACCAGGATCGGCGCGTCGAGCTCGGTAGCGCGCCGGGCCATCTGCAGCGAGTCGGCCACGACGTCGGCGATGTCCTGGATTTCAGGACGCTGATAGTTATGTGCGAGAATGGCGGCGTGGTGCGCGGTGCGGAGCTCGTCGATCTCCGCAAGGAGGTCATGGGTCGTCGGTGCAGAGGTGCCCATCGGATGCAACTCCCATTGTTGTGGTGCCAGTGACTGGGGGGCCGATTGGGTAACGCCTCGATCCGTCGCAGCTGACGGACCGCTCCCAGCCTGGGACGCGCGTCGCCGCGCGTCAGACAGAACAATAACCAGCGCCAGCATCGAGGCGAAGGGGGTGGCGGTGGGGGTGGAGTAGTCAACGCCGCGCGGCGGGGCTAGCTTCGCGCTTGCGACGCTCTCCAGAGAGGGGTTTATGCGCTTCTGCACGATCATCATGCTGGCAACCGTGTTTGCCGCTCCGCTGCGCGCGGTCCAGCGGCCCGCCGCCGCGCCCACGTCGGATCGCGATACCACCAAAGCGGCGCCGACACCGATCCCGAATGAGACGTCATCGGCCACGGATCACACGATTCGGATCGGGGGTCAGCTTATCCCCTACCGCGCCACCGCGGCCACGATGCTGCTCAAGAACGAGAAGGACGAGGCGATCGGTGCCCTTTATTACACGGCGTACACCCGCACCGATGCCAAGGACCCGAGCCAGCGGGCCATCTCCTTCATCTATAACGGCGGGCCCGGCTCGGCATCCGCCTGGCTGCACATGGGTGCCTTTGGCCCCCGCCGCATCGTGACGACCGACGCGGCGTTTACGCCGCCACCGCCGTACCAGATCGTGGACAATCAAAGCAGCCTGATCGATGTCACCGACATGGTGTTCATCGACCCCATCGGCACCGGGTTCTCCAAGCCCGTGGGGAAGGGAACCGGGAAGGATTTCTGGGGCGTCGATGAGGACGCGAAGGCGCTCGCGCAGTTCATCTCGCAGTACGTGAGTCGCAACGGTCGCTGGGCGTCGCCCAAGTATCTCATTGGCGAGAGCTACGGCACGACGCGCTCGGCGGTGCTCGGCAATCGACTCGAGCGCGACGGCATGTCGCTCAACGGGATCGTGCTGATCTCCTCGGTGCTCGATTTCGAGACGCTCCTGTTCGCGCCCGGCCACGATCTGTCCTACGAGCTGTATTTGCCGAGCTATGCCGCGACCGCTGTCTATCACAAGGTGATTCCCGCGCCGGCCAACCTGGGCGGCTTCCTCACCGAGGTGCGCCGCTACGCGATGGGCGAGTATACCGCGGCTCTGGCCGCGGGCGCGACGCTTCCGGCGGATCGGAAGGCCGCCGTCGCCAAACAGGTCGCGGCGTACACGGGACTCTCCGAGGACTACCTCCTCAAGGCCGATCTGCGCGTGAACCTGCGGCAGTTCATGGCGGAGCTGCAGCGCGCGCGCGGGCTGGTGACTGGGCGGCTCGATTCCCGCTTCTCGGGACCGCTCCCGGACCTGTTGACCGAGAACGCGCCGGGCGATCCGCAGTCGAACGCCGTCACGGGGGCATTCACCGCGGCGGCGAACGCCTATCTCCGGGGCGAGCTGAAGTTCGACACGCAGGATCGGTACGTGATGGGCGGCGGCGTGCAGTGGAGTTGGGCGCGTGAGGGACAGCGGGGCTGGGCCGCGACGACCTATGTCGGCACGGACCTCACACAGGCCCTCGTGTCCAATCCGCATCTGCGGATCGAGATCGAGAACGGCTACTACGACCTCGCGACCCCGTTCTTCGCGACCGAGTACACCGTGAGCCATCTGGAAGGGTTGCCGCCCGATTTGCGTGACAACATCACGCTCAAGTATTACGACGCCGGGCACATGATGTATCTGTACGAGCGCGCGCTCACGGAGCTGAAGCAGAACGTCGCGCGCTTCATCACCAACCCAACACCCGCGACCGCAAGAGCCGCCGGCTCGAACTAATCGCGTTTCCGAGACCTCGGCCACGTGACAGTCCTGTTACGCGCCGAGGTCTCCGGGCGACACACCGCCCGAAAACAGGTTCCATCGCCGCGCGACAACTTTTTGCTCAATCAGGGAAACACTTAAGATGAACGGCGTACGCGAGAGGTAACGCCCCCGGTGTAACACACGTATCGCAAAGAAGTTATAAACGTCACACATCGCGTCGCTGCAATTCCTTCCACGCGTTGTGTTCGTGCCTCACCCTCCCGCGCAAGAAACCGGTGTAGGAAAACGCTCACGTGATCAATACACAACGGCGTTGCTGGTGTGGGCTGACCTCGCTCGCGCTCCTCGCGTGCGCGACTGCCGCGCGCCTTCGCGCAGGAAATACCGCAAAAGATGACGTACGGCGTCGAAATCGCGTTCCGCTCAGGCCACGCAGACCGCGGCTTCATCATCAACGACCGCCCCGTCGTGCAACCGGTGATGTGGTTCTCCGGAAGCGGCGTCGGCGCTCACGCTCGTGATCGCGCTCGACCGTGCGGTCACGTTCAAGGATGTCACCGAGCACCCGGGCCTCGCCGATCTGGCGGCGTTGCTCGATCACCGAGGGGTTTCTCATGCTCACTGTGGGACTTGAGCGCGTCGATCGCGACGCGGTCCGTTCTGTCGTTGCCGAGCAAGGCGCGATGCGGATACGCGGTCTCGAGCTGCGAGATGCGGCCGAGGTCGAGGCGGTGTTTCGGCAACTAGGGGACTTGATGACTGAGACGGAAGCGTTTGCGCCCCGAACCCGCTACGCGCCGGGCGTCTACTCCGCGACGAAATGGCCGCCCAACCAGCCGATGTGCGTGCATCACGAGTTGAGCTACGCGTATGAGGTCCCGAGCCTCATGCTGTTTGCCTGTCTCGTGACGCCTGCGGTGGGCGGCGCCACCCCGCTCGCGGACGGCGCGGCCGTCCTCGACGCGCTCCCTCGAGACTTGGTCGAGCGCTTCGAACGGCAGG
>WNFW01003119.1_pt1 | contig 11478 bp, 9 predicted proteins | sample 5400131 | NCBI WGS metagenome assembly WNFW01 (sample SAMN13153362, study PRJNA577476) | soil metagenome | isolation source: 20 cm soil or saprolite under grassland replicate 1 | place: USA:California | collected 2016-06-15
CTCCCCGCCAATCAGGTGGAATACATTCTGCGGGACGCCGGAGCGGCGGCGGTGTTCTGCTCGACCGCCGCCCAGGTGGAGAAGATCCGCGCCGTGCGCGGCGGGCTGCCGTCAGTCCGGCACGTGATCGTGTTCGATGCGGCTCCCGGCGGGGGGGAACCAGACCGGGTGCTGACCCTCGCCGAACTGGAAGCGCGCGGCCGAGCGGCCGCCACGAAGTATCCCCGCTTCAAAGAGGAGGCGTTGGCGGTCCGGCCGGACGGCGTCGCGACCCTGATCTACACCTCGGGGACCACCGGCCAGCCTAAAGGGGTGATGCTGACCCACGACAACATCTGCGCCAACGTGCGTGCCACTGCGGACACGATCCGTGTCGCCGAGGACGACAGCTGTCTCGCCCTCCTGCCCCTCTCGCACATCCTCGAGCGGATGGTGGACTATTACTTCCTCCACGTGGGCGTGACCATCAACTACGCCGAGTCCGTGGACGCGTTCGCGCAGAACCTCCAGGAGGTACGGCCGACGGTGGTTGCCGCGGTGCCGCGTGTGTACGAAAAGGTGTACGCGCGTGTGCTCGAGAACGCGATGACGGGTGGCGCGGTGAAGCGCCGCATTTTCCAGTGGGCGAGGCGCGTGGGCGAGCGGTGGGCCGCACACCGGCTGGCAGGTGTCGGCGTGCCCTTGGGGCTCAAGCTCACGCATGCCGTCGCGGACCGCCTGGTGTTCTCGAAGCTGCGGGCGCGCACCGGAGGGCGGATCAAGCTGTTCGTATCGGGGGGCGCGCCGCTGTCGGCCGAGATCGGGCGGTTCTTTTACAGCGCCGGCCTGCCGGTGATCGAGGGGTACGGCCTGACGGAAACGTCGCCCGTGCTGACGCTGAATCCGCTCGCGCGGCCGAAATTCGGCACCGTCGGCAAGGCGATCCCGGGAGTCCAGATCAGGATCGCGCGCGACGGCGAGATCCTCGCCAAGGGTGCGAACATCATGCAGGGCTACTACAACAAGCCGGCGGAGACCCGCGAAGCGATCGATGCGGAGGGATGGTTCCACACGGGGGACATCGGCGAGCTCGACGCCGATGGTTACCTCAAGATCACCGACCGGAAAAAAGACCTGTTGAAGACGGCGGGCGGCAAGTACGTCGCGCCGCAACCGATCGAGAACACGGTGCGGCTGAACAAATTCGTGGCGAGCGCCGTCGTGCTCGGCGACCAGCGTAAGTTCCCGATCATCCTGATCGTCCCCAACTACGATCAGCTCGAGCGGTGGGCCAAGGAGCGGAACCTGACCTACGCGTCGCCGGCCCAGCTGATTCGGCTGGCGGACGTCCAGGCCAAGATGGAGCGCGAGGTGATGGGGGGCCTGCACGACCTCGCCAAATTCGAGATGCCGAAAAAGATCGTCCTGATCGAGCGGGACTTCACGATCGAATCGGGCGAGCTCACGCCGTCGCTCAAGGTCAAGCGCCGTCAGGTCGAAAAGAACTACAAGGACCTGATCGATCGCGTGTACGCGGAGGCCGATCCCACCGCGGCAGCCGTAGAAGGCTGATCAGCGCCGCTCGCCGACGAACAGGCCGTGCCCCAGGGCCAGCCGCGTGAGCCCGACGGGCGCGGCAACCTGCTCGCTCTCGATCACGAGCCGCCGCCCCGGGAGCAGCACGCGACGCGCTTCGACCAGCCACTCGGCGCCTACGCGGTCGGACCCGACGACGACCGCTCGCGCCACCGTCTGCCGCAGCGGAATCATCGTCTCGCAGGCAAGCAGACTCAGCGCCGCGAGCTCCTCCATGTCGTCGGGTCCGCTCACGCCCACGAAGTGAATGCCGCCCATGAGCCCCGCGAGCCCTACGGCATGCCGGGCAGCGCAGCCGAGCAACACGACGTAGCCGCCGGGGCCGGAGAGATCGAGCAGGGCCTGGAGCCTCTGGGCATCGACCGGGAGCGGGGAGCGGGGAGCGGTACCGGACGGTGCTGCGGAGCGTCCCGCTCCCCGCTCCCTGCTCCCCGAGAAATGCGCCACGCCACGCACGATCGGATATTCCTTCCCGCATACCGGGCAGCCGAGGATGCCCGACCGCACCATCCGTCCGAGCATCTCACCCGTGGACAGCACGAGGAATCCCTCCTCGTGCGGCTCCGGGCAGCGGAGCATCTCCGTCAGCTCAATGTGCACCCGAGCCGAACTCCACCCATGTGACGCGATTTGCTTCGACGCGCACCCGGCGCGTCATCCGCCGGCCGTCCACGACCACCGCGAGCGTATACTCGCCGGGATCGACGTCCGAGACGGCGAAGTGCTCGCGATAATCCGGGTCCGGATGATTGTGCTCGCCGTACGTCTCGGCATACGAGTACGGCGTTTCCTGTGGCTCCGCCTTGACCAACCCGTACACGCGCACGTGCGGCGCCGGTCGGCCCTGCCCGTCCCACACCCGCCCCGCCACAATCCCCGTTCCGGGCAAAGGACGGATCCAGAGCTCCGGATTCACGGTGTACGTCGGATACCGCTCGTTCGGATCCACGATCAACGGGACGGAGTCGACCGGCGCGGCGTGGACCTCCAGATGCAGGTGATCGTTGGTCGCGCGGCCGGTGTTGCCGACCAGTGCGATCACGTCGCCCGCCTTGACGCGCTGACCCACCGAGACGAGGAGCTGGGCGTTGTGGTAGTACGTCGAGAAGACGAAGAGCCCTTTGAGCCTCCGGTCGTGGCGGATGGCGACGGTGTTCGCCCCGCGCTCCGCCGGGCCCGCGAACACCACGACGCCGTCGCCGATCGCATGGACGGGCGTCCCGTCCGGATTGTTGAACTCGACGCCCTGATGCTCCTGGAAATTGCCTCCCATGGTCGAGCCGTAGCGGTACGTCTGGTCGATGTAGGGCTGGTCGGCGAGGGCGATGGGCCGGGCGAACCAGGTGTGTCGCGTGCCGTGCGAGTCCGTATCGGGCCGCTCCTGGTAGGTGACACCCACCAGCGTGAGCCGCTGATCGATGCGGCAGGTGCTCACACCGGTGGGTCTCCCGGCGGCGTAGACTCCCGGCGCGAGCAGCAACAGCGCGCTCACGCTGCGGGTCATGTCGCAGACGTTGAGCGCGTCGCCGTCCTCCGCGTACACGCCGTCGCGGGTGGCCGCGAACGCCTGCGCCGGTCCGCCGCGGACCACTGCCTGCACCGGCGGCAGGTCCACACGGCAGCCCTTCACCACCGGTGCCACCGGGCAGGCCGGATTTCCCCGCTTGTCGAGCCACGCGCTGCGTGTGGGATCGAGCCGGTACAGCCCCCGCTCGGTCCCCACCCACATGAGACTCCCGGTATCCGGAGCGAGCGCCCGCACCCGGTTGACGCACTCTTCGCCGGGGGGAGGGCATCGTTCCGGCGTGGGGAACTCTGTCCAGGTACGGCCGCCGTCGGTCGAGCGGGCGAGCCCCCGCAGGTGGCCCGCCCACAGATTGCCGTCGGCGCCGCGGGCGAGCGCCAGCACGTACTGGCTGCGCAACCGACCCCACGGGCGGGAGGCCGTCACGGCCCCGCTCGAGTCGGTGATTTCCGCCCACGTCGCGCCGCGATCCCACGACAGCTTGATCCCGTCGGCCGTGCCGACGTAGACCGTATCGCCCCGCGTGACGATGCCGTTGGGCGCGACGTATTGCCACTCGGGGCCGAGCTCCTTGAGCTGCCAGTTGGTCCAGGTCTTACCGCCGTCGGTCGACAGGCCCCACCCGCTTCCCACCGTGCCGTACCAGATCGCTCCGTTCGGCCCGAACCCGAAGGCGTGCACGAAATCGAAGGAAATCGTCCGCCCGGTCGTGTCGCTCGAGTGCTTGATCTGCTCCCAGCTCCCTGCTCCCGGCCGCAGGACGAAGATTCCCTGCCCGTACGTGCCGACCCAGAGGGCGTTGTCGGGCGCCCGGGCCAGCGCGAGCACGTGCACGCCGAAGCCCGTGGTGTCGGGGAGCGGTGGCAGCGACTGCTGTGCTCCGAGGGACCTCGTGATCACGAGCAAGACGGGCAACGTGGAACGTGCAACGTGTAACATCTACCCTCTCAGCGTATAGACGGTCGGCAGCAACCGGATCTCCGTGACGTCGACACGCGGGGCCCGAGTGACCGCAAACAGCACGGCTTCGGCCACGTCCTCCGCCTGCAGCATGGCGCTGCGCTTCGTGAATCCCGGCCGGGCATCGGGGTCGATCGGGTCCCAGATCGGCGTGTCCACCGGTCCCGGCGAGACGATCGTCGTGCGAACGCCAGTGCGCCCCAACTCGGCCCGCAGCACCTCGTGCATGCCGCGCAGGCCAAATTTGCTCGCGGCATAGGCGGTCGAGCCCGTGAACGAGACGTGGTCGGAGATGGAGCCGATGGTGACGAAATGGCCTGCGCCGCGCCGCACGAGATGTGGGACCAGGGCGCGCGTCACGAGAAACGGGGCCGTGAGATTCACGGCGAGCGTGCGGGAGAACTCGTCGGGCGTCGTTTCCGCGACCGGTTTGATGAAGAAGATGCCCGCGTTGTTCACCACGATGTCGGGGATCCCCCGGTCCTTGAGGACGCGGCCGACGGCGCGCTCCACCGCCGCGGGATCGGTCACGTCACAGCGCAGGTCCGTTCGGCGGTCGGCCGTTCCGTCCACCAGGCTGCGGGCGAGGCGCACGACATGCGCGCCCGCGGCGTGCAGCAGCTCGGCCACGGCGAGCCCGATCCCGCGCGAGGCGCCGGTGACGAGGGCGAGCTTCCCGGCGAGGGCGGCGGGGGACGTGTCGCTCACCCCGGGCCCCGGCCGCTGTACACCAGCCGCAGGAATTCGTCCCGGGTCTTCGCGTCTTGGAGCAGCGCACCCCGCAGGGCGCTCGTGATCGTCTTGGAGTTCTGCTTTTCGACGCCCCGCATCATCATGCAGAGATGGTACGCCTCGATCACGACACCCACACCGCGCGGCTCGAGTACCTCCATGAGCGCGTCCGCCACCTGGTCGGTGAGCCGCTCCTGCACCTGGAGCCGGCGGGCAAACACCTCGATCACGCGTGGGATCTTGGAGAGACCGACCAAGCGGCCGTTCGGCAGGTAGGCGACGTGCGCCCGACCGAAGAAGGGCAGCAGGTGGTGCTCGCACAGCGAGTAGATCTCGATGTCGCGCACGCACACCAGGTTCTCGTGCCGCTCGCTGTACAGGGCATCCCCAATCACGTCCGCGACCGACATGTGGTACCCGCGGGTGAGCCACTTGAGGGACGTCTCGACGCGGGCCGGCGTCTGGCGCAGGCCCTCGCGGCTCGGGTCCTCGCCGAGCTGATCGAGGATCTCGCGCACCAGACTCTCGAACGGCGTGCGCGTGCCGGGCGGCGGGACGGGCGGCAGCGGCTCGGTATGCTCGTCGTGGAAGCTGTGCAGGCTGGCGGACTTCATCTTGTCGCGTCCCATGCTTGTTGAGCCTCCGGGGCAGGACTATCTTCGGCGCACGTGAAACTAAAGCTACTCGCTTTGCTGTCCACGGCGGGAGGTTCCGCGCTGTCTGCGCTGTGGACGTTCCCCGCCATTCTCACGTCGGCCTTCCTCATCGCCTGGGGTGCGGAAGCCGCCCAGTTTCTGATCTCCCAGGGTCTCGCCCTCGCGATTCTGGCCTGGCTGCAGACGCTGCCCGAGTTCGCCGTCGAAGCCGTGATCGCGTGGGATGCCGGGCAGGAGCCCGAACGCGCCCACCTGGCGATCGCGAACCTCACCGGCGCCATCCGCTTGCTGCTCGGGCTGGGGTGGCCGATGATCTACTTCGTGTTCGCGGTCTCCAGCCGCAGGAGGGCGGCTGGAGGGGCGCAGCATGCTGCGCCCCTACTCCCCGCCATCCGGCTCGAGCGCGAGCACGCGGTGGAGATCATCGGGCTCGTGCCACCGCTCTTGTACTTCGGCGTGATCCTCTTCAAGCAGACCCTCAGCTGGGTCGACGCGGTGGTGCTCCTCACCCTTTATGTCGTCTACCTCGCAGTCCTGTTCCGCAACGCGCCACATGGCGCTGAGCACGTCGCCGACGCGCCCGCGGTATCCCGTTGGGCGTACCGTCAGCCCGGCTGGCGCCGGCCGCTCGCCATAACGGCGCTGCTGGGCGGCGGCGGCGCGCTGCTGTACGTCACCGCGCACCCGTTCCTCGAGTCGATGCTCGCGGTGGCCGGGCTCGTGGGCGTGAGCCAGTTCGTCCTGGTCCAGTGGGTGGCGCCGTTTCTTTCCGAGTTCCCGGAGAAAGTCTCGGCGTTCTATTGGGCCCGGCGCGTCACCCAGGCACCGATGGCGCTCATGAACCTGGTGTCGAGCAACATCAACCAGTGGACGGTGCTCGCCGCCATGATCCCGCTGGTGTACGGCTATTCCAGTCTACGCCATCATGGGGTGTGGTTGGATTTCCGGTTCGACGGGCCACAGCGGCTCGAAATCCTCCTCACCCTGCTGCAGTCGGGCCTCGCGATGATGGTGCTCGCGAACATGGAGTTCGATTGGCGCGACGCGACGGTCTTGTTCGTGCTGTGGCTGGTGCAGTTCCTGCAGCCGGGTCTGCGCGAAGTCGTCGCGTTCGCGTACGGGGTATGGATGGTGATTCTCGCGACCGAGTTCGCGGTCGGACGCAAGGCCCTGCTGGCGCCGCGGTATTTCTGGGAGATCATCCGCCAGAAACGCGATCGGCCGGAACCGCTGTAACGCGGCCCGGCCGACCGGTACGACCGGAACGGAGAGGATTATTGAAGCCCGAAAGTAATGACTGGTCCCTCACCATGGCGTCTGCCTTCCCCACGCGGGGGCATGACATCGGTCACAGTATCTGGGTCCACGATCGAGCTGTTGGCTCAATAATGTGTCTCCCCGTTCCTGCAACTACAATACTACGTGGACCGAATACGTCAAGCGAAGCCGTCACGCGAAATCGTCACGCAGCATCGTGAGGTATGGACATGAACTTGACTTCGATCGCCGCGGTGGTGCTGCTCCTGCTGTGGGGTCTGCTCGTGTTCGGCGCGCACAACGGCAACGGATCCGTGCACGTGCTGTACGCCGCGGCGGTGATCCTGTTTGCCCGCCGCATCATCGTGGGTGCACCGAGGTTCCTGTCGTGACGAGCTACTTCGAGCCGAAGGTCACGCCCACCGTGAGGGGGGTGAACGTCGTGTGCGGGTCGGTCCGAACGCTGACGTACCGAGCCTCGGCGAAGAAGTGCACCGGACCCACGCCCACATTGACGCCGGCGCCCACGCCGTAGGCGAACTTCGACTCCGATGTGTTAACCGCGAGCAGGCCATTGGGATTGGTGATCTTGACGTTGTAGAGGCCTCCACCAGCTAGCACATACGGCTTCACGATCGGAGCCGGCACCGGGATGTTCCAGACTACGCTCGCGAGCCCGCCGATGAGCCTGGTCTTGCCGTCCACCGGACTGCCACCGATGTCCTTGTGCTTCGTCTCTCCGTACAAGCCGTCAACGCGAACGCCGACGGGCGAGAGGGGAATCGCGAACTCCACGTTCGCGCCCGCGAGCCACCCCGCCTTGTCGTCGTCCTTATAGGTGCTCAAAGGAGCGATGAGTCCGCCGCCCAAGCCGAAACGAGCGCTTTGAGCCGCCATCGTCGCCACCCGCGCGACCGACGCCACCGTCACCGCGAGCGCGACCTGCAGAACACGGTTCATAACGCTGCCTCCTCCTTCGCTGATTCTTTCGCGTTTGGGGCGCGCTCCATGATTGGTGAATCGCTTTCCGGGCGCAAGCACGAAGGGGTCCCGCACCGTCGTGCGGGGCCCCTTTTTCGCTAACGGGACTGCGATGGAACTACAGGGTCGACTTGAACAGCAGCAGGTTCGGCGTCCCCGACGGATTGCCCGTGATCACGCCGGACGTGGCGTTCGTGATGAGCCAATTCGCAACCGTTCCGGACGGCTGGTTGCCATTGGTCGCCTTGTAGAGCGCCGCGACACCGACCACATGCGGCGTCGCCATGGACGTGCCGCTGAGGCTCATGGTGGTACCGGCTAGAAACGTCGACACGATCGCCGATCCGGGGGCGTACGCCTCGACGCACGTGCCCCAGTTGGAGTACGACGCCTTGGCATCGGTCTTGGTCGACGCGGCGACGGTGAAGACGCTGGGAGCACCCGACGGCGACTCGGTGCAGGCGTCGACGTTGTCGTTGCCGGCCGCGACCGCGAGGAACACGCCGGAGTTCCAGAGATTGGTGACTGCCTGGTCCAGTGCCGGCGACTTGCCGCCGCCGAGCGACATGTTCGCCACGGCGGGGTTGACGTGGTTCGCCGACACCCAGTCGACGCCGGCGATCACATCGGAGTTGAGGCCGATGCCGGCGCAACTCAACACCCGCACGCCGTGGAGGGACACCCCCTTCGCTACACCGTAGGTCGCGGCGCCGATCGTCCCCGACACGTGAGTGCCGTGGCCGTTGCAGTCCTCGCCCGTGGCGCCGTAGGCATCGAAGACATTGTTCGCTCGACCGCCGAACTCCGGGTGCAGCGTCCAGATCCCGGTGTCGATGATGTAGGCGTGAACGCCCGCGCCGGTCGAGGTGTACGTGTAGGTCCTGGAGAGCGGCAGCGCGCCCTGGTCGATGCGGTCGAGCCCCCAGGGATCGCCGTTGGCGTCCATGGATTGCGTCACGTCGGCCCTCATCACCTGATCGGGTTCCACGGACGCAACCAGGGAATTGCTCGCGAGGGCTGCCGCTGCGGGCGCGGGCAGCCGTGCCGCGAAGCCCTTGATCGCGCTGCTGTACACGCGGAGCAGCGAGCCGCCCGCGGCATTCACGAGATCCCGCGCCACGCTGGCCGGATCGGCGACGGTGTTCTGCAACACCACGATGTACTGGCCGGGCACGGCCTCGGCGGCGGCCGTGCGGTTGCCCGTATCCGGCGCCTGCTGCGCCGGGTTCGACATGGTCTCGCACCCCGCCAGTGCGGCCAGCAGTGCGACAGCGACGATGCGCGCGGCTGATTGCATGGCTACCCCTCCGTGACGGTTGAAAAAGCCGGCTCGACGAGGGGGCAAGTTTCATTCCGAACCCGGAGCGCAAATGCCGCACAGACCGGAGTCGGCACGCCGCAGCAGTGCGGCATGCAGGCAGCGTGCAGGCGCGCCACGGTGTGGCGCGCAAGCGACGAACTCCGCGAGCGAGTAACAGGCCAACGGACAGTTGCCCTGCGGCGGAGTGAGCGGCGTCACCGGCGGCCGGTCCCGACATGGCTAGTGATCGGGGGGAACGCGCCGGAAAGGGCAGGTGGTCCGTGCCAGATGCTACGAGCCGTGGCGTCCGCCATTCACGCGGCAGGAGCGTCGTCCATTGGGGATTGGTATGGGGAGTTCTCCTGCTGGGGACCGCGTGCAAGGACTCGAACCGACCACCATCACCACCCGTGGGCGAATCGCGTCTTGCCGACCGCTACCCCTGCGACCGGGGGATCGCTGGCGATCCGGCTGTGGTCTGGGCCGAGAACTTCGAGGAGGGCTCGGTATCGGCGGTGACGGCGCGCTACAATGATTACAAGAACCCCGGCGGCATGGCCCTGGTAACCGACAAGCCGGCCGGCAGCTGTGGCGCGGCATCGATGCAGTTCACGGCCGACGGTAGGAACTCAGCCACACAAGCCACCGATCTGTACAGGCGCTTCGACACCGGTCAGGACGAGCTTTACGTGCGCTGGTACGCCAAGTACCAGGCCGGTGCGCCCTGGCATCACACGGGCGTGTGGTTCGGCGGGTATAACCCGTCCAGCGCCTGGCCGAACCCGCAAGCGGGAACCAGACCTCTCGGAAACGACCGGGTCTCCTTCGCCATGGAGCCGGTGTGGGGTAGCGGCGCTCCCAATCCGGTCTTCGACTTCTACAACTACTGGATGACGATGCACACCTGTTCGGGCTGCGGCGGCTCCTATTGGGGGAACGCGCTCATCAGCCGGACGGCCTTCACCGCGTCCGACAACACCTGGGCCTGCATCGAGGTTCACGCCAAGCTCAATGCCGACGTGGGCTCGGACGCCGGCGCGGTGCTCGAAGTGTGGAAGGACGACGCGCTCATCCAAGCATTCCCCGAGCCCACCGAGCGTACGCAGTTCGGGTCCTGGGTCCAAGATCACTTCTGCCCGGTTGGCGCCGACGGCTCGCAGTGCAACTTCACGCCCACGGCACCCGGCCCGCTCGACAGGCAGTTCCGCAACACCACGTCGCTGAAGTTGAACTGGTTCTGGCCGCAGAACTACATCACCGATCCGGCCTCGGGCAGCGTCGGGTTCGACGACATTGTCATAGCGACGGTCCGGATCGGCTGTCTGAGCTAAGGGGCGGCGCCCTTACCGGGTCACCGCCAGCACGACCACCCCCCACGCGAGTGTCAAGAGCGTCACCGGTACGCCGATCCGCGCGTACTCCCCGAACCCGATGCGCACGCCGCGGGTCTCGGCGCGCTCGGCCACGATGAGGTTCGCCATCGAGCCGATGAGGAGCAGGTTGCCCGCGAAAGTGGAGCTCATCGCGATCACGCGCCACATGAGATCCGGGTGTGGGAGGGTCGGTACGGTGTTGCGCCACAGGATGACCGCGGGGACGTTCGAGATCAGGTTGGACAACGTGGTCATTACGCCGCTCACGACCATGGTCGCGCGCCAGGGAGACCCGCCCTGCACCAAGCGGAGCGCGTGGTCATCGATCCAGGCGACCGCCCCGGTCTGGTCGAGGCCGCGCATCACCACGAACAACGAGGCGAAGAAGAGCAACAGGGACCATTCGACCCGGTCGATCGCGTAGGCCGGGTCTCGCTGGGCGATCGCTACCATCACCGCACCCGCGGTGATCGCGACCAGTGGCAGCGACCCGCCCCCGAGCCAGGCGATCACCGCGACGCCGAACAGCACGAGTGCTTTCACGACCAGGGGGCGGTCGAGGGTCACCGGGACGGTCTCGAGACGCTCGCGGAACGGCTCGCGCAGCTCGGCGCGATACACCCACCGCAGGTAGCCGTAGGTGATCGCGAGACCGCCACCGCCCACCGGCAGCATGTGGGCGAGGAACCCGCCGAACGAGGCGCCGCTCCAGATCCCCACCAGCATGTTCTGTGGATTGCCGGTGACGGACACCACGGAGCCGACGTTGGCGCCCATCGCCAGAGCGATGAGGTAGGGGTTGGGCTTGAGGCGCAGCGGCCCGAGCGCGGCGAGCAGTACCGGCGTGACCACGAGGCAGATGGTGTCGTTCACGAACAACGCGGAGAGGAGCCCGCCTCCCACCACGACGCCCAGCAACAGTCGCACGGGCGTCCGGGCACGTCGCAGGATCCACTCCGCCGCCCACTCGAAGAACTTCCCCACCTCGAGATACCCGACGATGAGCATGAGGCCGAGCAGGAAGACGAGCACGTCGAGGTCGATCGCCGCGTAGGCGTCCCGCAGCGGCAGCACCCCGCAGACGACCATCGCGACCGCGCCGAGCAGGCTGGCCGCCGG
>WNFW01016304.1_pt1 | contig 11478 bp, 12 predicted proteins | sample 5400131 | NCBI WGS metagenome assembly WNFW01 (sample SAMN13153362, study PRJNA577476) | soil metagenome | isolation source: 20 cm soil or saprolite under grassland replicate 1 | place: USA:California | collected 2016-06-15
CACACGCGACGAACGACGCGTCGAAGACACGCACGCGGGCGCCGCCGCCTGGTCCGGCTACATCGCGTTCGACCACGCGCACCCGGTGGTCGGCGAGCTCTCGGTCCGTCGCGCGCTGGCGCACGCCGTGGACCGTGAGGCGCTTCGGTCGGTCGCACCGATCAACCTCGCCGTCGCCACCGGGGGGATCGTCCCGCCGGCGCTCCAGGGGCACACGCCGGATATCGCGCTCCGGTTCGACCCGGAGGCGGCCCGGCGACTGCTGGCGGAGGTCGATCCTCCTCGCGAGCTCGCGCTCGGATGCTTGGACGACGACCGCTCCTTCCTGGAACCCGCCGTCGAGGGATGGCGCGACGTGCTCGGGCTCTAGATCGAGGTGCGGACGTGGTCCCTCGCGGAGCTGGCGACGGTGCCACCGCCACGGCAGATCGCGCCGATCTACTTCACCGGATGGCTCCCCGGCTACGCCGACCCCGAGTACTTCCTCCGACTGCTGTTCCAGTCGGACAGTCGGACGAACGAAGGCGGGTTCGCCTACCCGCCGTTCGACGAGCTGATCGAGCGAGCACGGCAGGAGCGGAGCGATCGCGGCAGGCTCCACCTGTTCCATGAGGCGGACCGGATGGCCGTGGTGGACCGGGTGGCAGTGATCCCGCTCGTGTACGGGCGGAGCCTCGCCTTGGTGAAGCCCTGGATCCACAGCTGGTGGGAGTTCGGCAAGTCGTCGTCGTCGTCGTTCGCCGATCTCCAAGTCGATCCGTCGTCCCCGCGCGCCTGAGCGCCGTCGGATCCGGTTGCCGTGTACACGCGGCGGCCACCTCGGACGTAGGGAATGATGTGGAACTCACCATGAGCACGTCCGAGGTGGCCGCGCGGTCTTCGTGATGCGGCCGGACGGCTCCGACGTGCGGTCCGTGCTTCCCGCGAACGACCGCCTGGTCGTCGCCCCCACGGGCTGGCGCCTGTAACGCGCATCCCGCCGAACCCACTACGCTCGGACCATCCGAAGGAGGGTCCCGCATGACCGACATCCAGCTCTACGGCGCTAGCTGGTGCCCGGACTGCCGTCGAGCGAAGAAGTTCCTCTCCGATCAACGGGTGCCGTTCGACTGGCACGACATCGACGGGGACGACGAGGGGATCCGACTCGTCGAGGAGCGAAACGGCGGCAAGCGGATCATCCCGACGGTCGTCTTCGGCGACGGATCGCACCTGGCGGAGCCGACGAACGAGGAGCTCGCCGAGAAGCTCGGCCTGGCCCGCTCGGCCATGATGCACGTGTACGACCTGGTGATCGTGGGCGGTGGCCCGACCGGGCTCACGACCGCGATCTACGCCGCGCGCGAGAACCTCGAGACGCTCGTGATCGACTCGAAGGGGCTGGGCGGCCAGGCGGGCATCACCGAACGGCTCGACAATTACCCCGGGTTCCCGGACGGGGTCGGCGGCGCCGAGCTGGCCGACCGGTTCGTCCGCCAGGCGCAGCGCTACGGCGTGGAGCTCCTGCAGGCCGTCTCGGTCACCACGGTCACCGATGACGGGCATCGGGAGCTCGATGTCGAGACCGCCACCGGCGATCACTACCACGCGAGGGCCGCGTTGCTGGCGACGGGTTCCAGCTACCGCCGCACCGAGGCCGCCGGCGAGGACGACCTGATCGGTGCAGGGATCCACTTCTGCGCGACGTGCGACGGGCCGTTCTACAAGGGCTCGTCGGAGCTGATGGTGATCGGGGGAGGGAACTCGGGCCTGGAGGAGGGGCTGTTCCTCACGGGGTTCACCGACAGGGTCGTCGTCGTCGAACGTTCGGACCGGCTCCGAGGCTCCAAGCTGCTCCAGGACAAGGTCATGAACCACCCGAAGATGGAGGTCCTGTTGGAGCACGGGGTCGCCGCGTTCCGGGCGAAGGACGACGGTTCCGGCAAGCTCGGCACGGTGGAGCTCGAGGACCTGCAGACGGGGGAGAAGCTCGGGCGGCATCCCCAGGGGGTGTTCGTGTTCATCGGGCTCGACCCCAACACCGGCTTCCTCCAGGGACAGGTCACGCTCGACGACCGGGGGTTCGTGGCGACCGATCCGACGTTCATGACCAGCATCCCGGGCGTGTTCGCGGCAGGAGACGTTCGTGACGGGTCGACCAAGCAGCTCGCCTCGGCGGTCGGGGAAGGTGCGGCAGCAGCGATCCAGATCCGCGGGTACCTCGATCGGGTGGAGCGCGAGGGAGCGGCGTGAACATGGAGCCGAGCGAGATCTTCGAGCTGATCATCAAGGCCGACGAGAAGCTCAAGTACTCGACCGAGAAGAACGCGCCGCTCCGACGCGGGCAAGCGGTCGAGCTGTTGGTCCAGGCGCGTGACGCAGCCCGCGAGACCGGCAACGAGCAGCTCGTGCAGCAGGCCGAGACGCGGCTCGCGGACCTCGGCGAGGGCGGTTCCTAGCTTCCGGCGCTCCAATCGCGGAACGCTTCCAGGAGCGTCCGTCGCTGGGTCTCGTTCACCTGTTCGACCGTGAGTCCTCCGGAGAGCCGGATCGTCTCCCGGAACTCCTCCAGCACCATCGTGCAGCCGTCACATCCGGCGAGGTGCGATTCCACACGATCGAGGGTCGAGGGGTCGAGCTCGCCGTCGAGGTAGGCGCTCAGCAGCTCGACGACCTCCTGGCAGGTGATGCTCGCGTCTACGCTCATGCCTCGCTCACGCTCCGGAAGTGATCCTCCAGCGCGCCTCGCACCTTGGCACGCGCGCGGTGCAGGAGCACACGCTGATTGGTCTCGGTCAGATCGAGCGCGTTACAGACCTCGTCGGAGGACCATCCAAGCACGTCCCGGAGGCGGATCACCTCGGCCTGCATGGGCGGCAAGATCGCGATCGCACCGCCGATCACGTGCAGCGTCTCGGTTCCCTCCGCTCGTTCCTCCGGCATCCCGCGCCAATCGAACGGCAGGGTCGACCACGCGCCCGGGTTCGGACCCTCGGGGCCACCGAAGGCGCTCGGCTCGAACGTGGGCCGATCGAGGTCGTTCCCGGCGAGGGTCGCGAACGGTACGCTCCGATGCTCCCGCCGGCCTCGCGTCTTGGCCGTGTTGACCAAGATCCGGAAGATCCAGGTCCGCAAGGAGGCGCGACCCTCGAACCCACCGAGCCCCTGGACGACCCCGAGCCAGGCCTCCTGCACGACCTCGTCGGCGACGGCGTCGCTCGAGACGTACATCCGCGCCACCCGGCGCATCGACGGGCCCAGCTCGTCCACGAGCATCATGAACGCGGTCTCGTCGCCCGCCCGGAGGCGCTCGACGAGGGCGAGATCATCAGGGGGCTTGCGGGGATCGGCCACGTCGGTGCAGCCTAACGAAGCCTGGCGGTTCTGCGATCGGCGGGGGATCCGGATCAGACGCCGGGCCGCATGGCGGCGTACGGCGTGTCGTACCCGTACATCGAGTCGACCTGCACCTCGCCACCGGGCCCCGGATGCCGCGCGTGGATGATATTGCCGCCGCCGACGTAGATCGCCACGTGCGGCGATACCGACCCGTAATAGATGATGTCGCCCGGCTCCACCGATGAGAGCGGCACCTGTGGAAGGCTCCCGAGCTGCGCGAGCGCCGAGTGCGGGAGCGAGACCCCCGCCTGCGCCCACGCCCACGACGTGAGGCCAGAGCAGTCGAACGCGTCGGGGCCGGCGGCGCCGAAGACGTAGGGGGCGCCGATCACCGAGTACGCCGCGCCCACGGCGATCTGCGCCGCGCTCGAGTTCGGTGGCGGGACGTACCCGCCGGTCGGGGGCGGGTCGCTGGGCACGGGGGCGGAGACGGATGCCCGCTCCTGGGCGGCGGCAGCCGCGGCCGCTTGCTGCTGGGCGGCGATCGCCGCCTGCCACTGGGCGCTCAGGTTGGCGGCGAGGGTCTGCTGCTCGGCGAGGTTCGACTGGATCTGCTGACGCTCGTGCGTCATCTCGTTCAGGTGCGTCTGGGCGTCGCTGACCGCGCTCGCGTACTGCTGGGCGGCCCAGGCAGCGCGTTGCCCGGCGGCGTCGGCTTGGGCCGCCAGGTCGGAGTCGGATTGGGCGATCGCACCCATGAACTCCAGCCGGTCGGAGAACTCGCTGAAGCTCTGGGCTCCGAGCAAGACGTCGAGGTTCGAACCCATCCCGGTGTACGCGTCGACCGCGCGTTGGGCGAGCGCGGCCCGGGCCGCCGCCGCATCCTTGTCTGCCGCGTCCTTCATCGCCTTGGCGTCGGCGAGCCGAGCCTGCGCCTGCTCGAGCTCGTACTTGGCGTTGTTCCACCGCTCGACCGACGCTTCGAACTGACCCTGGAGCTGCGTGAGACGCTGCTTCGCTGCTTCGACCTGCTGTTTGGTCGGTGCGGCCGCCGAGGTGACGGATACGGAAAGGACGAACGCGGGGACCACGAGGAACGCGGCCATCACGAGCCGCGTGATCCTCGACGGGGATCCGCTCATCGTCCTCCTGGGTCCGGATATGGAGAAGGCCCGGTTATCTCACCGAGCCTTCCAAGCCGCCCGACCCTAGCCCAGAGGCGGCCGGGGCGTCAACGGTTTCGCTGCAGAGCGTTACCCGCAAGGAGAACAGGTGGGGCGGGCCGCCGGAGGCGGCCCGCCCCCACCCTCGGGTCGGGACGGCGGGATTTGAACCCGCGACCTCAGCGTCCCGAACGCTGCGCGCTACCAAGCTGCGCCACGTCCCGAGGCGGTCAGTGTAGCCGCGCGCGGCCCTCCGGTGGTCGGACGATGCGCTGTGATCATCCGGGACGTGGGCGGAGCTCGAGGAGGGTCGCTTCCGGCCGGCACCCGAATCGGAAGGGTGCGTACTTGCTCGTCCCCAGACCCGGAGAGGTGTGCAGGACGGCCGAGCCCATCCGGATCAGACCGGACGCGAGCCGGCGGGGCATCGAGGAGTTCGTGACGAGGGCCCCGATGCCCGGGATGCAAACCTGCCCGCCGTGCGTGTGGCCGGCGACGAGCAGGTCGTACCCCAAGGCGGCGCTCTCGGGCGCGGGATCGGGCGAATGCATCACCGCCACCCCGAGTCGTTCCGGCGCCCGACGAGGTGCGATGCGTAGGTCGTGCCACCCCAGATGCGCGTCGTCCAGGCCGAGCAGCTCGATCTGCAGCCCGTCCACATCGACCAGGTCCCGGACGTTCGTGAGATCGGTCCATCCGTCCGTGACGAGCCCTCGGATCAGATCGTCGGCTCGACCTCGGAGGGCGAACCGGCGTTTCCTCCGCTTGCGGAAGTACGCGAGGTAGTTCAGCGGCATGGGGGCGTAGTGATCGTTCGAGCCGAGCACGAACCAGGAGGCGGAGCTGCCCCGGACGGATCTCACGGCGGCAACGGCGGTCTCGACCGCAGCGGGTTCCGCGGGTTCCGCGAGGAAGTCGCCGGTGACGACGGTGATGTCGGCGGGCGGGAGCGACGCGAGGAATCGCGCCTTCTTCCGATCCGCCCGCACGAAATGCAGATCCGACAGATGCAAGACGGCGAGTCGCGCCGGCCCACCGGGTGGCAGGATGGCCAGGTCGTAACGGCGAAGCCGGTACCACGAGCGTTCGATCGCGATGCCATAGGCGACGCACGCTACGCCCGCCGTCACGAGCAGCGCGACGAGGCGAAGCATGGGGGAAGGAGTGTACGGGTGGCCGCGACGCTGAAGGCTCAGCTCCGCGAGGAGATCACATCCGCGACGCGATCGAGGGACAAGGTCCGTCTCAGCGCGCTTCGCATGCTCTTGGCGGCCGTGACGAACCGCGAGAAAGAGGTCCTCCACGAGCTTTCGGACGACGAGCTCCGGGAGGTCGCCGGCAAGGAGGTCAAGAAGCACGCCGAGTCCATCGAAGCGTTCGAGAAGGCGGGGCGAAAGGAACTCGCGGACAAGGAGCGGGCGGAACGAGAGGCGGTGTCCGCCTATGCTCCGACCCAGCTGACCGAGGAGCAGGTGGACGCGCTCGTCGACGAGGCCTTCGCCGAAACGGGCGCCAGCTCGCCCGGGGACTTCGGCGCCGTGATGGGTGTCGTGATGGGCCGCGCGAGAGGACGGGTGGACGGAGCGACCGTGCAGCGGAAGGTCAAGGAGCGGCTCGGCTGACGAGATCGATCGCGGTGTTCATCCGCCGCCCCCGTTGCCTTTCCCATGGCCGTTCCCGTTCCCCGGTCCGGGCGACGGTGACGGGGTCGGGCTGGGGCTAGGGCTGGGGCCGACCCCGACGACGATGGTCACGGACGAACCCTCCTTGACCTTCGTGCCGGCAACGGGGTCCATGCTGAGCACGATCCCGGACTTGCTGGACCTCTTGACCGGTTGGTCGACGACGGTGACGAACACGTGGATCCCGCCGAGGGCGCCGGTCGCCGAACCGAGCGACAACCCGACCACGTCGGGGAGCGTGACCGTGGGTGCGACGCCGTTGCTGACCGACAGCGAGACGACCAGGGTCGGCACGATCCGTGCCCCGGCGGACGGGTCCTGGGCGATAACCGTGCCCGCCGGCAGGTACGAGGGCACGACGTGCACCGCCGTCTGCAGGTGGGCGGCGCGGATCAACCGTCGTGCCTCCACGAGCGGCTTCCCGATCACGCTGGGCACCGTGGTGAGCCCCGCGGGGGGGAACCGCTCCGCGGGGTATCCCTGGAGCACGTTCAACATGAACGCCTTCCAGATCGGGGCGGCGACCGTCGCTCCGAAGACGTCATACCCCCAGTAATCGGCGAGGGGGTACGGCCTGCCCTGCGATCCGACCCAGACCGCCGTCACGACCTGTGGCGTGTACCCGGCGAACCAGACCTCCGTGTTGTCCTGCGCCGTTCCCGTCTTCCCCCGGATCGGCCACTTGCCCCAACCGCTCGAGAACACGGACGCGGCGGTCCCGTACGTGACGGGTCCCTTCAGCAGGTCAGTGACGAGGTTGGCGATCGGCGCCGGGACGACCTGTTGGCAGTCCGGGCGCTGGCGGTACAGGATCTGATCGCCCCGAAGGACCTCGGCGACCGCGAACGGCTTGCAGTGGATCCCGCCGTCCGCGAGGGTCTGGTACCCCGACGCCTGGTCCAGGGGGGAGATCCCGACCGAGCCGGTCGCGAGCGCGCACACGGCCGGGAGTGGCGTGGTGATCCCCATCGCGTGCGCGACCGCGACGACGTTCTCCGGCCCGACGTCCAGGATCAGCCGAGCGAACACGGCGTTCACGGAATAAGCGGTGGCGTCGTACAGGTTCATGGATCCCAGGCTCGTCCCCTCCGCGTTGGTCACGTTCCACGGCTGGCCGTTGGTCATGCACCGGGGATCGGGGATCACGCCCTGGACACCCGAGTAGATCGCGGTCGGAGGGATCCCTTGCTCGAACGCGGCCGTCAAGACGTACGGCTTGAACGACGACCCCGGCTGATGCACGGTGGTGACCGTATCGACCTGGTCCTTCTGGTAGTGCTTGCCCGAGAGCATCGTCCGGATCGCGCCCGTCGTCGCATCGAGCGACACGAGCCCGACGTCCGCTGTCGGGAGGTGGTCCGGGTGGGACGGGGTAGCCGCCCACGGCTGGTTCGCGGCTTCCTGCGCGGCGCGCTGCCAGTTCGGGTCGAGCGTCGTGACGATGCTGAGGCCGCCTTCGGCGAGCGCCTTGTCGCGCTGTTGCGCCGTCGCCCCCAGGAAGGTGTACCAGCCGTTCGGGTCGTCGTGGGACGTTCTTCGGCAGCCCGAGCGGTTGCTTCTTCGCCCGGGCTCCGCGTTGGTACGTCACGCCCCCGTTGGTCGGACCGAGCCCGATCATCCGGTTGAGGACGTCGTTGCGCCGCAGCCACGCCTTGTGGGGTGCCTGGAGCGGGTCGTAGTAGTTGGGCGCCCGGATCAGTCCGGCCAGCAACGCCGCCTGCGGCAACGTGAGTCTCGAGGCGGGCCTGTGGAAGTAGTACTGCGCCGCCGTTGCGATGCCGTAGACGTTGTTCCCGAGGTAGACCTGGTTCAGATACATCTCGAGGATCTTGTTCTTCGTGTACTTCTGCTCGACGCGCATCGCCAGTGCCACCTCTTGGAACTTGCGACCGAACGACCGGTTGGTCGGATCGCCGAGGGTGAGCTTCACCAGCTCCTGGGTGATCGTGGAACCTCCCTGGACCACTTTCCCGGCCCGGATGTTCGCGGCCAGGGCGCGCAACATCGACGAGGGATTGAGAGCCCCGTGTTCGTAGAACCCCGAGTCCTCGATCGCGAGGACCGCGTCGCGGGCGATGGGCGCGATCTCACGCAGCGGCACGATCTCGCGGTTGTCGAGGTAGACGCGGGCGAGCACCGTCTTCCCGTCGTTCGCGTAGATGGTGGAGCGCTGGGGGATCGGCGGGATCCGGGTGAAGTTCGCTCCGGCGGCGTCGAGCCGCTGGTTGAGCTCCTTCACGCCGAGGCTCAGGCCCACGAACGGGGGCGCGATCACGACCGCCGTCAGTCCGGCCGCGGCGACGATCACGGGCACGAGCAGCAGCAACGCGACCGGCTTATATGCCCACCGGTCGGTGACCGGACGCGTCGGCGTCCGTTGGGAAGGCGGCAACGAGGTGCGCATGGGGCTCGACGCGAGGATACCCCGAGGGGGTCGGTACGATGGCACGTCCATGAACGCGCCGCTCCGCCTCGCGCTGGTCGTCGGCGTCCTCGGCTCGTCGATGACAGCTGCCCTGGCTGCGGACGCGCAACCGACGCTGCCGCCGGTCGACGTGGTCAAGGTCGAGGGAGCGCTCGACCGACCCCTGCTCGGATTCGTCAACGGGATGCTGGACGACGCCTCGACCCGAGGTGCGACGGTGGTGCTCGAGGTCGACAGCGCGGGCGGCATCGGACAGGCAGCCGTCGGGCTCGCCGATCGCATCGCGAGGATGCCGGTGCCCGTGATCGTGTGGGTCGGCCCGGTGCCTGCGCGGGCGAGCGGCGCGGCGATGCTCCTCATGCTCGCGTCCTCGTTCTCGTCGGTGGCGCCCCTCACGCAGACGGGACCCCTGGACCCGGTGGACCTCCTGCATCCCGACGCACCGGTCCCGGGCCTCGACGCCCAGATCGACGGCTGGCTGCGCGCCCGTGGTCGGACGGTGGACCGCACCCACGAGGACGAGGCGCTCGACCCGCAGCAGGCCGTGGACGACGGCTTCGCCGAGGCGGCGTACCCCTCGGTCCTCGCACTGTTGAACGGCATCGACGGCACTACCGTCCCCACGCCCACCGGCCCGGTCGTCCTGCACACGCACATCGCGTCCACCGACGCCGAGGCACTCGCCGGCAGAGGTGTGACGATCCGGTTCGGCGAGCTGGGGCCCGTGCGAAGGGTCGAGCACGCCGTGGCGTCGCCGTCCATGATCTACGTCCTGCTGGTCTTCGGGCTCGCGTGCCTCGCGTTCGAGATGACCCAGCCGGGGTTCGGGTTCGCCGGGTTCGCGGGGCTGTTCCTCCTGGCCCTGGCGGCGTACGGCATCACGGTCGTTCCCCCGACCTGGATCGGTCTCGGCGTCCTCCTCGTCGGGTTGGGCGCCCTCGCCCTCGATGTTCGCCTGCGACGGTTCGGGGTCCTCACGTGGGGAGGGACCGCCGTGTTCGCGTTCGGGTCGGTGCTGGTCTACGAACGCGTGGCCGACCCGATCCGGATCTCACCCTGGCTGCTGGGCGGCGCGACGATCGCGGCCTTCCTGTTCTTCGGGTTCGGGCTCACGGTCGCGATCGCCTCGCGCGACCGGATCGTCTCGACGCAGCGGGGGCTGATCGGATTGGTCGGCGAGGCCCGCGGGAAGATGGCTCCCGACGGACCGGTGTTCGTCAAAGGCGCGCTCTGGCGCGGGCGAAGCCTGGGCGAGCCGATCGCGACCGGCACGAGGGTCCGGGTCCGCGGCGTCGACGGGCTCGTGCTCAAGGTGGAACCGGAGTCGGAGACCCTGGCCCCCAACGATTGACCCGGTTCGCTGCCCGGACGACCGATGTGGAGTTCCCGTGATCCTGGCGTCGCGGGAATCTCGTGCGGCCCCGTTCGCGAACAACCGGGTAGATGGACGTGGCCTTCGGATCGTGGTCGGAGCGCGCCGTCTGCCGGGGGCAGGACGCGGCATACTTCTTCGCCCCGTCGTACTTCGAGAAGCGAGCCGAGAAGAACGCCCGTGAGGCGATCGCGAAGGCCCTGTGCGTTCGCTGTCCCGTGCGTGAGCCCTGCCTGGAGTTCGCCCTGGATACGCGCGATCCTCATGGGGTCTGGGGCGGGATGAACGAGATGGAACGTCGGGCCATCCTGCGGGCTCGGGACCGCGAACCGACGGAGCAGCGCCAAGCCGTGTGACCTGGGGGCCGCCGGGCGTGCGAGGATGCCCGGCATGAACGACCAGCGGATCCTGGACCGGCTCGGTGAGCTGGGGATCGACCTCCCGCCGCCTCCCGCCGCGGTCGCCGCGTATCTCCCGTGCGTCGTGCACGGCTCGCTCGCCTTCGTCGCCGGACAGATCGCGATGAGCGACGGCGTCGTCCTGTACCCCGGGTCGCTCGGGGATCAGGTGAGCGTCGACGAGGGGGTCGACGCAGCGCGACGGGCCGCTCTGCAGGCCCTGTCCGCCTTGCGCGACGCGCTCGGCGGTTCGTTCGAACAGCTCGAGCGGATCCTCCAGGTGACCGTGTTCGTCGCCGCGGCGCCGGGCTTCCTCGACCATCCGAAGGTCGCCAACGGTGCGAGCGAGCTCCTGGCGGAGATCCTCGGGGACGGCGGCCGGCACGCACGCGGGGCGGTCGGGGTGTCGTCGCTGCCGCTGGGCGCTTCGGTCGAACTCGTGATGACCGCGGCCGTGCGGGACGCGTCGTAGCTCAGTCCTCTCGCGGGAACCGGAGGTCCCCTCGCCGCCGGGTGATCCCCTGGCCGTCGAGCCACTCGGCCAACGGGACCGCGAACTTCCTGCTCGTGCCGAGCGCCTCGCGGAGCATGCTCACGGTGATCCCGTCAGCGGCGTGCTGGTGGACGAACGCGATCGCCCGCTCGACCAGCGACGGCGCGACGACGAGCTCGGGCGAGATGCGGACGATGGTCCCCGCCCGCGACGCGGCGTCGATCACGTCACGAGGCGTTCCGGCGCGGAGCAGCTCCTTGATCGTCGGCGGCGCGACCTCCCGTTCCCCGGAGATCGCTTCGAGGAGCGTGCGGACGTCGTCCGCGCGCTCCTCGAGCGCAACCCGGTGGCCGGCGAGCCGGACGGTCGTCGACGTGCGGACGACCGATCCCTCCGAGGCGAGCAGATCCAGCAGTGTGTCCGGCAGGCCGGCGGCGCGCGGCGCGCCGTGCCGGCGCGCCGCATCGCCGGCGGCCTGCCGGACCACCCCGAGCGGAGCGCCCTCTTCGAGCGGCTCGACGCGGTGGAACGCGCTCAACAGGTCGTAGACGACATCGCGCACCGCCAGGTGGACGGCCGGTGCGATGCACCATCCATCGTGCGGGTCCGGCGGGTCACTGCCGGTGA
>WNFW01003121.1_pt1 | contig 11475 bp, 11 predicted proteins | sample 5400131 | NCBI WGS metagenome assembly WNFW01 (sample SAMN13153362, study PRJNA577476) | soil metagenome | isolation source: 20 cm soil or saprolite under grassland replicate 1 | place: USA:California | collected 2016-06-15
CGTCATTTTTCCCGGCGCTTCGATCAGGACCAGGTTTCCGCCATGGCTGGCCGAGGCCGCCTCAGCTCTCCCTCGCCGCAACGATGGCTCCTTCCCTGTCGGTAACTATCCGTACACGTGCACTGATCAATCAGGGCAATTTCACTTGTACAATAGGTGAGTCCCAAATTGGCGTCAATCGGTAAAGTTACCGATGGGTAACATTCGTTGTCGGCAGCGCGGCCAGGGGGACGGTCCGCTGGGTCAGGCCACCCGATTCCAGACTCCGCTTTTCTCCCAACACCCTGTCAAATAATCGCCACCCCGGACGTCGGTATTAGTAACGATGCCCGGGAATCGTCCGCTTGAGTCCCAGAGTTCACGGCGCCCCCCCGCACAGGGAGGCTTCTTTAAGCCTCCCTCCCTCCCCTTAGGGATATTTTCTACACTAAGAGTGAAAAACGTTGCGCAGCCTGGCTGACGGAAACGGCGGGGGCGGGAACGGGGCCGATCTCAGCACTGCCCGGTTGACACCCCGGCAGGCGCAGATCCTCAACCTGGCCGCGAGCGGAATGTCGGACAAGGAGATCGCGAATCAGCTCGGGATCGCGCACCGCACGGTACGCACCCATTTCGAGAAGCTGTTTCGAGACCGCGGGATCCGCAACCGGTCCCAGGCGATCGCCCTCTGGTCCTCGCGCAACATGGCAGGTCGTCACGCGCGGCCGGCCGACGAGTGCCCCTATCCCAAGCCGTTCCCGCCCGACTTCATCGACTGCCCCGCCTACCAGGCGACCCAGATGGTCACCCTCGACCTCTCGCACCGGCCGCTGGGATCCGTCATGACCTGCCGCCACCTCGAGAGCCGGCTGATGCCCAACACGAACTACCGCTGGTACGGCGCGTGCGTCCTGGGCGATGCGGAAGCGCGCCGCCGCTGGAGCAGTGCGGTCGGAGTCGATCGGCTGCATGACATCAGCGCGCTCCGCCAGGAAGTCTCGGCACTGAGCATGCCCTACATCCAGCGCCTTCTCGACTTGAGGAATGCCCCGGTCGGCGATAACCCGCTGGCGCACGCGCGGCAGATGCGGGGCGTGGTCGATGACTTCATGACGAAGATGACCGCCCTCCTCCGCGAGCGCAAAGCGGTGCTCGATCAACTGCATCTCCCGCTCGACGCGTGCATCCGGCTGCTCGGCATCGCGATCGACCGTTTCGTGCAGCAAGGCTTTACCGAGTCGGGTTGGGAGGTGCCGGATGAGGTGCTGGTCCTCTTCCCGGACGACGTTCGGGCCTATTTCCGGCCCCGGCGGGCGACCGAGGGCGTGGCCGAAGCCTCCCTGAGAGGCAGAAACCCCTCCACCGCAAACTCCTAGCCCCGCCGCACATATATATAGGATGCGAATCGAGCCGGCCCGCCCACTCGAACCGCTTCCCCTTGCCCACCGCGAGTTCCTGGTGGAGGTCTACGGCCCGCTATTCGGCGCGATCGGGCGTCTGGCGCTGCCCTCGCCCGTTCGGCTCAGCGACTTCGTCAACGAGCGCGAGGGCTTCCTGCGCCTGACCGATGTCGAATTCGCCACGGATGGGGATATGACCGCGCAACCGCAGAAGGGTCCCCTCACCGAGTATCTGATCAACAAGACCGGAATCGAATTGATCTGCCAGCCACCGGCCGAGGCGATCGAGCGCCGCTCCGAGGTCGACCCCGACTACGGCAAGTCACTGTGGCAGGCCCTGAACAAGATGGCCGTCGACGCCAACGCCGATCTCCGCGTGCCCAAGGAGCGGCACTACGTGCAAGTCCACACGCATCGGTTCACCGTCGGCGCCTACCTGCACCTGGCCCGGGGCGCCTCACTGGACGCGGTGCTCTCCCACCTGCCCACGAAGTTCGTCCCGGTGACGGATGCCACCGCCCATTTCCTCGCCGGCACCGGCGAGCCGACCACCATCGAGCGCAAGCTGATGCTGGTCAACCGCGACCACATCCTGCTGGTCGCGCCCCGCGGCGATTAGCCCGACCTACGAGTCGGCCGTCTGCCTCGCTTCGTAGGCCTGGCGGTAGCGGACCAGGGCCTGCGATTGATCACCCTGGGACTCCAGGGCTCGGCCGTAGTCGAATGCCACCCGGCTCATATCGGTCGGGCTGCCCACCGCCGCCGCCAGCTCCAGCGCGCGCTCAAAGTGGCGTCGCGCCCCCTCACCTTCGCCGGCCGCCGACATGACGCGACCGGCGACGCGCTCCGCGGCAAGCTTCGCCGTCGGATCGGCCGACGCCCCGGCAGCCGTTGATGCGAGGGTCAGGTGCGTTAAGGCACGCGCGCCGTTACCCTGGTCGAGCGCGGCCTCGGCTGCGCCGGCGAGCAAGTGCGGTAGGAGGTCGCGGTCGCCAACGTGCCCAAGCTGCTCCGCACCGGCGAGGAAGAGGGCCTCCGCTTCCCTGGCACGCCCCTGGCTGAGCAGGATCTCGGCCATGTTGTTGCGCAGCTGCGCACTCATCCGGACGTCCTGCAGCGTGTCGAACAACCTGAGGCTGCGCTGCGCATACTCAAGGGCGCGCGTGAGATCGCCCGTTCCCCGGAACGAAACCGCCAGCCCTTCATAGATGCCGCCGAGGGCCGGCATATCCATCACATCCTCAGCCGCGGCGATCGCCGCCTGGTAGCCGGCGATGGCTTCCCGAGGCTGGCCGGCCACATAGTGCAGGTTTGCGCGATGCCCCAGGATCCTGGCTTTGAGCAGCGGATCGGCCAGCTCCGCATCCTCGTAGGCGCTCATCGCCTTGTCCCACCAGCGGCCAGCCTCGTGGGGATGACGAAGCTGGTAGTGGGCGGTGCCCATACGGTCGAAGAGTTCGACCTTGAGGGCGCGCCAACCCGACGCCTCGCTGGCCCTGATGGCCGCCCGCAGCACGTCGATCGCCTCGGGGATGGCGCGGAGTCGCAACAATGCCTCGGCGAGCACGAGCTGAGCTCGCGCCCGCATCTCCGGGGCGATCTGCGGACGGGCCAGTAGCTCGGTCATCAGCGCTCGGGCGCGCTCCCCGTCGCCCCGCCGGATGCGCGTCGTGGCCTCGGCAAGCCGCAACTCCAGCAGGGTCGACGACGACTCCGGGTCCTGCAAGAAATACTCGACCGGGCGTTTGAGCCGCTCGGCGATGATCTGAAGGATTTTTGTCGACGGGCGAGAGCGACCTAATTCAATCTGACTGAGGAAAGCCCGACTGAAGTCCTGCTGGGCCACGGCGGCGAGGCTGAGCCCGAGCGTCATTCTCGCCTTGCGGATTCGAGCCCCGAGTTGTTCGGGCGTCCTTGGACTCCGATTGCGTATCCGAGTCTGCGGCGCCACCTGTCTCCTACCCTCTCTACTCGTACGAAATCTCGCCTATCGCCGTACCGATGCGGTTGCCGCCGATGAGGCTGAGCTACACGATTTTACTGGTAAAGGTCCCCGTCTGCCTGGATGAGCTCGCTTCCGGAGTCGTTGGCCCCCGTGGGGTCGATCAAGGCGCTGTTGGGCCAGATCACGGCATCCGGTGCCAACGCGTTTGGCCAGATTTCCCCAACCTGGCGTTCGAGCTGCCGGGCAGCATTCGCCGGGAAGGTGAGGAGAATCGCAGCGGCCATCGAGCTCAGGCCAATGGCCAAGCGCCAGCGGATTTTCAAAGTATCACCCCTCTCCTTGCGGTCGAAAGCCTATCAATCATACAGGCGCCGGAGGCATTGCACAACTGGCGTCCAAGAATCCACCAGGACGGGCCCATCGCCGGTGTCGCCTTCTCTTAGCCACGCGGGATGGCATCTTGCGGGTATGTCAAGCCCCACGGAATTTGGCAACCAGGGCTTTACACGGGGCCAGAATGGACCGCCCGCCGATCGCCCAAGCCTGCGGCGGAATGCGCCGCCGCGCATCCGGACCGACGTCGATGCGCCCGGCTTCCACGTCCTCCTCGCTATCAGAAATTGAGCGCCCCCTCTGTTCATGCTTGGCCGGAGTGGAGGCACCGCTCTTAGCGCCTGCTCAGTTCGAGGTGCTTGGTATTGGCTTTACAGGATCGGGCGATTTCTGCACCGAAAGTCACAAGAATCGCCCCAATCCCTTTGACAGGAAAATCACTGCTGGTAGTCTTCGGCGGAGCGCGCGGGAATCATCATCTGACTGGCCGGGGGTCGAGGCGGGGAAGACACATGAGGGTGGCGCGGTCGACGCTTGTCCATCCGTGTCTATATGAGGGAAGTGCGGCGTGGCGACGATTTTGACCATCGACAGAGATCCGCTTCAGCAGGAGGTCCTGGCCTCGCTGCTGAAGCATGAGGGGCATCGCGTCCATCCCACGGTCGACGGGGATACGGCGCTGGTCATCCTCCAATCGTCCCTCGTCGACCTGGTCATCGTTGAACCGGCCACCCAGCGGCCCGACGGGTTGCGCCTCTGTCAGCAGATCCGCCAGCTCAACCCCTATCGCCCCCTCATGGTCCTCTCCGAGCGCGGCGACGAGGAGCAGATTTTCCGGGCCTTGATGGTGGCGGCCGACGACTACATGATCAAGCCGTTTTCGCCGCGACTCTTTGTCGCCCACGTCCATGCCTTGCTGCGGCGGGCCGAACAGGTGCGGGGCCAGCGCTGGCAGGACCAGAACATCTCGATTGGCGAGATCTCGCTCAACCTGCAGCAGATGCACGCCCTGGTCAACGGCGACCGGGTGTCCCTGACACCGCGCGAGCTGTCCCTCCTGCATGCCTTGATGGAGAATGCCAATCGCGTCCTGAGCCGGGACCAGTTGATGCGAATTGCCTGGGGCGACCGGTTCGTGGGCACGCCCAAGGCCGTCGACGTCTACGTCCAGCGGCTTCGTCGGAAGATTCAGCCGCATCTCACCGCCGGTTTTTATATTCAGGCGTCGCGCGGGTTTGGCTACAAATTCGAAATGCCGCGTCCGCAGCCGGTCGCGTCCTGACCGCCGATTACAAACTATTTACCGTTCGGCGCTCGCCCCGGCGGCCCGTCATGGCTTCTCTGGTTGCGCTCGGAACTCAAGCCGCGAATCCGGCGACGCTCGCGGACCGGGCTCCACAGTGGCGGTGCGGGCAGCTCAAGGACACAGACTGTTACCCGGGGATCTAGGTAACCTTACCGGTCTGTTTCCACGGCGCCCTACGCTCGAGCCTCCATGTGGAACGTTGCGCATACCAAGCCGAACCAGGAGGCGCAAGTGGCAAAGTTCCTGGGCCTGCATCAGATCGAGGCCTATGCCCCGCACTTCGCCCCGCCGGCGCGAACCCGGCCGGGCAGTGTCCGCGATCGGCGCCAGCGTCTCGTCTTCCCCGGCTATCTCTTCCTCCGAGTCCCACCCCGCTTCGCTCGCTGGGACCTCGTCCAGTGGGCGCCGGGCGTCCGCCGCGTCCTGACGGATGGCGGCTCACCCGCCGGGGTCTCCGACGGCATCGTGGAGCGGATTCGCGAGCGCCTCTTTGAGGAGACGGCTACCAGCCCGCGGTTGACGTTCACCCCCGGCCAGCGTCTGGTCATCGAGCGCGGCCCGCTGGCGATGGTCGATGCCATCTTCGATAGAGCCCTGAACTCGTCCGAGCGCGTCCAGGTGCTGGTTCATCTCCTCGGCCGGCCGATGACGGTCGCGGTCGACGCGGCGATCCTTCGCCCTGCCGGCTGACGGCCCGCGCGATCGATCGTCGGTGTTCGGACACGAAAGTGTCCGAAGCGGCGGAGCCTGCCCGCGACCGATTCTGCCACCCGTTCGCCATACCACGACAGGGAGGAAGCCTTCGATGCAGTTGATGGAACGACCGCTGACTACGGCGACGATCCTGGAGGGCCACATCAACGACGTCCGCACGGTCCTGAGCGCGATTCCTATCGACGCGATCGAGCGCGCGGTCGAGATCATTCTCGACGCCTACGACAACGGCGCCCACGTCTACGTGGTCGGCAACGGTGGCAGCGCCACCAACGCCACCCACTTCGCCTGCGACCTTTCCAAGGCCACCATCGTCGACGGCCGGGCGCGGCTTCGGGTCACCTCGCTGACCGACAACATCGCGCTGTTGACCGCGTGGGCCAACGACACGTCCTATGACCGGGTCTTTTCCGAGCAGTTGACCAACCTGCTCGATCCGGGCGACGTCGTGATCGCCATCAGCGCCAGCGGCAACTCGCCGAACGTGGTGTCGGCGGTGCTGGCCGCTCGGCTGATGCGCGCCAGCACGATCGCCCTGGTCGGCTTCGCCGGCGGCCGGCTCCTGGAGGCGGTGGACGCCGCGATCCACGTGCCCAGTAACGACTACGGCGTCGTCGAGGACTGCCACTCCGTCATCGAACACGCCATCACGGTCTCCACCCGCAAGGCGCTCCTTGCCTGAGGCGCGAGTGCCGGCGGTCTTCCTCGACCGCGACGGGGTGATCAATCGCCGCCGTCCCGACCACGTCAAGGCCTGGGACGAGTTCGAGTTTCTCCCCGGCGTGCTGGCGGCGCTGGTCACCCTGCGCTCGATGAACACGCCCGTGGTGGTGGTGACGAACCAGGGGGTGGTAGGCCGTGGGCTTCTCTCCGCGGAGGCGCTCGGCCGCATCCACACGCGCATGCTGCAGACGGTCCGCGCCGCCGGTGGCCACGTCGAGGCGATCTATGCCTGCCTCCACGCGCCGGCCGACGACTGCCGCTGCCGTAAGCCGGCCCCGACGCTCCTTCAACGGGCGAGCCTCGAGCTGGGCATCGAGTTGCCGTCCTCGATCATGGTGGGGGACAGCCGCAGCGACGTCGAGGCGGCGCGCGCCGCCGGATGCCGTCCCGTGCTGATCAGCGACTCGGAGCCCTTGGACCCTGACGTCGTGGCGGTCAAAGACTTAACCGGGGCCGTTGCGTTCTGGCGCGATCTCTCGGCCGTAGGCGCGGCGTCATGCTGATCGCGCGCGCACCCCTCCGCCTCAGCCTCGCCGGAGGCGGCACCGACCTGGAGGCCTACTACGCCAAGTACGGCGGTGCGGTCGTCAGCACGTCGATCGACAAGTACTTCTACGTCATCGTGACCTTCAACGACAGCAACCATATCCAGGTCTCCTCTTCGGACTACCGGACCTTTTACCGCCATTCGCTCGAGGGCGCGCCCGCCTGGGACGGCGACCTCAACCTGCCCAAGGTGATCATCGATCACTTCGGCGTCTGGACGGGCCTCTCCGTCTTTCTCGCCTCGCAGGTCCCTCCCGGCACCGGGCTGGGATCCTCGAGCACGGTCGCTGTCGCCCTGATCAAGGCGATGTCGGTGCTCCGCAACGTCCGCATGAGCCGCCAGGAAATCGCCGACCTCGCCTGCCGGGTCGAGATCGAAAAGCTGAAGATGCCGATCGGCAAACAGGACCAGTACGCCGCGAGCTTCGGCGGCCTCAACTTCATCCAGTTCAACCCGGACGGCGTGGTCGTCGAGCCGCTCTCGCTCTCGGACGAGCTGCAGGCGGAGCTCGAGTCGCGCCTGATGCTCTTCTTCACCGGCCGTTCACGCGATTCCGCGGAGATTCTGGGCGAGCAGAAACGCAGCAGCGAGCGGAACCGCGCTGGCGTGATCGACGCGCTCCATGTGATCAAGTCACTCGCCATCGCGCTGCGCAACGACCTGCTCCGCGGCGAGATCGACTCGCTCGGTGACTACCTCCACCAGTCCTGGGTCGCCAAGCGTCAGTTGGCCTCCGGGATCACCGATCCCTGGATCGATCAGTGGTATCAGGCCGCGCGGGACGCCGGCGCGAAGGGTGGCAAGATTGCGGGCGCCGGCGGCGGCGGCTTCCTCCTCCTCTACTGCGAGCGTCAGTTCCAGGAGCAGGTGACCGAAGCCTTGCGGGGCCAGGGCCTCCATCGCATGGATTTCCGCTTTGAAACGGGCGGGGCGATGGTGATCGTCAACACCTTGCTGCGCAAAGCGCGCCCGGCGGCGGTGACGCATGCGTGAGGGCCGGCGCGACTGGACGTGGCTCACGGTAACGCTGGTCGCGTCAGACCTCGGCGCCGTGCTGCTGGCCTTCTGGCTGGCCGCCGCCCTGGTCTGGCGTACGGGCGTCGGCATCAACGGCGGCAATGACAGCGATTGGCTCGTGCTCGCCATGGTGCCAGTGCTCGGCTTGATCTTCTTCGCCCAGGGGCTCTACGAGCCGGCCAACCTCCTCGTCGGAGCCCGCGAGTTCGCCGGTGTCTTCCGCGCCAGCGCCTACGGCCTGCTGGCGATCACCGTCATCGCGTTTGTGCTTCGCTGGCCTCTCTCGCGATCCTGGACCGTCGCCTCCTGGGCGTTGATGACCGGCCTCGTCATCGCGCTTCGCTTCGGCATCCGGCGGGTCGCCGCCGCGGTCCGGCGGCGCGGCCGCCTGACGGAGCGAGCCGTCATCGTCGGCGCCGATGAGGACAGCATCGCCCTCGCCGAGCAGGTCAACCAGCCGGGCAGCGGGATGCGGGTGGTTGGCATTCTCGACGACTACATCCCAACCGGCACGGAACTGCCGGGTGGGCTGCGCGTGGTCGGGCCGTCGTCTTCACTGATGGAGACGACCAGCCGCCTGCGGGTGCACGATGCGATCATCGCCCCGCAGGCCCTGCCCTGGGAAACGCTGCGGGAACTCATCCTGGTCTCGGCCACCCGGGCGAACGGGTTGCAGGTGCATCTGTCGGCCGGTTTCTATGACATGCTGACCGCCGGCGTCCGCTTCAGCGAGCGGAGTCACGTTCCGCTGCTGACGCTGCGCAAGGCGCGGCTGTCCCCGGTCGAGCGCGCCGTCAAAGCCGTCCTCGATCGGGGGTTGGCGACCGTCCTGCTCCTCGGGCTGTCGCCGGTGTTGCTGGTGATGGTGGCCTGGCAGCGGCGGCACGCCGAGCCGTCGCTCCTCGACCGCCGGCGGGTCCTGGGCGCCCGGGGCGCCAGCTTCGACCTCCTCAGCTTCCACTCCTCGGCCCCCTTTGAATCCAACCTGCTGGCGAAGCTGCCCGGGCTGCTGAACGTGTTGCGTGGCCAGCTGAGCCTGGTCGGTCCCCGCCCGCTCACCGAGGCCGAGACGCGGACGCTCCCCAGCATGCCACTCACCACCATCCAGCCGGGCTTGACCGGCCCCTGGCGGCAGGCCGCGGATCCCACCGAGCAGGCGACGCTCGACGTCTACTACGTCCGCAGCTACAGCGTCTGGCTCGATATCGCCGTCCTTTTCGAGCGGGCGATGGTCCGCCTGCGTCCCTTCGCGAAGCGGTGCCTCGACCTCGCCGGCGCCACCCTCTTGCTGGTGCTCAGCTCACCCATCGTTTGCGCCGCTCTTGCCGCGGTCTGGATCGAGTCGGGCGGCCCCCTGATCCATCGACGCCGCGTGATCCGGCGGGGAGGCGGAACGTTCGATGCCTTCAAGATCCGCACCATGGTGCGCGACGCCGACCGCATCCTCCGCGAGGACGAGTCGCTGCGGTCCGCCTTCAGCGCCTCCAATAAGCTGGCCTCGGATCCACGCATCACCCGCGTGGGGCGCTGGCTCCGACGCCTGAGCCTCGACGAATTCCCCCAACTGGTGAACGTGCTGCGCGGCGAGATGAGCCTCGTCGGCCCGCGGATGATCACCGAGGCCGAACTCCCGGAGTGGGGCGCGAGCGGCCGCCTGCTGCTCTCCGTCCGCCCCGGGCTGACCGGGCTGTGGCAGGTCAGCGGGCGACAGCTCCTCAGCAAAGCCGAGCGCATCCGCCTCGATGCCGAGTACGTGCGGCGCATGTCGCTTCGCCTCGACCTGATGATCCTCGCCCGGACCTTGCTGGCCGTCGCCTCCGGGCACGGAGCCTACTGATGCGCACGCTGGTCACCGGCGGCGCGGGCTTCATCGGATCGCACGTGGTCGACGCCCTTCTCGGTGCCGGCCATCAGGTCGCTGTCGTCGACAACCTGGCGACGGGATCCCGGTCGAACCTCGATTCCCGGGCCGAGTTCTTCGAAGCGGACGTGCGTGATCAACCGGAGATCGACCGAGTCTTCCAGCTCATCAAGCCGGCGGCCGTGCTGCATCTCGCCGCTCAGACGCTGGTTGCCGGCGCGGTGTCGGATCCCCACCGAGATGCCCACATCAACGTGCTGGGAACCCTCAGTGTCCTGCGCGCCGCCGCCGGCGCCGCCAGCCGCAAGGTCATCTTTGCCTCGTCCGGTGGCACGGTCTATGGGGACGCGCGCGTGCAGCCCGTTGCGGAGACCCATCCGCTGAATCCCATCAGCCCCTATGGCGTTTCCAAAGTGGCGGGCGAGCACTACGTGCGCGTGCTCTGCGCCCAGGCCGGTCTCTCCTACACCATCCTCCGCTACGGCAACGTCTACGGTCCGCGCGACATCCCCGCCAGCCAGCACGTGATCACCGCCTTCCTGCACGCGATCGTAAACGGTGAGCGTCCCGTCATCGAATGGGACGGCGAGCAGGCCAAGGACTACGTCTTTGTCCGCGACGTGGCAGCGGCGCACCTCCGGGCGCTCGATGCCGGCGACTTTGAGGCGTTCAACATCGGGAGCGGCGGTGAGGTCTCCGTGAACGAGATCTTCCGGCAGGTCTGCGCCGCGGCCGGCGTCTCGGAGACGGCGCTGCACCGGCCCCGTCGTGCCGGTGATGTCCGGCGATTCATCCTCGACTGCACCAAAGCGCGGATGCAACTCGGCTGGCACGCCGCGACCCCATTTACGGCCGGACTGCAGGAAACGGTTGGTTACTACCAGCGCCCGGGCGCACCTCGGAGGGACCGTGATGCGGCGATTTCGCTTCACTAGGTCGGCGCTGTGCGCGCTCGTGCTCGCCGCGGGCGCCGCTGGGATCGCCGGCGCCAGCCTGGGGACGGCCAGCGCCGCTGATTGGCCGAAGTATCTCCACGATGACCAGGGCAGCGGGACCACGAACGACCAGGCGATCGATGCGGCCGGCGCCGCGTCCCTCACCGCACCGGCGGGCTGGCCGCGACAGCTGGGCGATCGGCCGATCACGACCCAGCCGATCGTCGCCAACGGCCTGGTCTATGCGGGGGCCTGGGATGGTTACGAATACGCGCTGCGGTCGGATGGCACGACCGCCTGGAAGCAGTATCTCGGACGCACCAAGAACTGCTTCATCGCCGACGCCGTCTCGACCACGACCGCGGGCACCATCGCCGGCATCGTTTCGACCGGCGCCGTCGCGACCGCGCGCGTCCTCGGCCGGACGCGGTCGGTGCTCTACGTCGGCGGCGGCGGCAACCTGGACGCGGCCGGCAATCCGGTCACGGGTTCCGCGGAGATGATCGCGCTCGATGCGCTCAGCGGCGACATCCTCTGGCGCAGTCCGCTCGGTGGAGCGCCGAACCATCTGATCTGGAGCTCGCCCGCCGTCTACAACGGGAGCGTCTACGTCGGTGTGTCGTCCTTCGACGACTGCCCCCTGGTGCAGGGCAAGCTGGTCAAGCTCGATGCCTCGACCGGCGCCCTGCAGGCGACCTTCAACACGGTGCCGACC
>WNFW01007462.1_pt1 | contig 11471 bp, 7 predicted proteins | sample 5400131 | NCBI WGS metagenome assembly WNFW01 (sample SAMN13153362, study PRJNA577476) | soil metagenome | isolation source: 20 cm soil or saprolite under grassland replicate 1 | place: USA:California | collected 2016-06-15
TTGATAAAATGCCGGCCGACATTCGTGAGCGCTATGAGAGGCTGGAGCGAAACGACCTACCGGCAGTCGCGCCGCGAACCGATGCAAATGAGGAGGATTCGTCCGATGGCGATGAGGATCAGGGAGAAATTTCTGAGCAATCGTCGGAGGAAGTTGGCTGCAATCATTTTTGCCCAGCAGATTATTCTGAATTCGCTTTGAGTTGAGGCAGAGGAGGAGCTCCGCCGAGCCCTTAACCTGGTTTGGCCAGCCGCTCGGCGGAGTTTTCCTCGTAGATAAATGTTTCACGCAACGCAGCGAGAACACTCGAGCAACACCATCTTGCGCCTTCGGCGAAATGTTTTGGCATCGTCTTCGGAAAGCCGATCCACCTTGGTGGAACGCGTTGTCTTAAACGCGTTGGCAAAGCAGTGCGGCTTTGCCGCCCGAACTACATAAGCGCGATGGCATTTTTCTTGCCGCCATAAATCCGTGCGCTATAACGGGAGCGCGTGATGGTGCGGCTTTTCTTGCTCACAGCGATCATTACGATCTCGTGTCCGCTGCATGCACAAGCAACGGCATCGTCGCCGACTGCGGTGCCCTCACTGGAACAACGCGTCGCCGATCTCGAAGCTTATGTTAACAATTCAGCACGCGGCGCCGATGCAGCGAGCGCGCGAGTTGCATCGAATGTCGCGGGGCCTGGCCCGGCTCACAACGCATGGATGATGACTTGCGCCGCGCTCGTGCTTTTTATGACGCTTCCAGGACTCGCGCTTTTTTACGGCGGTCTTGTTCGCGCAAAAAATGTACTGTCGGTCCTGGCGCAATGTCTCGGTATCGCCGGATTGGTCACGATCCTTTGGTGGGCGGCGGGTTATTCGCTCGTGTTCTCTCGCGGTTCGCCCTTTCTTGGCGGACTCAAATTTATCTTTCTCCATAACGTCGATTCGCATCCTAATGGCGATTACTCGTACTGGGTGTCGCAGAATATCTTCGCCATGTATCAACTGATGTTCGCGATCATCACGCCCGCATTGATCATTGGAGCTGTCGCAGAACGTATGAAATTCGCTGCTGTGCTTGTCTTTGTCGGGATTTGGATGTTCGCGGTTTATTTTCCCATCGCGCACATGATCTGGGGGATCGACGGCTGGATGAATGGCGTCTGGAACCCCGCCGCAAAAATTACTGCCATCGATTTCGCCGGCGGCACAGTCGTCCACATGTCATCGGGTTGGTCGGCGCTTGTTCTGTGTATTCTTCTGGGACACCGGCTCGGATTCCGAAAAGAAGTGATGGCGCCCCATAGCATGGTGCTCTGCATGGTGGGAACCGGTTTGCTCTGGGTGGGCTGGTATGGCTTTAACGCAGGAAGCGCCCTCGCGCCTGATGGAATTGCCGCCAACGCGTTCATGACAACTACGCTCGCGACTGCAGTGGCTTCTTTCACCTGGGCAATGCTCGAATACGGGTTGCGTGGAAAAGCGAGTGTGCTCGGATTTTGCTCCGGCGCCGTCGGCGGTTTGGTTGTTATTACGCCGGCTTGCGGATATGTGACTGCGAGTGGCGCGGTGATCATTGGCATCGCTGCGGGCGTTGTCCCATTTTTTGCGTGCACCAAACTAAAATCGTGGCTCGGATACGATGACGCACTCGACACCTTTGGCATCCACGCCGTGGGCGGAACGCTGGGCGCTTTCCTCACAGGCGTGTTTGCTACCGCCAGTGTGAATCCCAATTTAGCCCCGAAAGCCTTAGGGACTGCAACCGTGAATGCCGCCACGCTAAACGGTCTGGCGCGAATTGTTGGTCACTCGTTGTGGATCGAGCAACTGAAAGCAATTGTGGTTACGATCCTGGTAGCGGTGGTGGGAAGCGCGATCATCGGCGCCCTTGTCAGGGGCCTGATCGGTTTGCGCATTGCGCCTGACATCGAACGGCAAGGCCTCGACATCAACCAGCACGGCGAAGAAGGCTATATCACTTCGTGAAGAGCCAGGTCCGGCGTGAATTGATCGGCGAATAATGCAAGACAGAGAACATCTACAGCTGCTTGCGATTTTTCATTACGTAGTCGCTGGTTTGGCGGCGCTATTTTCTTTATTTCCGCTGCTTTACACGACGGTTGGAGCTATCTTCATATTTGCCGCGAGGCACGGAACAGCGAAACCGGGTGAAGAACTGCCGCCTGAATTTGTTGGCTGGATTTTTGCTGTGATCGGCTCGGTGTTGTTCTTAATCGGGCTAGCAATGACAATTTGTATTCTAATCGCTGGCCGATCTCTTGCGCTTTGCAAACGTTACTCGTTTGCACTCGTGATGGCGTGCATCGAATGTCTATTTATTCCCTTCGGAACAATTCTCGGTGTGTTTACGATTGTCGCACTTTCACGCGAATCCGTGAAGGCATTGTTTTTAACAGGGAAAGTGCCGGGTTGACGTCTGCGGTTCGGTATGTCGGCACCTCGTTGAAAAAATGCTGTGTATTTCTCAATGAAAACGGCTGTAGCGTCCGCTGTTCTCAGCGGACAATGCGTGACGTGTTTGCTCTCTCAATGCGCGATGCGCTGAGGAGGATGCACACTATAGTATTACTTCAGCAGCCTTTTAATGCGTGGGCGATCGAGTCGCTCTAATGCCGGCTTCAACCCATCGGCCCGGCAGATGGCTTCCAGTGCCTTCGCCGACCCAAACATAATGTCTTATCTGTTTTTGTGCCGAGGGTCGCAGGTCGAAATCGATGCGCGAATTTGCTCCAGTCGCTTTTACAGTCAGGGCGGATTTTACCGCGCCACGTTCTGCAACGCTCATTTTATAGAAACCTATTGGCAAAGCCGCCGTGTAATGGCCGTTGATATCCGTGCGGGTAGCAATCGCAGGAATCTGTTTCCCTTTTTGTTCAAACCGGATTTCGGCGGCTTTGAGAGAACGACCATCCGTGCCTACGACATTTCCCTCGATGGAGGAGGTCTGCGCTGAGAGTGTTGGCGAAAAAACGAACGAACCCGCGAGAAGAAGGTTGGCAACAAAACTCCGCCGAGCCATCAGCTAACACTGCGCCAATCTTGAAAATGGCGCAATGCAGACTCTCGTCAGGGGGGGCCCCCTGCACTTCCGGACGATGTCGGCGGCAGTCCCCCTTGGTTCTGTAGTTGTTGGCGTCGCAGGTCTTCGGCGCTGCCTCTCTTGACATTCAAAGCGCCTGGCTCGGTGCTCCCACTATCATCAACTTCGACCCAGCGACCGCCGATATGAGTTCCCGTGTTGTTCGGGACCCAGACCTTGTGTTTTCCGCTCTTTGCGCCTGCGGCGGCTTGTGCTGCTGGTGCGGGTTTCAAGTCAAAATTCAGTTGCGTCGCCCCGTCGGCCTTGGTTTTCGTGTTGTTGATTGAAGCCTTCACTGCGCCGTTCACAACCAGCGTAACCCGGTACACGCCCGCGGCCAATCCGTCAGAAACGTAGCGACCGCTTCGATCAGTCTTAACCGCCTTGAACAGCTGTTTGCCATCCTTCGACTCGATTCGAACGTCTGCACCCTTAATCGCTTGCCCTTTTGCATCCTTCACGACGCCTTGAATGGCTGATGGCCCAGCCCAAGTGGTTGCGACGGAAAGAACCAGCCCAATAAAAACAACCCGTAGTAATTTCATAAATATGATTATCCATTACTTCCTACAGGAAACGAAAGCCGAAGTTCCAAATAATTTGCGTTGTCGGCCAAACCGAAAGTCATCAGCAACGAAAAAGGTTACTTGGCCTCATTGCGGCTTGATTCGTTAGGCCGATGCAGTTCCGCCTTCGGACACGGCATGAAAAGCAATTGAAACCCAGCTTCATTATAGCCGAGCCGTCGTGAGGGGGTGCGCACGGTCCACAGGGCCGTGGCTAAAAAAAGGACGTATCGCAGCACTTTTAGAATCGTTTCCTCAATCCGACGTACCAGAACCGGCCTTTGATGGTCGCAATTGACTCGTCGTAACCGTTTTGAAAATTACCAACTACGAGCGGTGACTGTCTGAATGTTGGAACCGGAATGCGCCTTTCCCCCGTCGTCAACTTCGACCCAATTACCGCCGATATGGCTCCCAGTCCGACTTGGCACCCATACCATGTGCTTTCGGCCCTTTGAAATGTTGGCTGCTTGGGACGTTCGCTTGAGATCGAAATTCAACTCAGTCGGTTGACTCGCCTTCGTCTGCATGTTCATGATCGACGCCTTGACCGCGCCATTCACAAGCAATGTTACCCGGTAACCGCCCGGTTGCAGTCCCTGTGAAATATAGCGGCCCTTTGGATCGGTCTTAATTGTGCTGAACATGTGTTTGCCATCTCGCGATTCGATCCGAACGTCTGCGCCTTTAATCGGTTCGCCTTCATCTTTGACAAACCCCTGAATAGACGCTGGCCCGTCCGCTGTAATTTTGTTCGTTCGCAGACCGGTTTCCAATGCGCGATAACGTACACTGGTACTGCTTCCGTTTTCTGGAGGCCGAGCGGTCACGTCCGCTGTAATTTTGTTCGTTCGCAGACCGGCTTCCAATGCGCGATCACGCACATTGCTAGTGGATCCTGTGTCTGGAGGCGCAGCGGTCACTCGAGTGTCCGGGCGGGGCGGGTCGAAACCTCCCGGAGATGTATAATCCGGAACTGTGGATGGATTAAATGGATTCTGTAGCGGCACGCTAATGCCGATGCTGTTTATTCCTGTCGGATGGGTTACATCCGTAAAAAGTCGCTGTAGATAAAGGTCGTATACGCCATTGCCAGGCTGTTCGTGGGCGGAAATCCTAACAGCGAGCTTGATCTTCAGCGCGTCAACCATAGACCGGGCGATTTCGTCTTGGAGTGCAAACGCGCCGTCCAACTCGCGGTCATAAGTTTCCGTCCAAACGCGAAAACCGTTTCGCGCATCAATCAGTTCGGCTGTCACACGAACATGCTTGCCTTGGCGCTGCAAACTTCCTTCAAGCACATTTGCAACGTTGAGTTTTTCTCCAACCTCCCTTGTGTCCTTTCCTTTCAATGAGAATGAGGAAGTTCGACCGACCACGCGCAAACCGTCCACCTGCGCCAGTGTATGGAGAATCTGCTCGCTTATGCCGTCACACAAAGGTTCTTGATCTTTCGTCTCGCTAGAATCGGTAAATGGTAGAACTGCAATACTCCTGTCTGGGGGATTAAACTGCGACGCTCGGAAGAGTTCGCCACGAAACAACCAAACCGCAGCCGCGCCTAAAATGAGACCGGCAGTCGCTGCTCCAACCAGTTTGGGGTTACGCCGTCCCCAGCGCCAAATCCGCGCTGGAGATGAGACCCGGCGGGCGACGATTGGACGGCTATCGAGCCAGCGTTCCAGATCGGCTGCGAAGTCTCCCGCGGACTGGTAGCGCGCTTTTGGATCACGTTCGAGACAGCGTGCACAAATCGTCTCCAAATCCCTATCGAGCGATGGTGCCAGCGAGCGAAGTTTGGGCGCCTGCGTTTCAGACGCTTGGCGAATCACGGAAACCGGATTGGGACCGAGGAATGGTGGACGTCCGGCAAGCACGTTGAACAGAACTGCGCCGAGACTGTAAACATCGGCAGCTGGGGCAAGATCGGCGACTGCACCGTCAGCCTGTTCGGGGGCAATGAAACCTGCGGTTCCGAACGTAGTCAGCGACCTTGTAAGATCGTTGTTCCCGTCCAGCAGCTTCGCCAAACCGAAATCGCTGACAAGTGGCTCGCCTCGGTCGTTGAGCAGAATATTTCCCGGTTTGATATCGCGATGGAGCACTCCGCGGCTGTGAGCGTATTCGACAGCTCGCGCGACCTTTGCCATCAGTTGCACGCACTTGCGCGGTTTATCGCGTAGAGAAGCCGCGTTCTCGTGCAAGCTTCCCTTCTCCGCGAACTTCATGCTGAAAAACGGCAGGCCGTCCTCGCTTTCGCTCACTTCATAAATCGGAAGGATGTTCGGGTGATCCAGACTGGCGACCGCCTGTGCTTCTCGTCGGAAACGCTGCAGCGCTCCGTGTGAATCAGCGCGATAACTAAGGACGCGCTTTACCGCGACGATGCGCCGGGAATGTCGTTGCCTGGCGCGATAAATCACGCCCATACCGCCGCAACCGATCTGCTCGAGAATTTCGTAATTTCCCAGCCGCCAGGGCTTGTCGCGCGCGTCCAACTCGTCGAGTACGGTTTCATAAATCGCCTTCGATACCTCGCGATCACTTTCCAATCCCTTGCGCAGCAGGCAGCTCACGCAAACTCCGGTGTCGAGTCGCATGCTTGCTCCGCACTTCTCGCAATTTGCTTGCTCTTTGGTAGCGCTCGGAAGCGGATCGGAACGTGGATGTGAGTCTGTCATTGCAATTACTCGATTCCTGTTGCGAGTGTCGCACACAGGTAACGGATCTCGTCGTCCACGTCGGCAGCCTCTTCGACGGTTTGCGAGACTTCATCGCGCAGCAGATTGCGGTAACGCTGACGCATTTTGTGCAGCTGTTTTTTCACGGCGCTCTCGGGTACTCCCAAATTTCCAGAAAGATCAGCGTACGACACTTTGTCGCGTTCGTCTGTGAGATGGGAGCTTAGTGCTTGGAAAAGCCAAAGCTTACCTTTGCTTTCACATTCTTCGCGCAGGCGTTGAAGTGCGTGTTCGACTACGGTCGTCGCCCAAGCGAGGTCGAAGAGTCGCTCCGGCGGCAATGAGTTGAGCGCTTGCGCCGGTAGAGATAATTGCGATGGCGCTTCTACCATCCAATCGTCCCAGGAAACAAACTCCACACGGCCGCCGCGTTTCCGGGCACGAGTTTTCTCCTCGGCATTAATCAAAAAATTTTGGAGTGATCTCAGCACAAGCGATCGGAACCGGCCTCGATTACGGTCGGCGTGTTGCAGCCAATCGTGCTTTAACATCATCATGAAGAAATCCTGCGTTAGGTCCTGCGCATCCTCAATCAAATAGCCGCGTCCACGTACAAACAAAAAAATGGGGTGCCAATAAGTCCGGCAAAGCTGGGCCAGCGCGTCGCGAGCTTTTTGTTCTTCGCAACCCAAGTTGGCGGCTGAAAGAATGAGACTCCAGCGGGTAGTTACAAACTCGCGCGGTTGGCTCCCATTCGGCTCGCCGACTTTCCGTTTCACGGGCAAACATTGCTCCAATCTTGAACGCCACGCAACGCTGCCTCGCGCGATCTCGCGAGTGTTGTCATGCCGAGCGAAGTCGCCTGCCAAGCCGTAGCTTTATGCAAAGGCTGGAGGCATCTTTCAATATAATTGGCCGCACATAACTGAGCTCACGCCTGCAAACGTCCAACGTGCAACTCTCAAAGAAGATTGCCGGCGGAGGGGCGGCCTAATTGTCGTTGTTGCCCGTCATTGTAAATTCAACCGGAATCCTGACCTTCGAAACTGTTCCAGGTTTGAATTTCCACGTGCGGACCGTACTGAGGGCTGATTTATCCAGCAGCAGACTTCCCGTACTCTGCGCCATTGAAACGGTGGTTACGCTCCCGCTCGCAGGGTCAACCGAAACGACGCAAACTCCACTGCCTGCAACGCGGTGCGAACGGGCTTCCTGTGGATACTCGGGGCGCGGCGCGTAAGTCGTAACAGTTTTCGCTGCGGAGCGCGAAATCACGCTCTCGCGCGGGGTGGGAGCGCCTTGCGCTGGTTTGGTCACAGCTGGATTGGCAGACTTTTTCTGCGCGGCGAAGCCCTTCTCTAGTTTCGCCGCAGGAGGCGAGTTCACGCTCTCGTCCGGGGCAGGAATGCACGCTCTCGTCTGGCGCGGGAGCGCCTTGTGCTGGTTTCGTCACAGCTGGATTAACAAATTCTTTCTGCTCGACAAAGCCCTTCTCTGATTGGCGTCGCGCAATGACGAAGTGATTGTTTTCGCCGTAATTACGCCAGGGGCCGGAAGGCACATCGCCTATTTCGACGAATCGCCAATCCGCCATGTCGGTTGGTGCGAGGCCGAGATGATCGCGGACGGCTGGAGAAACACTCAGGCCTGCACCATGACTTGCGTTCGGCGTCGGCCGCTCATTCTGAAAAACATACTGGAAATGATCGGTGCGAAACGGGCCACAATCTTCCCATTGCGCGTAGCAGATGCGATCTCCCCTTCGAATGGCGACCCAGCGATCCTTGCACACGGATTGACCCGGCTCCGCATGGACCTGCTTGAACCAAGGGATGACAATCGGCGCCTCGGGCTTGAACTGCCCCTGCTCAACATCGTTGTATGGCAGCGCACAGTAGAAAGGATTTTGACGCGGCACGAACGAGATCGGAATGTAATCATGGCGGGCTGCCGGCTCAGGGTCGTCCACTCCGCCAAAGTTCTTCAGCCAATCCTTGTTCCAAACGCTCTGGTGCTGTGGCGAAGCTTTTCCCGTAGTCTGTTCTTCACCGACCCAAAAAACTGTTGTGACGACGTTCGTTTTCCAGGGAAAAACGTCTCCTGATGGGCGAGCTGTAGGCGCGCTTAATGGGGCCGCCGTCGCCACCGAAGATGCAGTGAGCAGCCCGCTTTGAGAGAGCACTGTTGGTGCAGTAGGCGATGGTTTGGGTACGGCCACTTGCGCCGTTCCACGTGCCTTTTCGATTATCTTCTGGCGCAGATTGTTAATTTTAGCCCAAGTTTCGGATTCACGTGGTAACAGCCAAACGCCTAAAGCAAATCCGAGAAGAAACGCGGTCGTAGCGATGGCTAGCGATCTTCCCTGGCGACGGCACCATTGAAAGACCTTGTTGCTCACGTTGACTGTTTTTGCCATCAAGAACGCAAAGGGCTTTGTGATAGCGATCACGCTTTTCCTAAGCTCCCGATGGAGAGCGACAACGCCCTCCTGTAGGCTGCGCGCACAACTGCTCACAAAGACAGCAATCCAACCGGGCGGAGGCTGTGGAGATGGATCTGTGAAGCGACTCAGTATCAGCAGCTCATACGTTCCGCGCCCGCAAAGTCGCTGATACGCTAGGTTGATTTGCTTAAGCTTCTCCTCCGCTTTCTTCTGAAGCCTGATGTCATTCGGGAATCGATCGGGATGCCATACTTTCGTCTGATCACGGTAAGCCTGTCTTATCTCTTCGAGAGGCGCCCCCGGCTCAACCTCAAGGGTCCGACAATCGCTGTAGTAATCGCTCACAGGCGCAAGACTAAAAAGGGGATGCAACTCTGTCGAACGTTTTCAGTGATCGGGAATCGTAGTTTGCACAGATCGCGCAGAATCATGCGTTCGAGCGTCCAAATTTATCCGAAAAGCAGGCTCTGATCCTTTTTCGATGTCTTCGTCCCGCTCGCGAGTCCGTCTCAGGCGGGCTTTCCCGGATTTCCAATCCGTAGGTTGGATGTGGCTGTTCTGTTGACGGCTTGTTGACAGAAAATATGTCAGTCGATGCGTTTTGGTGCGCGACGATGCGAAATGGCCGCGTCGCAATTTCAAATAGATTTTCCCTCGTAAACTGCACTGTAGATGGTCTGCCGGCGGAGGGGCTCGAACCCACACGATCTTGCGATCACTGGATTTTGAGTCCAGCGCGTCTGCCAATTCCGCCACGCCGGCGTTTCTGGCGAATGAATCTAGTGGACACCGCGCCTTGCATCAAACGTGTCGCTGGTTAGGTTCGTCGCGATGATACCGCGTTTTGCATCGTATGCCGTTTTGCTTCTAGCGATCACATTCCTGATGTCGGCTTGTGCCTCGCAGGACGAAGGGGTCGTCGAGGAGTCCACCGCGGAAAGCGCAGCCCCAATGCATGGTAGGCCGACCTACGCCCCGGGTTCAGAAGGGTCCAGCGCAAGCCACTGGCGGTAATTCGGGGGCTTGTAAACCTGGACCCTGTTCATTCTACTCACGTCCCTTGCCCTTGTTGCGGTATTCGATTAAATCGACGGCAGCGCCGCCGGTGGCTTTCGTCTCGCCGTGCGAGTGCATCGGGCCTAGCAAAAACCGATGGAAGCCGAAGATTGATCCGTAACCTGTGCGTCAGAATAAATCCGCGGTCCAATCATTGCAATGGCCGAACAATCTTCATTGCTGACGCGCATCGCGATGATGGGAAGCGTTTAGTGGTGCATCCGGATGAAGAGTTGACGGAGTTTGTGGCACTCGAATCAGTGATTCGCGCTTGCGGCGAACCGGATTGACAAGTTGGCGGGATTTTTCGCAAGATCTGCAAAAAGGATCTGAATCAGTCGGAGGACTTTTCCCCCGCTAGGCTCTTCGCCTCTTCCAGACCTGCAATTGCAGAATCAAACGGAGCGGGGAAACAGAAAGGAAAAACCATGCATCCATTGATTCAGCTCAAAAAATCACCTCCACTATTTGTCGTCGCGCTCTTGTTGACCTGTTTTGCGCTTTCACCCAGAGTGCAAGCGGTTGTCCCGCCTCCTGATGGCGGCTATCCCGACGGCAACACTGCTGAGGGGGACGAGGCACTATTCAGCCTCACAACCGGCGTCTTCAATACGGCCGTTGGCTTTAGAGCGCTTTTTTCCAACACCAACGGCAGCAATAATACGGCGTTTGGTGGGGATGCGATGGTTTTCAACCTCAGCGGCAGTCTCAACACGGCCATTGGTACTCAAGCACTCCATAACAACACTGGCGGCAGCTTCAACACAGCCACCGGTGTTAACGCGCTCTTTGGCAACGATACCGGCCGCAACAACACCGCCACCGGTTTTCAAACGCTCGTAAACAGTGATGGCAGCAACAACACAGCCACTGGTTTTGAAGCGATGGCTAACAATAGTGGCAGCAACAACACAGCCACTGGTTTTAAAGCGATGTTTTTAAACATTGGATTCCACAACACAGCCACTGGTTTTCAAGCGCTGTTTAATAACGACGAAGGCGATGGCAATACGGCTAACGGTGCTAACGCACTCTTGATGAACAATGATGGCAGCCAGAACACTGCCACCGGAATTAATGCGCTTCGCGCCAACACCATCGGCGCCAATAACGTAGCCGAGGGCGGCTTTGCGCTTTCGCGCAACACCACCGGCTCATCCAACATAGCATTAGGCTTTAATGCTGGGTCCAATCTCACAACGGACAGGAACAACATCGACATCGGCGCGTTGGGTATGGTGGGCGAGTCCAATACGATTCGCATCGGCAGACCAGCAATACAGAACAGTACTTTTATTGCTGGGATCTTCGGCGTTCCTATGAGCGGTAGCGTGGTGGTGGTAAACTCAAGCGGGAAGCTGGGGGTCACAACCTCCTCCGCGCGTTTCAAAGACAACATCAACTCGATGGGCAAAGCCAGCGAAATGATTCTGCAACTAAAACCAGTTACCTTTCGCTACAAAGAGCAGATCGATCCGGACCGCATCCCGCAGTTCGGCTTGATAGCTGAGGAAGTAGAAAAGGTGAATCGCGACCTCGTAGTTCGCGATGCGGATGGAAAGATTAACACCGTGCGCTATGAAGCAGTGAACGCGATGCTACTCAACGAGTTTCTCAAAGAGCACCGCAGAGTGG
>WNFW01012267.1_pt1 | contig 11471 bp, 9 predicted proteins | sample 5400131 | NCBI WGS metagenome assembly WNFW01 (sample SAMN13153362, study PRJNA577476) | soil metagenome | isolation source: 20 cm soil or saprolite under grassland replicate 1 | place: USA:California | collected 2016-06-15
TCCGGCAGCCGCCTGGCCGCTGACCTCAGCTCCAGCCGATCCGCCTACCGTCCCGGCGACTTCCGTGCCCGTGCTGACCTCGGCTCCCGCTGGTCCGCTTAGCGCGCCAGCGACTGCTGCTCCGGCCTTGGCCTCAGCTCCCGCTGATCCGCTGACACTTTCAGCAGCTGCTGTTCCGGCCCCGGCTGATCCGCTTACCGAGCCGGCGACCGCTGTTCCGGCCTCGGTCTCCGCTCGTTCGTTCGCTTCACCGGAGGCGTTCCCGCCGGTGTTCTCGGAAGCCTGTCCCTGCTCGGACACATCGACGTTACCGCTCGCCTGGCCGCTGGCATTGCCTTCGCCGCTGCCCTGGCCGCTGACGTGCACGTCGCCTTCTGACTTTTCGTTCCCACCGACGTTAGCACTCACTTTGTCCGAAGCTTCCGTGTTGGCGTCGTGGCGCTCGCGGGCGTTGCCTTCGCCATTCGATGCCGCGTGTGCCTCTACGTTACCGTTCGCCCCGCCGCCCGCTTCGACATCACCACTCGCCTCAGTCGGATTATCCGCGTCGGCGCCCTGGCGCTCGTCGTTCGCTTGGCCATTCGATTCGTGGTCTACGTCACCGCTGGCCCGATCCGGACCTTCAGTGTCGGCGTTGTTGCGCTCGCCGGAGTCCTGCTGACCGTTCGAGTCGTTGTCGGCCGCTACGTCAGCTTCCTCCGTGTCGGCGTGCCGCTGGCCAGCATCTTCGCGGTCGCCGCTCTGCTGGCCGGCCTCCTCGCCTGACCGGCTCGCGTGGTCAGAATCGCGTTCGCCGGCGTGATCGCCGTCGAAATCGCCCGATGCTCGAGAGCCTGCCGCCACCGAGGCTGAAGATTCGTGACCGCCGTCGCGAGCATCATTTGAATCCGTTCCCCCACCATGCGCCATGGCCGCTGCAGCGGGCAGAATAGCGAGCGCGACCGCTAGGATCGCCACGCCGCTCATGAACCGCTTGATTGAAGCCATTCTCTCACCTCCTTGGGAACGACTGATGGCTTTTTCCCATCTTTCGCGATTCACCGTTTATTTCTCCTATAAGCGCCGTCTATTTATGTTTCGTTAGCGTAAATCGTTATCTAACGCTGTCTATCGCTTTACCCATAAGACAGGCATGAATTCGAAGCGACCAGCCCGGCCCCTTCTAACGAAGTTTTTGCTTTTTACCGCTTATTGCCCCTCGGACGAAAGTTATATTTGTTAGAAAGACCACTTCAGCAGGGGGTGCCTATGGCGCCGCGCGCAGCGCGTGGCCGCGCAGGGGAGAGGGGTCAGGCTCTGATCGAGGCGATGTTCGTCATCCCCTTCGTCCTCGCCCTCATCCTTTTGATACTCGACTTCGGGATCGCTCTCGACCGGCGGGAAGTCATCGTCCATGCCGTTCGTGAGGGCGCGCGTGCCGCGGCCAACGGCGATGATATGGGCCAGATCCAAGCCGCAGCCGTCGACCAGTCGGAGGGCAACCTGACGCCGGACAAAGTATCGGTCTGCTACCGCGACGACAACGGCAATGGCTACCTAGGCGATGTGAATGACTCCGTTCGCGTGTCCATAGACCACCAGTACGACATGCTCACCGGCGGTATCTCCTGGCTCGGCGTCCCCACTCAGCTCGACATGAGTCCGACTGCCGAAGCCCCGCTTCTAAATCCGGCGCAAGGAACGCCAAGCCCGTGCCCACCCTAGCGCCGCGGACGGGCCGCCCGTCGCCAGCCAGTGCCCACAGAGAACGCGGCCAGGTGCTCATCCTCTTCGTCATGGGCGCGACCGTCATCTTCCTGATCGGCGCGATCGTCGTCGACATCGGGCTCTGGGTCTCAGAGCGTCGTAACGCGCAGGCCGCCGCAGACCTCGCCTCGCTCGCCGCCGCCACCCAGTTGCGCAACGCCAACGCAAGCGGCGACGCCCAGGCGAAAGGGCTCGACTTCGCTAAGCGCAACGGGTTCGATGACGCGGACTCGAATATCGACGTCCAGGTCAACCCAGACACCAGCAACGAAACCGTCGAGGTCACAATTGACGAGCAGGGCGTAAGCCTGTTTGCCGGCATCTTCGGCATCACCAGCCCCCACGTCGGAGCGAGCGCGGTGGCCGCTTACGGAGAGTCGCCTCTCGGTCCAGGCTGGGTCCTTTTCGCCAACTCGAGCGATTGCAACCCCAACTCGCCGCCCCTGAACATCCTGGCCAACCACGTTACTGTCAACGGCTCGACCCACAGCAACGGGAACCTTCATATCGAGGGCCCCCAGGACGACTTCGTCGGTCCAGTGACATGGGTCTGCCCCGGCGGCTTTAACCAGGCGCCGGATCAGCAGAATACCGGCAGCTACCAGCCCGCGCCCTATCCCGTCGGAAGCCAACCGGCCGCTTCCGCGGTCGGAAGCTGGTCTGACGTTCCCTGCACGGTGACGGTTCCTCCTGGAACGAATATCAACAACAACCCTGCGCTGTGGGACATTCCCGGAGTGCGGCTCAAATCAAACGTCATATGCTCCGACGGCGATCTGTCTCTTTCGGGAGACGGCATCTCGGGACACGTAACCTTCGCCTCTAATCAAGGACAAATAACGATTACCAGTACCGGTAGCACCGGCAATCAGCTCCAGCCCGCGGACAGCCTGCCGAGTTCGCTTGCTGACCTTCTTGCCGTCTCGTTTGCGTCACCTACCTCCGGGGCTGCAATAGACATCGCGGCGGCCGGGGGACTATACCGCGGAATCATTCACGCCCCGAACTCGCAGATAGCGCTCACGGGGTCGTCCAACGTCAATATCAATGGAATACTCGTCGCCGACACCATTCTACTCTCCGGCAATAACTTCAGGATGACCGCTCTCCCGGGCTTGTCCGGACCGCCGCTGCCGCCCGAAATCCATCTCGAAGACTAGCCCCCGCGCGGCCCGGCATCCACATCGCTCAAGTACGTCCATGATCCCGCCTCCTCCTATAACGTTTCCCGCTCCCGCGCGTCTTATCTGGCGGGGAGCAGGAGGGACTTCGATATGTCGGAATTGCTGGGCTCCGCGGACCTTCGCCAGCGGGCAAGTCCTCTTTTCGGCGTGAGTGCAGTTGACGCCGCTTCTTCAAATCGTCGCCGAAAACCGCTCCGACGGGCTACTAATCTCGAAACCTGGCCCGACGACAGTTCGGAAACGGGAAGGCTCTCAACCGAGTGTTCACCTCCCTGGGGGTGGTACCGACCTGTATTTGACGTTGAACAAATTGGAAGGATGGACAGCAAGGTGAGGCCCCAATGCCCGTCATAAGTCTTGGGATAGCGAAGGGATAACGACATGCACGTACTCAAAGATCGACGGCGAGGCCAGACCGGTCAAGCCCTCGTGTTATTTGTCATGGGCCTCGTGGCATTCATCGGGTTCGTTGCGTTGACCATCGATATAGGTCTGGTCTTCGAAGGCAGGAGGGGACAGCAGAACGCGGCCGACTCCGCAGCGCTCGCCGGCGCCTCGGCGCTTCCCGGAAATGCCACTACAGCCAGACTACTGGCTCAGGACTGGGCGCTGAAAAACGGCTTCGTAAATGGACTTGGAGGCGCAACTGTCAGCGTGACGACTCCCTATCAGGGGGACTCGTCGAAGGTCGAGGTCGTCATCAACAAGCCTGTAGGGGCGGTCTTTGCCCGGGTCCTGGGCAAAACGTCTTTCCCGGTTTCGGCGCGGGCCGTCGCAACCAGGTCCAGCAGCTCCGGTACAAACGCCGCCTTTCTGGTGCTGAACCCGACGAAATGCAAATCCTTCAGTAAGAGTGGTGGCGGTAATCTGATCATTAATAACAACGGCGGCATTATGGACGACTCGTCTTGCAATCCTTCGATGGAACGTAACGGAGGCGGCTCGGTGACGGCCGCCGTAATTAACTACTACAAGCCCGGCGGCTACACGGAGACCGGGTCGGGGCAATTCACCCCTGTGCCCACCGCCGTTGACAACCGGATCCCCGATCCGCTCGCCGGCCTCCCGCCACCTGATTTCAATATTTTGGGTATCTCAGTTGACTCCGGCGGCACTCCGCTTACTCCCAGCCCCAAGTCCGTTAGCTCGGGCAACACGACACTCCACCCGGGTGTGTACTACGGCGGCATTGAGGTCAAGAGTACGGCCAACGTTACCTTTCTGCCGGGAACCTACGTGCTGGCCGGGGGCGGCCTGAAACTTACCGGGAGCGGCACAATAACCGGCGCCGGGGTCATGTTCTACAACACGTACGACCCGCAGTTCAACAAGAACGCTGGGGCCTGCGGTTCGATCAACCTTCGCGGTAGTGCGCACTTCAATTTCACGGGCCCGACGAGTGGCGTCTATAAGGATATCGTCTTCTGGCAGGACAAGGCCTGCATCGTTGACTTCGCGCTTGAGGGAGGTCAGGGCGGTGTGGGCGGAGTGATCTACGTGCCCGGCGGTCGAGTGGACCTGTCAGGTGGCGGCAACCTCGGCTCGATCCAGGTGATATCCGACACCGTCGATATCTCCGGCACGGGCGACACCAGCGTGAACTTCTACCCCTACATTTCGATTCCGCTGAACGGCGGCGCAGCTCTCATCGAATAAGACGACACGACCCTCAATTAGAACCGGGCCTAGCCGCTCCTCCGGCCGGTGCTCACGCCGCCGGCCAGGAGGCCGTTCTTATTCACCGTTTATCACCGCTCTTCCTATAACGCCTGGCCCTTTGCCGCGTCTTAACTCACAGGCGAAGGAGGAGACTTCAATGTTCCGCATTGGTCGCGTTAGGGTGAGCCATCTACAGAGCGGACAGGCGCTGATCGTCGCTGTCCTGGCCATGACGGCGCTTATCGGCATGGTCGCCATGACCGTCGACGTCGGAATGTTGCTCCATAACCGGCGCCACTATCAGAACTCGGCGGACGCCATGGCGCTGGCCGGCGTCGCCGAACTGCCTACCAATCCGGGTCTCGCAATCACAAATCGGCGCCGAGGCTGCCGCCCGTGTCGGCACGCTCATCGGTGGCCACAACATGATGCCATGGGCCCTCCTTCAGACCGACACCAGTTGTCTCGACCCCAGTGGTAACGCGATATTTAGTGCACCCTGCTCTGTGAAAGTCGGCGCCGGCAGTAGCGCCATAACCGGATGGTATGGCGCTCTGGACTATGACGGTAACGGAGGCGGGTCGGCCGAATATCAGTCAAACATCATCGACGGGACGGTAGACACCGCATACTGCGTTTCTGGTCAGGCTGCTCCTGGGTGTCAGGCAAGCACCGTCGATTCGCTAACAGGTAACAAAGTGGGTGGTACTGACCATGGCATCGACCAGCGCCTTGCGGCAGGACCCGCTTGTGACACCAACGCCAACGGCAAGGACGATTTCAGCGAAGTCTTTACATCCACCGGGCTAACGGATCCGGCGTACAGCGTCGCCTGCCCAAATAGCCCCTGGCTGATCATTATTCCCATCGTTAGCTACTCGTCTGTTCCCATCCAGGAGGTGACGATCAGAGGATGGACACTCGCCTACCTCCAGAGCTACAGCTGTGTCGCTAATAGCGTTGCGTCCTTGAGCGGACCTGATACCGTCTTTGCGTTCGACTCGTCAGGCCACTTCCCAGGCGGCGATGTGAACCTCAAACCGAAGACGCCAACGCCATCGCCCACGCGATCGCCATCGCCCACCCCGACTAGAACACCGACACCGGCTCCTACCGCGACTCGAACACCTGGCGTAACGCCCACCCCGGCGCCGGTCAGCGCTACGCCCACGCCGGCCCCAAGCCCCGCTCCTGCCAATTGCTCGACTGGAAAGGGGCATTGGGAAGTGCAGATCCAGATCGCCGACGCGGTGTATAGCGACACCGCCGGCTTTCTGGGCAACTACAATCCGACAGAGGGCATCCTCATCCGCCGGCTCATCTTATAAGGACATTAGACACACGCCACTAGCTAAGAGACGGCCCCCTTTGCGGGGCCGTCTGTCAGGTCCTGCGCTGCAGGACGAACGTTAGGCGCCGAAAGGCCTCGACAACGCCGGTGCCATCGGACGCTTTGAGATCGCGCTGCGAAGCGCTACTCTCGAATCAGATTCCGGCACCTTAATATCCGCATTCCCCTCGCCCGCCACTTTTCTCATTTCTCTCTTCCCATGCCCCCCTCTCTGAATCGGACTCAATCAGTCACGAACCCCGGTTCGCCAATGTGGCAGGACGACAAAAAGAAAAAACACCGCTCGAATCAATCCGACGCCTAGTTCAGGCGGCAGAGATCAATCACGCGCCAAATACGAAATCGAATCCCGGAACCATCGATTGACTCCCACTATCCCCTGATTGTCCCCCGTGCTGGCAGCGTGCCGGTTCCGACCTCTGACCTCTTACCTCTTACTCGACCCCGCCGCCTCCACCGCCTTCCGCGCCGCCTCGCCCAGGTCCGCCGCCCGGATTAGCGACGATAGACCGGACTCGGCCAACAGTCTCTCCCCCTCGTCGACGTTAGTCCCCACCAGCCGCGCCACCACCGGCACGCCGATCTCCATCTCGCGGTGCGCCTGGATGATTCCCTCCGCGATAATGTCCACCCGCGCCATCCCGCCGAAGATGTTGATCAAGATGGCCCGCACGTTCGGGTCCTCCGTCAGGATGCGGAAGCTGCTCACGACTCGACCGGTATCGTTCACCGTCCCGATATCGAGGAAATTGGCCGGCTCCCCGCCCGCCAGCTTTATCGCGTCCATCGTCGCCATCGCCAGCCCCGCCCCGTTCACCACGCAGCCGATGTTTCCGGTCAGCTTCACGTAGTTGCCGATGCCCGATTCCTGGGCCCGCACCTCAAGCGGGTCCTCCTCGTCGACGTCCCTAAACTCAACGAGGTCCTTGTGTCGGTATAGCGCGTTGTCATCGAAGTTCAGTTTCGCGTCCGCCGCCAGCAGCCGCCCGTCCCCGGTGACCACGAGCGGGTTCACCTCCGCCAGCGAGCAGTCGTTCTCCGCAAAGCAGCGGTACAGCCCCGCAATGAGTAATCCGGCGGGCCTCATCATCTCTCCATCGAGGCCGATGTCCATCGCGAGCTGGCGGCCCTGGAACGGCTGAAAGCCGACCGTCGGATCGACCGGAGTCTTGTAAATCCGCTGGGGCGTCTTCGCCGCCACCTCCTCAATCTCGACTCCACCATCCGCCGAAGCCATGACGAGCGGAAGTCCGACCGAGTTGTCGATCACGACGCCCAGATACAGTTCCCGATCGACCTGCAGCTGTTCCTCGACGAGCACTCGTTTGACGAGCCGGCCCTCCGGCCCCGTCTGGTGGGTTACCAGCCGCATGCCAAGGATCCGTGAGGCCACCTCACGCGCCTTCTCCGGCGACTCCGCGAGCTTAATGCCGCCTCCCTTGCCACGCCCGCCCGCGTGGATCTGAGCCTTCACGGCGACGGGCATGCCCAGCTCCTTAGCGATTGCCGCCGCTTCCTCGGCGGAATCTGTTACGCGGCCGCGCGGGACCGGCACGCCGTAATGCGCGAGCAGTTGCTTCGCCTGAAACTCGTGGACTTTCATCGTGTCGCGCACATAGTGTAGGCGTGCGAACTCGCGATGAACAACATCGGTGGAGAGTCCGCTCTGATCAGCGAACGTCGTAGTACGCGGTGCTTTGAGGACTCGCTATTTCGCAGCGGGCGGCAGCCGGACTTCCATCGGCCATCATGAAGAAACACTCGATTCCCTGGCCCCCCGGCGGGGGGTCAGGCGCGTAGATACCACGTGCTGTGCAGTCGATTACGCGGGTTCCGGGGTTGTAGGCGCACTGCCGTTCGTCCTGCGGCGGATTCTGGAACTGAGCGAAGAACGCGGCCACGTCTCCGATCTTCGGTGCGCGTTTCCCGGTTGTGGCTGTGGGTGGAGCCGTTTCCGCCGGCCCCGGCGTCGCCTCACCACCCGGCGTTTCAGCGGGGCCAGGCGTCTTTTCGTCGACTCCAGGCGAAGGCGAGGGCGTGTCCGAGCGCGAGGCGGCGGCTGTTCGCGTCGCTGTTGGACTCGTACTATCCCCCTGATCATCATCCCCGCAGGCGGCTGCGAGGGCGGCGAGGGCGACAGCAACGAAAATGGTCAGCCCCAGGCGAAGAGGCATAATCACAAACCAGTTTAGCAGGCGAATGGAGACAAACGGCGGAACTAGACCGGCCTAGCGTGGCCCGAAACCCGCCGCATCCTTTGCGGGTGATACCTTTGGAGCGCTGCTGCTTTTACTCCGGCGCGGACAGGCTAAGCAGCAGCTCTTCGTCGCGGTAAAGCTCCACGGGTGCGCATTCCGAGAGGACTCGAACTGCGGCGGAAGCCTCGGCGTCGCTTTCGCATCGGACACTTACTCTGGGCCATGTTTGCGACGGTCCCTTGTTTGTCGGCTGCTGCAGCGTGGAGCCGCCCATAAAGCCGCCGATCGCACCGACGCCGACCGCTCCGAAGACCATGATGCAAAGAAGCGCAAGCGCGCTCAGATCGGCGCCGACGAGGCCGGCGATGAGACCGGCAAGCACCAACGCGCCGACTCCGCCCAGAATTGCCCCGAGAACGGCACCAGTCGCCACAGAGCTGTCGACCTCACGCCGCTCCTCGTAACTGTACGGCGCAGGCCATTGTGCCGCGAGGCCTTCTTCGGCGGGCGTGAGGGCGATTCTATCCGCCGGAATCGGGACTCTCGCTAGAGCATCGGCCGCTATTCGTGCCGATTCGGGGCTCGGGAAGCCCGCCACGACGTTGTGTATAACAGGACCCGCCTCAGGCTGGCCCAACGTCGCTGCTGGTCGCATCGACATCATTTCCTCCGTTCCGTGCGCCCCATTTTGGGGGGCTGTCTGTTGCAAACGCGTAAACGTGCAGCAAAGTAACCTGACAGAGCCGTGTCGCACCATGGTTAGACGCTCTCGCAGTGCAGCGGTTACGGTTTTGGACTTCGGAAGATAGCCGAACGCCAGTGGGCGCTTGTGTTAGGTTCCGAGAAAGTCCAGGACGACCTGATTGACGAGGCTGGCCTTCTCGAACGGGGCGCCATGAGTGGCGCCCGGCACGATGCAAAGCTGCGAAGTCGGGATCGACTCGAACATTTGCACCGTATGCTCTATCGCCACCCAGTCGCGGTCGCCGACGAGCACGAGCGTGGATGCCTGTATTCGGGCGAGGTCATGGGTCGTAAGGTTCGGGTCTTCTCGCCACATGCGGATGATCTTGTCGAAGACTATGGGCAAATGTTCGGGGCCGTCCGGACTGACCTCTTTGTACTTGTTGATCAGCCACGGATAGAAGTTCTCTGGACTCGCTTGCTCCATGACCTGCACGGCGACGGCTGCCATGCCGTTGTAGTGAAAATTTGCGCCGATGCAGACCATCTTGCGCACGAGGTCCGGCCGCTTAAGCGCGATGATCAGTGCGGTATTGCCGCCGTCGCTGTAGCCGACAAGATGTGCGTTTGATATGCCGAGCGCCTTCATGAGACCGATCGTGTCCTCCGCCATCGCCTCGTAGGTGATTGGGCCGTCTACGTCGGCAGTCCGGCCGTGTCCTCGGCGTTCAGGAACGATGACATGGTATTTGGCAGCGAAGTCAGGTGTCTGCCTCGCGAAGGTTTCGACGGTGCAGAAGCCGCCGTGCATTAGGAGCAAAGGTTCGCCTTCACCGTGGACCTCGTAGTAGGTCTTGAGACCATTGACCTCGACATACCGACCTTTGGTCATGGACAGTCCTTCATGCGGCGACCCTGGCCGATGGCGATTCAAGACTGACTTGCCGATTGGCCGCCATCTTAGAGAACGGCCAGCGTCAGGCCCTCTCGGTCCAGCCATCAGCGCCGGGCGGGCCGATCTTTTCCGGAGGGATGTCGCCTTCGCCGAGGTCGAGGAAGTACTGGTACGGGTGATGTACGTACTTCCAGCGCGCGCCGTAAAAGTTGCCGCCGGGGAGTGTGATCTGAGGCCCATGCTCCTTGAGGATCAGCCGCTGGGCTTCGAGAATCGTCTGAATGCGCCTGTCATCGTCGAAATCGGACTCCTGAGCGTCGATGAGCTTGTCCAGGTCCGGGTTCGTGTAATTGTTCCAGTTGCCGACGCCGGTGACACCGCGTGTGTGATAGAAGCTCAACGGCCGGTCAGGCTCGTCGTATGGGAGGTTGGGAAAAAAGGCGAGGTCGAAGTTGCCCGGCAGGATGACGTTGGCAATGAAAGTGCCGATCTCGACCTCGTCGAGAAGCAGTTTGATGCCGACTTTGCCCACCTGGTCCTTGATCAGAGAGGATAAGTCCGCGATGATCGGCGCACCCGGGACTCGCGGAATTTTCATCTTGACCTCGAAGCCGTTTGCGTACCCCGCGGCGTTCAGCAAGTCCCGCGCCTTCTGTGGGTCGTATGGCATCGCTGCCCGCAGTTCGTCCTGAGGCAGCGAGAACCTCGTCTGCAACCATTGCACCGGGCCGTTGTAGTTGCCTTCGCCGTCCCAAATCAGGCTGAGCATCTCGTCGCGGTCGAGCGCGAGGTCGAATGCTTCCCGAACGCGGATGTCATCGAAAGGCGGTCTGATTTTGAAGTGAACCACGGGATAGAACCGGGTAGGGACCTTGCCGAGGATGAAGTTTTCGTTCTTCATGCGGTCCTCGGCCTGCGCCTTGTTCAGGATGGCGCCGTTTACGTCGTGCTGCCCCGAGTCGAACGCGGCAAGGAGCGACTGGGGCTCGGTAATGATGATGTAGCGCATCTCGTCCAGCCACGGTCGGGGCGCAAGAAAATATTCGGGGTGCCGCTTGAGGATGATGCGCTCAGTGCCCCGGAATTCATCGACCAGCATGATGGCCCAGGTAGGGTTGGACATTTCGCGGAAGGCCGGTACAAACGGACGGTTCATCTTGAAGGAGAACGTGTAGGGGTCCGGCGTTTGAAGCGCCGCGCCGAGCGCGACGGGGTCCGGCGTGGTTGTACCGGAGATGCGCAGTGGAAAACGCCTGTCCGGTGCGGTGATTGCAGTGCCGCGCCGGATGAAGCTCTGCTTGCAGTCTTCTGAGGTCAACTCCTCGCCCTTCGCTGGGTTATCGTCCTGGGGCTGGATTTTTGTGCCCGGGCGCAGTTTGAAGATGAATTCCGTGCGGTCAGCGGCGGGCATCTCGACGGATTCTGCGAAGTTATTGAAGACGGCCTCCTCGGTCGAGGGCGTCCAGGAGTAGAGATAGCTGTACAGTAGGTAATCGATGTCGATACCGGTGAGGTCGATGTGCGGGTCGATGCCGAGGACGTTGAGCAGGCGCCCGTAGGTCACGCGTCCTCCCGGGATCGGGTTGCCGTCGATCCCGTCGATCGGAGTCACAGCCGTCTTTGTCCAACTTGGTCCGCTACCGCCGCCACAGCCAACGACCGCCGCTGCGGCCGAGCCTGCTGCGACCGTAGCACCGGCACTCAGGAATGCGCGTCGGCTAAGGCGTCTGCGGCTCAAGCGGTTCCAGTAGTTA
>WNFW01013440.1_pt1 | contig 11470 bp, 11 predicted proteins | sample 5400131 | NCBI WGS metagenome assembly WNFW01 (sample SAMN13153362, study PRJNA577476) | soil metagenome | isolation source: 20 cm soil or saprolite under grassland replicate 1 | place: USA:California | collected 2016-06-15
GAAGCTCGCGCGAGCGGAATTCTGTGCGCAGCTCTTTGCCCAATAGTGTCGTCGCGTCGGCCAGCAGCGCCATTCAAGCTCCAGCAAACGTCACGATGGAATGGAGACTCGCCCCCGCTTGCGTGTCCGCGACGACAGCGCCAGCGTCCAATCGAACGGCTCTTGTCGCCAAAGCCGAGATCTCCGATTCACCATGCAAGCTCATCAATATAGTGCGGCCGGCATCTCGCATGCGCCTTAGCGTGTTTGCCAGCCAGGTAATTCCCTCCGGGTCTAGCCCGGTGGCGGGCTCGTCCAGGAGCAGCACGGATGGCTCGTTCAGCAACGCGCGTGCGATGGCCACGCGCTGCCGCATCCCTCGCGAGAATGTGCGTACAAGGGAGCCGCGGCGCTCGCTAAGCCCGACCTCCTCCAGCAACGTTGCGGCGCGCGCGGCATGCCCCGCAATTCCCTGCAACTTCGCGAACAATAAAAGATTCTCTTCTGCGGTCAATTCGTCGTAAACCATCGTGGCATGCGCTACGAAACCGATCCGTGCTCCAGAATCAGCCGTCTCGCTGGCGGAGGCAACGAATTTCACAGTGCCCGCGGATGTCCGAACTAGCCGCGCCGCGATGCGCAGAAGCGTGGTCTTCCCCGAGCCATTTCGGCCCGCAAAGGCCACGCATTCGCCCGCGCGCACCTCCAAACTTACCCGCCGCAGGGCGTAAAGACCTCCATAGCATTTGTCGATATTCTCGAAGCGGATTCCTGTGGGAAAGAAACCCGGCGTCGTCACCGGGCGACCTCGGGCTGAAGCCACTGTGGCCGGCCGTTGTAAGGGCGCGATTTAGCGCGTCCCCAATCGCCGCGGCCGGACTCCAGAGGCAACAACATAGCATGACATCCGTTTTGGCTGCCCTTTGTTTTCATACACTTACAACAATAAAATTCAGTAAGCCCTTTGTTTTGATAACCATACTAAATGCCGGGGGGCGGGTGTACTCCCTCCCACTCTGGAAGCCTCTTAGCCAGCTCAGCCACGGACCAGGTCGCGCAAGACCTTCTCCGCTTTGGCGCGCTCCCGCGCGTAATCTTCCTCGGAGATCGTTCCCGCCTGGTGCCGCAGCTCAAGCCGGAACAAACTCTCTTTCAGCGCATCCAGACTGGTGCCGATGGCGGCATCCACTTCCGACAACGTCGCAGCACCATTGGATGGAGCCTTAGTCATGGGTTCCGCTGGCGCGCTCGGCGAGGGCGTAGCCGGAGGCGGGGACTTCGGCTTCTTGGCCTTCACGGCGGGAACCGGTTCCCCCGCGATTTCGCCCGAAGGCACGGCCACAACGGTCTTTCGAGAGAGCAGGTAACCAAACAATCCAAACACCAGAAGGAATCCACCAAGCAAGGGCCATTTCATCGAGTCGAGCCTGCCCGGAACCGCCTGAATCGTTGGGCCCCCCGATTCGGCTTCACTGTCTTGTGCATCGCGGCCCTGCGGCCCCGACTCCGTACCCGCGTTGGCGTTTCCAGAAGACGCGGTGCCCGACACGTTCACCGCGACCAGCGTGCCCGCGGGAACTGCTTGCCGCAGGTAAAGATTCATTCCCTGTTCTTGCCCGGCGGCCGCAAACCCCTCACCGCTGATTTGCATGCTCGGAGGAGCCACAACCAACAGCCGCGAGCCCGGATAAATCGTCGGAATCTTCAGCGTCGCGGAATTGCCCGGATACGGCAGCTCGTAAGAATAACGCACGGAATTGTCGCCCGGGCGAAACGCATACGCGATCGAGTAGCGATTGTTCTTCTTGTCGATGGGGAGCTGCACGACGGGCATGCCGGCGGGGCCGGACGCCGCCACCTCTCGTAGCGCGCCTTTTTCGGGCAAAGCAAAGTCAAAAGTTCCATCGGTCCGGAAATAGGCATGCGGCGGCTGCGACTTGTTCTCGATCTGATATTCCTCAGCTACCTTCAAAGTCGCTCCATCCGGCTTGAAGATTACAAAGTGCGACGGAACATCGATCGTCCTGGGATCCTTGGAAGGCTCGTAGATATCCACCTGTACCGTGCTGGGGCCGCTTCCCGGCGGCACGGCGGAATTGAAATTCACTCCTCGATAGCTGGCGCGCACCAGCATCGGCTGCGTGCCGAGATGCGGGTTATCAAAAGAAAATTCGCCCTGCGGGCCGCTCTTCGCGTGTGCTAGTTCCTGCATGCCGCCCATCGGCTGGACCAGTGTAAGCTCCACACCAGCAGCGGGTTGGCCCGTGGTGCCATTTCTTACCGTGCCGCGCACCGTGCCGGCCTGCGCGCTTCCAACCGATGCCAAGCCCAACGCAACGGCCAGCACGGCAAGAACGCTCGGACGCCTCGTCCAGGCCATCATTGCGCGCTCCGGTCGGCTGGACGCGCGCCTCGCGGCCGCCGCACCTGCGATTCCGTCACCTGGTCGATTTCGGCGAGAACCAGGGCCACCTCATTCTCCAAAGCAGTCTTCATGGCTTCGAAATCGCCCTCCGAATATTTTCCGGAGCGGTACTCGAATCGCAAGTCCCGCAAATTGTCATAAATCGTGTCGCGCCGCTCGAGCAATTGATCGAGCTTGGTGCGGCGCGGCGCAAGATCAGACGCATCCGGTTGAATGTAGAAGATGAACAGCGCGACGGCCACGGCGAGCATGAGGCATGCTCCGAGCACGGCCCAATCCCCCGAGGTGGCGGCTAACATCGTGGCGAGCAAAGGAGTCACACTCACAGGTCACTCCTCGGTCTCTCGCGCCGCTTCGGCTTTTGCCCGCGCCAGAAGTTCTGGGGAAATGGTTCTTGCCGCAGCGCCGCCGGAACCGGATTCCTGCGCCGGCCTTTTCACCCATCGCGCAATCACGAAAATGACGACCAGCGTGCCAAGCGCAAGATAGACCGACGGCATAACCCACGCCACCAGGCTGAATCCTGATTTCGGCGGTTCGGCATAGACGCGGGTTCCATATTGCTGCACGAACGCTTGCAGAATCTGGTCATCGGGTTCGCCCTTTGCGATGTGTTGATCAACTTCCTTCAACATGGCCATCGCCGTCGCGCACGGCCCGGAGAACGCTCCACCGGGATGCGAACAGCCGGCTGCCGTCATGTCGCACGAGCCGCACATGCATTTGATCTTCATCCCCATTTGCCGCGTGCGATCGGAGAGTTGCAGCGCGCCTGCCGGCACGAGCAATAGCGGAAGGGTGGCAAATCCTACCAGGATAGTAGCCGCAATCAGGGGACGGGCTTTAGTCATGGCCCTCTCGCAATGCAATGGACGAAGTGACCGCATGTGGCAGAGGCTGCACAGGTTGTGGCGCGCCCGCCAAAACGAGCACGGAGCGGCGATTCGGCAACAGCGCCACCAACGTGCCAAACACCACCACGACTCCGCCAAACCAAATCCACTTCACCAACGGATTCAGGAAGGCATGAATCACCGGCATTTGCGTCTCGGGATCGATTCCCGCAAAAACAACGTACAAATCTTCCTTCAACGTCGAATAGATAGCCACCATCGTGCCGTTTTCTTTGTTGGTGATAAAATTGCGCTTTTCGGGGAACATCATCATCGTTGGCTTGTTGTCGCGCAGCACTTCCACGAGCATTCGTTGAGCCGTGTAATTTCGCTCCGGCTTGGTTTCCACGTACTGCAGCATCAGCGTATACGGTCCAATTTCCATCGTCTGCCCGACCTGCATGGCTTTTTGCACGTCGCGATTAAACGCCGCACCGGCCAAGCCGATGAACACAAACACCATGCCCATATGAATGATGTAACCGCCGTACCGGCGCGTGTTGCGCATCGTCAGGTCAATCGCGCAAGCGGGAAGCGAAGCGCCCGCGCGCGCGCGAATCACTTTCGCGCCCCGGTAAAACTCCAGCAAAATCGTGGCCGCTACGAAAGCGCAAAGAATCAAGCTCATGAGCGAATAGAAGGCGCGGAAGCCAAACGCGAAAGCCACGCCGCCCGCCACAAGGCCGATCAATAGGGGCCGGCCAAAATTCCGCGTCAGGCTTTCTGTGGAAGTTTTCCTCCATGCCAGCAGCGGCCCCACTCCCGTCAGAAACAGAATCAGCAGCCCGATCGGAATATTCACTTTATTGAAGAACGGCGCGCCCACGCTGATGCGGTCGCCCGTGAACCACTCCGAGAAAACCGGAAACAGCGTGCCGGAGAGCACGGCGATGCAGGCCACGAGGAAAAGCAAATTGTTGAACAGGAAGCTTGATTCTCGCGAGATCACCGAATCGAGTTGGTTTTCGCTCTTCAGGTAATCACGGTTTTTAAAATACGCGCAGAAGCAAACCAACAGTGTGATGACAATAAAGCCCACAAACCAACTGCTGGTATTGGATTGCGCGAACGCATGCACCGAGCTGACCACGCCGCTCCGCGTGATGAAGGTACCCAGAATGCACAGCAGAAACGTGCAGAACACCAGCCACACGTTCCACACTTTCATCATCCCGCGTTTTTCCTGCATCATCACCGAATGCAGAAACGCCGTGCCGGTCAGCCATGGCAACAGCGACGCATTCTCGACCGGATCCCAGCCCCAATAACCGCCCCAGCCCAGCACCGCATATGCCCAGTGCGCGCCCAGCAAAATACCCAGCGACTGAAACATCCATGCGATCATCGCCCACTTGCGCGTCAGGTGAATCCACTTTTCACCCGGATAGCGCGCCAGCAGCGCTCCTAGCGCAAACGCAAACGGAATTGTGAATCCCGTGTAGCCGGAGTACAGGTTCGGCGGGTGAATCACCATCTCCGGGTATTGCAAAAGCGGATTCAAGCCATTGCCATCGGCCCGCGTGAAATAATCCGTGGCGCCGGACGCCGCCAGCGCCTTGAATGGGCTTTCCACAAAATTGTTCAGCGTCAGGAAGAAGATTTGCACGCCGGCCATCACCACGCCGACGTAGGGCATCAGCTCCCCGTTCTTGTTGCGGTAGGTAATCAAAACGGAGAGAACATAGACGGCGAGCAGAAAACTCCAAAACAGCAGTGAACCTTCCATCCCCGACCACAGCGCCGCGACTTTGTAAAACGTGGAAAGATCCCGGTTGCTGTGCGAAACCACGTAGGCAATCGAAAAGTTGTCGGTGAAGAACAGATATTCGAGGCAGAACGTGCCAAGGAAGATTAGGCCGCAGGTCGCCATTCCTGCCTGACGCGTGCTCTTAACCAAGAGCGGATGCCGCGTGATGATGGCCGCGATGCCCCCCACGAAGGCATACACGGCGCACACCCATCCGAACCGAGGTGGCCCTCCACCAGAGCCTGCGATTTGTCCACAAAAGTGTCAGGCAGCGGGTCGCTTCCGCCGTAACTCACCGGAAGGGCCTTCCCTTCACCCTCCAACACGAAATCCACGCGGCCCGAAAAGTGCCGGATACTGCCTTGCGCCACGGTGCCGCCAACGCGCACGCGCTGCGACCGCTGTGAGCTGTTCAGGGTCTGCAGCTCCGCGATGGTGTGATAGTACGTTTTGCTCTCGCCATACCCGAGCCAGGCGAGAAACCCCAGCGCCACGAGGATTACGCCGATTCCTACGCCAAACTTTGCTTGTTTCTTCATGGGTGTGCCGCTCTTCTCGTCCGATTCTATCACAGCCAGAAAAGTGGTCTATGCCCTTGTATTGCCAATAAATACAGTGCCCCGAGCAATGCCCGGCGTTGTACTCTCGTTCAGCTCTTTCGCGCCCCGGAAAGCAATCCCCGGAAGCGGGAAGACATCAGTTCTTCAGCCGATGAGCTAAACCGAAAGGGCTTCCCTTCGTCCAAAACGATCGGGCAGCCCAAATCCAACGCAAGAATATCCTGCACGACCGGCTGAGGCACTTCTGTGACCAGCATCACACGCTTTGGTTTGAGTGAACGGCGGATCCGTCCGGCCACGGCAGGTAAGTGTTCACGCAACAACTTTGCCGCATTGGCTGTGGAGCCGCTGCCATCCTCTAGCGGGCACTCTAAAAGATGCGTCAGGAAGAATCCCGCGCCCTGAAACTCCGCGTGAACGGCTTCCACAGCCTTTCCCGCGGACGAAATCCCCACGGCATGAAGCAGGAGGCCCGCTTCTCCGCCGAATTCACCGCTTGGCGAGTACAGAAAGTCAGCGTCCTCGTGCGGAGCAGCGCCACCCAGCAGCAGCGCCTGGATGTGCACGGGCCGGTACCGCGTGGCCCATTCCAGCCGGCGCAGCCTTCGCGCTATGTGTTGGGGCGAAGCTGTTTGCCCGCACCCATCGCACCGCAGATTCATCACAGGCGGCATAATCATTTAATGGCTGGCCTCAATGCGATTCACTCTACCGCGACTAGTAGCCCACATTCCAACCGTTCACTCCACTATCCTGCCTAGGGGACTCCTGGCCGCTGGGTATCCCGTACTATACCGGAGCCTCGCTCGATCGGTGACAAAACGGGGGTCTGGCCCATTTACCTGGAGTTGTGATACTTTACTTGCACAATGCAAGTAATATGGCGCCCTAGTTCACAATTCAAAGGACTGCTGGCGGCGCCCGGCGGCCGCTACCGCTCATTTCAGGGGTCCTTTTTGCACGATTTATGTGAAACAGAACGTCGCGTACTGCGTTATAGCCTAGAGAACGCCATGAACCAAGCAGCCAAGCCGAGCGCCGTCGCCAACCACGGCCTTGCCTTCTTTGGGCCTTATGGCGACAATCTGAATTCCTCTACCGGCCGGTCGATATCAGAATCCATGTCCTCATCAAGGAGTGATCGATGCAAGCACTGACCCTGTTCGCTCAAGATCTGAGACTTGCCCTTCGCTCTCTCTTGCGCGCTAAAGGCCTCGCTCTCACCGTCATCGTCACTCTCGCGCTCGGCATCGGTGCGAACGCCGCCATCTTCAGCCTCGTGCGTGGCGTCCTCCTTCGTCCGCTGGTCAACGAGCATGAAAGCAGCCTCGTTTACATTCGTCAGAGTGCCACCGGCATCGGCGGCGACAACGTTAATTTCTCCGTCCCAGAACTCATGGACCTCAAAGCCAGTGTCCACTCTATCGCCGAGTTCGGCGATTTCTCCGTAATCGGCTTCACCATGGTCGGCCTGGGGGAACCGCGTGAAGTCCGCGCCGGTGTCGTCGGCGGCTCCTACTTCCAAGTCATGGGCCTGCACCCTGTCCTCGGACGCCTGATCGGACCTCAAGACGACGGTCCGAAAGCCGCCGGGGTCGTCGTGCTCACTTATCGTTTCTGGACCACCGTGTTCAAGAGCGATCCTTCCGTCGTCGGCAAAGTCGTTCGCCTGGGCAGTTTTGATGATCGCTCCGCTACCGTCATCGGGGTCCTTGAGCCCTGCGTCCCTTATCCGCAAGATACCGAAATCATCGCCAACGTCGTCACCAGCCAGCATCACCTTTCCGCCACGATGGTCACTGGACGCGTCCATCGCATGACCGAACTGTTCGGCCGTCTCGCTCCCGGTGTCACCATTGACCAGGCTCGCGCGGAGTTGCGTTCTGTCTACGCCTCGATGAAGAAGGATCACGCCGAAGATTATCCTGCGAATGGCGACTTCCGCGTTGACGCCAGGTTCCTCCGCGATCAAATCACTTCGGGCGCGAAGACTGTCCTCCTCGTCCTTCTCGTCGCCTCCGGCCTGGTGTTTATCGTTGCTTGCTCGAATGTCGCCAACCTCATCCTCGCCCGCACCGTTCGGCGCGAAAGCGAGTTGGCCATCCGCTCCGCTCTCGGCGCGGGTACAGCTGCCCTCCGCCGAACCTTGCTCGCCGAAAGCCTCGTCCTCTGTGTTGCCGGAGCAACGCTGGGCGTCCTCAGCGCGCGCCCGCTGCTTGCAGTGTTGGCTCGCTACGCCTCGCGGTTTTCCGTCCGCGCCCTGGATCTCACCGTGGACTCGAGCATGCTCTGGGTCGGGGCGATCCTGGCAGTTATCGCTGCGGTCCTTCTGGCTTTCGTTCCGCACCTCCCCAGCGCCAACACTTCGCAAACTCCCGGTCTTACAAGCGGCGGCGTCCGCATCACCGGCAGCACCAATCGCCGCCTTCGCATTTTCGCCGTCACGCAAATTGCCGCGTCCTTTATGCTTCTTGCTGGCGCCAGCATGCTTCTCAAAACGCTCATCGCCTTGCAAACCGTGCAAACAGGCCTCGACACCCGCCACGTTCTGGCCATCAACGTTCCCACGATGTCCCACGGAAAGACGCCGCAGCAAGTCGTCGATTTCTACAAGGAAACGATCCGGCGCATCGATGATGTGCCGGGAGTGAGCAAGACCGCTTTCGGCATCGTTGCTCCCTGGCGTGATAACGGCTTCGGTCCCGGGCTTCAATTCTCCGGAGACGGTCACGCTCACACGCAAGAAGATCCTCGCGCTCAGTTCCGCACCATCTCACCCGGATTCTTTGCCGCTCTCGGTGTGCCCATCCTCGCCGGGCGCGACTTCAACGCGCTCGATGGTCAAAGCAAGGAGCCCGTCGTTGTCGTCAGCGAGTCACTGGCCGAGCGCATGTTTCCCAATGAGGATGCCATCAATCGGCACGTCTATTGGACAGATCCCGTGATGAAATTCATCCCCGGGTTTAGCACCGCGCCGCACCGCATCGTTGGCGTTACTGCCGATATTGACGACCAACACGTCGTTCCTGAGCCAACGCTCACCATCTACAACAACATGGACGAAGGTCCGATGTTTGGCGGCCGCTTGTTCATCCATACCAGCGCCAATCCCTATTCGCTGGTTACTCCCGTCACCAGAATCATTCGCGGCATGTCCGCCGAGCAGCCCATTGAGCGCGCCGCTACTCTCGAAGACATTCGCGCGGAAGTCCTCACGCCGGATCGCTTGAACACCGTGGTCTTCGGCATCTTCGCTGGCGCTGCGCTCACGATTGCACTTGTCGGCGTCGCCGGCGTTCTCGCTTTCTCCGTCAGCGCTCGCACGCGCGAGTTCGGCATCCGGCTAGCTCTCGGGTCGCCGCCGCAGCGCCTCCTCGCTGAAGTCATCCGCGAAGGCGTCGTCATGGCCGTTCTTGGAGTGGTTGCGGGGGCCGCGGGAGGATATTTGCTCGCCCGTTTTGCGGGAAGCTACTTCCTCGACGTGCGCATGCCCAGCGTATTGCCCGTCGTCGGCTCGGCGCTCATCCTGCTGGCCGCCGCCGCCATCGCGTCTGCGTTGCCCGCAGTCCGCGCCGCGCGCATCGACGTCATGCAAGCCCTGCGCTCCGACTAACTTCTGCTTTTTGAGAGCATCGGGGAAGGTCCTACTGAGTTTGTCGTCTCGCTGAAGTGGTATACCGCCGGGCTTATCGGAGCGGCGACTATACAGTAGCCAACAACATTGGCTGCGTCCTGCGTGATGGCAAGAAACTCAAGCAAGCTCTTAGGTAGTTTCATCGAGCGGTCAGGTCAGGCGTCGCAGATGCGAATCTGAATATAGCGAAGCTTTGCTTACATTACAAACGCGATTCCATCCGGGCAATCCGTTTCCTAAAAAAGACGTGTCGTGCCCGGAACGTGACAAAGGGATCGAAGGAAGAAGCTCGACGTCTCTTGAGACAGCTCAAAAAAGCCGGGCAGGCGAGACGCTAGGTGGACTACCCTTAACACGCTAACGAATACGCTCAGCCTAAGACGAGACGGGGGCGTCCGAAGGCAGCTTGGAGCGCAGGCACCATTTGAGTTCCTGGCTCATCTCGAGGATTTCCATGCCGGGCATCACGATGAACTTGCAGCTCAGCATCTCGCGCGGTTCGTCGTCATCGGGCAGTTGGCAGGTCACGCGGCAATACTGGCAATCCTGGTTCCAGCAGAAGCGGCCGTAGGGAATAGTTTCTGGGCTGATGAATTGGAAGCATCGCAACAGCGAATTGCGCTCCGGCACCTGAAACTTTTTCCCAAAAATGATGATGTCCACTAGCTTTTCGTAAGGACGGAAGGGTTCCGACATGACGATTCCTGTTCTCCCTGGCCCCGCTAGTCCGGGAAATGGGGACTGCCGACGTCCTCAAGCTCGACCGGCCAGGGCCACAAGCTCTTTCTAGCTACGACTCGCCTGGGTGAGTGCCACAACAGAGTAGAACGCAGCAGGTGAGCGTACAACGCCGCTGGTCCCGCGCGTTTCCAATGTGCTACGGGGTCAAAAGTTCGTGATTGGAGTGATGATCGACGTTCTGCGACGGTGACAAGAACGCGGCGGACTTTCCTGCTCCATCTTTGGGAGGAGACGCATTTTTTTGCGCTAGCAGGAAAACAAATCCCTTGCACGCGCCCTAGCTGTTTGCCAAATCGAAGAATTGCCCCATCTTGCGAAATTTTTCGTAGCGCGCGTCGAGCAGTTCGCGGATGGGCTGATTCGACAGAGCCACAAGCTGCCGGTCCAAAACTTCATCGAGCAAGCGCGCTGCCGCTTCGTGATCCGTGTGCGCTCCGCCGTCGGGTTCCGGAACGATTTCGTCTCCGATGACCAGCTCCTTCAGGTCTTTCGCCGTGATCTTCATGGCTGCCGCTGCGGTTTCGGCCTTCGTCGAGTCGCGCCAAATGATGGACGCGCATCCCTCCGGCGAAATGACCGAATAAAAGCTGTTCTCCAGGATGTTCACTTTGTCGCCGACGGCAATGGCCAATGCGCCGCCCGAGCCACCCTCGCCCGTCACGGTCACCACGATCGGCACGGGCAGCCTCGCCATTTCGCGCAAGTTCCTGGCGATGGCTTCGCCCTGCCCGCGTTCCTCCGCGTCAATGCCGGGGTACGCGCCCTGCGTATCGACAAAGCTGATAATGGGCCGACCGAACTTTGCCGCCAGCTGCATCACGCGCAAAGCTTTCCGGTACCCTTCGGGTTTCGGCTGGCCGAAATTGCGCGCCAGCCGCTGCTTGGTGTCGCGTCCCTTTTGATGGCCGATGAGGGCAACGGGGCGTCCATGGTATTTCGCGAGCCCCGCGACAATGGCCTTATCGTCCGCAAAGCCGCGGTCGCCGTGCAATTCCATGAAATCGGTGAAAAATACGGTCGCTGCTGGTGCCGCGCGACTTGCGCGCGCTGCCACGGGCCCAAATGGGTGTAAAACTCCCGCCGGAGCTCGGCAACTTGCTTGCGGATGCGCTCCAGCTCCAGGTCGGCATCGCCGTCGCCCGACAAGCGGCGCAATTCGTCGACATCTTTTTCGAGATGCTCGATCACCTTCTGGCGCTCGGTCTGCTGCTTATCCAGTTTGTCTTTTTCTTTCTCTTTTGTTCTCATGCGCCCACCGAAGCCACGGCATGATCACCGCAGACCTGCCGGATCGCTTCCACCAATTCCGGCGAAGGGTTCACGCGCTGCTGCGCGCGCATCACCGCCATCGAGCCGTCCGGGCGGCATAATTCGAACACCACCGGGCAGCTTCCCGGCGAATCCGCCATCAATTCGTTCAATCGGTCCATCGCCTCATCACTCAGTTTTCGCAAATCCAGGCGCACGCGAAACTCGCCGCTGGCCGGCCGG
>WNFW01003125.1_pt1 | contig 11466 bp, 12 predicted proteins | sample 5400131 | NCBI WGS metagenome assembly WNFW01 (sample SAMN13153362, study PRJNA577476) | soil metagenome | isolation source: 20 cm soil or saprolite under grassland replicate 1 | place: USA:California | collected 2016-06-15
ACGCTAGCAAAGCGAAAGATGAGTTTCTAAATATCATGTCCCATGAACTGAGAACGCCTTTGAATGTTATCAGCGGGTACGCACAGATTCTCAAAGATGGCGTGCTCGGCCGCATTCAGCCTGAACAAGATCACGGTCTCAGAACGATCCTTGTCCAGTCCAAAGAATTGCTCAGGATGATCAACGAGGTTCTTCAAGTGGGAAGCCTGGAGGGCGGGAACGTTAGCGCAAAATTTGCGGCCGTCAACCTCCGGGATTTCTTTGCTGACATTCGATCCACCTATGAGGTCCTACCCCAAAAAGGTATTCCTTTGTATTGGAATATTCCCGATAAACTGCCGATGGTTAACACGGACGGTGAAAAGCTCAAGCACATTTTACAGAATCTTATCAATAACGCCATCAAATTTACGGAAGAAGGCAGCGTAACCATCTCTGCCCGACACATTTCGCAAGCCATAGAATTCAAAGTGAAGGACACGGGAATTGGGATGCCCAACGAAACGCTTCCTTCGATCTTTCAAATGTTTCGACAGCTGGATGGCTCTGGCACCCGATCCTACGGCGGGGCTGGAGTCGGGCTCTATATCGTCAAGAAGTTCGTCGAGCTTCTCAACGGAAAAATCGAGGTAGAGAGTGTGCTTGATAAAGGCTCTACCTTTACTGTTATTATCCCAATTCACGCGTCCGCAGAAATTCTGCCGGCAACAGACGGTGATTCGCGCGTGCGGTCAACTGGCTGAACACACTCAGCCTCTCAACCTCGGTTTCCAAGCCACCGCTTAATATAAATTCGACTTTTTGAGAGAGGATTGGTCGGGGCGAGTGGATTTGAACCACACCGAGAAGAAAATGGGCGAGAAGTGAAAGCGCCTGTAACCCCAAACAGTTGCGGCGCTTTTTTGGTTTCCGGCTTTTCAGTGCTCATCCTGAAAGGTCCCGGTTTTTCCCCCTCAAATCCCATAAAAACCGGAACGGTTCCGGTTCACGGTGATGGGTTCTTTTCTTTTTCCAGTTGGGGCCACTCCCGGCTTTCCACCCCCAAAAAATTTATTTTCTATGGCGACAAAAAGAACTTTCATTGAGCGGTCGTATTTAAGACCCTGGACAGGCGGTCCGGTTAAGGACTGGACAACATCACCGCGTTTGTTCACCGGCCGGCCACCGAGCGCGAGCAAGGCCATAGCTGAAAGCCTGATGCAATTCCTCGGGCGCTACGCTATCCCCTTAAGGGCTTTTAGCCGACACACCTGGATCGCGGGTGAAGCGATTCGACAAGCAAGAGTCAGTAAGCGGAGCCTGTCACCGAGGCAGGAAACCCTGATTAAAGCCACGATGGAGAGAATGCAGGCCGGTAAGATATGGCTTCGCCGTGTAACCCGGCAGCGGTGGGACCTCGAATGGATAAATCCACCGTACAAGCCGAGTTGCGCGATGAAGTTAAGCCACTGTCACGGCGGGCTACTGCCCGGATCTTACCCCCGGCGATGGAAGGAATGTATTCTCAACGGGAAAGACTGGGAAACAATAGAAGAGATCCACAAAGCAAATGCAGAAGAGAAAAGGATTTCACCCTGACTCTAGCGTGAGGTCGAAAAAGTGGCGGGCTAAACAGGGAAAAGCGACGCTTACCTACTTAAATCCGAGTAATGGTTGCGGCGCCAAAAGCCGAAGCGTTACGCAAAAACAAGCCGGTTTGGAAATTGGTTCGTAGCTGCATAACGTATGGATTTTCAGAGGCAAAGAGGCGAGGCTGGTGGCCTTGTGGTTAAATGAAGCAGCGCTCAACGGCCATATAATTAACAGGCGAGATACCTTTTTACTGAGTGTTAGAAGTCTTAGACAGAGCCTCTTTTACAAGGTCGGAAAATATTCCAGCCTCAAGACCGTGAGCTTTGCCTTCCTGTGGACGGTAAATCTGCGGTATCAGTTCTAATGCTTGAGCTAGGGCATGAATGGCCTCTCGCACTTCGGCGAATTCTGATTGTACGTCACCCATATTGCCTCCCTTACTTTAAGAGTTGGACGACTTCCTTTAACAATTATACAATGACATGTCCTGGTATTGCTAATAACGCTTAAACGGCTGAAATCGCGGGACTAGGATAAGAGAATGATTTGGTTAGAGACTTTGCGCGGTAGAATTAAGGTCGAGGTGAGAACGGGATTGAGGGGACCACACCTCACTATGCGCGCGTGCGATTTTTTCCAAGGCTCTGGGGCTTGCATAGGCGCGCACATCATACGGGAATCCCAGTGAAAAATGACTATAGCATCGCTAGTTTTTTTCCCAGTGCCTTCTAAGTTCCTCCGCCTTCTGCGACATACCCGCATTCTTAAGCGCATCCAATATTTCTTGGCGGCGTTGCTTTTCGTCTACGCCGGGATTTAGTTCAATCCATTCCTTTATTCTTGGTAGAACCTCAAGGTTAAATTTCATCTCATCATCAAGCGCTTTAAGCGAGTGCAGCAATTGTTGATCCTCGTGAGAATGTTTTATCTCTCTTTTTATCCACCTTACTAGCTCCGACCCTATTGACCACCCTATCGCAATCAATATCCCTACAAAGAGCCATTTCAGGATGAAAATGATAACATCCAAAATTTCGCTCCCATTGCCGGGGCTACGAAAAAGAATAGCGGGATTAGATCCTAGTTGCCCTCAGCATCTTTATCCCGCTGCCGTTTTTCTATTACCCGGCGTTGTCGGGCAGGACTTCATATTTCAAAATGGTGAACTCTTGCATAACTCGGTCGACTCCGTCGCCCTCGGTAATTACTAACTTTTCGTCTACGCTTGCCTGCTCATAGATATCTAAGAACTCATTACGCTTTCCCGCAGACGGAAAGGGACTGGGAATCATCATCCGCCCGACCTGAAGATGACAGGCGTCACGTCCGGTATCGGCCTCATGGTCAGCCGACTTATAAAAAGAATAGACAACTGTCATGCGCTTTATGTAAGAGCGATTCGCAAGAGCAGCTAGAGCGCCTTTTCGGGGCCAAAACCGAAACCTTTTCCGAAACCCTAAGCGATGGAACCGATGACGCAATAGGTGAAGTACTTGAAAACGTAAATGGAAAGGATTGGTCGGGGCGAGTGGATTTGAACCACCGACTTCACGGTCCCGAACCGTGCGCTCTACCAAGCTGAGCCACGCCCCGACCCGCTAAAAGTAACACACCAAAAGGAGAAAACAACAGGGTTATTATTGTCCCACGGCGGCGCGCATCTGACGGATTGTGGACTTATAATCCGTGGTCTTAAAGATGCCGGAGCCGGAGACAATGACCTCCGCACCGGCCCGGACGACGCGCTCGATGTTATCGGCTTTAATGCCGCCGTCGGCTTCGACGAAGATCGGTAGCTTTTTTTGGTCGATGATTCGCCGAACCTGTTCGATTTTCGGTAAGACATCTGGAATGAAAGCCTGACCGCCAAATCCGGGAAAAACCGTCATCATTAGAATCATATCAATTTCAGGAAAACAGCCTTCGACTTTTTCCAAAGGAACGTCCGGATTCACCGCAACCGAAGCTTTGGCGCCGCGCTCGCGGATTTTTCGTAGGCTCACGTTCGGATTGGCGCACGTGTCGGGATGAATCGAAACCCAATCCGCGCCGGCCTTGATGAATTCCGGCGCGTACTTGTCCGGATCGGTGATCATCAAGTGGACGTCCAGAGGAATCTTCGTTACCTTTCGGATGGACTCAACGACTACCGGGCCGATCGTGATATTCGGCACGAAGTGCCCGTCCATAACGTCGACATGGAGCCAATCTGCGCCGGCCGCCTCAACCGCCTGGATCTCGTCTCTTAGGCGGCTGAAGTCCGCAGACAGAATAGAAGGAGCGATTTTCATCGCGTTCATTTAGGCAACCTTTCTGAGTCGAGCCGCGAAAAAACCGTCGGTGTCGTGACGGTGGGGCCAGGCCATAAAATAGCTTCCTCGCACCAAAGACTTCGCTTGATCAGGAAGATAACCCGCAGCCTCTTCCAAGACAAACACTTCTTGATATTTCAGGAAATCCTCGACGACTTTCTCGTTTTCGTCCTCGATGAGCGTGCAGGTGGAGTAGACTAGGACCCCGCCGGGCTTAAGGTATGAAGCGGCGCGAAAGAGGAGCTTCTTTTGTAGCTGACTCAATCGCCTGATATCGCTCTCGCTACGAGTCCATTTGATCTCGGGGTGAGAGCGCAGCGTTCCAAAGCCGCTGCAAGGAGCATCTACTAATATCCGATCGTACGATTCGTCCAGCGGGATAGTTGTTCCTCGAGTGAGGTCGGCGCGCAAGGCTTGTATAGAGGTCAGGCCCAGCCTCCGTGCATTCTGCTCCACACGTCGAATACCTTTGGCAGAGATGTCGATCGCAATGATGTGACCGCGGTCGTCCATGAATTCGGCGATGTGAGTTGTCTTGCCTCCAGGGGCAGAGCAGGCATCCAGAATTCGCTCGCCAGGTTTTGGGTCGAGAAGATAGACAACGAGTTGGGATGCTTCCCCTTGAACCTGGAAAAGCCCCGCTTGAAAACCGGGAAGTTGATCTACCGGTCCTCCGGATCGGATAACAATTCCTTCGGGCGACCATGAGCACGGTACCGCTTTAACTCCTTGGGTGCCGAAGAGACCGAGCAACGTTTCTCTCGTTCCCCGAGTTCGGTTCGTCCTGAGCACCAAGGGTGCTTCATCGTTGTTGGCTTTCAGTAAAGCTGTGATTTCCTCACTGCCGAAGTATTGAAGCCAGCGTTGCACCAACCATTTGGGATGGGACCAGTATTCAGCAAAGTCTTCAACGCGACGTTCCGCCGGCTCTGGCGGGATGATTGCTCTTTTTTCTCTCACGACATTCCGCAAAACTCCATTCACGAAACCCGCAGCTCTTCGCCCCCCGTGGGTCTTGGCGACTTTTACGGCCTCATTGACTGCGGCGTAATCCGGAATGCGATCGAGAAAGTCGAGCTGGTATAAAGTGAGACGAAGTAGGTTTCGGATAAATGGATCGGTTTCCTCGAGGGAACCGCGGATCGATTCACTGAGGCATGGGTCCAGTCTTCCTCTCCAGCGAAGTGTTCCGTAGATTAACTCCGTAAGTAGAGCGCGATCCCGGTCGTCCAGGGCTGCAGATTTGATCGTGTGATCCAGTAGGACATCAGCGTAGGCTTTGCGAGTATCGACTTTGGTGAGAATCTCGGTCGCCAGCTTGCGAACGCTTCTCTGCGGTTCGGAATCAAAGGCGCTCACCTTTTCCAATCCTTGCCCCTTTGAGAAATTCCACTCCAAGGAGTCGTTTCCTGTTTTCCAACTGGACTTCTTCGAGGCTGAGCGCGCCTGAGCCGGTTGCTACCCAGAATCCATTTCCATCCGCGCGGATGATTTCGCCGGGGTTTCCTCGCTCCGTCGTAGCGATGACCTTTGCCCGATGAACTTTCATCAACTTGCCGCGCAGGTGAGTGTAAGCGGAGGGCCAGGGGGTGAATCCGCGGACACGGCGTTCAATCTCAGCCGCCGATCGGCTCCAGTCGATCAAGCCGTCTTCTTTTTTGATCATCGGGGCGAAGGTTGCCTTAGCTTCGTCTTGCGTTCGAGGCGCGAGCGTACCGTGCTTTAACCTTCGAATCGTTTCCAACAACAAACGAGCGCCGACGGGAGTAAGCTTATCCTGAAGGGACGCGGTGGTCTCATCCGGCGCGACTGCGATCTCTTCCTGGAGGTAGATGGGTCCGGCATCCATCTTTTGCTCGAGCCTCATGGTCGTGACGCCGCCTTTTTCTTCACCGTTAATGATCGTCCAGGCGGCCGGAGCGGCGCCGCGATATTTCGGCAGCAGCGAATAGTGGACGTTGACGCAGCCGTGCGGCGCCAGATCGAGAATCGTAGCCGGGAGTATTCGTCCGAAAGCGACCACCACGATGATTTGGGGATTCCAGTCGTTTAGCGTGGCGAGAAAACCTGGATCACGGATCTTTTCCGGAGCTATTACCGGGACGCCGTGACTCTCAGCGACTCCACGCACCGGTGAAGAAATGGTCTTTTGACCTCTGCCGGCGGGACGGTCCGGCTGGGTAACCACTCCGACGACGGGGTCCGGACCCTGCAGCAGTTCCTTGAGAGTCACGGCAGCGATCTCGGGAGTTCCCATAAAGACAATGGGCCAATTCGTGGCCATGAAAATTAGATTTGCGAAATATCAACCTGAACTTCGAGGGCGGCCGAGAGTTTGGTTCTAAATCATGACGCCTGGGCTTTCGTTGGAGGGAATTGTCCCGTTGCGGAGCATCTTTTTGCGCCTGCGCGTGTAAAGATTTCTTTTCAAGCGGCTGATGCGGTCGATAAAGAGTTTGCCATCCAGATGATCGATTTCGTGCTGCAGGGCGACGGCAAAAAGTCCTTCGGCTGCAACCTTGATTTCTTTTTCATGTTCATCGAAAGCGACGACTTCCACCTTCGCGGCGCGACGCACTTCCGCCGTAAAGTCGACGACGCTAAGGCAGCCCTCCTCCCAGATGACTTCCCCCTCCGTCCGGGTAATTACTGGATTGATGAGCTTATATACCTGCTTATGCGGATTTTCGTGGTCGACGTCCAGCACGATCACCCGTTGGGCTACACCCACCTGAGGCGCCGCGAGCCCGACGCCTGGCGCAGCATACATTGTTTCCATCAGGTCATTAACCAGTTGTACGGTCTCCCCGGTGATATTTTTTAACGGCAGAGACTCTCGGCTCAAGATCGGCTCAGGGTATTTTAAGATCTCCAAGATCGCCATAACCTACTAAATTTCATAACATATCGTAGGGATCGACATCAATGTGAAGACGCAGATTACGGGATCGAGGCACCAACTGCCCCGCTCGCTTCGCCAATTCAAGCAACGGCGCGATTTGTTTTCCTTTGAGCAAGAGTTGCCAACGATAGCGATTGCGCAGCTTATGAATCGGCGCTGGCGCGGGTCCGAGCAATTCGATCTGTCCACGAAACTTTGGTTTCATGTCTACCTTCTCGTTGAGGGTTGCTGCTAATATCTTCGCCTTTGTTTCGACTTCATCGCCCTTCGGCCCCTCCATACGAAGACTGACGAGCCGCGTGAACGGGGGGTAGTTTAAAGCGCGACGGAATTCCATCTCCGACTGAAAAAAACCTTTGTAGTCATGGTTGATCAAGTGTTGTATAGCATAATGCTCCGGCTCGTAGGTCTGAACGATGACTGTTCCCGGATCGTCACCGCGACCCGATCTTCCCGCCACTTGGCTCAAAAGCTGAAAGGTTCTCTCCGCCGCGCGAAAATCCGGCAGGTTCAATGACAGATCGGCAAGTAAAGCACCGACCACCGTTACACCCGTCACGTCATGGCCTTTGGTGATCATTTGGGTGCCGACGAGAATGTCGATCTCAGCTTTTTCCCACTGCCGAATCAGTATCTCATGTGATCCCCGTCGGCTGGTCGTATCGCGGTCCATGCGCGCAATCCGCGCATGCGGAACCAGATGACGCAAAGTCTCTTCGATCTGCTCCGTGCCCACGCCGATGCCTGAGAGAGTCGCATTGCCGCATCCGGGGCAGACCCGATTCACGGGTCTACGAAAATTGCAGTGATGACAACATACGCTCTTCTGCGCGAGGTGCAAGGTGAGCGTTACGCTGCAATACTGACAACGCAACACATACCCGCAAAGAGTACACTGGAGAAAATTAGAGAAGCCTCGGCGGTTGAGAAAAATCAAACTCTGCCGCGCTTTTCGATAATTGTCACATAGCGCTTCCGCCAACCGATGCGAAATCAGTCTGTGCGCCGCTTTCGTGCGGCTTGGCGACGCATCGGTTCGGAGTTCGGGAGACTTGCTGTTCGGTATCGAAGTGGATCGGTTGAATTCTGATCTCAAATCAACCGTTTCGATTCTCGGCAAGGGGCGTTCATGGACGCGCTTCGTGATTTCCAAAAGTCGGTAGCGGCCCTGCAGGCAGTTTTCGTAACTCTCGACAGCCGGCGTGGCGGAACCCAGGATCACCGGACATGCCAAAAACTTGCCCCGAACCACCGCAACATCCCGTCCATTATAACGTAAGCTCTCTTCCTGCTTATAAGAAGAGTCGTGCTCTTCATCCACTACGATGAGTCCAAGGCCGGGAAGCGGTGCGAAAACGGCTGAACGAGCGCCGACGACTACATCGACATTGCCACGTAGGATGTGCCACCACTGCGCCCAACGCTCAGCCTCAGTAAGCCGGCTGTGTAAGATCCCGACTCGTCCAGTAAAACGCGCCTTGAGACGGTCGATCAATTGCGGTGTCAGTGAGATTTCTGGAATCAGAATAAGACTCCGGCGACCCGATGCTCGAACCCGCTCCATAGCGCGGAGATAGACTTCGGTCTTTCCGCTGCCCGTGACGCCGTGAAGGAGGAAAGTTTCGAAGCCGCCTTTCTGCAGGCGATCGTCGATCGCATGGAGCGCTCGTTCTTGCTCGGTGCTCAGGGTGTATCGCGCGAGAGCTGCGGGAGGCGCAACGTCGGTGTCGAGTCGAATTCCTTTCGATCGCTTGCGTCCTCCAGGCAACCTTTCGTGAATTTCGATGGCGCCCAATGACTCGAGTCGCTCCAGGGCCTGATAAACATTGCCGCCGGAAATCTGTCGCATCAGTGTCTTGATGCTGATTCTACCCTTTTTGTGACCGAGCATATGGAGAATTTTCTTTGCAACCGCGTCACTGATGGAAAATGTTCCGGGCTTGGCGACGACGGTTCGCTGGCTTTCGCTTCTCAGACTCGGCGGCAGAATCGTTGCCAGGACTTCCCCGATGGTGGCTAGATAATACTGAGCAATCCACAGGCTTAGCTGAATAAGCGCGGCATCAAGTATCGGTTGTTCGTCTAGAACGGCGAGGATTTGCTTAGTTTCAATAAGATGGGTTTCGGGCAACAACTCAAACACGATGCCAACAACCTTTCGTCTTCCTAGGGGGATCAATGCACGCATGCCCACCAAAATTTCATCCTGTAGATCCGGTGGCACGGCATAAACCAAAGGCTGCTTCAACGGCGAGGGAATGACCACGCGGGCAAATCTTTTCGCCTGATTCTCCACAGATGGACTACTAACTAACGGTCGATGCGGACAAAAGCAAACTCGGGATCGAGGACATCTGAGGGCGAAGCGAGATGTTCAAATTTGTTAAATAAGTCCGGTGTTGTTGCGGCCCGTCGCCCAATTCGCGCATAAAGACGCCGCAGTGGGCGGTGGATTACACCCGAACCGTTAATGAAGTCACAGGGTTGCAAGAAAGGAACCCTGCTGGCAACAAGCTTGCGTATACAGCGAGAATTCAGGGGCCCTATAATTATACATAATTAACCTTAATTTTAATTTGACTTTGTAGTGTCCGCTCGTGTAGATATTCCACCCCTTCAGTCAGGACATCGGGTTAAGGGACAGTTGAGACATGGATCAGCCAAACAACGTGAAAAGACTCCGTGAAGAGAAGATGCTAAGCAAAGCAGAACTTGCTCGGTTGGCCGACATCTCGCCGTTGACCTTGGACCGCATCGAAAAGGGCAAGGCCTGTAGGATGGCGACGAAAAGAAAGATCCTCCTAGCGTTGGGACTTAAGACCAATCAGAGGGAACGGGTTTTCAAAAACAATAGCCGTGTTTGAGTTTCTAAAAAAATTCAATTTGAGCTTTCCGACTTCCTTCGGGCATAACGACGGCTTCGTCGCGCTCGATATCGGTTCTAGCTCGATCAAAATGGTTGAGGCGGTGGTGGAAAAAAGTAGTTATCGGCTCCTCAACTTGGGGGTTTTGCCGGTGCCTGCAAAGGCAATCCAGAACAACATGGTAGTCGACCCCACGTCGGTCATGGACACCATCCGAAGACTCATTCTGGAAAATCACGTAAAGGCGACCAAAGTGATTTCCGCCGTGCCCGGCCGTGCGGTCATCATGAAAAAAGTTCAGATGCCCAGGCAGGAGGACGCTGAACTGGAGGCCAACGTCGAGTTTGAAGCCAATAACGTCATTCCGGAGAATTTGGAAAACGTCAACTTAGATTACCAAGTCCTCAATGTTGTGGACGGTGGGAACAAGATGGAGGTCCTTTTGGTGGCTGTCAAGAAGGAGCTCGTGAACAGTTACACCGATGTGATACAGGAAGCGGGACTTGATCCGGTGGTCATGGACGTCGATTATTTTGCGTTGGAAAATATGTACGAAGCAAATTATAGCGAAGCGGCCGATGGTGGCGTGGTCGGGCTGATTCACATGGGCGCTCGTTACACGAGCATCACATTATTGCAGAATGGTCTTTCCACGTTTACGGGCGATCTGCCCATGGGGGGAGAGGAATTCACAGATAGCCTGAGGAGAGAACTCAATATCCCGGCCGCCGCGGCCGAGACTTTCAAATTAAGCGGCACGCTCGAAGCCAAAAAGGGATTGGAATTGAAGACGGCACTGCGGCCGATGGTTGAAGGCTTGACCGAAGAAATTCGCAGGACCGTCAGTCTCTACGGCGCGCTGGCATCGGAGGAAGGTGACGGCCTAAAGACGATCTTTTTGAGCGGCGGTAGCGCCAAACTCCCCGGACTGCGCGAGTTGTTGGAAGCGCGAATGGCCGTGCCGGTTCGTCTCGCCGAACCCTTTCGCGGTTTTACCGTCAGCAAAAATATCGACCGGACGTATTTGATGGAATCCGCCCCATTGTTTGCGGTGGGAGCCGGCCTCGCGATCCGCAGGCCGGGGGACAAATGATTCGGATTAATTTACTTCCGGTAAAGGAACGCAAGGCGGAAGTCAGTCGGCGGCGAGAACTGACCCTTGGTGGGGTGGTCTTAGGATTTACGGTTCTTGTCCTTGCTGGACTGTATATCTACCAGTTCTACCGATTGTCAACGCTCAACAGTGAACTTGTCGGATTACGCGACGAGATTCAAGCTCTGGATGTAAAAGTCAAGCAAGTCGGTGACCTGCAAAACAAGATCGAGGAGTTCAAAAGCAAGAACAAGATTATTGAAGATCTTGAAAGGAAAAAAGTCGGCCCCGTGCGGGTGATGGAGAGTCTTTCAGCCGCAGCTCCGCCGAGCCTTTGGCTTACGGAGTTCAAAGACATCGGTGGCAACTTGGTTATTAATGGGCAGGCGATTGATAACCAGACAGTGGCCGATTTTTTAAAGGCATTAGTGAGTTCATCTTATTTTAAAAATGTCGAGCTGGTGGAGACGTCCCAAGGCGGCCCAGCGGCTGGGACGTATAAAAAATTTTCCATTAAATCGGTGGTTTCTTATCAATCGACGCCAAGCGCCAGCGGGGTCAAAGGAAGCGTTAAAGCGCCGGCCAAAGCGGAGAAAAAAGGTTGAACGAGCTACTCAACAAGTTACTAGAACGATCGAGCGGGCAGAAAATCGCGATTTTAGCGGCCGTCATTACTTTGCTTGCTGCGCTTTACTATAGCTTCCTTTTCGATCCTCATGCGAT
>WNFW01005181.1_pt1 | contig 11461 bp, 9 predicted proteins | sample 5400131 | NCBI WGS metagenome assembly WNFW01 (sample SAMN13153362, study PRJNA577476) | soil metagenome | isolation source: 20 cm soil or saprolite under grassland replicate 1 | place: USA:California | collected 2016-06-15
ATCCGGGATTCGCTCCGGTCCGAACGCGACGAACGAGACCTGCGCCGTGTCGTGGGTGTCCTGAAAGCGCCGCCACAGCTGCTCGTCGCTGATGTAGACATCGGTTGCCACCTGGTCGAACAGCTTCTCCTTCGGAATCTCGGTGCGATAGTACTCCTCCAGCTGGCCAAGCAGACCTTGTTGCCGCGCGAGCGGGCTGCTCAGAAAGCGCTGGTACTTGGCGGGATCGAACTGGCCATCGGTCTGCAGATCGGGCGCCTGCATCAGCTGCGGCGGCGGGCTGTAGCGTGCCGCCTGCAGAATTTCGTCGTCTGATACAGTGATGCGCCGACGCTTGTACTCCTGGCGGAGAAGAGCGTCGGTCACGAGCTGGTCGAAGGCCTGGTCCATCAGTCGCTGTCTCTCATCCAGCGTGATGCTCTGATTGCTGCGCTGGGTTTCCTGCTGCTCGAGGTTTTGCGTTGCCTGGTACCAAGTGGTCGCGAGAATGTCTTCTCCGTTCACCGTTGCTACGGCGGTGGTGCTTGTCACCGGCGCTCTGCCGAGCAGGCCCGATGTCTGCGCGAGCAGAAAACCTCCGACGAACAGCACGACGATGATGATCCAGATGTATTTTGCGGAGGCCCGCATGGCTTGCAACAAGGGCACTACTCCTTACACGAAATGGGGCGCCCCCGCGCGCGGGGGCGAAATGGCGTATAACCTTGTAAGGTATGAGTTTGAGTGAGTGAGATGCAAGTCGCGCGAACGCGGAGATTGATGCATCTTTCACCGCTGGGCTGAGCGTGAAACCGGAGTTCCGGAAAGATGTGGGCTGAGGGTGGAGCAGGAGCTCCGAGAAACGATGCGTTAGGGATTCTGTGGTAGGGATTCTGAGGAACTGCGGACTGCGGACCAGAATGGGTAGTTTGGCGTTTCAGATTGCGGGGGACTGATGGACTACGACCGACTGCGGGAGCTGCAGCAAAAATTCGAGGAGAACCCGCGTCGGTATTTCGCGCCGCTCGCGAACGAGTACCGGAAGGGCGGGCAGCCGAAACGCGCGATAGAGATCTGCCGCGTGCAGCTCGCGCAGATGCCCGGCCACATGAGCGGGCAGATCGTTTACGGCCAGTCGCTGTACGAGGTCGGCGAGTTCGACGAAGCGCGTCAGGTATTCGAGCGTGCCCTCACCCTCGATCCCGAGAATCTCATCGCGTTGCGCTCGCTCGGCGACATGTCTCTGCAGAGTGGAAATACGACCGAGGCGAGAAACTGGTACACGAGGCTGCTCGACGCCGATCCGAAAGACACCGCAGTGATCGCGCTCGTTTCAGAGATCGAAGCATCTTCGGAGGCGGCGCCGGTCGCTGCGCCAAAGGAAATTCCCGGAGTCGATGCGGACGCCGGCGATCAGCCGATTCCGTTCATCAGTGATGCGGTCCCCGCAGCGCCGCCACTTACGCCAATTGTCGCTGCCGAACAGGCACGCGTGCAGGCAGACGCAGTTGCGCAGGAACAGCCACGTGCGCAGGAGCAGGCACGCACTCAGGAACAGCCGCGCCGCGATCAAGAGTGAGCTGCCCCCAACCGCCACAGCGGGCGCGGAAGGATTGCGCGGGAACGAGGCCGTAACGCCCGAGCCAAGCGGCACCGAAGGACTGCGCGGCAAGCCACCGGTGCTGCCGCTCGAAGGGGCGAAAGCCACGAGATCGGATAGCGAGGAGGTGCTCGATACCTGGACTCCACCGCCTGGCGCGACGGTACACGAGCGCGCCGAACCCGGAAAGGAAGAGCGCATGTTCTCGGGCGCCGCGCCGGAGCCATTCGTAAACGAGACGATGGCGCAACTGTACCTGCAGCAAGGCTACAGACAGCTTGCGCTCCGAGTTTACCGTCAGCTCGCCGAAGTACGTCCCAACGATCAGGCGCTGAAGGATCGCATCGCGCAAATCGAAGCAGAAGATCGCGCTGCCCACCCGGAAGAAGCCGCGCAAGCACGTCGAGAGCCGCCGCCGATTCAGGCTGCCGAAGCCCGGCGAGAGCCGCCGCCAATCGAGGCACCGCAAGCGCGGCGAGAAGCGCCACCGATCGAGAGACCATCGGCGCCACCCGCATCTCCGCGGTCGCCATCGATCGAGGCGCCGACACCCGGAGGACCCGCGGAATCGGAGGAAGCACCGAGCTTCGATCGATCTCCAGTCGATTCTCCGCCGACGCGTCCGTCGCGGGAGCGGGAATCGATCGAAGCTCCAACTCGTGACGAGCCGCGCGCCGAGCCCGAGGGCATTGCCGCGCGTCAGCCATCGGTGAAAGAATTCTTCGCGACGCTCGGCAGAAGGCGCCCGCCGCGTGTTGGCGGCGGAGCCAGCGGCGGCGGTGGCGGCGGGGTAGCTCGGTCCGTCAACAGCGTGCCCAGTGACATGGGCGCATCGCTCACAGTCAATCCAGCGGATAGTCGCGCTGCTTCACGTCTCGCTGGCGCGTTCAGCGGTGCTGTCGGCACATCGAGAACTCCGCCAACGCCGCCGATGCCGACGCCACGCGTGAATCCTCGCCTGCCTCACACCCAGGAATCCGAAGAAGACGTCGCGAAATTTCGTGCCTGGCTCGACGGACTCACTGGAGAGTGAGAATCGCCGTCATCAACGGTCCCAACCTCAACCTGCTCGGCACGCGTGAGCCTACTCTCTATGGGACCGAGACTCTCGACGACATCGAGTCGCGGCTCTTGACCGTCGCCAAGGAGCTCGGTGTCGAGCTCTCGTTCTCGCAATACAATGGAGAGGGAGAGATAGTCGAGGCCATTCATGCTCTCCGCGGTCGCTCGGAGGGCGCTCTCGTGAACGCCGGCGCCTACAGCCACACAAGCCTCGCGATTCGTGACGCGCTCGCGGGAGTGAAGATTCCGTTCGTCGAAGTGCATCTCACCAACATCTACGCGCGCGAGCCCGAGCGCCGACGCTCGGCGCTAGCGGACGCGGCGCTGGCGGTGGTCTGCGGATTCGGCGCGTACGGTTACGAGCTGGCGCTGCGTGGATTGGTGCGCCGCCTTCCGGTCGCCGCGAATGGCTGACCGCCGCGCCGCGCGCGTCGCGTCGCTTCGCGATGCACTCACCGCCGCGCACATCGATGCGCTCGTGCTCACCAGTCTGCCCAACGTGCGCTACCTCACAGGATTCTCGGGCTCGAGCGCTCTCGTCCTGGTGACGCAGCGCGATCTCCATTTCATCACCGATTTTCGCTACGACACGCAGGTGAGCGAGGAGGTCGCCGATTTGGCGACGATCCGCATCGAAGCACAGAGTCTTTGGACAGGGCTATGGAACCTCGCCGGCGCGCTGACCGGCCTTGAAGTGGTGGGGTTCGAGTCCGCGCACTTGCTGCACCGCGACTTTCAGCGCTTGCTCACTGAGGGCACTCGTTGGCAATGGCGGCCGCAGCTCAACATGGTCGAGGCCCTTCGCGAGTCGAAAGATGCGGACGAGGTCGAGCTCATTCGGTACGCCGGAAAGATCGCCACCCGCGCGCTCGCCAAGACACTCAAGGAGATTCGACCCGGAATGACCGAGCTGAATGTCGCCGGCATTCTGGAGCACGCCCTCAGGGACGAGGGAAGCGAAGAATTCCCATTTTCCGCGATCGTTGCCTCGGGTCCGCGCGCCGCGCTGCCGCATGCCCGTGCGTCGTCACGCGTGATCGAGCGCGGTGACTTGCTGCTGCTCGATTTTGGCGCCCAGTACAAGGGGTACTGCTCCGACGTCAGCCGCACGGTGGTGGTGGGGCCGGCCACGGCGGAGCAACGCGAGATTTACGACATCGTCCGCCACGCCAACGCCGTTGCCTCGAGCTCCGTGCGCGCGGGGATGAAAGGGCAGGACGCTGACGGGCTTGCTCGGCGCTACATCGAGGAGCACGGCTACGGCGAGGCATTCGGCCACAGCCTGGGTCACGGGCTGGGGCTGGAGGTCCACGAGGCGCCCAGGCTCGCCAAGACCGTCGAGACCCCCCTTGGGGCGGGCGCGGTGGTCACGATCGAGCCAGGAATTTACCGACCGGGATGGGGAGGAGTCCGTATAGAGGATGATGTTCACCTCGCCCCTGATGGTCCGGAGATACTCACCGATTTCACGCGAGAGCTACTCGAGGTTGCATGAGCCGCGCTCCAGTGCTGACCCCATCAGACGCGAAACGACCATGATCGATCTCCGTTACGTGAAGAAGCTCGTGGAAATGCTCGATGAGTCCAGTGTGGACTCGATCGAGATCTCGTCCGACAAGGGCATGAAAATCAGGATCTCCAAGACTCCCCAGCAGCGGGGGGCCCTGCAGATGACGGCGCCGATGGCAATGCCGGCGCTTCTTCCTCCACAGGCTCCGGTAGCGCCGGCCGCCGAGGCGGGAGGCGGGTCGGCGGCGACGGAAGCTCCAAAGGCCGAGGCTGCCAAGCCGAAGTACCTGGAAGTGAAATCGCCAATGGTTGGCACGTACTACAGCGCTCCCGAGCCGGGGGCAAAGCAGTACCTCACGGTCGGTGAAAGAATCAGCAAAGGTCAGATACTCTGCATCATCGAAGCAATGAAAATCATGAACGAAATCGAATCCGAATTCGCCGGAGTGGTGAAGGAGATCCTCGCGCAGAACGCGCATCCCGTCGAATACGGTCAGGTCCTCTTCCGCATAGATCCCAATGGCTGAAAAACTGAATCCCCCGGCGCCGAAGCCGCTCACAGCGTCAGCGTCCTCCCATTCGTCATCGTTCGACTACAAGGCGGTGCTGCAGCACATGATCCAGGCGAACGCCTCGGATCTACACCTGAAGGTCGGACGTCCGCCGACGCTGCGCGTCGATGGACACATGGTTTCGCTCGAAATGGCGGCACTCAAGCAGGAAGACCTGCGGAGCCTCGCCGAGCAGATCATGGCGCCCAAGAACATCAAGGAATTCTCGGAGCAGAAGGAATCAGACTTTGCGCTGGCCGTGCCGGGCATCGGTCGTTTCCGGGTCAACGCGTACCAACAGCGCGGAACGATCGCTTACGCGCTCAGAACCGTTCCGTTCCAGGCGAAGACGATCGCCGAGCTCAATCTCCCCGATGTGTGCGAGCGAATCGCACTGATGCCGCGCGGATTGATTCTCGTAACCGGAATCACCGGGTCGGGAAAATCGACGGCGCTTGCGTCGATGCTCCATTACATCAATCAGAACCGGCACGCGAACATCATCACGATCGAAGATCCGATCGAGTTCCTGCACCGCGACATCAAGAGCAGCATCAACCAGCGCGAAGTCGGCACAGATACCAACAGCTTTGCCCAGGCGTTGCGCCGCGTGTTGAGACAGGATCCGGACATCCTGCTCGTCGGCGAAATTCGAGACATCGACACGCTCGATACCGCGCTCAAGGCCGCCGAGACGGGACACCTGGTGTTCTCGACGCTCCACACGACTGACGCGACCCAAACGCTCAACCGTGTTCTCTCTTTCTATCCGCCGCACCAGCAGAGCGAAGTCCGTTACATGCTATCGACGGCGTTGCGCGCGATCATCTCGCTGCGACTCGTGCGTCGCGCCGACAAGAAAGGCAGAGTTCCGGCGGCGGAAATTCTCGTCAACACCGAAGCCGTGCGCGACCAGATCCGCGACATGAGCAAGGCGCTGAACATTCCCGAGCTGATCAAGGAAGGCGCGGTAGCGTACGGGATGCAGAGCTTCGACCAGTCGTTGATGAACTGGTACCAGAAGGGAGTGATCACGTACGACGACGCGGTGTTCGCGGCGACGAACCCCGCGGAATTCTCGCTACGCACGCAGGGGATCGCCGCATCGAGCGACACGTCGTGGGACACCGTCAAACAGGAAGTCACGTAAGGCTGTGGAGCAATGGCTGCGGACCTGGAAGTAAAGGCTTCGGGCTTCGGCATGCGACAACTCGCGAAGACACAAAAACAAAAAAAGGGGCGAGGTGCCAGGTGATAGGTACGGGGCACGAGGTAAAGGCAGTGTTTTACCTCGCACCTCGCCCCTAGTACCCGGCCCCTCGCCCCTTTTGTTGCTTGCATTACAATCCGCAGCGGTGTCCCATCCGCAACTAGTCAGCACTGTGGTTGGTTCGCACTCCGCAGGTAACTAGCTTCCGACGAGAATGACTGCTTGTGTTTAAGAAAGTCCTGATCGCGAATCGCGGAGAGATAGCGCTCCGTGTGATTCGAGCCTGCCGCGAGCTCGGGATTCTGACCGTGGCAGTGTACTCCGAAGCCGATCGCGAGTCGCTTCACGTCCGCTTCGCCGACGACGACGTTTGCATTGGGCCGGCGCCGGCGCGCGAATCGTACCTCAACATTCCGCGCATCATTGCCGCCGCCGAGATCGCCGGCGCCGATGCAATCCATCCCGGTTATGGTTTTCTCGCCGAGAACGCGGAATTCGCGGAGACGTGCATCGCGTCCAACATCAGCTTCATCGGCCCGACGCCGACGCAGATCCGCGTCATGGGCGACAAGGCCGCCGCGCGCAAAGCGATGACCGAAGTCGGGGTGCCGATCATTCCGGGAACTCCGGGTGGCGTCGAAGATCCGGACGATGCGCTGAGATTCGCGCGCGAGATCGGGTTTCCCGTCATCATCAAGGCGGCGGCGGGTGGCGGTGGCAAGGGGATGCGCGTTGCCACCGACCCGGAGGATTTCGGACGCTCGTTCCAGCTCGCGCGCTCCGAAGCGCTCTCCGCGTTCGGCAACGGCGAAGTCTATATCGAGAAGTACCTCGCGCGACCGCGCCACATCGAGTTCCAGATCATGGGCGACCGCCACGGCAACGTCATTCACCTGGGCGAGCGCGACTGCTCGGTGCAGCGCCGTCACCAGAAGCTTATCGAAGAGGCCCCAAGTCCGGCTCTGACCCAGGACTTGCGCGAGCGAATGGGGCAGGCGGCGGTAAAGGGAGCGAAGGCGATCGACTACGTCGGTGCCGGCACCATCGAGATGCTCCTCAACGAAGACAAGTCGTTCTACTTCATGGAAATGAATACCCGCATCCAGGTCGAGCACCCAGTGACGGAGATGCTCACCGGAGTCGATCTGGTGAAGGAGCAGATTCGCGTCGCGAGCGGCGACAAGCTTTCCGTGAAGCCGCCGATCGAGCTGCGCGGACACGTGATCGAATGTCGCGTCAACGCGGAAGATCCGGCGCGCAATTTCCAACCGTCGCCCGGCCGCATCGACGTGTTCCATCCGCCCGGTGGTCCCGGTGTGCGGCTCGATACACACGTCTACGCGGGGTACAGCGTACCGCCCTTCTACGATTCGCTGCTCGCGAAACTCATTTGTCAGGGCCGCGACCGCCAGGAGGCGCTACGCCGCATGCAAGTCGCGCTCGAGAGCTTCATAATCGAGGGCGTCACCACTACGATTCCATTTCTCGCACGAGTGATGGCCAACAAGCATTTTCAGGAAGGCGCGGTGGACACGAAGTTTCTCGAGCGCGAAAGCCAGCTCATGAAGGAGCCGTTAAGTGCGGCTTGACGTATTCTTCACGCCCGGTCAGGCGAAGCCCGCGGACACGGCCTCCAGGCTCGTTGTAATCGTCGATGTACTCCGCGCCTCGACGACCGTTGCGGCGGCGCTCGGGAACGGGGCGAAGACTGTAATTCCGCTCGAGGGCGCGGACGAGGTGATCTTCCGGTCGAAGGAGTTTCACCGCTCCCAGATCCTGCTCGCCGGCGAGCAGAAGATGCACCCCATCACCGGGTTCGACCTCGGCAATTCCCCGCAGGCGTTTACGGCCAAGACCGTCGAAGGCAAGACGATCCTCATCACGACAACGAACGGCACCCGCGCGCTCCTGGGGGTGCAGGGAGCGCGTGACATAGTTATAGCTTCATACGTCAACTTTACGGCGGTGCTGACCATGATGAAGGTCGCGGCCAGCTCCAACACGGACATCGCAATAATCTGCGCGGGTGAAGAAGGCGGCTTCACGCTGGAAGATGCCGCCTGCGCGGGGCGCTACGTCCGGGCGATTCCAAAGCGCGCGGACTCGGTCCAGGTCAACGACGCTGCGTCTGCTTCGGTGATGATCGAAAAAAAATATGGCGACAACATCGCGAAAGTCTTCAAAGAATCGACCCACGGACAAGCGCTCGAAGCGGCAGGATTTGGTGACGACCTCACCGCCGCCGCGGAAGTGGACTCCTATCCTGTGGTCCCGATCTACCAGGACCGGCAAATCACGAAGCTCGGGCCAGAACGGGCACGATAGGCCGTCGGAATCCGCGCTCGCGCGCGAGATCCGTGGAATCGTCCTTCTCCTCTTCGGAATTTTCCTCGCCGGCGCACTCGCGGCTGAGGGCTATACCCAGCTACACGGGAACGGCAACGTAAGGGGAAACTTCGGCTGGGTCGGAGCTGTCCTCGCCCATCCGATCGCGCTCCTTCTTGGCTGGCCGGCCGCGGCGCTCTTGCCGCTCGCGCCCGCTGCTCACGCGTTGCGCCTGTTCGGGCGTTTGGGCGAGCGCAAAGACCGGTCGTGGATGGTCTTCCTGCTCGGAATGGTGGTGCTGCTTCCAGTCATCTTCGGACTGGCGGAAGGCGGAATCCGTGAGGCAACGCCTCTCGCCGGAATCTGGGGAGCATTCGCTGCGTTCTACGTGCTCCAGTTCGCAGGATCGGCGGGCGCGTGGATTCTGATGGCGATTAGCCTGAGCGTGCTGATGGCGACATCCCTCTCATGGAATCCGATTCGAGTTGTCGTCTCGAAACGCGTGCGGACGCTCGATACGATCGTTCCGCCGACGCCGGCTGAGCGCGCGGGACTCGACCCATCGCAGGAGATCGTCGTTCCGGCGCCAGACATGGCGGCTAGCGTCGTCCGAGCGACGCTTCTCGAGCCGAACCCGGACGAGATGCCCGGGATCGATCATTCATTGATGCAGCTGTCGCCGGACGAAAGGCCGCCTTTGCCCATTGAAAGAAAGCGTGAGCGGAAGGCCAAACCGTCGCCGGCCGAACATGCTGCAGCGAACGCAGAAAGAATCAATGCCGCTCTTGAAGCCTTTGAACCGTACGACAGTTTCAGCGCCGAAGATCTTCCGTCGCCGGAGCTGCTCACGCCGGCACCCCCGCGCAACGCCGACTTTGGGAAGCGCGAGCTCGACGCGATGGGAATCAAGTTGATGGATGCCCTCCGTACGTTCCGCGTTGAAGGAGATCTGGTGGGTCGGACAACCGGACCTGTGGTGACCCAGTTCGAGGTCGCGCCCGCGGCGGGAGTAAAGGTTCGTCAGATCGCGAACCTCTCGAACGATCTCGCGCTGGCGATGCGCGCGCAATCCATTCGCATCGTGGCGCCGATTCCCGGGAAGGGTGCTGTCGGTGTCGAGGTCCCGAATCCAACCGCCGAGATCGTCGCGTTCCGTGAGCTGATCGAGTCACGCGAGTTTCAGGGCATTCGTGCCGCGCTCCCCATCGCACTCGGCAAGGATCTCGAGGGCCGTCCCGTGATCGCCGATCTCGCGAAGATGCCGCACCTGCTGATCGCTGGCGCCACCGGTTCCGGAAAATCGGTGTGCATCAACACGCTGATCACGAGTCTCGTCTATCGCCATACGCCGACGACACTGCGCTTCCTGATGGTCGATCCGAAGATGGTAGAACTGTCGGTGTACAATGTCCTCCCGCACCTCCGACATAAGGTCGTCACCGACAATCGCGATGCAGCCGCCGTTCTCAAGTGGGCGGTGCTCGAGATGCAGGATCGTTACGAGCTGCTCGCGGCAAATGGCGCGCGTAACATTCAGGATTTCAATCGCAAGGTTCAGGAGGGCGCGAAGCTCAGGAACGCGAAGCGCCAGGACGTGGCCTTCGAGGAGCTGGAGTACAAGGGTGGAATCGTCCCGTACATCGTGCTCATCATCGACGAGCTCGCCGATCTCATGATGACGGTGCAGGGCGAGATTGAGACGCCGCTGGCAATGCTCGCGCAGAAGGCGCGCGCGATCGGAATCCATCTCATTCTGGCCACACAGCGACCGAGCGTGAACGTCATCACCGGTCTCATCAAGGCGAACTTCCCGAGTAGAATCGCGTTCCGCGTCGCCTCACAGGTCGACAGCCGCACCATTCTCGACGGAATCGGCGCCGAAGCTTTGCTCGGCAACGGCGACATGCTGTTCATTCCGCCGGGGAAATCAGAGCCGGCGAGATTGCAGGGCGCGTTCATCTCGAGCGAAGACACCGAGCGGCTGATGGGTTGGTACGAGCTGCGCCGCGAGCAGCGCAAGGCCGCGTTCGAGGCTCAGGGTCTGTTCGCGGACGACGGTCCGAGCGAGGCGGACATCATCGAGACGATCCGCCGCAGGGAAGCCGAGGAGGCTGCGGGTGGCGACGCTGAGTCATTCGACGATACTGATCGCGACAAACTGTTTCGCGAGGCCGCCGAGGTGGTGATCCAGCACCAGCAGGGATCGACGTCGCTGTTGCAGCGGCGGCTGAAGGTCGGCTACGGACGCGCGGCGCGGATCATCGACCAGCTTCATGCGGCGGGGATTCTCGGGCCGCCGGACGGGTCCAAGCCGCGGGATGTTTTGGCTGGTCTGGACGACCTCGACCGCATCGCGGGGCCGCGGCTTTAGCGTAGGACTACCGGCCGTCGCGGATTTTGGAAACTGCAACGTAAGACTACCCGCTAGGAGCTTTCGGCCGAGCCGGCTTGGGGCTTCGAGCGGCCACGACACGCGTTCGTAGTAGGCTCGAAGCCGCCAGCCGGCTCGGCCCACAGCCCCTAGCAGGTAGTCGTAAGTTGCAGTTTCTAATCCGTCCCCGCGTATTCGCGTACAAGCTGGTAGATGTACTCAACCCCGTCGTAAAACGAGCTCACCATGATCCGCTCGTCCCGACCGTGGGCGCGGATGTCGTCGATGTCGAGGAAGACACCGCTGATCCCATAGGTTGGAATACCGGCCGCGCGCAGGAAGGCTCCGTCGGTCGCGCCGGTTTCCATCTGCGGGATGACGGGAACGCCCGGCCACATCCGTCGCGTGACACTCTCGACGGGGCCCATTATCTCCGGCGTCAGCGGCGACGGCTTGGCGGGTACCGCGGTACTGTCGTTGATCGGCGCTACGCGCACCGAGTCATCAGCGACGACCCGAACCAGAGTAGCTCTGATCTCCCCTGGAGCTTCGCCGGGCAAAATGCGGCAGTTGACGATGGCTCGGGCGCGTTGGGGAAGCGCGTTGGGAGCGTGGCCGCCCTCGATCATCGTCGGCACACACGTCGTTCGCAGTTGCGCGTTGTACATCGGCGACATGGAAAGACGTGCGGCGCTCACTGAATCGCGGGGGTCTTTCGCGATGGTCCGCATGTCCGATGCGATTTGCCCAGTCTGGATGTTGGCGAAGCGGTCGAAAAAGACGCGCGTCGTTTCGGTGAGTCGCACCGGAAAATGGAAGCGTGACACGCGCCCGATCGCGTCGGCCAGCTCCGC